>JGI24699J35502_11134202_pt1 | contig 55258 bp, 45 predicted proteins | sample TergutMp193P4_FD_35502 | JGI IMG/M metagenome (IMG submission 35502)
GACATTCTTAACGTATCAACGGAATAATCCGATATAGATTTTTCCCTATTAAAGTTCATGTTATCTGTTCCTGCGGTTAAATAATAGGAATTAATAAGAATACCGAAACCGGAAATAATCAGCAGCCTAAAAACACATCTACACATAATATCATTTTTTTAACATTATTCTTCTTCAAAAAGATTGTATTGAATAGCCGGATATGAAAGCTCTTTTCGAACTGTATATTTAACTCTTTCCTTTTTAACCGGTACTTCTTTTACATTATTTGCTGAGGCATACAGACTGAATTTACCCGGAAAGCCGGCAGCTTCGTTTCCTATAAAACCCGGATCTTCTTTCCGGTCTTTTTCAACGCCTGTGTTCTTATTTTTCTGTAAGGATACGCAGGATGCCCACTGAAAAGATGCCGTAATTTTTGTTGTAAATTGAATCTTATTTTCTTTAGTTGAACGATAGTTTTTTTCTTGAAAATATCCATCTTTTCATGTGGAAATAGTTTATTTTTTTACTTCTATCGGCATAGATAAGTTTGTCGTCTGTTTTTCTATAACCTGTAATTGTTACAAAAATAAAAATAATGGATGGTAAAATCTGCCGGGTATTTATTCATGAATTAAGGCTGACGCAATTTTTCTTGCTTCTCGATCCGTTGCCACGTATTCTTCATAACCGGGTTTTCGGATGTGACTGATTTTTTGCATGGTTTTTTCGATGATTTCCGCCATTTGCAAAAATTTTATTTTTTCCCGGAGAAATGCATCCACCACCACCTCGTTTGCCGCATTGAGCACACACGGCATATTTCCGCACAGACGCATGGCTTCGTATGCGAAACGCAGTTGCGGAAATTTATGGGTGTCGGGTGGTTCGAAAGTCAGATTCGGATATTGTGTGAAATCCAGACGCGGAAAATTCGATTTGATTCGTTTGGGATAGGAAAACGCATACTGAATGGGCAGCTTCATGTCGGGAAGTCCCATTTGGGCTTTGATCGACCCGTCTTCGAATTGAACCATCGAATGGATGATCGATTGCGGATGCACCACCACGTCTATTTGTTTGGGTTGCAAATCAAACAACCATTTGGCTTCGATCACTTCAAATCCTTTGTTCATCATGGTTGCCGAATCGATCGTGATTTTGGCGCCCATCTCCCAATTGGGATGTTTAAGGGCTTCATGTTTGGTGACGTTTGCGAGTTCTGTTATTTTCCGGGTACGGAAAGGCCCGCCCGATGCCGTCAGGATGATTTTTTCTATTCGATTGTCCCATTCTCCCGCCAAACACTGGAAAATGGCCGAATGTTCGGAATCTACGGGCAGAACAGGAACTTTATATTCGTGTGCCGACCGGTTAATCAATTCTCCGGCAACCACCAATGTTTCTTTGTTGGCCAATGCAATCGCTTTCCCTGCGCGAATGGCGTGAATGGTCGGTTGCAGTCCCGCATAGCCTACCATAGCCGTAAGTACCATGTCGATCGGTTCGGCTTCGACGATTTGGGCAATGGCGTTTTCTCCCGCATATACTTTGATCGGCAAGTCGGCCAATGCTTCTTTCAGTAAGGTATATTTTTCTTTGTTGCCGATGACAACGGCGTCGGGGTTGAATTCCCGGGCTTGCCGGATCAATAAATCGACGTTGTTTCCTGCCGTAAGGGCATAAACCTCAAATAAATCGGTGTTTTCCCGCACAACGTCCAATGCCTGTGTGCCGATGGAACCGGTTGAACCTAAAATTGCCAGCCTTCTCATAAGAAATTAAGAGTTAAAATGATGAAGGTTCAAGATTGATATTTTTTTTCCAAGTCGAGGAGAAATTGCTTCATTTCCGGGCCGAAGGCATATCCGCCTGATTTGCCGTCGGAGTTGATAACGCGGTGACAGGGTATGATGATGATGATTTTGTTTTTGCCGTTGGCTGTACCTGCCGCGCGATATGCTTTCGGATGATCTGTTTTTTCGGCTAACCGGGCATAGCTGATGGTGGTGCCGTATGGGATTTTTTGCAGTTCATTCCATATTTTTTGCTGATAGGTTGTTCCTTTTTGACAGACGGGAACGGTAAATTTTTTCAGTTTTCCCGAAAAGTATTCGTTCAATTCTTTGACGCATTGCTGCATCACTTCCGGTATTTTGTCCGACCCGGTGTTTTTACCGGCATTTTCGACCGGAACAAGCCGGCAAACGGATGTATCGTCGGAGGTTATTTCGAGTGTTCCGACGGGAGAGGAAATATAATGGGTGTAAAGCATGATGATGGAGTTAATTCGTTCGTTTTTTGTATGGAGGATAAAAGGATTGATTTCTTCGGAAAATAAATTCAGCCGAATCTCAATTCCATTCCTTGTTCTCCGTTATCGATGATTTGTCCGTTGTCATAAACGATGTTGCCGTTGACGAATGTTTTGGCGATGCTTGAAGAGAAAGTATATCCTTCAAAAGGCGACCATTCGCATTTGTACAAAATATTCTCGCGGGAAACCGTGAAGGGTTTATTCGGCTCGATCAAAACGAGATCGGCATAGTATCCTTCCCGGATGAATCCTCTTTTTTCGATGCCGAATAACAGGGCAGGAGCGTGGCACATTTTGTTGATTGCCAGATTTTCGGATATTTTTCCTTGATGAGACAATTCCATCGCCACAAGTAATGAATGTTGTACCAACGGGCCTCCCGATGCCGCTTGCAGACAAGAACCTTCTTTTTCCGATAATAAATGCGGAGCATGGTCGGTGGCAATCACATCCAATTTGCCGTTTTTGACTCCTTCCAGCAAAGCTTCTTTGTCTTTGGCGGATTTAATTGCCGGATTCCATTTAATGCGGTTCCCGTATTTTTCATAATCTTGGCTGTCGAACCAAAGGTGATGGATACAGACTTCGCCCGTGATTCGTTTTTCCGTAAGGGGTTTGGTTTCGAATAATGTCAGTTCTTTTGCCGTGGATAAATGGAGAACATGAAGTTTGGTATTGTATCTGTGCGCTAATTCAACCACATAAGAGGATGAATGATAACAGGCTTCTTCGTTTCGTATCAGCGGATGAAATTTGATGGGCAGATCTTCTCCGTATAACGTTTTATAATGTGCGATGTTGGCTTGTATAATCGCGTCACTTTCGCAATGGACGGCGATCGGCATATCGATTTCCGAGAAAATCGCCCGCAACGTTTCATCTTTGTCCACCAACAGATTTCCGGTGGAAGAACCCAAGAATGCTTTGATCCCGCAAACTCTTGTTTTATCGGCTTTTTTCAGTTCGTTAATATTATCGTTCGTTGCTCCGAGATAGAAGGAATAATTGGCCGAAGAGGTTTCGGCTGCCCGGTCGAACTTTTTGTTTAATTCCTCGATGGTTGTCGTTTGCGGATTGGTATTCGGCATTTCCATGTACGACGTGATTCCTCCGGCTACCGCCGCTCTCGATTCGCTCCGGATGTCGCCTTTATGGGTGAGGCCCGGTTCGCGGAAATGAACCTGATCATCAATGACGCCGGGAATCAGAATCTGTCCGGTCGCATCAATGATTTCGGCGTGTTGCAGCATGTTTTCCGGAACCTCACCGGTATAGATCGTTTTGATGAATCGGTCCTCAATCAATACAGAGCCGGTATATTTTTTCCCTTCGTTAAGAATTGTTGCGTTATGGATCAGTTTTTGTTTCATGATGAGGTTGCTTTCGGATATTTTTTAAATAAACTGTTTATTTTCATGGAAATCACTCCGATAACTCCTTCCTTGAAAATTCCCCTGCTCATTTTGGATTCTCCAAATTGACGGTTGATAAAGATGATCGGAACTTCAATGATTTTGAATCCGAGTTTATAAGCCGTAAATTTCATTTCAATTTGAAATGCGTATCCTTTGAATTTAACAGCATCTAAATCAATGCTTTCCAATACTTTTTTTCGATAACATACAAATCCGGCCGTAGTGTCTCTGATATTCATCCGGGTAACGAATCGCACGTATTTTGATGCGAAATAAGACATCAGCACTCTTCCCATCGGCCAATTGACAACATTGACGCCGGTCAGGTATCGGGAGCCGACGGCAAGGTCTCCGCCTTCTTTCGTGCAGGCTTTGTATAGCCGGATCAAGTCGTCGGGATTATGAGAAAAATCGGCATCCATTTCGAAAATATAATCATACCGGCGTTCCATTGCCCATTTAAATCCGCGGATGTATGCCGTACCCAATCCGAGTTTGCCTTCCCGTTGAATCAAAAACAGCTGCCCGGGATATTCGGATTGTAATCTCTTGACAATATCGGCTGTTCCGTCCGGTGAACCGTCATCGATCACCAGAATATGGAATTTTTTTTCCAAACGGAGAATTTCACGGGTGATCGCTTCTATATTTTCTTTTTCGTTGTAAGTCGGAATGATAATCAGGCTGTCTGACACTTGCTTCTAATTTTTGTCAAAAGTAGGTATTTTTTGCAGGCCGGATGTGGCGTTTTTACATATTTTTCGTTAAACTGTAAAAAATTATAGTAAAAAACTACCGGCCGATTAAAATTTGTAACGTAAAAAAGGTGATTTTCCCCTATTATCCCGGAAGGAGAAAATATTGGTCAAAAGAGGATGAAAAAGGTTGTAAAATTTTTAAAGCCGGCACCGCGCCGTAGGCGTGAAATCCGGATAACCCCGAGTAAGCGGAGCGCAACTCGGGGGATAACGGCAAAATAAAAAAGGAAATCCCCAAACGGATTCCCTTTTTTATAAAATATTTGATACTCTTAATTCTTAACTTAAGCTTTTCCTGCGCTTCCCAAAACGCTTACTACTTTGTGTTTATATAGTTTTTTCAGGTTTTCGCGGGCAGGTCCCAAATATTTTCGCGGGTCAAATTCCGCCGGTTGAGTCGCAAAAACTTCGCGAACAGCCGCAGTCATGGCCAAACGTCCGTCAGAATCAATATTGATTTTACATACAGCCGAAGAAGCTGCTCGACGCAATTGATCTTCCGGAATGCCGATGGCATCTTTCAATGCACCGCCGTATTTGTTGATGATGGCCACTTGGTCTTGCGGTACGGAAGATGCTCCGTGCAGTACGATCGGGAATCCGGGAATCCTTTTTTCGACCTCTTCCAAGATGTCGAAACGCAACGGAGGCGGAATCAAAATGCCGTCGGCATCGCGTGTGCATTGTGCGGGAGTGAATTTGTTTGCTCCGTGGGAAGTACCGATGGAAATTGCCAATGAATCGACACCTGTTTTGCTGACGAAATCTTGTACATCCTCCGGTTGTGTGTAGGTGTGATGTTCTGCAACAACATCATCTTCGATACCGGCTAAAACACCCAATTCACCTTCCACCGTCACATCATATTTATGCGCATACTCCACGACGAGTTTTGTCACTTCAATGTTTTTTTCATAAGGATAATGCGATCCGTCGATCATGACGGAAGAAAATCCCATGTCGATACAATTCTTGCACAATTCGAACGAATCACCGTGATCGAGGTGGAGAACAATAGGAATCGCGTATCCCAATTCTTTGGCATATTCAACGGCTCCTTGCGCCATGAAACGAAGCAATGTTTGATTGGCATATTTGCGTGCTCCGCTTGAAACTTGAAGAATAACGGGCGATTTTTCTTCCACACAAGCTTGGATAATCGCTTGCATTTGTTCCATGTTGTTGAAGTTGAATGCCGGAATGGCATATTTTCCTTCAAATGCTTTTTTAAAAATTTCCCGACTGTTTACGAGTCCTAATTCTTTGTAACTTAACATTGTGTTATATTTTTAGGGTTTTAAATATGATTTGTTTTTTTAAATTTTGCACAAAGATAGTAAATTAAGCGTGAAAAATTTTCTTTTTAATTAATTAATATTCTGAGTGTGCAATTTTAAATTGTTAATAATGGTTAATAATTGTCGTCTGTCGAAGCTCGCACAGATTTGACTCCGTCGATTTTCAATTCACGGATTTCACGGATTTTTTAACTCTTAACTCTTAACTCTTAATTCTTAACTCTTCCCGCGTCTCCCGCGTCCGTTTCATCAAAATATATGATCGTATATTTAAACCCCAATGTTTCGAAAAAAGGTTTCAATAAAACGATGGCGTTGGTTTTGGTTTGCTCTAGGATCCCGGCTTTGAGAACCGTCTGCCTCAATTGTTTTTCCGCTTCGGCGTATGCGCCGTCGACCAATTTGGCTCCCGATAAAAATTCGTTTTTGGTTTCGAAAACCTTTGATTTTTCATGATCTATTTTACAATAACAGATTTCGGGGTACGGTAGTTTGATTTTCAAGGTATCTTTTGAAATAACGACGTCACCGGATTTTACTTTTTGCAGATCGATGCATCCGGCGGCTTCTCCGTTGATGATCAGCAGTGCTTGTGCATTCGGCAGCCATTCCCGTACTATTTTATGTTCCAGGACATCCCGGATGTTCATTCGCACCAATTCCAATTTCCCCACGGCTTCTACTTTTTCCACCACTTCCCGGTGTGTTGAAACCGTGTGTTCGGATTTTTTACTTTTCCCGGATATAAAAAAGACAAGCAGGCAAATCACTATTCCGATTGTCGTTCCGATAATTATTTTGAGGATGGATTTCATTTTTTCGTTTTTTCTGAATGTACAAAAGTAACTAAAAAATAAATTCCGGATATTCATGTTTCATTCTCCGTTCATCGGTATCTTTGTACGATGAATAATTTTAAATTGACCGATTGGCTGCCGACCACCAAAAAAGAGCTGGATTTGCGGGGATGGGAATCCGTGGATGTCATTCTGTTTTCGGGAGATGCGTATGTGGATCATCCGTCTTTCGGTGCCGCCGTTATCGGGCGGGTTTTGGAAAACGAAGGATTGCATGTTGCCATAGTTCCTCAACCGAATTGGAGGGATGATTTGCGGGATTTCAAGAAGTTGGGAAAACCCCGGCTGTTTTTTGCGGTTTCTCCCGGAGCCATGGACAGCATGGTGAATCATTATACGGCGAATAAACGGTTGCGGTCGGATGATGCCTATACTCCCGGTGCAAGAGCCGGAATGCGGCCCGATTATCCGACGATCGTCTATTCGAAAATTCTGAAAGATTTGTTTCCGGATGTTCCGGTGGTGGTCGGAGGTATTGAAGCTTCATTACGCCGGCTGGCTCATTATGATTATTGGCAGGATAGGTTGAGGCCTTCCGTTTTGTCGGAATGCGGCGCCGATTTGTTGATTTACGGAATGGGGGAAAAGCCGGTTGCTGAATTGGCGAAAAGAATGCGGTCGGGTGAAAAAATCGGTGAAATAACGGATTTGCCGCAAACAGTTTATCTTACGGATGAAAAAAGTTTTTCTTCGAAAAAAGAGGATGTGATGCTGTTTTCGTATGAAGAATGTTTACAGGATAAATTAAAACAGGCCCGGAATTTCAAGCAGATAGAAGAGCAGTCGAATCGATATGAATCCGCCCGGATTGTTCAACGGGCCGGAAATTTGCTGACGGTCGTAAATCCTCCGTATCCGCCCATGTCGGGTGACGATTTGGATGCCGTATATGATCTGCCTTTTACGAGACTGCCTCATCCCAAATATAAGGATAAGCCTATTCCTGCTTATGAGATGATTAAATTTTCGGTGAATATTCATCGCGGATGTTTCGGCGGTTGCGCTTTTTGCACCATTTCCGCACATCAGGGTAAATTCATCGTTTCCCGAAGTAAGAAATCAATATTGGAAGAAGTCGGGCTATTAACGAAACGTCCCGATTTCAAGGGATATTTGAGCGATTTGGGTGGACCTTCGGCAAATATGTACAAGATGAGCGGCAAAGATGAAAAGATTTGCCGTTCCTGCAAAAAGCCGTCTTGCATTCATCCGGTTATCTGCCCGAATCTGAATACAAACCACCAACCTTTGTCGGACTTATATAAGGCTGTGGATAAAATCGGAGAAATTAAGAAATCTTTTGTCGGGAGCGGGATTCGCTATGATTTGCTGTTATATCGGGATAAAGATGAAAAAATAAATCAGGCTGCAAAAGAATATACCGAAGAATTAATCACCCGTCATGTTTCGGGAAGGTTGAAAGTTGCTCCCGAACATTCTTCCGAAACGGTTTTGCAATGTATGCGCAAACCTTCGTTCAGGCAATTTGAACAATTTAACCGGATATTCGAAAAAATAAATCAAGAAAAGAACCTCAACCAACAATTAATTCCGTATTTTATTTCGAGCCATCCGGCATGCAGAGAGGAAGATATGGCTGAATTGGCGGCAGTGACAAAATCCATGAATTTTAAGTTGGAACAAGTGCAGGATTTTACTCCGACACCGATGACGTTGGCCACTGAAATGTATTATACGGGATATCATCCGTATACCCTGGAAAAAGTTTTTACGGCAACAACCAAGGAACAGAAATCGGCTCAACGGGAATTTTTCTTTTGGTACCGGCCCGAATATCGGCAATCCATTATAAACAAATTGAAAAAAATGAAACGGTTTGATTTGATCAAGAAGTTGTTTTAGCTCCCCTCCCGGGTATTGCTAATCTTATATAGATTTAAAAATAAAAACTTTGCCGTGGCGGACATGTTGTCCGCCTGTTATTCTATTCGGAAGAACATAAGGAAATTACAACCATATTCCTCCTTGAATTAAAAAAATCATAGTACTTTTGTGTGAATTTTTTCCGAAAAGCATTTTTATGACCGTTACCACTGATGAGAGTTTTTTTTATCATGACAATGGTTTAAATAACGACGGCAAGAAGATACATAAATCGTTGAAAAATAAAAACTTATACAAATGGATGTAAAAATCGAACAGTCGTGGAAAGAACACTTGGCTTCCGAATTTGAACAATCGTATTTCCGGGGATTGACGGATTTTGTCAAGCAAGAATATGCTACCCGGCAGATTTATCCTAAAGGAAATCAGATTTTCAATGCATTTGAAAAAACACCTTTTGAGCAGGTTAAAGTGGTGATTCTGGGACAAGATCCGTATCACGAGCCGGGGCAGGCGCACGGATTGTGCTTTTCGGTAAATGAAGGTGTTGCGCTTCCGCCTTCGCTTCAAAATATTTATAAGGAATTAGCCGATGATTTGGGTATTCCTCCCCGAACTTCCGGAAATTTAGAACGCTGGGCGGAACAAGGAGTTTTGTTGCTGAACGCCACCTTAACCGTTCGTGCGCACCAAGCCGGTTCACACCAGCAACAGGGATGGGAAAAATTTACGGATGCTGTTATTCATCGCGTTGCCGAAGAAAAAGAGCATGTTGTTTTCATTCTTTGGGGATCATACGCGCAGAAAAAAGGAGAATTTATCGATCCGTTCAAGCATCTGGTGTTGAAATCGGCACATCCTTCTCCTCTTTCCGCTTACCGCGGCTTTTTCGGAAGTAAACCGTTCAGTAAAACCAATCAATACCTCATTCAAACCGGACAAACTCCGATAGAATGGTGACGAGTGACGAATTATGACCATTACATTGATCATTCTGCTTCTTTCGGCGGTTTTTTTCGTAAACGGGAAAATCCGTTCGGATTTAGTAGCGCTTTGTGCGCTTCTTTTATTACTGATATTTGATATATTAACCCCTGAAGAGGCTTTGTCGGGATTTTCAAACTCGATTGTCATTATGATGGCGGGATTGTTTGTCGTAGGCGGAGCGATCTTTCAAACGGGATTGGCCAAAATGATCAGCAGTAAAATATTGCGTTGGGGAGGAAACAGCAGTACGAAGTTGTTTATCCTTGTGATGTCGGTGACTTCTTTTATCGGTGCTTTTGTCAGCAACACGGGGACTGTGGCTTTGATGCTGCCGATTGTTGTCAGTCTGGCATTAAGTGCGGATACGAATCCGGGACGATTTTTAATGCCGATGGCTTTTGCAAGCAGTATGGGAGGAATGATGACATTAATCGGTACTCCGCCTAACCTTGTCATTCATAATGTATTGTTGGATGCGGGTTATGAAGGATTGTCATTTTTCAGTTTTTTACCGGTCGGATTAATTTGTATTGCGATCGGTATCTTGACCTTGTTGCCTTTGAGTAAATATTTTCTGTCTAAAGATGATAATGGATTAAATAACGGTAAGAAGAAACATAAATCATTGAAAGATTTAGCGAATGAATATCAACTTTCCCGTAATTTGTTTCGTTTGCGCGTAACAGCCGGATCTCTTTTGAAAAACAAAAATGTACGGGAATTGGATGTTCGCCGGAGTTATAAGACGAATGTGTTGGAAATAAGACGGAAACCGGCTTCTCAGAATCCGTTTTTTAAAACGGTTGAACAAAAAATAGTCGGTCCGGATACCATCATTTTGGAAGGAGACATTTTGTATGTCAGGGGAGATGTCGAAAATGTACAGCGGTTTTCCGAAGATACGCATACGCCGTTGATTGACACACAGGAACCGGAAGAGGTGCATCCGAAGTTTTCCGGTAAATTACGGTTTGATAAGATCGGTATCGCGGAGGTTGTTTTGATGCCTAATTCCAAATTAATCAACCGTTTGATCGAAGAATCGGGCTTCAGGGAAAAATATCATGTCAATGTTTTAAGCATTCAACGCAGTCAAGAATATATTTTACAGGGACTGAAAGACCAAAAATTGAAAATCGGAGATGTATTGCTTGTTCAGGGAGAATGGGCGGACATCGACCGGTTGAATGAAGAACAATCGGAATGGGTGGTTGTGGGACAACCTTCGGAGGCGGCAAAAGAAATTACGTTGGATTATAAAGCGCCGATTGCCGCCGTGATTATGATTTTGATGGTTTTAGTCATGGCGCTTAATATAATGCCGGCTGTCATGGCCGTACTCATTGCCGCGGTGCTGATGGTGCTTTCCGGGTGTATCCGCAGTGTGGAAGATGCTTACAAAACCATTAATTGGGAAAGTATAGTGTTGATTGCGGCGATGTTGCCGATGGCGTCGGCATTGGAAAAAACCGGAGCGTCCACAACGATTTCTTCAACGTTGGTCAGCGGATTGGGCGGTTTCGGGCCTGTTATTTTATTGGCTGGAATTTATTTTGCCACATCGCTTACGACGATGTTTATCAGCAATACAGCCACAGCCGTGCTGTTTGCTCCCATTGCGCTTCATTCGGCTATAGGATCGGGTGTCAGTCCATACCCGTTTTTGTTTGCGGTGGCCGTGGCTGCAAGCATGTGCTTTGCCAGTCCGTTTTCAACACCGCCGAATGCGTTGGTAATGTCGGCCGGAAGATATACTTTTGCAGATTATATTAAAGTCGGATTGCCGTTGCAAATTATCGTGGGAATTGTGATGATATTGGTGTTGCCGTTGTTGTTTCGCTTTTAAAGTTAAGAATTAAGAATTAAGAGTTAAGAGTTAAGAGTTGATGTGAGTATAATCTATTAATGGATTGATAATAAATTATATATGAACGCGAATTCAAACTTAATTTAGATTATTATAAAGTACTGAAAATCAATTGTTTGTTTATTAAAATAATATAAATTGTTTAAGAGAGTGTTTGAATTATGTTGCATGCTGAAATTTTAAATGCTTATCCATTAAAATACCCGGGGTGTAAAAGATGAGATCTATTTTATTTGAAAATATGTTCTTTTTGTATTGTTCTTATTTTAAAAAAATCCCTTAGCAGTAAAAATAACGTATATAGCCTTCCTCTTTTATTTCCCCTTATTAAAAAACTGAGAAAAAGGGAATAAGTGGGAGTACTAAAAGGACGTCCAAGTCTGCTGAGGGTATTCTAGAAAATAAGGATTTTCTTGGATAGATAAAAATCTTTGTGTTGAATATTTTTTTGATTTTTGAATATAAATAGTGATTTCATCGGATGTTCAAGTAACTCAAACAATTTCTGATGCTATGTATTTATAACAATAAATATCAATTTTTTACTATGCTGAAAAACTCTTAACTCTTAACTCTTAACTTTTAATTCTTAACTTTTAATTCTTAACTTTTACCTCCTGACTTGACAAAGTGAGAATAGACATCATAACCGTATTGCCCGAATTGCTGCAAGGGCCTTTTGATTGCTCGATTATTAAGCGGGCGAGAGATAAGGGTTTGCTGGAAATTGAAATTCATAATTTACGGGAATACGGACTGGGAAAACATCGACGGGTGGATGATTATGCATTCGGCGGGAGTGCCGGAATGGTCATGATGATCGAACCGATTGACCACATTATTTCCGATCTGAAAAAACAACGGGAATATGACGAGGTGATTTACACATCTCCCGATGGCGAAACATTCAACCAGAAAATCGCCAATTCGTTGTCGTTGTTGAAAAATATCATGATTCTTTGCGGACATTATAAAGGAATCGATTATCGGATTCGTGAGCATTTAATCACCAAAGAAATATCGATCGGCGATTATGTATTGACCGGCGGGGAATTGGCGGCTGCGGTGATCACGGATACTGTCGTGCGCATTATTCCGGGTGTTATTTCGGATGAGCAATCGGCTTTGTCCGACAGTTTTCAGGATAATTTGCTGGCGCCTCCCGTATATACTCGTCCGGCTGATTATAACGGATGGAAAGTACCCGAAGTGTTGCTCTCGGGACATGAGCGAAATATCAGAGAATGGGAATTTCTGCAAGCTGTTGAGCGTACACAAAGGATTCGTCCCGATTTGCTTGAATAATCAAGAATTTTTTAATTTAAAAAGATGAATATTTTATTGTTGGGTTCCGGCGGAAGGGAACATGCGTTGGCATGGAAAATAGCACAAAGCGCTGAAGTGGAAAATTTGTGGATTGCTCCGGGAAATGCGGGTACGGCGAATGTCGGAAAAAATGTTCCTGTTGCGGCGGATGATTTTGAAGGAATCAAACGGTTTGCGACGGAGAATAAAGTCGATATGGTGGTTGTCGGACCTGAAATTCCTTTGGTGAAGGGTATTTATGATTTTTTCAAGAACGATCCGGCATTGAACCGGATTCCCGTGATCGGGCCGTCAAAAAGCGGGGCCCGGCTGGAAGGAAGCAAAGATTTTGCCAAGGCTTTCATGATGCGGCATAATATTCCAACAGCCCGTTATTTCAGCGTGACCAAAGAAATTTTGAATGAAGGGGTTGCTTTTTTGAAAAGCTTGAAAGCTCCTTATGTTTTGAAAGCGGACGGATTGGCCGCGGGAAAGGGGGTATTGATTATCCGGGACTTGGAGGAAGCCGAACGGGAACTTGATTCCATGCTGAACGGGATGTTTGGTGATGCCGGCAATACGGTGGTTATCGAGGAATTTTTGTCGGGAATCGAATGTTCTGTTTTTGTGATGACGGACGGAAAATCGTATAAAATTCTTCCCGAAGCCAAAGATTATAAGCGAATCGGCGAAGGCGACACCGGATTGAATACCGGCGGAATGGGTGCTGTTTCTCCTGTTCCTTTTGTCGATCAAACGTTCATGCAAAAGGTGGAAGAACGAATCATTATTCCTACTGTTCGCGGGCTGCAACAAGAAAATATCGATTATAAAGGATTTATTTTTTTAGGATTGATCAACGTGGACGGTGAACCGTATGTCATCGAATACAACGCACGTATGGGTGATCCGGAAACGGAAGTGGTCATGTTGCGGATTCAATCGGATTTGGTGGATTTGCTGAAAGGCATTGCCGATCAAACGATTGCCGAAAAAGAATTGATTGTCGATTCCCGGAGTGCTGTCACTGTTATGTTGGTTTCAGGCGGTTATCCCGGCAATTACGAAAGCGGAAAAGTCATTACGGGTTTATCGGAAGTAAAAGACAGCATCCTTTTTCATGCCGGAACAAAAGAAAAAGACGGGAAAATCGTCACTGCCGGCGGGCGTGTTCTTGCGGTCAGTTCATACGGTAACGATAAAAATGAAGCGCTGAAACACTCTTTTGAAAATGCTCGACACATTGATTTTGAAGGGAAATATTTTAGAAGCGATATCGGGTTTGATTTGTAAAAGAGAGCATAGTATTACGATACACGAATGGATTCATTTTAAAATAAAAACTATTTATCAGATCGTGTATCATGCTCCCCTTTAATTAATGTTTTCTTGCTCTTAGTTGTGCCTCGAATAATGATTCGGGTTCCAAATTTACTTTATTTTGACCTTCGATGTAACCGGGAGCATACGTTGATGACATTGTGTATTTTCCCGTAATTTCTTTGGCTTTGCAGCCGATGGCGTAATTTTGTGCCGTCGGTGGTTTTTGAATGACTATTTTTCCGTAATTTTTATTGACGTCGCAATTCCAGCAAACTGATTGTACGGCCGACCATCCGTGTCCTGTACCGATGTTTTCCCGGTTGTAAAGTCCCAATACACATTGGGTGTGGTACACTATTTTTCTCCATCCGGTGACGGGGCGTATGTTGATTTCTTTCAAATTATCGTAAAGCATGCCGGAAGTCCATTTCCGGTGACCTTCGTTGACATTATACGAAGCGTCCGAAATACACCGCAGGAATACAATTCCCGAAGCAGTTGATGTGCCGTTCGAAACATAATGATGCCTTCCGTTTTTTGCGTAACAGTTTTTTAATAATATTTGTTGGGAATAGATATAAGTGTTGAAATTATACCTTCTGTCTCCGATAATAAGTGAGACAGGGTTTATAGCCTTACAGTTTTCAATGGTAAAGCGGCTCGTAAAATTGGTGATGATTCCTGATTGTCCGAAATGCAACATAGTGCAATTCTTGATTCGTCCGTTTTCCGCGGATTGTACCCGCACACATTGCCAAGCATGATTTTCGTCTTCTTTTCCTGCGGTTTCGATGTTTATCTGCACATTTTCCAATCCGATGTTATAAACGGTTCCTGTCATGTCGGGTTTATAGACGTAGGATTGACTCAATGTCCTGTTCAATGTATAAAAAACGGGAGCGTCGATGGTTATTTGATTCCCGTCTATTTGGGTGATGTAGCGATTATATATGATCGGCAACAAATTTTCCGTCCATCTTTCATCTTCTTCTCCGGAGAAAGGGGCAGGAACACCTCCGTAATCAATGGATTTCAACCATTTATCTGTGCAGGGATGATAAATCATGATTTGATCACCGACTTGGTATGGTCGGACATCTTCTACTTCAAACGTGAAATCTCCGGGATTGACTTTCGGGGTTATAATGTTTTGTTTACTGCCTGTTTTAATCATTTCCCAATGATTGACGGAATCATTTCCCAATACGATCACGTCTCTTTGTTTGGGGGTATTTCCCCGTGCCCGGATAATCGTGTTTTGAGTAGGATCGTAGTCGTCGCCTTTGCCACGTAAAACAATGCCGTCGTGCTTGACATAAAGAGTACCGTAAATATCGTAAATTCCGGCATTCAGTAATATGGCACCTCTGAATCCTTTTTCATCAAGAGGTAATGTTCCCACAGAATCAATGATTTGCTGTATATACGCAGTATTATCTCCCGGTTGCGGTTGAATGATCTTGATTACTGGAACATCCGGCATTTCCCGGTTGCCTCCGTCATATCCCGAATGGCTGAAGTCCGGAATGACAAATCCGTATTCGTCTTTTTCATATAATATTTTTCCATTGTTGTGGATGGATATCAGTTTGGACTGCCATTTTTCGTTTTTTTCTTTGACAGGCGAAAGATGTGTCTGAATGATAACAGAAATGAGTAGTAAGGCTGTGATGATTGAAGCCGGAATTCTATTTTTCATACGGAACTAATTTTTTGTTAAATGTTGTATGTAATCTACAGTTATTTTTATTCTTTTTGATGAATGTTAGTTCATGCAAGTTTCATGTAATAATTGTATTTTATTAAGATTGATCCATTTGTTTTTTATGGCAATAAACGCATATATAATACAAAACAAAACACCTTCGATAATATAATATGTATTGGGTAGCGAATAATGCCTTGAGAGAAAATGTATTCCCGTTTGTACGGACAATAGTAGGATGCAATATTTGAAATTCCTGCTTTTAAACAATACAGAATAACATTCGATTTCCGGATTTTTGTACCGGAAAATAAGTAATAAAAGAAGATTTGCGGCTACGGTTGTGATTGCCGCTATTTGATATCCTAATAAAGGTATGAGGATTACGTTGAGGATGATGTTTACCGTTAAAGCGAGGATAAAAGCACCGGACAAAATTTTCAGTTCGTTTTTGAATTTCAAATTGGAAATGTTTAAAAAGCACAGTCCGCTTACGAATTCGCCGACGGCAGTCCATAAAATAACCGAATAACCGATACGGAAATCTTCTCCCAGCATGATTTCGGCAATGTTTTGTGCATATAAAACGAAATATAACGTAATCGGAGTGAAACAGTGACAGTACATTTTGAAGAATTCATAAATTTGTTGTTTCATATTCGGAGGTCTGAATTCCATCACCGGCAATAAATAGGGATTCAGCGTTGCCCAGAATACCTGAATGAGCATGGCGATGGATATTTGTGCGACATTGTAATTCTGATTGTAGATTCCGACTTCCGACAATCCTGTAAAATATTGGATGATAAATCGGTCTGACGATACTAATAATGTCGTGCAAATGTTGATGACAATTCCTATTTGTCCGTATTTATACAAAACGATCAGTTCTTTTTTATAAATGAGTCGGGGGGAAAGTTTCATCCGGAAGTAATCGGGAATAACGATAAATGCGATGATGATTACATTAAATACGATGTTACTGATCAGAAATGCTTCTATGCCGAAATCAAAGACAAATGTGAGCAACAGCAACAACCCGAAATTACCGATTGCTCTGACGGTTTGAATCATATTGTAATAAAAAGTTTTTCCTTCCAGTCTCGGGCGGATGAAAAAGAGCCCGGATATCTCAGATGTGAAAAACTGTAGAAAGCACCAGAATATAAGTTTTTTGACAAGCATGTTGCCGGATGTTCCGATCCAAACGCATGAAAAAATAAAAATGACGAATGAAAAAAGGAGATAAAGGAATGTTAAGTTGGAATATAGAATGTCGAGGCTGTTTTTCTGTTTGTATTGATAATAAAACCGCCAAGCACAACTTACAATCCAAGAATAACAAATAATGGATAGATAGCTGAATATCAAAAAAACCAAAGAATAAGCTCCGTAATCTTCGGTGGAAAATATGCGTGTATAAATGGGGGATTTGATCAATCCGACAATCAATGGTGCGATATTTCCGATCAAATACCAAAAAATATCTTTTATTATGACATTTTTATTGTTTGCCATTATCTTTCAATAAATCTTCGTAAATGTGAACCAGTTTTGCTTTTTGACTTTCCCATAAATAGTTGTTTTTTACACAATTGATGCATATTTGAGTGTATTTTTTATAGTTGTCGCCTTCAATCAATTTGATAAGTGCCGACGCAACTTCTTTGGGGTTGTGTGGGTCGACCATGATTCCAATTTTGTTTAATTGTATGATATTTTTAATGTGTCCGAAATTTGACCCGATAATTGGCAATCCGAATGCCGGATATTCGAAAAGTTTGATCGGAAGAATCAACTGATTGGTTCTGTTTTTCGGAAAAAGACACAACCCTATTTTGCTTTTTGAGTAATATCCGCTGACGTCCTCCAGCGGTAACTTGCCTGTAAAAAACAGATTATGTTCCAGTTTTTCGGTTTTTATAATTGCATCGATTCTTGATTTTAAAAGAGGATGATTGTAGTCTCCGACAATCACGAGTTTATATTCATATCCTTTTTTCTTGCAATGAATCAGTGCGTCAATGATTAAAAATATGCCCTTGGATTCGGAAATAGAACCACAATAAATAGCGTCATATTCTTTGATTTTGGAATTGTAAGATGAAAATTTGGGATAAAAATAAGAGTAATTATAAATGACGGATGTTGACGGATTTTTTTTTCGGAATCGGGAAGCCACATTTTCTTCGGTGGCAATCAGATGATCCGCTTTTTTCAATACCTGCTTTTCGGACAGAACAGCTGGAATATCGATGAAAATGACTTTCATGACGGAACGTTCCCGCCAATAATCTTTCAAATTATCGCAAAAAGGCTCATGAGCATCATATATAATTTTCGGATGAAAAGGCAGTTTTTTCAATTTACCGGCAATTCGGCACAGTTCCACATCGTGAAGATGATATACATCGGCCGATACGTTTTTTGCGACATTATATAAATCAGTCAGCATAGTTTGTCTGAATGCTGAGAATTTGGATCGGAGAGTTGTTCCTTTTTTATTTTTTTTCAATTGAATGATGCGAATGTGATCTTCCGTGATATAGTCCTTGAAACAATCTCCATAGCCGATGTGAATGACCGTATAACCTGCCCGGGAAAGGGTCAATGCTTCTTTTTTGTATATACGGTCGTCAAGCATCCTGTGTTGACAAGAAATCATGCATACGGTTATCTTATTTTGGATCGACATGGTTTTTGATTATATAAACAGCAAAAGGAAAATCCCGGTTTCAAACAACAAAAATATACAATAATTTGGATTTGACAATTGTATTTAATTAATAGAGTTTATATAGAATAACAAATTTTAGATATTAAACAAATTGATAATCAGCATAGTTATCATTTAATCAATATAATGTCTAATATTTTGATTATTAGTATTTTAATAATTGTTAATTGTCAATTATAAGTCTGTGTTTTTTCAAAAAAATTCTTACTTTTGCCTTTGATTTGGTTCCGCTTTCTTTTTCAAGAAACGGATGAAAAGGGAATCCGGTGAAAATCCGGAACAGTCCCGCTGCTGTAAGCTCTTTCAAATTGTTTGATGCAATTCTTTTGCCACTGACTTTAAAGTTAAGAGTGAAGAGTTAAGAATTAAGAGTTAAAAGTTCCTTGTCGAGCTTCTAACTCTTAATTCTTAACTCTTCACTCTTAACTTTGGACGGGAAGGCGCATCAAGCTGAGTAAGTCAGAAGACCTGCCAAATGTTGTTTTTTTAAAGCTTTCGAGGAATAAAGCTTGAAGTTTGTATGGCACAATTTGGTGTTTTATTTCTTCAAAAATTTTCCGTCGGCTGTTTGGTTTAATCAAATGTGGTTGAACGGTCGGGTATGTTTTGCCCGGCGGTCAACCGGCAATTCAATGGAACCGATATGTTGCGAATGTTCTTGTGTGCCGTTTTGTTGTGCCGTGGGTTGATGCTCTGCGGACAATTGTCCGATTCTGCCCGTATTCATAAGATCGATGAAATTTCGGTCACGGAGCGGAAGGCGGATAAAAACATGCGTTCAGGAATGCCGGTACAAAGTTTGGAGCATGAAACGTTAAAAGATATGAATGTGTTGCAATTGTCTGATGCCGTGAAACATTTTGCCGGCGTTGTCGTGAAAGATTTCGGCGGAGTGGGAGGAATGAAAACCGTTTCCGTCCGCGGAATGGGAGCGGCGCACACAGCCGTGGGATACGACGGAATATTGGTGAGCGACGTGCAATCGGGAACTGTCGATATCGGTCGTTTTTCTTTGGACAATGTGAAGCTGATTACGTTGAATAACGGGCAAAGTGAAGATATTTTTCAACCGGCCCGGTTATTTTCTTCGGCAAGCGTGCTAAACATACAACATCTTGATCCGGAATTTGTCGGAAATCGTCCTTTTTCGGCCGGAGTCATATTAAAAACCGGGTCTTTTGATTTTTGGAATCCGTCTTTGTGCTTGAATTATAAGCTGAACGACATGATTTCAATGTCGTTTTCGGGAGAATATTTACAAACGGACGGCGATTATCCTTTTCGTTCCGACTTCGAAGGGAAAGATTCGCTGTATTATCGTCAAAATTCGGATGTTCGTTCTTTCCGTGTCGAACCTGCCATATATGCAGATTTCCGGGAAAAAGGAAAAATGTATGCCAAAGCATATTATTTTCAGTCGGAGAGAGGATTACCCGGCGCAATCATCCCTTATTTGTATGTGTCGCATCAACGACTTTGGGATAAAAATTTGTTTATTCAGACACAATATAAAAATGATTTTTCCCCACGGTTATCATTTCAATTTAATGGAAAATATTTTTGGTCTTATCAACATTATTTTAATCCTGATTTTCCTGTCGCGAAAATAGCGGAAGACGGGAACACTTATTATCAGCAGGAGTATTATTGCTCTGCGGCCGCTTTATATAAAGTTTTTCCCGGATTGAGTTTTTCTTTGTCGACCGATGGTTTTATTAATCAATTAAATACGGATACCGTCGGATTCGTTTGTCCGACCCGTTATTCTTGGCTGACCTCTTTGGCCGGAAAATATGTTACGGATAGATTTACGGTTACGGGAAGTTTATCGGCTTCGGCGGTGAATGATGAGGTGAAAGTCGGTGTTGCGGGCGACGATTACCGGAAAATAACACCGGCTTTGAGTTTTTCGATTAAACCGTTTGCCGAAGAAAAATTCAGAATGCGAGCGTTTTATAAAGAAATATTCCGGATGCCGACGTTCAATGATGTGTATTATACGCAGGTCGGAAACAGGAATATCAAACCTGAATCTACGACGCAATATAATCTCGGATTGACGTGGGTAAAATCTTTCGGCGGATTATTTTCCGATTTGAATATTTCTGTCGACGGATATTATAACCGGGTGAAAAATAAAATTGTCGCTTATCCGGTCGGCGATTTGTTTTTTTGGCGGATTCTCAACCGGGGATTAGTCGACATCAAAGGCATGGACGTGACGGTGGAAAGCAAATTAGTTTTCAATAGTCGATTAGCGATGGATGTATCGGCAAACTATACGTATCAGAAGGTATTGGATAAAACAGACCCGAATGGCAAAACGTATAACAACGGACTGCCTTATACTCCCGAACATTCCGGTGCGGCTTCGGCAAGGATTGTTTTCCCTTGGTTTGTTTTGGGGTATAATTTGTTGTTTTCCGGCGAACGATATTCCGGTGATCAAAATGCAAAAGAAAATTTAATGCCCGGTTATGTTGATCAAAGTATATCGGTACGGAAAGATTTTATCTTTCATGATATCCATGCTTTTTTACAGCTTGAAGTTCTGAATGTCGGAAATGTCCGGTACAGCGTGGTCAATGCTTATCCGATGCAGGGCCGATCCTTTCGTGTTGCAGTTTCCGGAAAATTTTAATTCAAATAAATTCAATACATTATGAAACTTAAAGGATGTTATTTTTATCTGATTCTCACGGCGTTTTTTATGGCGGGTTGTAGTGATGACAATGATGTAAATGTCGAAACCATCGATTTGCCCGGTTTTTATGTTTGTAGCGAGGGCGTAATGGGTCAGTTAAATTCAAGTTCATTGTCTTTCTATTCGTTTGCGGACAATGATTTATTTTTCGATTGTTTTTCCCGGATCAATAAGAGTCCGGTCGGAGATACCCCCAATCAATTGGCCCGATACGGCAATAAAATGTATTGTGTTGTCACCGGATCGGGAGTGATTCACGTGTTTGACGCCCGTACCGGAAAATCGGTGAAGCAGATTGACATGAAAACGGGAAGCGGAGCAAGCAAATATCCTCGTGCCATTGCTTTTTATGAAGGCAAAGCGTATGTTTGTTCGTTCGACAATACCGTTTGTCGTATCGATACCGTGACGTTGGCCGTTGACGCGACATTGAATGTCGGAAATAATCCGGATGGAATTTGTGTCGCAAACAAGAAACTGTATGTTTCCAATTCCGGGCCGTATACTGCTTATGACAATACGGTTTCGGTGATTGATCCGGATACGTTTACCGAAATAAAAAAGATCACGGTGACTGTGAATCCGGGAAAAATGATGGCCGATCAATACGGAGATGTCTATCTGATTTCGAAAGGAGATTATGTGAATGTGTTGCAATCCTGCTTTCAACGGATTAATTCGGATACGGATCAATTGGTATATACGTCAGATTTCAGCGCTTCTAATTTTACGATTGATGATAATTCAGCTTACATTTATTCGTATGATTATGATAATTCAGGAAATGTTGTTAATCAAAAAATATTGGTTTATAATGTAAAAGACGAAAAAATAGAAACAGAAAATTTTATTACAGACGGAACTACGGTTAATATTCCATATGCGATTTCTGTTCATCCTCAAACTAAAGATATTTTTATTGCCGATGTAACAAACTATACCGCAAAAGCCGATATTTTGCAATTCGGTTCCGACGGCAAATTGAAAAATAAAATTACGGATGTGGGAATCAATCCCAATTCTATAGTGTTTGTGGAAAAGTAAAAACAATTATTGAATGAAAGCTGCTTAAAAGTTTCGGTTTTATAAAAGCAAAATCGGGTTCTTGACTTTTAGGCGGCTTTTTTGTTTTTGATGAGTTTTTTGTCAGAAAATGTTTGGATTTTTCAAAATGAAATGCCTCGTAGGGACAAAATATTTTATTTTTAATATTCCTATTTATATTGCGTCTCTACAGGACTTTAGATGGAGGCGGCGATCTTTTCTTTCTGCTAATATTTTATCTCTGACAGGACATGTATAATCCACCACCCCTTTACCTTATTTCATTAGGGAATGAAATATTATTGCGTTTTTTTTTAATCTCTCTCTATTTTTTGCATATACTTCGTCGCTGACTATTAACTGATATGAGGCGGGAAGTCAGAGTATTTCGCTATCTTTACGCATCGTTGTAATTTTGTAATGCAACAGCAAGATTTCAACTTCGGGGACGATTTTATCCGGTCATCCTATTCGGCATTGTTAAATAGATATAGACAATCCTTATTTTTTATGGTTCCCTTAGTAGCCCGGTAATACATCCGGTTTCTGCCCTTATTTGTTTATTTCGGAAGATTTTATCGACATTCTATTAAAATAGAAGGAAATAAGGGTGGGATTGGTTAACATTGCATCGGCTACTAAGGGGCCTTTTAGTGAATGAGATTTCCATTTTAAATCTATATAAAATTAACGATACTAATATTGTATAGATACAAATTAAAGGTAGTGTCATAAATTAGCTGATAGTTTATTATAAAACGCCGGCTATCATAGTGTTTATCTCTCAAATCAGTCAATTCATGACATTCCCCGATATTTTAAAAAAGATCTTTTTGTAGAAATCGGACTGCAAGTCCTTTTGAATAAATAAGCAGACGGACAACATGTCCGCTGCGACGAAAATCCGTGAAATCTGTGAATTGAAAATCGACGGAGTCAAATCCGTGCGAACAAGAGAGGTAACTTTCCGATACTCAAAATAAGTAATGCCTTAAATAAAAGCAATTTACAACTTCAAAAACCGAACAGAATAATTATCCCATAAATAAAAACTTTAAAATTAAAAGTTTTTATTTTTAAAATCTCTTGCAAGTTAATTTCTTTTATTTTATATTTGTCGCAAGTTATTAATTACAAAAATATGAAATACATTTTCTTCATATCTCCACGTGACTGGGTTTAGCTCCTACTCCAGAAAGAAAGGCGTGGAGGGGGAAACGTTATTGAGGTTATAAGTAAATCTATAATTTTAAATGTTTTATTTATCATGAGAAAGTTTATTTTATTGGTATTGTTACTTGTTACCATTGGGTGCAGTGAAAGTAAAGAGTCGAATGTAATTGAAGTTGAAACGTTTCTAAATAAATTGAAATCAGTTCCATCAGTTAATGTACCTAAGGAAAGTCTTCCCGAATGGATCATAGTTAAGATAAATGAAATTGAAGTCATACATAGTAAAGATATTTCTATTGTTAAGATTAGAATTTTCAAAGGGGAATGGAACAAACAGACGGTTTATTTTATAATAGATTCACTCAATTCATGTTTGCTTTGTGAGATCTACGATGAAGACGGGAAAAAGTTAGCTTTTTCGGTCAATGACAGTGAAGTGTCTGGTAATTTCATGACGGAAAGTCAGAACTGGGAAAAAATCTATGAATTTGGAGAAGGAGTAATTTAAAAGAATAATTTATCATGTCTAAAAATATTTTATTTATGAAATGTATATATTGTCTTATTAGTATTATGTTTATGAATGGGTTATCTGTTCATGCTCAGATGAAAACAAAAGATATATATGAATATCCCGTCAAACCAGGGACAAAAGAATGGGGGCAATTTGAAACGATTGAAAAACGCATTGCAGCTTTACAAATACCCGATGCTGTTTTAGCAAATATTTCTACTGAAGGTTTGTTAGAAACGTGTCTTGAATTTCCATACTTAACAGACATACTTTTTTGTGATAATTATCAGCAAGGTTTTGAAGCATTAATGGCTGAATTCAATGGATTTCAAGAACTCATTAAACGTCATGATTTGACAAATGTGCTATTGGAGAAATACCAAAATTTAAGTGTGGATATAAATAATATTCTGTTACAAAAAGAAGTAGAACAGGGTAAATTTACCTTTCGCCATTTTGTTTTAGAATTTGTTTTAACTCAAGATGTTGTTTTAAAAAATTTAAATTCTGAACAAGATAAACAATTATTTTTATTAAGTTTTGAGTATAATAGAATTAAAAAGAATTATTCATATATTTTTAGTAATCTGAATGACTTACCTACAAATTTGCTCTATGCAAAGAAAGTAATGAGTGATCCTAATTTTAAATTTGAAAACACCGAGCTAAAGAAGACATTGTTGGATTTTATACAAGCACCTACATCTGTTGATCAACGAATATTTGATTTTATTGAAAATTATATTAGTATTGAATATAAATAAATTTACTTTATGAAACGAATTATAATAATCCTAAATATTGTATTGTGTAGTCTTAACATGGGTTTTGCCCAGACATATTCGCTTGTCACAAATGTGAAAACTCCTAATAATTCTGTAGTTCAAGATACCTATATTCTTACAAGTACAGATATTTCTTATACTTCGGCCCAATTGTCGGCACTGGCCAACGATTTGCAGGTGAATTATAATGGAGCTGAACTTATTGATGCGCCTTCTTATAAATACAATTGTCACGCTTATGCATGGCATGTTTCGGAAGGAGGTGATAAAGTGTGGATAGGGTTAAATACAGTTACATCCGAAGACATTTATTGGACAGATGGAAGTTACATGGAAGTTTCTGAAAATATTGCTACAAAAGTATCGTATCATCAAAACGGAAATCATTCCGCTATTAGGTTAAATAGTACTTGGTACCAATCTAAGTGGGGAGCAAGTGCATTGGTTAAGCATCACCCAAATGATGTACCTTCTATATATCAACCGTCAATGGCAAAGAAGTATTACATACGACAAACTCTAACGCCCACCCTCTCCGGTTCCGCCACCTTGTGTCTCAATTCATCTGCTACCTATACCATCAATAATTTTCCGACAAACGCGACCGTAACATGGAGTCAGAGTTCCAATTTACAGCAGGTAAGCGGTTCCGGAGCTTCCAAAGTTTACAAGGGAATTGCCAATGGTGCCGGGTGGATACAGGCTACTGTTAACGGAACGGTTTTAAAACAAGATATATGGGTTGGAGTGCCTCCCACAAATATACCGGTCAGAATAATAGGAAAGAACTCCGACTATATATCCTCCGGTATGCTATTAGTTTGTCCCGGAGAACTCATCACTTTGATCCCTCAATTTCCCCAATCTGCCGGTTCAATCTTAGAGGTTGAATCTCAGGCAACCAACTGTAACCTACTTGCAGCATCATCAAGTATGGTCAAGTTTACCGCGCCAAGCGTTGCCAAAAAATCATTTTCGATTCGTTATCGCTACAGGAATGAATGCGGGTGGAGCGCATGGGATCAAATAACGGGAAATACGATGAATTGTGCCGGAGGGGAAGAGCCGTTCAGTGCGTTGCTTCCTATAATTCTTATCCCCAACCCCGCTTTCGATCAAGTATCCATCGAGATAAATGACAATACCGACAGCCGGTCGGATACAATGTCCGGAGAATTAAGTCGGGCGGGTATCGTAGAACCGGCCTATACCGTTACGATCGTTGACGCATCCGGAATACCGGTTTATACCGGGAAAAAGAAGGGAAAGACGTTCGATCTGTCTGTCTCATCGCTTCGTAACGGCTTTTACTATGTGATTGTTTCCGACGGAGTAAACACTTACCGGGAAAAATTGATGATCAACCATTAAACCGTTCACGCTCAATAAAAAGCCAAGCTTTAAAACTTGGCTTTTTTCAGATTCGCTTGTTCGCGCCGACTCTGATCAGTCAAAATAAATATCGGATTCGGTGCGTAGTGAATAAGGAATAGTGCACAGTTTACAAAACCATACGAGCGAGAGGGAAGCTGAGCAATAAAGAGTTGAGGGAAATATTCTGGTAGAGTAAATTATTCTAAAAAAATCTATTAATTTTGCACTTCAATTTGCAAAAGAGTCGATATGATTAAAATAACTTTTCCCGATCATTCGGTCAGAGAATATCCCGACGGAGTCACCGCCAAAGAAATCGCCGAAAGCATCAGTCCGCGGTTGGCGCAAGAGGTGTTGGTTGCCACTGTCAACGGTACGGTTTGGGACTTAAGCCGTCCCATTCACGAAGATGCTTCGATCAAATTACATAAGTGGGAAGATAAAGAGGCACAACATACTTTTTGGCATTCTTCCGCACACTTGATGGCCGAAGCGTTGCAGGAATTGTATCCCGGCATTAAATTCGGTATCGGGCCTGCCATTGAAACGGGTTTTTATTATGACGTTGATCCGGGCGACGGGATGGTGATCAAGGAGAGTGACTTGGGCGCCGTTGAAGCCAAAATGGTTGAGCTGGCCGCCAAAAAGGAACCGATTGTTCGTTCCGAAGTCAGCAAAGCCGATGCATTGAAATTTTTCGGAGATAAACACGACGAATATAAAGTCGAATTGATTTCCGATTTGGAAGACGGAACCATCAGTACCTATACACAAGGTCATTTCACGGATTTGTGCCGGGGGCCTCACTTAGCCGATACCTCACCTGTCAAAGCCGTTAAATTGACAAGTATTGCCGGCGCCTATTGGCGCGGTGACGAAAAACGGAAGCAATTGACCCGGATTTACGGCGTTACGTTTCCCAAAAAGAAAATGCTCGATGAATACCTGGTGCTACTCGAGGAGGCAAAAAAACGGGATCACCGCAAAATCGGAAAAGAACTGGGTTTGTTTATGTTTTCGAAGGCGGTGGGACAGGGGTTGCCGATGTGGTTACCCGGAGGTACGGCGCTCCGGAATCGCTTGGAGGATTTCTTGAAACGGATTCAAAAACAATTCGGGTATGAGCAGGTGATTACCCCGCATATCGGGCAAAAAGAATTGTATGTGACTTCGGGCCATTATGCCAAATACGGGAAAGATTCGTTTCAACCGATCCACACTCCCGAAGAAGGCGAGGAATTTTTGTTGAAACCGATGAATTGCCCTCATCATTGTGAAATATTCAAAGCTTTTCCGCGCTCGTATAAAGATCTTCCGCTTCGGCTGGCTGAGTTCGGAACGGTGTATCGTTACGAACAAAGCGGCGAATTGCACGGATTGACTCGTGTACGCGGGTTTACCCAAGATGATGCTCATCTTTTCTGTCGTCCCGATCAATTGAAGGGCGAATTTTTAAAAGTCATGGACATTATTTTCATCATTTTTAAAGCTCTTGATTTTCAGGATTTTGAAGTTCAAATATCGTTGCGCGATCTGAATAATAAGGAAAAATATATCGGGAGCGATGAAAATTGGGAAAAAGCGGAACGCGCCATTGTCGAGGCTTGTGAAGAAAAGGGATTGAAAGCTGCGGTGGAGTATGGTGAGGCTGCTTTTTACGGCCCGAAACTCGATTTTATGGTGAAGGATGCTTTGGGTAGACGTTGGCAGTTGGGAACGATTCAGGTGGATTATAATTTACCGGAACGATTTGAATTGGAATATACCGGAAGCGATAATCGGAAACATCGCCCGGTTATGATTCATCGCGCTCCGTTCGGCTCCATGGAACGTTTTGTGGCTGTTTTGATCGAACATACCGCCGGTAAATTTCCGTTGTGGCTGACGCCTGAGCAAGCCGTGATTTTGCCGATCGGCGAGAAATTCAATGATTATGCTTATCAAGTGGCGGAAAAATTGAAAATGCAGGATATTCGCGTGATTGTTGACGACAGAAATGAAAAAATCGGAAGAAAAATCCGGGATAATGAATTGAAAAGAATCCCGTATTTATTAATTGTCGGAGAAAAAGAAGCAGAAAATGGAGAAGTTTCTGTAAGAAAACAGGGGGAAGGTGATAAAGGTTCGATGAAAATCACTACCTTTGCCGCTCTTTTAAATGAAGAAGTGGAAAAAGCAATGCGTTTTTAAGATTATTCATTAATCACGCAACGTAAGTAGCCTGTAGGGTGAAATCCGATTAATAATTAACTGAAAATTTGTAATTTAAAAAATAAAAACAGGAGGCATATTTTTAAAGTTTTTTGAATGAGAAATGATCGATTTAAAAAAGACAATGCTAAAGATCAATACCGGATCAATAACCGTATTCGGGAAAAAGAAGTTCGTTTGGTGGGTGATAATGTACAACAAGGAGTTTATCCTATAGCTGAAGCGTTGCGTATTGCTGATGAATTGGAATTGGATCTTGTCGAGATTTCACCGAATGCCGTTCCTCCCGTTTGCAGAATCACAGATTATCAGAAGTTTCTTTATCAACAAAAAAAGCGACAAAAAGAACAAAAAGCAAAAGCGACCAAAATCGTCGTCAAAGAAATCCGGTTTGGTCCCCAGACCGATGATCATGATTACGACTTCAAGTTGAAACATGCCAAAAGTTTTTTGGAAGAAGGTGCCAAAGTAAAAGCGTATGTTTTTTTTAAAGGCCGTTCCATCCTTTTCAAACAGCAGGGAGAAGTACTTTTGCTTCGTTTTGCCAATGATTTGGAAGATTACGCCAAAGTCGATCAGCTTCCTTTATTGGAAGGGAAAAGGATGATTATCATGCTCAGTCCCAAAAAGAAGGCTGCCGGATCGGGGATTACGTCTTTATCCAAGCCTTTGCTCGAAAAACCGGTGAAAAACACGCCGGAAGTTGTTGACGGAGACGAATCTGCCAGAGAATAAATTTTTATTATCATTAAATAAATAGAAACCAATGCCTAAGATGAAAACGAACTCCGGTGCCAAAAAGAGGTTTGCCCTTACCGGAACGGGAAAAATCAAGAGAAAACATGCTTTTAAAAGACACATTCTCACAAAGAAAACGAAAAAGCAAAAACGAAACTTGACTCACATAACTCTTGTCAGCAGCGCAGACCAAAGAAACGTCAAGCTTTTGTTGGGGATGAAATAATGTATAAATAAGAGCGAGTTTATTTAATTTTATTAACCGAGTGTTTAGCAGGAAGACCGCCTTGATAAGGCGGCGCTAACAATCAAAAAAACAAAAAACATGCCGAGATCAGTCAATCATGTTGCGTCGAGAGCGCGCAGAAAAAGAATCTTAAAACTTACGAGAGGATATTTTGGAGCAAGGAAAAATGTTTGGACAGTAGCCAAAAATACATGGGAAAAGGGGTTATTGTATGCTTATCGTGACCGTAAAAATAAAAAACGCAGCTTCCGCGCTTTGTGGATCCAACGGATCAATGCGGCGGCCCGCTTGGAGGGAATGTCTTATTCTCGTTTGATGGGCTGTATTCATAAAGCCGGAATCGAAATAAACCGGAAAGTGTTGGCTGACTTGGCCATGAACCACCCCGAAGCGTTTAAAGCGGTGGTCGATCAGGCAAAAAAAGCCTGATTTTACCGGTGATGGATGAAAAAAAACGGCAAATTTGATCTTTAACGTTTTTTTTATGCAAAAAGTTTGGTGATTTCAAAAAAGGATTATACCTTTGACTTAGAAAAGTCAAACAGACTTTAAAATTGTTTTTCATCAAAGTTCTTTGATAAACATATAGTCGCATCGATATTATTGGTAAACTCATCAAATAATGCTGAGTACCGAGAACAGCTTCTGCAGTCAATGGCGGGCCACACTCTTCGGAGTTGTTTTTTAACACGGTGGATTACAAAGATTGTAGACTTCTCAAATCCTGTAATTAGGAGTTTTACTCATGTTTTATTCGATGCGGCTTTTTTTAAGGGTATTCCGGATATTTTATCCGGGATGCCTTTTTTTGTATAGATACTATCTATAACAAATACAATGAAAAGTTTTGCGAGTGACAATAATTCGGGAGTACATCCGAAAGTAATGCAGGCATTGATCGATGCAAACAAAGAACATGTTGTGGCGTATGGCGACGACGAATATACCGGAATGGCAATCCGGATTCTTAAAAATTATTTCGGAGAACAATCCGATGTTTTTTTTGTATTTAATGGTACGGGAGCAAATGTGATTGCTTTACAGGCATGCGTGAAAAGTTTTCATGCCGTGATTTGTGCCGAAACGGCTCATATCAATGTCGACGAATGCGGTGCTCCGGTAAGGTTTACGGGGTGTCCGTTATTTCCGCTTTCCACCGTTGACGGGAAACTGACTCCCGGATTGATCAGGCATAAACTTCACGGATTCGGCGATCAACATCATTCGCAACCGAAAGTTGTTTATATTTCTCAATCGACCGAATTGGGTACGCTGTATACTTTGGATGAGATAAAAGCGATTTGCGATTTGGCGCATGAATATGATATGTATGTGCATGTCGACGGCGCCCGGTTGGCCAATGCCGCTGCAACCATGAATGTTTCGCTGAAGAATTTGACGGTTGATTGCGGGGTCGATATGTTGAGTTTCGGCGGAACGAAAAACGGAATGATGATGGGAGAGGCGGTTGTGAGTTTCAGAAAAGAACTGACCGAATATCTGCATTTTTACCGGAAACAATCGGCGCAGTTATTTTCTAAAATGCGGTATCTTTCGGCTCAATTTATAGCCTATTTTGAGGATGATTTGTGGTTGAAAAATGCCGGTCATGCCAATGACATGGCCAAATTGTTGGCCGGGGAATTGCACCGGATTCCCGGGATTCGATTGACTCAAAAAGTCGAAACCAATGCTTTATTTTTGACGATGCCGCTTGATCTGATTAACAAATTGCGACAACATTATTTCTTTTATATTTGGGATGAAGAAATTAATGAGATACGCTTAGTGACGTCTTTTGACACTTCCGAAGAGGATGTCCGGAATTTTGTGAATACCGTTAAGTCTTTTATTTAAAATTATTTATGTATGAAAATTGAAATAATAACCATAGGAGATGAACTTTTAATCGGTCAGGTTGTCGATACCAATTCGGCATGGATGGCCGGCGAATTGAATAAAATAGGGGCGGAAGTATATCGTGTGACAACGGTCGGGGATAACCGAACCGATATTTTAAATGCGATCGATGCCGCTGTGAAGCAGGTCGATGTTGTATTGCTTACAGGAGGTATCGGGCCTACAAAAGATGATATAACGAAAAATACGTTGTGTGAATATTTTGATACGAAATTGATTTTTGATCAAGATGTTTATGAAGATCTCAAATTGTTTTTTACCGTTCGCGGACGGGAACCCGATAAATTGTCCGAAAGTCAGGCGTATGTACCCGAAAAATGTACGGTTATCCGTAATCCGGTGGGAACGGCTCCGATCACTTGGTTTGAATGGGATGGAAAAATATTGGTGTCGATGCCGGGCGTTCCGCAAGAAATGAAATGGATGATGACGAACGAAATTTTACCTCGATTGGTCGATCATTTCGGACGGGATTTGTTTATTCTTCATAAAACTTTCCTGGTGAAGGGATTCGGAGAGGCGCAGTTGAGCCTGTTTATTTCCTCATGGGAGAATCAGTTGCCGGAAAATATCCGGTTGGCTTATTTGCCTTCTTTGGGCTTTATGCGCTTGAGATTGTCCGTTCACGGGAAAAACCGGGAGGAGGCGGAGCATTTGTTGTCGGTGGAAAGTGAAAAGTTGAGAACGTTGTTGGGCGAACATATTTTTTCCGAGAACGATGTGCATCCGGCAGAGATTATCGGCGAACGATTGAGAAAAAACGGAAAGACGTTGGGGGCGGCCGAAAGTTGTACCGGCGGGTATGTTTCTCATTTGATTACCTTGATTCCGGGCAGTTCCGATTATTTTAAGGGTAGCGTCATTTCGTATTCTAATGAAATAAAACAATCGATATTGAAAGTCGGAGAAGCAGCCTTAAAAGATTATGGCGCTGTAAGCAAGGAAGTTGTCGAAGAAATGGCAAAAGGCGCGCTATCGTCTTTGAATGTCGATTATTCGATTGCAACCTCCGGAATTGCGGGACCCGGAGGCGGAACCGAAGAAAAACCCGTCGGAATGGTTTGGATCGCTGCGGCAAATAAAGACTCTGTGATTGTTCGAAAGTATTATTTTGGATTGAATCGGGAACAAAATATTATTCGGGCTGCCAATACCACCTTGTTGATGTTGTTGGAAATTTTATAACAGTTGTTAAATTTTATCTAAAAAACAGTTAAAAAATAATCCGGCTGTTAAACCATGATTTTCTTAAATGGTCTTACTTTCAAAATAATCGTAAAAAATAAACAGACATTTTATTTCTAACAATTTTAAAACATTTAATTATGAGAAAGTCAGCAATGGTAATGGTATCGGTTTTGATGATATCAGCAAGTGTATTCGGACAACAACGTCAACGTTTTTCTCCTGAGGATATGGCTAAAAAGCAAACGGAACAGATGACGGAAAGTTTATCGTTGACCGATGAGCAAAAAGCAAAAGTAGAGGCCATTAATTTGAAGTATGCACAAAAACAGCAACAAGCTTTTCAATCCGACAAAGTAGAAAGACAGGCGCGGATGGAAGAAATGAAGAAAAATCATGACGACAAAGATCTGGAACTTAAAAGTGTGTTGACGTCTGATCAATACACCGCGTATCAACAAAAACAACAAGAACGGATGAAACAAGCCGGCGATCAAAAAGGAGGAAAAGGTGATTGGAAAGGCGGGAAATGTGACCGAAAAGGAGGAAAGGAAAAACCCGCTGATGCTTCTCAAAGTGAATAAATAACCGGCATCAATCAAAATCAATAAAAAAATCCGATTCATAGTGAGTCGGATTTTTTTATTGATCGATTTTTTTCGATTACATTCAGAAACTAATATTCAGGGATATACTGTATGTTAACTTTCCTGATGGTTGAACGACGGGATAGGATGTTAATAAGATGTCCCCTGTATTTTTTTTCTTTTTTTTGAACTTACCGGTGCATAAATCCATGACCTCATTTATAGGATCCATCAAAAACGTTACGGTATGGCCCAAGATCGGAGAGTTCAACAGTCGATGATCATGGGCGACGATTTCCCGTTTGGCCAGATAAAATCCTTCGCCGAGGATTGATCCGCATACAGGGGTAATGATCAGGTCTTGTACCGACGGGACTTCGGCAAAGGCTTCAATTCCGTACTCCCAAAAGAACGAGGAGAATGCAATGGAATACAAAAATGAATAAGGGGCGCTGAGTCCTGCCGAGCGGGCTCCCATGTAATAGACGGCTCCGAAATAAGGATGTGAAATATAATTGAGTATCCAGTCGTCCCGGTCAATAACAGGCCCTTCGCTGACATGTTTCCACCAGTCGCTGAAAATAGTTTTCATCGACATTTCTTCTTTATTCCAATTACTGACTTTTTCGGGCATTAGATATAAAATTCCGGCTGCAATGAATGAACTGCCGAATACAATGATCGCATTGGTTTTCAATCTTTTGTAGTCGGGGTTGTTTTCCCAGAAGGAATAGGGTCGCTTATAAATGTCGTTCGGAATTTCTTGTTTCGTCCGGTTAAATTCAGTCGAAATTGAATCTGTCGGAGAATCATAAAACATGCTGTCTGTCCGGATAACGAGGGCGAATGCGTGGTTTATCGACAAACTGAATATCAAAATGACCGGAAAGATATATCTGACGGATGATCGAAACATTTTTCCTGTGTTTATTGTAAATTGATTACAGTTGTTTCACGGCGATGACTTCAATTTCGACCAACGCCTTTTTCGGCAGTCCGGCCACAGCTACGGTCGAACGCGCCGGATAATCTCCCGTAAATTGCCCGGCATAAATTTCATTCATTTCCGGGAATAAAGACATATCCGATAAATAAACGGTTGTTTTTACAATATGATTCATTTCGTATCCCGATTCATTCAGAATGGCAGAGATATTTTTAAAAACCCGGGTGGTTTGTTCTTTTATTCCTCCCGGAACAAATTCGCCGGTTTCCGGGTCTGTCGGTAATTGTCCCGATAAAAACAACAGGTTGCCGGATTTTATGGCCTGACTGTACGGGCCGATGGCTGCCGGAGCGTTAGGAGTGTGTATTATCTTCTTCATATTTGTTCTCTGTTTTTAACGGCTTCATACATTAATATTCCCGCTGCAACGGAAACATTCAGGGATTCGATGACTCCGGAAAGCGGAATTTTTACGATTTCGTCGCAAATTCTCAATCGTTCCGGAGCCACGCCGGTATCCTCGGCTCCCATTACAATGGCGATGGGGTTGGTGTAAGTTGCCCGGGTATAGATCATGTTTCCTTTTTCGTTTGCCGCAATGGTATGAATGCCCGAATTTTTGAGGAATTTAACGGCATCCGTCAAATTTTTTTCCCGGCAGACCGGAATGGTCAGCAATGCTCCGGCCGAAGTTTTTATGGCATCGGAATTAACGCTTACGCTGCCTTTTTCGGATATGACGATGGCATCGACTCCGGCACATTCGCAGGTGCGGGCGATCGCTCCGAAATTGCGGACATCGGTGATTCCGTCCAAAACGACAATGAACGGATTTTTTCCTTCTTCATACAGCATCGGAATGATCTGTTCGAGCTTTTGGTATCCGACCGCCGACATAAATGCAATCACGCCTTGATGGTTTTTCATCGTGATGCGGTTCAGGCGTTCAAGCGGTACTCTTTGTGACGGAATGTCGAATGTTTTGATCAAACGGAAAAGTTCGCCCGACAATTCGCCTTTCAGGTCTTTTTTGATCAGAACCTTATCGATTTCTTTTCCGGCTTGTATGGCCTCTATGACGGCTCTGATGCCGAATACGATTTCATTTTTTTCCACGTGGATATTGTTGTTGATTATTGGTTACTGATTGGTTGCGCTTCTGTCGAGCGAATGACTCAACAGCGCTTTGGCATTGTTGATTGCCGCATCCGTCACTTGTGCGCCGCTGAGCATTTGAGCCAGTTCTGTGATTCGTTCTTCGGGCGTCAATTGTTTGATGTTGCTGTTGGTTTTATCTCCCGTATCTTCCTTGTACACTTTGAAATGAATGTCTCCCCGTGCGGCGATTTGGGGCAAATGCGTGATGGTAATGACTTGCATGTATTTGCTCATTTCATACATGATGATTCCCATTTTGTCGGCGATTTCACCCGATACGCCGGTATCTATTTCGTCGAAAATAATGGTCGGCAGTGCGGTTGCGTCGGCAATCAGCGCTTTGATGCAAAGCATCAGCCGGGCTGTTTCTCCGCCGGATGCAGTTTCAGCCACCGGTTGCAGCGGTATGTTTTTGTTTGCCGAGAATAAGAACCGGATGTCATCCAATCCGTTGTCGCCGGGTTTTTCTTTTTTTTCGATATCCACACTGAAACGGACATTAGGCATGCCCAAATAGGATAACCGTTTGATTAGATTTTTTTCCAATTCGGCGGCTGCTTTTTTTCTGTTGACGGAAAGTTTTTCACCGCTTGTTTTGACCGATTCAAGTTGTTCGTTTATTTCTTTTTGCAACAAGGCTATTTGTTCTTCGATATGTTCCGAAGAATACAACTTTTCTCCGAGGCTTTTTTCGATTGCAATCAGTTCTTCGATGGTTTGTACCCGATGTTTTTGCTGAAGGGAGTAGATTGTATTTAAGCGGTTGTTGATTTCATCCATTCTGTCGGGGTTGAACTCGATGTTTTCCGTCTTGGTTTCAACTTCCGATGACAAGTCCTTTAAATCAATGTAGGCATTTTCGATGCGTTCCTTGATTTCATTGGCGGAGGAATATATTTTCTGTAAACCGGATGCGGTATTTACGGCATTTCTTAAAGCATTTAAGACGCCCGATTCTTCGCCGTCCAGCAGCCGGGAGATTTTGTATAATCCCGACTTGATTTCTTCGGCATGCGTATGGGTTTCCAGCTCGGACTCCAATCCGGCTTGTTCTCCTTCTTTTAATTTGGCTTCGGACAGCTGGTTGTATTGAAAACGGTCGTATTCTTCGTCGGCTTTGCTTTTTTCGGCTTCTTCCGTTAATTTTTCCAGTCGGTGAACCAGATTTTTGTATCCGGCATACCGGATTTCATATTCGTTCAGCAGGTCTTGATTACCTGCCAATGCATCCACCACTTTCAGTTGAAAACGATTGTCCGACAAAAGCTGGTTTTGGTTTTGCGAATGAATATCGATCAAGGCGTTTGCCAAGTCCTTCAACGTGCTTAACGAAACAGGAGTGTCGTTGACGAAGGCGCGGGATTTTCCGGATGCGTAAATTTCCCGTCTCAAAATGCATTCATCGTTGTAGTCGATATCATTTTCTTCGAAGAAATGGTTTAAATGATAGGAGGAAATATCGAATGTTGCATCGACGATGCATTTATCTTCCGATGATTTGATGGATTTTGAATCGGCCCGTTGTCCCGAAATCAGAGACAATGCACCGATGAGAATGGACTTTCCGGCGCCTGTTTCGCCGGTCAGCACATAAAATCCTTTTTTCAAGTCAATTTCCAATCGACTGATCAAGGCATAGTTTCGGACATGCAGCTTGGTCAACATGTTATTTTTTCAATAGGTTGTCGATTTTTTCGAGATAATCGAGAGAATCGTCGATATAAAAAGAGAGTTCGGGTACGATTCGTAATTGATACCGGATGCGCTGCCCCAATTCATGCCGGATTTGTGCCGAATGTTCCTTGATGTTTTCCAAGAGGGCTTGTGCCTTCTCCGAAGGAAAAATACTGAGGTATACTTTAGCCATTCCCAAATCGGGCGTGATTCTTACCGCACTTACCGAGATCAGCGTTCCGGGCATTTGTTTGGCTTTCAGCAGGAATATTTCTCCAAATTCCTTTTGCAATAACCGGTTTATTTTTTTTTGTCTTGTTGTTTCTTCCATTAATGCTCCATTGAATTTTTCGAACACTTAATTTTTGAATGTTTTTTTGCTTGCCGACAATGTATTTTTCATCAGAGAGACAATGGTCATAGGCCCCACGCCACCGGGAACGGGGGTGATGTATGAACATTTGGGAGCGACTTCTTCGAAGTTGACATCTCCGGTGAGTTTGAATCCTGATTTTGTTTTGTCCGAAGGAACACGGGTTGTTCCGACATCAATGACCACTACGCCCGGTTTGACCATGTCGCCTTTCAGAAATTCGGGTTGTCCCAATGCCGCGATAATGATATCCGCTTGCAGACACATTTCTTTCAGGTTTTTTGAACGGCTGTGGCAAACGGTGACAGTCGCATTGCCCCCCGAATCGGATTTTTGCATCATCAGCATGGCAACCGGTTTTCCCACGATGTTGCTTCGTCCCAAAACGACGCAATGTTTTCCCTTGGTGTCGATATGATAACGCTTGAGCAGTTCCATGATGCCTGCCGGTGTTGCCGACACAAAACAAGGAAGCCCGATGGACATTTTTCCCACATTGATCGGATGAAATCCGTCGACGTCTTTTCGATAATCGATCGCTTCGATGATTTTTTGTTCGGAAATATGTTTCGGCAACGGAAGTTGAACGATAAACCCGTCGATGTCGTCATCGTTGTTCAGTTCATGGATTTTTTTCAGGAGTTCTTCTTCCGTAACGTCGTCTTCAAAACGGATCAGCGTCGATTTGAACCCGCATTCGGCACACGCTTTTACTTTATGAGACACGTATGTTTCGCTGCCGCCGTCGTGTCCGACCAATACAGCGGCCAAATGGGGTATTTTTCCTCCTTGCGCTTTTATTTGTGATACTTCTGCCGCTATTTCTGCTTTGATCTGCCCGGCTGTTTCTTTTCCGTCAATTAATTGCATAATCAGTGATGTTGTTGGAATCAGTAGGTTTGTATAGATATTAAATTATGATATTGTTAATCTTAAGTATGTCGCAAAAAACAATTTATATTTTAAACGCCAAGTCGCAAAGACGGAAAGATGCAAAGTTTAAATTTTTTGCGATTTTGTGTCTTTGCGTTTGAAATAATTTAGATTAAATTCTGCCATGTATTTATATAGATTTAAAATAAAAACCTTATTTTCCCTTATTTAATATAATAAATAAATGTCAATACCCTTCTGAAATAAGCGGATAAGGGCAAAAATTAAATGTATTCCCGGACTATTGAGGAAACTATAAAAATAAGGATTGTCTATACCTGTTTAATAATACCTCTTTATTTAATGCTTGCCTTCTCATAATTAATGCTTTAAATTTTTAAATGCCGGCACTCTGTCAAATCCGACGAATGTCTTTGTCCGGGTGACGGCTGACATGGTTTTTATCGTTTCATTTTTTTCATTAATCCTGCACCTTTGGCTTGGGAAACCATTTTCATCATTTTACGGGTTTCGTCGAATTGTTTGATCAGACGGTTTACTTCCTGTACGGTGGTTCCGCTTCCTTTGGCAATGCGTTGACGGCGGCTTCCGTTCAGAATTTCGGGATTGGTGCGTTCTTTCGGCGTCATGGAATAGATGATGGCTTCCACGCTTTTGAACGTGTTGTCGTCGACGTCGATGTCTTTCATGGCTTTGCCCACGCCGGGAATCATGGAGGCCAAATCTTTCAAATTTCCCATTTTTTTGATTTGGTGAATTTGACCGATGAAATCGTTGAAATCGAATTGATTTTTGGCGATCTTTTTCTGCAAACGGCGGGCTTCTTCTTCGTCGTATTGTTCCTGCGCTTTTTCAACCAACGAAACGATGTCTCCCATTCCGAGGATGCGGTCGGCCATCCGTTCGGGGTGGAAAACGTCCAGTGCATCGGGTTTTTCGCCTGTTCCCACGAATTTGATCGGTTTATTCACCACCGAGCGGATTGATAACGCCGCTCCACCGCGAGTATCACCGTCTAATTTGGTCAGAACGACTCCGTCGAAATCCAACCGGTCATTAAATTCTTTGGCGGTGTTGACGGCGTCTTGCCCTGTCATGGCATCGACCACGAACAAAATTTCCTGCGGATTGACCGCTTTTTTGATGGCGGTGATTTCGTTCATCATTTGTTCGTCGACGGCCAATCGTCCGGCCGTATCTATAATAACAAGGTCTTTCCCTTGTTTTTTGGCTTCTTTGATCGCGTTTTCGGCGATTTGAACCGGATTGTTGTTGCCTTCTTCGCTGTAAACGGGAACGTTGATTTGGGATCCGAGTATTTTCAATTGTTCGACGGCGGCAGGACGGTACACGTCGCAAGCAACCAGCATCGGATTTTTGCCTCGTTTGGATTTGAGCATGTTGGCCAGCTTTCCGGAAAATGTGGTTTTTCCGGATCCTTGCAGTCCGGACATCAATATGACAGCCGGATTTCCTTTCAGATTGATGTCGACCGCGCTTCCGCCCATTAATCGGGCTAACTCGTCGTGGACGATTTTGACCATCAATTGTCCGGGTTTTACGGCAGTGAGGACGTTTTGTCCCAATGCTTTTTCTCTGACGCTTTCGGTGAAATTTTTGGCGGTTTTATAGTTGACGTCGGCATCCAGAAGCGCTTTGCGAATGTCTTTCAATGTTTCGGCGACATTGATTTCGGTGATGCGGCCTTCGCCTTTCAACAGTTTGAATGATCGTTCCAGTCGGTCACTTAAATTCTCGAACATAGGTTATTTAATTTTTAGTTGTCGGTAAACGGAGACAATGAGATTTTTAAAATTTGTGTTTTTATCCTGATGAAGGATTTGGACGACAAAAATATAAAAAACATCAAGATAAACCTATTTTTGGATGGTATTGTGTGGGGTTCCGTTTGCCGGTGATGGAGGCCCTGCGTGAGGGATTGCAGCGGGTAGCGGGCGTTTTCGGGGCTGATACAAGGGAGGTACGACCGCAGGAGAAGCCGCCGGAAACTGCCCGATACGAGCGGAAAGCCCGACCCCGCCGTACAGGACGTAAAGAAATGACAGGAAGGCCCGGACGGCGGGGGCACGCCCGAGAAAATCTGCTTTGATTGATTAAGACAAGTGTTTTTCAAATTATTTTTTTTACATTTGCAATCTTGTAGAATTTTTAAATAATAATAAGGTCTTATCTGATTTGAAATGAGTTTGAACATTATTGTATTGGCAAAACAGGTTCCGGACACGAGGAATGTCGGGAAAGATGCGATGAAAGCCGATGGTACCGTGAATAGAGCGGCACTTGCGGCTATTTTTAATCCGGAAGATCTGAACGCTTTGGAACAGGCGTTGAGGTTGAAAGATAAACATCCGGGTTCTAAGGTTACGGTGTTGACGATGGGGCCGGGGCGTGCGGCGGAAATCATCCGTGAAGGATTGTATCGCGGCGCCGACGGCGGGTATTTATTGACGGACAGGGCTTTTGCCGGTGCGGATACGTTGGCTACTTCGTATGCGTTGGCTTGTGCCATTCGCAAAATCGAGCAAGTGGACATCATTATTTGCGGCCGTCAGGCGATTGACGGGGATACGGCGCAGGTGGGTCCGCAGGTTGCCGAAAAATTGGGATTCCCGCAAATTACGTATGCCGAAGAAATCATAGAGGTAAACAACGGTAAAATCATCGTGAAACGTCGTCTGGAAAGAGGTATTGAAGTTGTGGAGGGGAGTTTGCCGATGGTGGTGACGGTAAACGGAACGGCGCCCGATTGTCGTCCGCGAAATGCCAAGCTGATTCAAAAATATAAATATGCCAAAACTGTGACGGAGAAACAGGAAGAATCGGAAGATTATACTGCATTGTTCGATGCGCGTCCATATTTGAATTTGACGGAGTGGAGCGTGAACGATGTGGATTGTGATGTGAAAAAGGTGGGTCTTGCGGGTTCTCCGACAAAGGTGAAAAAAATCGAGAATGTTGTTTTTCAGGTTAAAGAAAGCAAAACAATATCCGGTTCCGATTTTGATGTGGAAGAATTAATTAAAGAATTGATAGCGAATCATACTATCGGGTAATGGTCGATATTGACAGCTTAACGACATCAAATTAACGACTCCTTAAATATAAAAAAATAAAAACATGAATAATTTATTCGTATATTGCGAAATAGAAGACGGAGTAATTGCGGACGTCAGTTTGGAGTTACTCACCAAAGGCCGTTCTTTGGCCAATCAGTTGAAATGCAAACTGGAGGCTGTTGTTGCCGGATACCGGTTGGACGGCATCGAGTCACAGGTTTTTCCGTATGGAGCGGATGTTTTGCATGTGGCGGACGATGAGCGTTTGTACCCGTATGCTTCTTTGCCTCATACGTCTTTGCTGGTGAAACTCTTTGAAGAGGAAAAACCGCAAATTGCGCTGATGGGCGCCACAAGCATCGGACGTGATTTGGGACCCAGAGTTTCTTCGGCGTTGGGCAGCGGTTTGACGGCCGATTGTACTGCTTTGGAGATCGGCGATCATGAAGAAAAGAAAGAAGGGAAAGTGTATAAAAATCTTTTATATCAAATTCGTCCCGCTTTCGGCGGAAATATTGTTGCTACGATTGTCAATCCCGATTGTCGTCCGCAAATGGCGACCGTTCGAGAAGGGGTGATGAAGAAAGAAATTGTTTCTCCCGATTACAAAGGCAAAGTGAATCATTTGGATACTTCCGGATACCTTTCCGAATCTGATTTCGTGGTGAAAGTGATTGAACGTCATATCGAAAAAGCGAAAACCAACATCAAAAATGCTTCGATCATCGTGTCGGGCGGGTATGGTATGGGTTCGAAAGAAAATTTCGATTTGTTGTTTGACTTGGCATCCGTTATCGGAGCGGAAGTCGGCGCTTCCCGTGCCGCCGTTGATGCGGGGTTTGCCGATCATGACCGGCAAGTCGGACAGACCGGCGTGACCGTTCGTCCGAAATTGTATATTGCCTGCGGAATTTCGGGACAAATCCAACACATTGCCGGGATGCAGGAAAGCTCGATGATCATTGCCGTGAATAACGATTGTAATGCTCCGATCAATTCCATTGCCGATTATGTGATTACCGGCGAGGTGGAAACGGTGATTCCGAAAATGATTAAATATTATAAAAAGAACAGTAAATAATGCGGATTGTTTTCGACTTGGATATTGACGACATGATGGCTTTTCAGGAAAATTTTCTGACTCATTATAAACAATTTAAATATATCCGGCTGTTTGTGGTTTTGTTATTGCCGGCTGCATTGCTTTTCATGTTTTTGATTTTTCATGCGAAGGAGGGAGGCATGACGGGTAAATTGACCGGGTTCGGTATTTTCTTTATGGTTTTATCCGGTTTATGGATTGTTGTCATGTGGAAGCAATTCTTGAAAATGTCTTTGAAAAATACCCGGAAAATGATCTTGAAAAATGCGAAAAATAATCCGATTGTTCTCGGGGAAAGGGAAATGGTTTTTGACGAGAAAGGTATTTCCGTCAAAACATCGAAGTCGGAAACATGGACGGATTGGTCGGCTATATTTAAAGTTGAAAAGAATGTGGATTATTATTATTTGTATGTTACGAACATGAATGCATTTGTAGTGCCGATTCGGAAGATCGGGTATCGACCGGAAGAATTGGATGCTGTGTTGGAAAAGCATGTTGCAAACATAATCGGTGTTGAATAATCGGATACATAATAGAATCACTTTAACAGCACCTTAAACGTATTTGTATTTAAAAAGATGTAAAAAATAAAATCATGGCAAATTATTATTTGGATAACACAGATTTAAAACATCATCTCACACATCCGCTTATGAAACGGATTGTGGAGTTGAAAGAACGGAATTTCGAAGAAAAAGATAAATTTGATTATGCTCCGGTTGATTTTGAAGATGCAATGGACAGTTATGATAAAGTACTCGAAATTGTGGGGGAGATCAGCGGAGACATTGTTGCTCCCAATGCCGAAGATGTGGATCATGAAGGGCCGCAGGTTATAAATGGTCACGTGGAATATGCGTCGGGTACGAAAGTGAACTTGGATGCATTGGTAAAAGCCGGGTTAATGGGGATTACATTACCGCGCAAATACAACGGCTTAAATTTTCCTATTGTTCCGTATGTTATGGCTGCGGATATTGTAAGCCGTGCCGATGCCGGTTTTGTGAATATCTGGGGTTTGCAGGATTGTGCCGAAACGATCAATGAGTTTGCCGTTGAAGAGCAAAAGTCGCGGTATTTGCCTCGTGTTTCCGCCGGAGAAACCATGGCGATGGATTTGACCGAACCGGATGCGGGTTCGGATCTTCAGGCCGTGATGTTGAAGGCCTCTTACAGCGAGAAAGATAAATGCTGGCATTTGAACGGGGTTAAGCGTTTTATCACCAACGGAGACGGTCAGATTTCGTTGGTTTTGGCCCGTTCGGAAGATGGAACACGTGACGGTCGCGGGCTTTCCATGTTTATTTATGATAGAAACGACGGAGGGGTAACGGTTCGACGCATCGAAAATAAGATGGGGATTAAAGGTTCTCCGACGTGTGAATTGGTGTTCAAAAATGCAAAAGCCGAAATTTGCGGCGATCGCAAAATGGGGCTGATCAAATATGTGATGGCATTGATGAATGGCGCCCGCTTGGGAATTGCCGCTCAATCGGTGGGTATTTCCGAAGCCGCATATCGCGAAGGGCTGGCTTATGCGAAAGAACGGAGGCAATTCGGAAAAGCGATCATCGAATTTCCGGCAGTTTACGAAATGTTGGCATTGATGAAAGCGAAATTAGATGCTTCCCGTTCATTGCTTTATGAAACGTCTCGTTTTGTCGATATTTACAAAACATTGATGCATATTTCGGACGAACGTAAATTGGAACCGGAAGAGCGCAATGAAATGAAAAAATATCAAAGATTGGCTGATGCTTTCACGCCGATTGTAAAAGGAATATCCAGTGAATTTTGTAATCAGAATGCGTATGATTCGGTACAGATTCACGGTGGTTCCGGATTTATGAAAGATTATGCTTGTGAGCGTATTTATCGCGATGCACGGATTACTTCGATTTATGAGGGAACGACTCAGCTGCAAATTGTCGCTGCCATTCGTCATGTGACGACCGGCAATTATTTGAATCAAATTCGTGAATATGAGAAAGAACCCATCAATCCTGAATTATACAATCTCAGGAATAAATTGACAGTCATGACTGATTTGTATGAAAAGGCTGTCATAAAGGTTGTTGAAACAAAGGATAATGAATACATCGATTTTCATGCCCGCCGGATGGTTGAAATGGCTGCTCACATCATTATGGGGTATTTGCTGTTGAATGATGCGACACGTGCTTCTTCCTTCCGTCGTTCGGCAGAAGTTTACACTAACTTTGCTCAAAGCGAAGTGCGCAAGCATGCTCAATTTATCGAAACATTTGATGTGGAGAATTTGGCTGATTACAGGTCATATTAATCTGACAGATTGATAATTTATAATCCGACAATTTACAATCCGGGTTAACGGCGTAATATGAGCTATATTACAGCACCTTAAATAAGATCTTTAAAATTATTTTTTATCTCATTCGGTTGCTTTCCGGATTGTTTTGTTATTTTTGTGGGTATTAATAACGTTCCATGGAAAAAAAGAAACGGAAACATTTTTGGAGAAACATTAAAGTAAAATACAAATTAACTATCAGCGACGAAAGTCACTTGCAAGATGTTTTTTCGATTCGGTTGTCGAAACTTAGAGTTATTGTTGCGGGGGTCTGTTTGTTTTTGTTTCTTTTTTTCTTGGTCGGTGCTTTGATTTGGATTACTCCGGTTAAAAATTTTCTTCCCGGTTATTTGGATGCCGAATTTCGAAAAGATGTCGTGAATTATTCGCTGGTTGTTGATTCGTTATCGCAAATGGCCGAGGTTCAAGAAGCTTATGTGGATAATTTGAAGAGTATTTTACAGGGAGATGTAAAAGCCGATACAGTGAAATCGATTGATTCCGTCCAATATAATTTGGATTTTACCGAACTTCATCGAAGCAAAAGAGAAGAGGAATACCGGAAAGATTTTGAAGAAAAGGAAAAATACAATTTATCGTTATATCCCGAAAATCAAGTTTCCGGAGGGCCTAATTTCTTTCCTCCGGTAAAAGGGATCATCACGGCGAAGTTTAACAGCTTGGAATCACATTTCGGCGTTGATTTGGTTGCTGCTGAAAATCAACCGGTTGTAGCGGTTTCCGATGGAACGGTCATTTATTGCGGGTTTGATATGGATGTCGGATATGTCATTCAAATACAGCATAATAACGAGTTTATTTCCATTTATAAACATAATGCCCGATTGCTCAAAAAGATCGGCGATGCTGTAAAAGGAGGAGAGGCCATTGCTATTGTGGGTAATACAGGGAAAATTACCACAGGGGCGCATTTACATTTTGAGCTGTGCCACAAAGGCAGTTTTGTGGATCCTGAAGAATATATAGTTTTTTAATATATTTAAGGTGTTGTTATATTGTTGTTAAAATGTTTATTTTTGATATAGATTTTTCTGATACAATTTTTATACGATAATCATAAACCGAATTGATATGGAAGATAAATTAGTAACATTAGCCATTTATACTTTTGAGAAAGCCCAAATTCTCAAAACGATTCTTGAAAATGAAGGAATTGAAGTATATATTCATAATGTCAATTTGATTCAACCTGTTATTTCAGCGGGAGTGCGGGTTCGAATCAAAGAAAGTGATTTGCCTAAAGCGCTCAGTATTATTGAGAGTACACATTGGCTTGGCGCTGAAACAGACATCGAGAAAAAGGCGGAAGAGAAAAAGATTATTCTTATTCCGGTCGATTTTTCCGATTACTCGATGAAAGCTTGTTGTATCGGCTTTAGTTATGCTTCTGCCATTCGAGCCGAAGTGATCCTGTTGCATACCTTTTTTACTCCGTTGTACGCTACTTCGATGCCGTTTGGCGATACGGTGAGTCCGTTTCAGTTTGAGGATGAAGATCTATTTGTTTATGTGTCAAACAAAGCGAAAGGCGACATGGACGAATTTGTATCGACCATCGAGAAAAAAATGAACGACGGAGAATTGTCTCAAGCTAAGTTTTCTTATTATTTGGAAGAAGGGATTCCGGAAGAAGAAATCATCCGGTATTCCAAAGAATATAATCCGATTCTCATTGTAATGGGAACCCGCGGCAAAGATCAAAAAGATCTTGATTTGATCGGCAGTGTGACCGCTGAAGTGATCGAATCGTCGCGTGTGCCTGTTTTTGCCGTTCCCGAACACGCTTCGTTCGCTAAAATCGAAGAAATCAAGCATATTGCTTTTGTAACGACTTTCGACCAAAAAGATTTGGTTGTTTTTGATGCTTTGATGAAAGTAGTCCGTCGTTTCGGCTTTAAAGTGACATTTGTGCATGTCGAGGCGAAAGAAGACGTTTGGAATGAGGTGAAACTGGCCGGAATCCGGGAATATTTCAAAAAGCAATATCCCGCATTGAAAGCCGAGTATCATATTATCGACAGCGATGATACGCTTAATGGATTGGATGATTTCATCAAATCAGAACAGGTCGATATTTTGGCGTTGAGCAATCATAAGCGGAATATTTTCGCCCGTTTATTTAATCCGAGTATTGCACGTAAAATGTTATTCCATTCGGATACCCCGTTGTTGGTGTTGAAGGTTTGATGTTTAAGGTGCTTATTTAATGCTATGATATTTTATGCGGGTTATTAAAAGAATTTTTTACTTTTTTTATCAGTGGGCTGTATTTTTCCCGTTGTTTCTTTTGGCGACCCTGCTTACTGCTTTAATGACCATTGTGGGTTGTTTTGCGGGGAATTATAAGTTTTGGGGGTTTTATCCCGCTTCTTTATGGTGTCGATTCACTTGTCGGTTGGCATTGGCAAAAGTTAAAGTTGTCGGAAGAGAAAAGGTGGACAAAAATTCTTCGTATGTTTTTGTGGCCAATCATCAGGGTGCTTTCGATATTTTTCTGATTTACGGATATTTGGGGTGTAATTTTCGTTGGCTCATGAAAGAAAGCCTGCGGAAAATACCCCTTGTCGGAACCGCTTGTGCGTCGGCGGGTCATATTTTCATCGACAGAACGAGTGGGAGAGGAATTGTGATGTCTTTGCGACAGGCGAAAGAGAAGCTGAATGACGGTATTTCGACGGTTGTTTTCCCGGAAGGTTCGCGTACAAAAGACGGTAAAATGCATGAATTTAAAAAAGGAGCTTTTCAAATTGCTTTTGAATTGAAACGACCGATTGTTCCTCTGACCATCGACGGTTCTTTCGGCATCTTGAAAAGCGGTTCTTATTTGTTGAATCGCGGTAAGATGACGTTGACTATTCATGCTCCCGTTTCTACTCAAAATTTAACGTCGGAAGATATGCCCGGATTGATGAATGAGGTTTGGCATATCATTGCCGACCCCTTAAATAATTGAAACCGGATTTTAACCAATCGGCATGCCGCAGATACGCAATATGTTATAAATAACATCCCCCCCTTCGCGGAGATTACAGATCGGCGCGAACGGGGGGAAGTTGACAAGGTAGGTATTGCATCATTTTACCACTATTTTGTTTCTGACGGAACAAAAGTTATTCTTGACACGAATCAAAATGCAAAAATAACAGGGTTAATAACCACTCAATAATTCAATAATCAATAACTATTCCTCATTTAAACATATTCGTCTCCGTAATTGATTTGGGCGTCGATGACATATTGGCGTATGCGTTGTTCGTCTTCTTTTTTGCAGATCAACAGCACATTGTTTGATTCGGCGACGATATATCCGTCCAAATCTTGAATGACAGCCAGCTTTTCGCTGTTTGATAAGGTGACGATATTATTGCTGCTGCCATAATACATGGCGTTGCTTTTCAGAGTGGCGTTGTTGTTTTCGTCTTTTTCCGAAATGTCGTATAAAGCCCCCCATGTTCCCAAGTCAGACCAGCCTACGTCGGTGCAGAGGACATGCACATTCGGCGCTTTTTCCATAATGCCGTAATCGATCGAGATATTGGGAGAGGCCGAGAAATTTTCGTTGATGAACGCTTTTTCATCCGGTGTGTTGAAAATATTTTTACCCGCATCAAAAATAGACGCGACTTCGGGTAAATATAAATGAAATGCGTCGATGATTTGGTTCACGTTCCACAAGAAGATCCCCGAGTTCCAATAAAACTCGCCGCTTTCGTAAAAAACACGCGCCAGTTCGACATTGGGTTTTTCGGTAAACGTTTTTACTTTTTTGAAAATTACGTTGTCATTATTATCGGCTTGAATATAACCGTAAGCTGTTTCGGGGCGATTGGGTTTGATTCCCAATGTCAATAAGGTATTGTTGTTTTCGACAAAATCCAGTCCTGTTTTTACGGCCAATAAAAATTCGTTTTCCCTCAGAATCAAATGGTCGGAAGGGGCAACGACAATATTGGCATCAGGATTGACGGCTCGAATGTGGTACGATGCGAAGGCTATGCAAGGAGCCGTATTTCGTCGTTGAGGTTCGAGCAGAATTTGGTTTGAATTTAATTCCGGCAGTTGCTCACGAATCAGGTCGGTGTATAATTCGTTGGTGACAATGAAAATATTTTCTACGGGAATTATTTTACTGAAACGATCAAAAGTTTGTTGAAGAAGAGAACGTCCCGTACCGAAAAAATCAAGAAACTGTTTAGGCTTACTTACGCGGCTGAACGGCCAAAAACGGCTTCCGATTCCGCCTCCCATGATGACACAATAATTATTGTTTTCCATATGTTAAGATAATGAATGATATAATTTTTTTGCGAATATACTTGATAATTTGTACATGTAAAAAGTAAAAAGGCCGGAATCGACGGGTTTTAACAGTATTCTACTTTTTTACTTTTTATTTTATTCAGGGACAAATATAGTGAAGTTGCCGATAATTATCAAAATAAACCTCTCAATCTTACAAAAAGTTTATTATTTTGTAATGTGGAGATTGCAAAACAATGTTTTTTTGTCTATATTTGTCGCGTATTTTATTAAGGATACTTTAAGTGGAAGCATTTTTTAAGACACATAAATACCTTGTAGAACATGTTCAATCTCCGGTGGAACGTTATTTAATGAATGAAATTGACCGGAGTGATCGTTTAATCGGAATTAAAGGCAGCAGAGGAGTCGGTAAAACGACTTTTTTATTACAATACGCCAAGAATAATTTTGAAATCGGTGATCGTTCCTGTTTATATATCAATTTAAATAATTTTTATTTTACCAATTGCTCTATAGTCGATTTTGCCGATGATTTCAGGCATCGCGGCGGAAAGGTGTTGTTGATTGATCAAATATTTAAGTATCCCGAATGGTCTTCCGAATTGAGATACTGTTATGATCATTTCCATGATTTGCAAATTATATTTTCGGGATCTTCCGTCATGAGGTTGAAAGAAGAAAATCCCGAATTATCCGGCAGGGTCGAATCGTATAATTTGCGGGGATTTTCTTTCCGGGAATATTTGAACTTGACCGCCAAAAAGAAATTCAAGGCTTATTCGTTGGATGAAATATTGAACTCCCATGAAGAAATCGTGAACGATATTCTTTCGAAAACAAAGCCGTTGGCTTATTTTCCGGATTACTTGCATCACGGATATTATCCGTTTTTTCTGGAGAAAAGGAACTTTTCCGAAAATTTGCTGAAAACCATGAACATGATGTTGGAAGTGGATATTTTACTGATTCAGCAAATGGATTTGAAATGTTTGAACAAGATCAAAAAATTATTATACTTGTTATTGGTCAATGCGCCTTGTACTCCGAATATCAGTCAGTTGAGCAATGATATTTCCACCTCGCGGGCAACGGTGATGAATTATATAAAATATTTGAAAGATGCCCGTTTATTGAATATGTTGTATGACGACGGGGAAGAATTTCCCAAGAAGCCGGCGTTGGTATATATGCATAATACGAATTTGATGTACCCGGTGTCGGACGAAACCATTCAACGGAAAACATTGATCGAGACTTTTTTTTACAATATGTTGCACAAAGACCATCGCTTAAATAAGGGGAAGAAAAATGCATCTTTTCTAGTGGATAGAAAATATAATTTTACAATTGATGTCGATTTCCCGAAAAAAAATGATCCCGGAATGTATTATGTAGTCGATAAAATTTCCGGAAATGAAAAAAATGTGATTCCGGCTTGGTTATTCGGTTTTTTGTATTAAATGAATGAGCAAAAAAGAAAAAATAACGGTACAGGGAACGGCGATAACAATCATTTCAATAAAAAATGATGATTACATTTGCCTTACGGATATGGCAGGTTACAAAGACAGCTTGGAAGCACGTGTTGTAGTTTCCAATTGGATGAGTAATCATTATACCGTTGATTTTTTAGGAATTTGGGAACAAGTCAATAATCCCGGTTTTAACCGTATGGGATTCCATACGGTTAAAACCGGGGACGGAAGATTGGTGCTAACGCCGAAGCGTTGGGTTGAAATGACTAATGCCATAGGTATTTTTTCTAAATCAGGACGTTATGGAGGCGGTATTTTTGCTCATAAAGATATTGCATTTGAATTTGGAACATGGTTGTCGGCAGAATTTAAGTATTTTTTGATAAGAGAATTTCAACGTCTTAAAGAAGATGAACAAAAGAGCAAATCGCTCGAATGGAACTTACAACGCACTTTATCAAAAATAAATTATCGTATTCATACAGACGCGATTAAAGAGAAAATAATTCCCGATGTTGTTACCAAAGAACAAGCTTCTTTCATTTATGCCGATGAAGCTGATCTGTTGAATGTCGCATTATTTGGCAGAACGGCTGCACAATGGCGCAAAGAAAATTCAAATAAAAGCGGTAATATTCGCGATTATGCAACATTGGAGCAATTGGTTGTGTTGTCGAATATGGAAAGCATTAATGCTCTATTAATCAGGCAAGAACTGTCGCAAGGCGAACGATTGGTGCAACTCAACACAGTTGCAATTACTCAATTGCGGTCGTTGGTTGAGAACCGGAATTTGAAACGACTGAAATAATTAATATTAAATATCAGAAACAGTTAAAACTATGACAAAACAAAAAAAATTTCTAACTTGTGACGGAAATCAAGCGGCGGCGCACATTGCTTATATGTTCAGCGAAACGGCTTCGATTTATCCCATCACACCTTCTTCGACTATGGCCGAATATGTTGATGAATGGGCTGCCGGAGGAAGAAAAAACATCTTCGGTGAAACGGTGCGTGTGGATGAAATGCAATCGGAAGCCGGCGCTGCCGGCGCTATGCACGGGGCTTTACAAGCCGGTGCATTGAGTACTACGTTTACGGCTTCTCAAGGATTGTTGTTGATGATTCCCAACATGTATAAGGTTGCCGGTGAATTGCTTCCGGGCGTTTATCATGTTTCGGCGCGCGCCATAGCATCCCATGCTCTTTCCATTTTCGGCGACCACCAGGATGTGATGGCTGTTCGTCAAACCGGTTGTGCCATGTTGGCCACAGGTTCGGTTCAGGAAGTAATGGACTTGGCCGGTGTTGCGCATTTGTCTGCCATCAAATCCCGTGTTCCTTTTGTTCATTTCTTCGACGGGTTCCGTACTTCTCACGAAATTCAAAAGATCGAGATGTTGGAAAATGAAGATTTGGCTCCGCTCATTGATCAAAAAGCATTGGACGAGTTTCGTACTCGTGCATTGAATAACGATAATCCCGTTGCACGCGGTATGGCAGAAAATCCGGATATTTATTTCCAAGCCAGAGAGGCTTCCAATATTTACTACAATCAAGTGGTGGGCATTGTGGAAGAATATATTGATAAAATCAGTGAAATTGTCGGCAGAAAATACGGATTATTCGATTATTACGGCGCTCCGGATGCCGATCGCGTGATCATTGCCATGGGTTCCGTGACCGAAGCGATCAAAGAAACCATCGACTATTTAAATAAGAAAGGGGAGAAAACCGGATTGGTGTCGGTACACTTGTATCGTCCTTTCTCTGCCAAACATTTCTTGGCTGCTGTTCCGAAATCTGTGAAAAGAATTGCTGTTTTGGACAGAACCAAAGAACCGGGCGCTATCGGTGAACCGCTTTATCTGGATGTAAAGAATTGTCTTTACGGAAAAGAAAATGCGCCGGTTATTGTAGGCGGACGTTACGGGTTGTCTTCTAAAGATACGACTCCCGCTCAGATTACGGCCGTTTACGAAAATTTGTCGTTACCCGAACCTAAAAACGGCTTTACAATCGGGATTGTGGATGATGTTACCTTCACTTCTCTTCCGCAAAAAGAAGAATTGGCGTTCGAAGACGGTCCGTTTGAAGCTAAATTTTACGGATTGGGTGCTGACGGAACGGTAGGCGCCAATAAAAATTCCATTAAAATCATCGGCGACAACACCGATAAATATTCGCAAGCGTATTTTGCATACGACTCCAAAAAATCGGGAGGGTTTACTTGTTCTCACTTGCGTTTCGGCGACAAACCGATTCGCTCCACTTATCTGGTGAATACGCCTGATTTCGTGGCTTGTCATGTGCAGGCCTATTTGCGTTTGTATGATGTGACCAAAGGGTTGAAAAAAGGCGGAACATTCCTTTTGAATACCATTTGGGACAAGGAGGAAGTGAAAAAGCATCTTCCCGATAACGTGAAGAAATATTTGGCCGCCAACAACATCAATTTTTATATCATCAACGCTACGGGAATTGCTGAAGAAATCGGATTGGGCAGCAGAACCAATACGATCCTTCAATCGGCATTTTTCAAAATCACCGGTGTGATTCCTTATGATCTGGCGGTTGAACAAATGAAGAAATTCATCGTAAAATCGTATGGTAAAAAAGGCGAAGACATCATTAATATGAATTATGCTGCGGTAGATCGCGGCGGTGACGTGGTGAAAGTGGATGTTCCTGCCGAATGGGCAAACATTAAACTTGAAGGCGATAAAATAGATCATCATGTTCCTGAATTTATAGATAAAATTGTTCGTCCCGTAAATGCTCAGACCGGAGACGATCTTCCGGTTTCGGTGTTCAAAGGTCGTGAAGACGGAACATGGGAGCAAGGAACCACTGCTTATGAAAAACGCGGGGTTGCAAGTCATGTTCCCGTTTGGATTCCCGACAACTGCATCCAATGTAACCAATGTGCTTATGTTTGTCCTCATGCAGCCATTCGTCCGTTTGTACTGGATGCGGCCGAACAGACAAAAACTCCTGCGGAATTTACGACGTTGAAAGCGCAAGGAAAACAATTCGACGGCATGCGATTCCGTATTCAGGTGGATGTACTTGATTGTATGGGTTGCGGCAACTGTCCCGATGTTTGTCCGGGCAACAAAAGCGGCAAAGCGCTTGAAATGGTGCCCATCGAATCGCAATATTCCAATCAGGCCGGTTGGGATTTCTGCGTGAAAGAAGTGAAATCGAAACAACATTTGGTGGATGTTTCGTTGAATGTGAAAAATTCTCAGTTTGCGACTCCGCTGTTTGAGTTCTCCGGAGCATGTGCCGGTTGCGGTGAAACTCCGTATATCAAATTGATTTCCCAATTATTCGGCGATCATCAAATGATTGCGAATGCCACCGGATGTACGTCTATTTATTCAGGTTCTGCTCCTTCGACCCCGTATACCAAAAATGAAGAAGGTCGCGGCCCGGCATGGGCAAACTCTTTGTTTGAAGATAATGCCGAATACGGAATGGGAATGCATATTGCGGCGGTAAAAATGAGAGAAAGAATCGTCGAAAAAACAAAAGCTTTGATGGCTATTGAATGGACGCAGCAAAGAGTTAAAGATGCTGCTCAAGCGTGGCTCGACAATAAGAATGACGGCGGTGCAGCGGGTAGAAAAGCCGCTGACGAATACGTTGCTGCTCTTGAATGGGGTATTCAGTCGATTGACGATACAATAGGATGGTTAGAAAGTGCAGGCGGGGAATATGCCGAAAAACTTGCGGAAGCAAAAGCTAGGAAGGCGGCAGGAGCGACCTCTTGCGATTGTCCTGCTTGTACGTTGTGCAAGGAACTTTTGAAATTGAAACATTACTTTGTGAAACGTTCGCAATGGATTATCGGCGGCGACGGTTGGGCTTATGATATCGGTTTCGGCGGATTGGATCATGTGATCGCTTCGGGCGAAAACGTGAATATCTTGGTGGTGGATACGGAAGTATATTCCAATACCGGCGGTCAATCGTCCAAGTCTACTCCGATGGGCGCTGTTGCCAAATTTGCGGCTGCGGGTAAGAGGATTCGTAAGAAGGATCTTGGTATGATTGCGACGACCTACGGATATGTGTATGTGGCTCAAATTGCCATGGGTGCCAATCAAGCGCAGACGCTGAAAGCGATTCGCGAAGCCGAGGCGTATGACGGACCGTCTGTCATTATCGCTTATTCTCCGTGTATCAGTCACGGATTGAAGTTGGGAATGGGCAAATCGCAAGCGGAATCGCAAGCTGCCGTAGAATGCGGATACTGGCATTTATGGCGTTTCGACCCGAGATTGGAAGCCGAAGGCAAAAATCCGTTCCAATTGGATTCCAAAGAGCCGGATTGGAGTAAATTCCAAGGGTTCTTGAAAAACGAAGTTCGTTTTGCCACCTTGTTGAAACAGTGTCCGGAAGAGGCTGTGGAATTGTTTAAAGTAACCGAAGAAAATGCCAAGTGGCGTTTGGCCGGTTATAAGAGAATGGCTGAAATGAAATTTGGAAAAACGGTTGATTAAAATTAAGTTTTATAAATAAGAAAACTCCCAAGCTGATCGGCTCGGGAGTTTTTTATGGGAAAAATTTCCGTTGATGAAAATTCGCATTAAAATTGACTCTTATTTTTTTATGTTATTGATTGATTAAAATTCGGTCGTATTTTTTATCGATTGAATATTTAAGATGAAAAAGATTGAAAAAGGTAACGGGAAAAATTTGGGATTGTTAATCTTATATAGATTTAAAAATAAAAACCTTATTCTCTAAAACTCCCCTTAGCAGCTGATACAATGTAAATCAATCTCACCCTTATTTAAATACAATAAATGTCGATAAAATCCCCTGAAATAAAAATATTTTCTGTCTATCAGACAACATGTCCTTCCGAATAGAATAGCGGTCGAACAGCATGTCCGCCACGGCAGGCGATTTGTGGAAACGTTGCGTTATGTCGTATTCGTTCAAGTTTTTGAGTTTTTTTTTCATTATTCTTCCTTTTTTTCAAGTGATAGCGGATAAAACCATTTTTCTTCAACAACATTGTAGTAATTATCCCAATGATCGCCGTAAGTAT
>JGI24699J35502_11134201_pt1 | contig 54341 bp, 46 predicted proteins | sample TergutMp193P4_FD_35502 | JGI IMG/M metagenome (IMG submission 35502)
TTTGAATGGAGCGTGCAAAAATAGCTATTTTTTTGTTATAATCAAAATGCTAAGTAATGTTTTATCCGCTCCAAATCTTCTTCCGTAAATTCTTCTAATAAATAGAGTTCGTCAATATTGTCCAATTTTCCTTTTTTCTTTCGCATTTCTACAATGGCTTTTGCTTGATAAAAATTGATGTAAGGATGCGACTTCAATTTATCTAATGAAGCTGTATTGACCAAAATCAGTGTAATCTTATTTGCATCTGTCTGCAAATATGGAGTAATTTTCTCATATAATTCCTCATACATTCCATAGACTTCCTGAAGTTGTTCCAATCGGTAATAGCCTCCCAAGAGATTTCGATAACTTGTGATTCTTTTAGCAAAGGCTGCTCCAATACCGGGAATCTTTATTAATTCAAGCGTATCGCTTGAATTGATTTCAATGACAGTTCCGGATGCAAATTTTTCTGCTACAGGATATTGATTTTGCTTAGGCGAAGCTCGCGACTCACCCTGTGCAGAATAATAATTCCGTTTTTCTGTCGTTTGATTGAATTTATTTGACGCATAATGCGTTTTCTGATTGGTAGATACATAAGGAGTTTGAATCTCCTGCTCCTTTGTTTTATCAGAAATAGTTTTCTGATTTTCACTGTTTTTGTTTAATTCAACCCCAACTTCCATTGACGTAGAATCTTTTGGTGTAAAAAGGAATTTTCCCAGAAAAACACCTGCAATAAGCATAATTAACATCACAATTCCCTGACGTTCCCGTCGAGAAAAATAAAAAAAATCTTTCCACATAAGGCTTTAAGTTTTAATCTCTAAATCCCCTTTCAGGGAATCGATACGTAATTTATAATTCGTAATTTTTAATTCTTAATTATCCTCCCGTCTCTCATCGGTATAATCCGGTCTGTTAATTTTGCTAAGGATTCATCGTGAGTGACAATGACAAATGTTTGGTTAAATTCGTTTCGCAAATCGAAAAACAACTGATGCAACTCGTCTTTGTTATGCGAATCAAGGCTTCCCGAAGGTTCATCGGCAAATATAACAGAGGGGCGATTCACCAAAGCGCGCGCAACTGCCACCCGTTGTTTTTCGCCACCCGAAAGTTCTGCCGGTTTATGTTCCATACGTTCCTGCAAACCTAAGAACGCAAGAATTTCTTTAGCTCTTTTAGCGGCTTCTTGTTGTTTCACATTTCCGATTAATGCAGGAATCATTACATTTTCCATTGCAGTAAATTCCGGCAATAACTGATGAAATTGAAAAACAAACCCGATATTTTTATTCCTGAAAGAAGCTAATTCTTTGTCTTTTAATTTATTTATATTGAAATTATTATATAGTATTTCTCCGGAGTTTGGTTTATCTAAAGTTCCCATTATCTGAAGCAATGTTGTTTTTCCGGCTCCACTGGGACCTACTATTGCAACGATTTCACCTCGCTGTACCATCAGGTCAATTCCCTTCAGAACTTGCAGTTCACCAAAACTTTTGGTAATATTTCGACAAATAATCATACTTTAATCCGGAAATAATTTATGCAAAGTTAGGGTTTTTAATGAGAAATAAAAAAATTTTTTATTATTCAAACAAAAATACTATCTTTGCATCATAAATTTAGGTGCATGAAACGAATCGCATTAGTATTTGTATTCTTGACTATTTTCTCGTATCAAGTTTCTGTTTTTTCGCAAGACGATAAAAACAGGAAAATGTCCGTTGCGATGGAAGAACAAGTTACGCCTGAAATGAATATCATAGATAATAAATTATACCTGAAAAATGCGCCGGTCGGCAAACGAGTGGAGGTAATCTCTATTATAGGAAATAAAGTTCTTGATATTAAAATCACAAATTCAGTATTAGAAGGGTATGAGCTGAATCTTCGTCGCGGCATATATATTTTTAAAATGGATGGAATAGTGAAAAAAGCCGTTATCAAGTAAATTGCTTACTTTTTCCAGAAATTGGGCGTAAATAAAATCAGTACTGTAAAAATTTCAAGACGTCCAACAATCATTAACAATGCCATATAAATTTTAATGAAGGGAGAGACGCCCGCAAAAGAAGCGGAAGGTCCGTTCATACCAAATCCAGGCCCAACATTGCCTATGCTGGTGACTGATGCGCCTAAGGCTTCTACGAAAGGCATTCCTGCCAAAACAAATACACCCCAACTGAATACAATAATAAATATGTAAAGGAAAGCAAATGCTAATAGACGTTGTACGACTTCAAATGATAAAGCGCGTCCATTCAGTCTAATAGGAATTATGGCAAGAGGGTTAAGCAAACGGCCGAATTCACCGAATGTATTTTTTGCGAGAACTAATGCTCTTACGGTTTTCATTCCACCACTTGTAGAGCCGGAACAACCGCAGATCATCATCAAAAACAGGAATAGAATTAAGAAAAACGGTCCCCATTGGACAAAATCACTTGTACTGAATCCGGTAGTTGTAAAAATAGAGATTACTTGAAATATTGCAATACGAAATGCATCTTTTAATCTTATATCTATATCGGTATGAATAAATAAACCCACTGTAACAATTAATGTTACTACAACAATAATACCTAAAAACCAACGTAATTCTTCATCGGAAAAAAATCGCTGAAATTTTCCTTTGAATAAAAAATAAAGTAATGGGAAATTAATCGCACCCAGAACCATAAATATACAGATAACCGTTTCAATGCTTGCTGAATTCCAATAAGCAATGCTTAATTGTTTTGTAGAAAATCCTCCAGTGGAAATGGTTGTAAAAGCATGACAAACCGCATCAAAAGAATCCATGTGAAGTAGATACAGAATAATCATTAACAAAACTGTCATTGAGATATAAATGCCCCACAGTCGTTTTGCCATCTGCGCTACGCGGGGACGAAATTTGTCGTGAGTTAATCCCGTCGATTCCGCATCAAATAACTGGGCGGCTTCTCCTCCCAGTAAAGGTATAAGCGCCATAGAGAAAACGATAATTCCCATTCCACCAAGCCATTGCATCAAAGAACGCCAAAATAACACACCTTTAGGTAGAGATTCAATATCGTTAATGATAGACGCTCCGGTAGTCGTTATGCCTGAAGCCGATTCAAAAAAAGCATTGGAGAATGAAGGAATTTTTCCGCTTAAAATAAATGGCAGGGAACCAAAAAGAGCAAAGAGAAGCCACGATAATGAAACAGATATAAAACTTTCTCTTTTTCCTATTAAGTTGATTTTTTTTCTGATACCCGTAGGCAAAGAAATGGCTAATCCGCAAGCTAAAGTTATAATACCGGAAAGAATAAATGGGGTAGGGGTTTCTTTGAAATAAATTGATACGCCAGCAGAAATAAATATAAAAATCGATTCAAGCGTCAGCATCATACCGCTTACGCGAAAAACAAATTTAAAGTTTAAGCCTATGCCTTCCATTAGAAAGTAAAAGTTAAAAATAAAAAATAAAAATTTAATTGAAATAATTTTCGATTTTGCGCATAGCACTATTCAAACAGAAGACGACTACTTGGTCGCCAGCTTGAATTAACATATCGCCATCGATGATTTCTGCTTTTCCATTGCGGATTTTTCCACCCAAAGTTATGTCTTTCGGCAGATTCAACTCTTTTATAGGCTTGCGGGTAATTTTAGAATCCGGACGCGCTACCAATTCGGCTACTTCTGCATTGGCAAAAGTCATACATTTTACGTTGGAAACATCAGCATTGAGCAAAAATCGGTAAATGTGGCTGACAGCGATTAGTTTTTTATTGATAACCGTACCTATATCCAATTTTTCAGCCATTCCTATATAGTCGAGATTTTCCACTTCTGCAACTGTTTTAGGAATGCCTAAACTCTTGGCTGTTACGCAAGAAAGGATATTAGTTTCGGAATTTTCAGTCAGCGCAACGAAAGCGTCACAATTTTTTATGTTTTCGCGAATCAAGAAATCAGTATTCCGCCCGTCTCCATTAATAACCATAACGTTACTTTCCATTTTTTCAGCAAGCTGATAGCTCTTTTCCCTACTTTTTTCAACTAATTTAATATTTATATGGCTTGGCAGAAGTTCCGCTACTTTTCTGGCAATCCGGCTTCCACCCATAATAGTTACTCGGTCGATTTCTAATGTATCTTTTCCCGACAAAATCCGAATATCGTTCACATGTCCCGGAGTTGTGGTAAAATACAAAGTGTCGCCCGAAAGAATCTGGTCTTTACCATGCGGAATAATGGTTTCATCTCCTCGTTTGATAGCTACAATATGAAAGATTTTTTCGCCTTTTGACAAGTCGAACAGGAATTTATTGACTATAGGCGCATTGTCACGCACTTTTGCACCTACGAGTATCAATTTTCCTCCGGCTAATTCCCACCATTGCCGAGACCATGGTGTTTTCATAGCATTAACTATTTCAGCAGCCGCCAATGTTTCGGGACAGATGAGAGACGCTACGCCAAGTTTTGAAAAGAAATCCATGTTTTTCGGATTAATATATTCGTTGTTGCTGACACGGGCGATAGTTTTCGCCGCTCCCAGATTGTTGGCCAACATACAAGCAGTCATATTGACCGATTCTTCCGGAGTAACGGCAATAAACATATCCGCATCTTTTACGCCTGCCGAGCGCAAATCGGCTATCGAAGTCGGATTTCCTAAAGTAGTCATGATTTCATAATTATATGGAATATTCAAATTCTCTTCATTGGCATCCATCAGAACAATGTCCTGATTTTCTTGCGAAAGCAATTTCGCGAGATGCGTACCTACTTCTCCAGCACCGACAATAATAATCTTCATTTTTCAGTTATTATAACTTTTGTAATACTTTCTGCATCCATACCGCATAAACGGTAAAGTTCAGGAATCGTCCCGTGTTCAATAAACTGGTCGGGGACGCCAATTCGTGTAATTTTAGGCGTATAGCCATTTTCCATCATAAATTCCATTACTGCTGTACCCAAACCGCCTTTAATAGTTCCATTTTCTACTGTAATAATACGGCGGAAATTTTTTCCTACTTCATGCAGCAATTCTTCGTCAATCGGCTTCAGATAAATCATGTCGTAATGTGCAGCATCAACGCCTGATTCTTGAGCCTTTTCTACGGCTTCCGCCGCTATATTTCCGATAGCTCCGATACTTAGTACTGCTATATTTTTCCCGTCTTTCAATTTTCGTCCTTTTCCTACAGGCATAATTTCGAACGGTTTTTGCCAATCTTTCATTTCTCCTTTTCCACGCGGATAGCGGATAGCAAAAACTCCTTTACCTGGTTGACTTGCCGTGTACATCAAGTTACGCAAGGCTATTTCGTTTATCGGGGACGCAATTGTAATATTCGGAATGCAACGCAGATAAGCCAAATCGAAATTCCCATGATGAGTTGCCCCGTCTTCGCCAACTAAGCCGGCACGGTCTAAACATAAAACCATATCCAGATTTTGCAAAGCAGCATCGTGAATAATCTGGTCGTAAGCCCGTTGCATAAATGAAGAATAAATATTGCAGAAAGGCAGCATGCCTTGTTTTGCCAAACCGGCTGAGAATGTAACAGCATGACCTTCGGCAATTCCGACATCAAAAGCCCTCTGGGGCATTTCTTTCATTAAGTATATCATCGAACAACCCGTTGGCATTGCCGGCGTAATGCCGATAATTCGATCGTTTTGCTTTGCAAGTTCCACTAATGTATGGCCAAAAATATCCTGATACAATTGCGGTTCATCTATGGAATTCCAGACAATTCGTTCGCCTGTTTCCTTGTTGAATTTTCCGGGTGAATGCCACACGGTCGCTTCTTTTTCGGCAGGTTCAAATCCTTTTCCTTTGATTGTTTGAATATGAAGCAATTTAGGTCCGGTCATATTCTTGATATCATTGATGGTGCGAATCAGCCCTTTTACATCGTGACCGTCAATAGGACCGAAGTAGCGTATATTAAAACCTTCAAAAATGTTATGTTGTTGCGTTAACAAAGCTTTTAGGCTATTGTTAAAACGTAGAATCGCTCCTTTTCGTTTCTCTTGTATTAATCCTATTTTTTTAAGAAAATTATACAGTCGAAAACGAATTCGATTATATGTTTTTGAAGTAGTTATATTCACCAGATATTCACTCATTCCGCCTACCGGTTTATCGATCGACATATTGTTATCGTTCAATATAATAAGCAGATTATTCGGGTCGATAGCAGCATTATTTAATCCTTCAAAAGCAAGTCCGCCGGTCATTGAGCCATCGCCGATGACAGCAACAATTTTCCGGTCTTCTTCATTTTTCAGATTAGAAGCAACGGCAATTCCCAAGGCTGCCGAAATCGAATTCGATGCATGTCCGGCAATAAAAGCGTCATATTCACTCTCTTTAGGATTGGGGAAACCACTGATGCCTCCTAATTTTCGTAGTGTCTTAAATTGTTCTCTCCGTCCTGTCAAGATTTTATGTCCGTAAGCCTGATGCCCTACATCCCATACAATCTTGTCGTAAGGGGTATTGAGGACATAATGCAGAGCGACAGTCAACTCAACTGTTCCAAGACTCGATGCGAAATGTCCAGGATTATCAGCTAATACTTCGATGATATATTGTCGCAACTCGTAACAGAGCTGCTCTAATTGTTCCGGTTTTAATTGGCGGAGATCAGCCGGAGAATCGATCTGTTTTAATAAAAAAGTTTCTGAAAAAAGGTTCATAGACCAAAATATGTGCTGCAAAGTTACATAATTTACCTATATTTTTATAATTTTGCTCCAAGAATTATTATTTATATGAAATTTCGGACAGAAATAGCGCTTCAATCGAGTGATTTCAAGATTTCACATGCTTGCAAAATAGCAATGCAGGGTTCCTGCTTTGCAGAAAATATGGCTTCAAAGTTCTTGAATGCCGGTTTTTCAATTGATCTCAATCCTTTTGGAATTGCATACAATCCTTTGTCTTTATCACAGAATCTGAACCGTTTATTGGATAATAAACATTATTTAGCAGATGAACTTTTTAAAGATAATGATATTTATCATAGCTTTTCGCACCATAGCCGTTTTTCGGGAACCAATCTAAATGAAGTTTTATCAAAAATTAATTCCCGAATTGAACAGTCGTCAGCTTTTTTACAAAAAGCAGATTTACTTATCATCACTTTCGGTACGGCTTATGTTTATCGTTTACAATCGAACGGTAATATAGTTTCAAATTGCCATAAACTACCGGCTAAGTTTTTTACATATAAACGTTTGACAATTGAAGAGATTGTTCAGGAATGGGCAGATTTGATCGTTCGCCTGCAAACGTTTAATCCTTCGCTTCGGATTTTATTTACGGTAAGTCCTATACGTCATTGGAAAGACGGGGCTCACGAAAACCAGTTGAGCAAATCGATCTTGTTGTTGTTTATTGATGAATTACTTCGTAATCATTCTCACTGTTTTTATTTTCCTGCGTATGAAATTTTATTGGATGATTTACGGGATTACCGTTTTTATACAGAAGACATGCTTCACCCTTCTTCTCAGGCAATTAATTATGTCTGGGAAAAATTTTCAGAGGTTTGGTTCGATAACGAAACTCTAAAAAAAGCACATGAATTTGAAAAAATTTATCAATCGTTGAACCATATTCCGTTTCAACCGGAATCGGAGGCATACAGGCAATTTAGGGAAAAAGCAGAAGCGAAATTGAAAGAATTAGGAGGATAAGAAATATGCGGCATGCCACTTTTTATTCAAAATAATCTTGTATTTTTGTATAAATTTTTAAGAAAGATATGAATAATATGGATGAAAAATTATCGGGATTACCTGAAAATGCTTTTCGGGAATTAAAGGAAGGAGAAGAATATAAACCGGTTTTATCTCCTACGGGAAAATATCGTGAAGTAACTCCATGGTCGGTTATTTGGGGTGTGTTAATGGCTGTATTGTTTTCGGCTGCAGCGGCTTATTTAGGCTTGAAAGTTGGTCAGGTTTTTGAAGCTGCCATTCCAATTGCCATTATTGCCGTCGGATTGTCGTCGGCTTTCAATCGTAAAAATGCTTTGGGCGAAAATGTCATTATTCAATCGATTGGAGCAAGTTCTGGTGTGATTGTGGCAGGAGCCATTTTTACTTTACCTGCCATTTATATTCTAAAGACAAAATATCCTGATATGACGGTTAATTTTTTACAAATATTTTTCAGTTCAGCCTTGGGCGGCATATTGGGTATTTTATTTTTAATTCCGTTCCGAAAATATTTTGTTTCCGACATGCACGGCAAATATCCTTTTCCGGAAGCTACGGCTACAACTCAAGTACTTATTTCGGGAGAAAAAGGCGGAGACCAAGCTAAACCACTTATTTTTGCCGGCTTAATCGGCGGAATCTACGATTTTATAGTCGCTTCATTGGGCTGGTGGAATGAAGAAATAAGCAGTAGGATCGTTGGTGCTGGAGAGATGTTGGCTGAAAAATTCAAACTATTGTTTAAGGTTAATTCCGGAGCAGCTGTTCTGGGATTGGGTTATATCGTAGGACTAAAATATGCAACGATTATATGCGCTGGTTCATTTTTGGTATGGTGGATTATTATTCCTTTCATGTCGTTCTTTTTTGGAGATACGGTTATCAATCAATGGAATCCGGAAATAATCGTAACGGTAGGCAGTATGTCTCCGGAAACTATTTTCAAAGAATATGCCCGCTCGATTGGAATTGGTGGAATAGCGATGGCGGGAATCATCGGAATTATTCGTTCGTGGAGTGTTATTAAAAGTGCTTTAGGCTTGGCTGCCAAAGAAATGAAAGGAAAAAACGTTGCTGCTGATAAAAATATTATCCGAACTCAAAGAGATATATCCATGAAATGGATTTCCATTGCCAGCATTTTGACTTTGGTTCTGATTTTAGTTTTTTTCTATTTTGGTGTTGTTCATAATCTGTTGTTTGCATTGGTAGGTTGGTTTTTAGTGACGGTCATCGCTTTTCTGTTTACTACAGTAGCAGCTAATGCTATAGCTATTGTAGGAACTAATCCAGTATCCGGAATGACATTGATGACCTTGATATTAGCGTCGGTTGTCTTGGTTGCCGTTGGGTTAAAAGGTCCTTTTGGTATGCTAACCGCATTGATTATGGGTGGTGTTGTTTGCACTGCGCTTTCAATGGCAGGCGGATTCATTACGGATTTGAAAATCGGTTATTGGCTCGGCTCAACCCCGGCAAAACAGGAAAGTTGGAAATTTTTGGGAACTATCGTTTCCGCCGCAACGGTTACGGGCGTTATTATGATTTTGAATACTACTTACGGTTTTACAGGAAATAGTTTTGCGGCTCCTCAAGCCAACGCAATGGCTGCAGTGATCGACCCACTGATGACCGGTTCAGGCGCACCTTGGCTGCTTTATGGAATTGGAGCTTTATTAGCCATTGTCCTAACTTTCTTAAAAGTTCCTGCATTAGCTTTTGCTTTGGGTATGTTTATTCCTTTGCAGCTAAATGTTCCTTTATTGATTGGCGGCGCTGTCAGTTGGTATGTAAGTTCGCGCTCAAAAGACAAAGCATTGAATGCTGCGCGTTTGGAAAGAGGCACTTTATTAGCCTCCGGATTTATCGCCGGTGGCGCTTTGATGGGAGTTGTCAGCGTAATTCTACGTTCATCCAATATCAATTTGATCAATGAATCATGGCTGGAAAACCGCCTTTCTGAAGTCGTTGCAATAATAGCTTACATTGCCTTGATTGCCTATTTGATTTGGGATAGTATGAGGGGAAAAAAGTCTGATTAATCTTGATAAAATAATTCTGGATAAATAGGGAATAGATAAACAACATAGATGACGCAGAAAAAAATAAATCTGCGTCATCTGCGTGCTATAAGATGGAGTTATAATTACAACGCAAATAACTCGCTGGAAGCTAATAGTTCCACTTTATTTTCAGCCAGAACCGATAGGGCTTTTTCCAAATTATCGGGACGAATAATGACTACAGCTCCTTTTCCGAATGAGAAGGCATACATGTATTCGATGGAAATATCGGCTTGGGTGATGATATTCATCACTTTCGACAGCGCTCCCGGCTCATTGGGCATTTGCAGACAAATAACATCTGTAATACTAACGGCATATTTGTTTTCCCTTAGCGTATCCCTTGCTTTTTCAGGGTCGGAAACGATTAAACGCACAATTCCAAAATCGGAGTTTTCAGCTACCGTGAATGCAGTCATATTTATTCCCGATTCTCCTAAAATAGCTGTAACTTCAGTAAAACGCCCTTTCTTATTTTCCAGAAAAATAGATAATTGTTTTGTTAACATGTGATTATTTTTTATTATTTAAAGTTTCTTTTATCGATTACATGTTTGGCTTTGCCTTGACTACGTTCAATAGTACGTGGTTCGACCAAACGGACATCAGGAGAGATAGTCAGCACACTTTGCAGACGATGTGTGATTTGTTTCCGCAAATCGAGCATTTTATTTATTTCGTCGGAATAAAAATCTTCTTTAACTTCTACCTGTACTTCAAAGGTATCCAGATTGTTAATTCGATCGACAACCAATAAATAATGAGGTTCCAATTGCGGCATTTCACAAATGACACTTTCTACCTGAGACGGAAATACGTTTACGCCGCGAATAATCAACATATCGTCGCAACGACCTAAAATACGGCTCATCCGCACAGAGCTACGACCGCAGGAACAAGGTTCGTAATTTAAGCTCGTTAAATCCCGAGTACGGAATCGTAGCAAAGGCATTCCTTCTTTGGTAATAGTCGAAAATACCAATTCACCGATTTCTCCCGGCGGAAGCGGTTCATCTGTTGAAGGATCCACAATTTCGGGATAAAAATGATCTTCGCATAAATGCGTACCGTTTTGACACTCACATTCATGTCCTACTCCCGGTCCGATGATTTCTGTCAAACCATATAAATCGTAGGCTTTGATGCCTAATTTTTCTTGCAACTCCTTGCGCATTCCCTCTGTCCAAGGTTCTGCTCCGAAAGCGCCGACTTTCAATTGAAATTCTTCGCGGGGAATTCGGGAGTCGAGTAGGGCATCTGCCAAAAACAAAGCGTAGGAAGGCGTACAAGCTAAACCTACAGCACCTAAATCGTGCATCAGCAGAATTTGTTTTTCCGTATTGCCGCTCGACATAGGAATAACAGTACCTCCAATTGTTTCAATTGCATTATGAGCACCTAATCCGCCGGTGAATAAGCCATATCCGTATGAAACTTGCACCACGTCATTCCTTCCTAATCCGTAAGCCGTAAAACAGCGAGCGCCGACTTCTCCCCAGATATTTAAGTCGTTGCGTGTATATCCTACTACAATCGGTTTTCCTGTTGTACCGGAAGACGCTTGTATGCGAACAATTTCCGAAAGGGGAACGCTTAATAGTTGAAAAGGATAATAATCGCGCAAATCTTTTTTAGAGGTAAAAGGTAGTTTAGCAATATCTTCTATACTTTGAATATCGGCAGGAGTAATGCCTTTTTCCTGCATTCTTTTCCGATAAGGCTCACAATTATGATAAACGCGTTCGACTGTTCTTTTTAGCCGGATTTCCTGTAGTTTCCGCATATCCTTTCGGGACATGCATTCCATTGTTTCATTCCAAATCATTGTGACTATTCTTTCAAATTATATTATTTCACTTTGACTTCAATAATTGAATCGATTTCATCTAAAGCGCTGTTGAATGTAAAAACTATATCTCCCGTTTTTTTATCTTTCTTCCAAGCGATTGGTTGTTCAAAATTGATACCTTTCGCCGATTGAAAGCCGGGAATATTTAAAGTAAGCGTTGATATATTTTTATCTAAAATATGGATATAATGCGTTTTGCCAATGCAAGTAGTTACACCCCAATCTTGTGGAGATACGAAACCTTGCTTCGTATTATATAAGGTATAACCGTAATTTTTCGTCCATTCGCCAACTTTTTGGAGGCGTTCGACACATTCGGGTTGAATTTTACCGTTCGGCATCGGACCTACGTTTAACAATAGATTGGCTTCTGTTCCAACTGTCCGCACAAGTAAATGAATAAGTTCTTCCGGTGATTTGAAATTATCGTCAGTGATCGAGAATCCCCAATCTCTGTTTATTGTTTCACAAGTTTCCAAAGGAAGATGGGAAACTTCCTGACCGCTTAACCCTGATTTATTATCTCCCGGAATATCTCGTTCAAAAATCTGATAATCTTCGCCGGGTAGGGGAGGAAGATGGTGATTATTAGCCACCAGACATTCAGGTTGCAGGCTATGAATTAATTCGTAAATTTCGGGATAATGCCAATCAACGGCTGTCTCGTAAGAAGTCCGGTTTTCGTGTGTAGTTTGATCCCAATGTCCGTCGAACCAAATACCAGCTATTGGCCCATAATTGGTAAGCAATTCGGTAAGTTGAGCTTTCATAAACCGGATATAGGAATTCCAATCACTTTTTTCGGTTCGTCCCGAATTTTGTCCCGTGCGGCCGGTTTCGTATTGATAATCAGAACGCATCCAGTCCAAAAGTGAATAATAGAATACAAGTTTAATGTCTTCTTTATGGCATTCGTCGGCTAATTGTTTAATCAAATCCTTGCCATAGGGGGTATTCATAATATTCCAATCCGATTGTTTCGTATCCCAATTACTGAATCCATCGTGGTGGCGCGAAGTGAAAGTGATGTATTTCATTCCCGCATCTTTGGCAATTTTAACCCATTCTTTAGCATCAAACGCCTGAGGATTAAACAAATCTTGCAAACGTTTGTAATCAGCTCCTGTAATCGGACGAGTATTCATAACCCATTCCCCATTACCTAACACACTGTAGGGACCAAAATGAACAAACATTCCAAAACGTGCATCTTCAAACCATTGGGTACTCGGTTTTATCTGACCACTTAAATTCATTGCAAAAAATAATATAACAAAGAAATAAAAGGCTTTTCTCATAATAGGTTATATTTAAATTTATATTTAAATAATGAATTATGAATTACAAATTATTATGTCATCCCGCGCTTGATGTGGGACCCCCTAAGAAAATATCACTATAAATCAGGGGATTGCGGGTCAAGCCCGCAATTACACCTAATTCGTAATTTTTAATTAATTAGTATCCTCTAATTGCTTTAATTCCCGGTAACACTTTTCCTTCTATAAATTCGAGTAAAGCGCCGCCGCCAGTAGATACATACGACATTTTATCTGCAATACCGAATTTATTGACACAGGCTACGGAGTCTCCGCCGCCAACCAATGAAAAAGCGCCATTTTGTGTTGCTCTAACAATAGCTTCGCCGACTGCTCGCGATCCGTGCGTGAAGTTTTCAAATTCAAAAACGCCAGTAGGACCGTTCCAAAGAATAGTTTTAGAATTTTCAATCACTTTGGCAAATTCCTTTTCTGTGTCGGGACCAATATCCAATCCTTGCCAGCCGTCGGGAATAGCATCGACCGGAACAATTTGCGTTTTGGCATCGTTGCTGAAACTGTCGGCAGCTTTAGCGTCTACGGCTAATACCAAATTGACATTGCTTTCGTTAGCTTTTTCCATCAAAGTCAAAGCCAATTCCAACTTATCGTCTTCACAAATGGAATTTCCGATATTTCCGCCTAAAGCTTTGGTAAACGTATAAGTCATACCGCCAGTGATAATCAGGTTATCCACCTTAGTTAACAGGTTTTCGATAATATCAATTTTGGAAGAAACTTTCGACCCTCCCATGATTGCAGTAAAAGGACGCGCAGTATTTTTCAATACTTTTTCGACTGCATCAATTTCTTTTTGCATTAGGTATCCAAACAATTTATGGTCGCTGTCGAAATAGTCGGCAATAATTGCCGTAGAAGCATGTGCCCGATGAGCCGTTCCAAAGGCATCATTCACATAAACCGTTGCATAAGAAGCTAATTGTTTAGCCATTTCTTTTTGGTTGGCTTTCTCAGCTTTTTTAGCTGCAGCAATCACTTCTTCGCTTGCATCATCGGCTAAGCCACGTGGCTTGCCTTCTTCTGCAGCATAAAAGCGGAGATTTTCCAGCATCAAAGCTTGTCCGGGTTTCAATGCAGCCGATTTTTCAATCGCTTCCTGTCCCAAGCAATCGTTGGCAAAATCAACATTAATTCCTAATAATTCGGAAACTCGACCTAAAATATGTTTTAAGGAATATTTTTCATTAACTCCAGTAGGCCGTCCTAAATGAGAACCTATAATGGCACATCCGCCATCTGAAAGAATTTTTTTCAATGTAGGAATAGCAGCACGAATACGGGTATCGTCCGTAATATTGAATTTTTCATCTAAGGGTACGTTGAAATCAACGCGAATAAAGACTTTTTGTCCTGCAAAATTAAAATTGTCTATTGTTTGCATGTTATTTAAATTATAAATTATGAATTTTTCTTTTCAAATTCTTGCATGGTTTTAATCAATGCTAATACTGCTTCTTTAGGTAAAGCATTGTAGATTGAAGCGCGAAAACCACCGACAGAACGATGTCCTTTTATTCCGACCATTCCTCGCGAGACGGCAAATTGATAAAATTCGGATTCCAGTTCGCGATATTTTTCGTTCATTATAAAGCAAATATTCATCAATGAACGATCTTCGATAGCAGCTGTCCCTTTGAATAATTTGTTCCGATCAATTTCGGTATAAAGTAAATAGGCTTTCTCCTTGTTTAGTCTGAACATTTCGTCAATACCACCTAATGCTTTCAGCCATTTCAATGTTTGCAAAGCAGCGTAAATCGATACAACAGGAGGCGTATTGAATAAGGAGTTTTCCTTAATGTGAGTGCGATAATCCAACATAGTCGGTATTTGTCGGGTAACTTTTCCTAATAGTTCATCTTTTACAATTACAAAGGTCACGCCTGCAGGACCCAAATTTTTTTGAGCGCCTCCATAAATCAATCCGTATTTGCTGACATCAATCGGTCTTGATAAAATATCGGACGACATATCAGCGACCACCGGCACTGGCGAATTGATGTCATTATGCAGTTCAGTTCCGAAAATCGTATTGTTGGTAGTAATGTGGAAATAATCCGCATCTGCCGGAATCGTGTAATTTGTAGGAATATACGTATAGTTAGCCTCTTTGGAAGAAGCGACTTCTACGACTTCACCGAACAATTTAGCTTCTTTTAGCGCTTTACTTGCCCAAGTTCCAGTGTTCAAATAAGCTGCCTTTTTTTCCAACAAATTAAAAGGAACCATACAGAATTGTAAACTGGCTCCGCCGCCGAGAAAAATAACTGAATATCCGTCAGGAATATTCAGCAGTTCTTTAAATAAAGCAACAGCTTCGTTGACTACCGCTTCAAAATCTTTGGAGCGATGACTAACTTCCATTAGTCCGATGCCTGAACCTGCAAAATCTTTAATTGCTTTGGTTGTATTTTCCACTGTTTCTTTGGGTAAAATGGAGGGACCCGCATTGAAATTATACTTTTTCATAATCTATTATAATTATAATGATAATTCGTTTTGAACGCACGAAGATACGGTTTTTTTTTCAATCCGACAAACGGTTTTTTTTAATGAATATTAGGCAAAGCAAATCAACCAAAAGGTTAGATTTAGATAAGGTGAATGATGAATGAATTTTTGAAAATTATTTTATGACATATTAAAAATATGAAAGGGGATTTGATAAATAAAATATTTTCCCATCAAATATAAGTTAAAACATAATCATCATGTACATAATATTTGATTTTGAAGCAATTATGATTTTCTGTCCGCGTTTCGTAGGCATCAAAGTCGCTCCATTCTCCAAGAATTGGTTCAAAAGACTGTATGTGTAAGTGTGTTTTGAAATCAACGTTTTCTAAACCTAACCATTTGAATATACTTTCTTTAGCTGACCACATTAAAAGTAAATGAATAATTAAATTAGATTGGGATAAAAATTTTTCTTCTTCTTCATTCACAAACCGTTTCCAGATGTTTTCTACCCTTGGCTTTATTGTTTCTATATCTATAGCTACTTCGCTTTCCTTGTTTAAAATCAAAGCGGCATATCCTTTAGTGTGGCTAATACTGATATGAAATGAATTATCTGATAGATAAGGTTTTCCAAGAGAATTGTAAAGTATTTCTTTCTCTTCTCCCAACAATTCTTTTAATAAAACCCTGATAGATAGCCATTCCCGTTTTCGGCTTTCAGTCATTCGTTCTATGCTTGGTAAGTATTTATCTTTGAATGATAGACGAGCCAACAACGATTCAGAATCTTCCTGAAGTGGAACAACTGCAATAATATTTTGATTCCGATAAAATGTCTGTGCAATAGACTTTAATTCTCTATTTTTCTGTATTTTACCATTAATAGCATCATACCAGAGTATAACATTATCTTCATAAACCATAGCCGTTTCACTAAGGTCTAATGGATCATTTCTGCGTCTGAATTCCATATACAATTTTTTTATCTGTTAATAGGTAACCTATAGAGCCGATTGCCAATAAATCGCTTAGGATATTTTTAGCCGTATGGTAACTAATTCGTGCGATTCTTCGGAATTGACTCACTGTAATATAGGGATTTACATCTAAATAGTTCAAGAGTTTTTCAACTGGCCGACTAATGGCTAAGTGAGTTCCATTTAAATCGGAAATTTTCACCCACGCCATTTCAAGTATCTCGGGTGCTACTATATTTTCATCATCTACCCGGATATATGATTTATAATCATCATTCTTATCAGGTGATCTATGCGGTTTTACGGGGCTTGCTTTAACTTTTACTTCAAGTACTATTTTTCCCTCAATATTCCATTCTTTCGCTTCAAACGGAACTTTCGGACGACAATACATTTCCGAAGCCGCTTCAATCATATAGTATTCTTCTTCGCTTCTGACACCGGCGATATGACCATTATCCTTAACCCCTATTAACAAAGTTCCACCATCGGTATTTGCAAATGCCGCAAGAGTTCTAGCTATTTTCTTACTATCGCTAATCTCAAATTTGAAATCCAGTTGTTGATGTTCCCCTTGAGCAATTAATTCCGTTATGTAATGATTTTTATTCATAAATTTTCCACAAAAATACATAATTTAATGGAAACTTTCAATATATTTTTCCTGTTTAACGCAGAAATTCATTACCTTTGTCAGTATCGAAATAACAATCATGTCTAATTTATCACCTTTTTTAATTGATTTAACTTTAATTCTGGTTGCAGCAGCTATTTTCTCGCTTCTATTTAAATGGCTGAAACAACCGGCTGTATTGTCGTATATTATTGCGGGAATCGTTTTGTCTTTTTTTATCTCCAAGAAAAATCCTGAATATGAACAATTGGTAAACTGGGCGGAAGTCGGGATCATTTTTCTGTTATTTGGTTTGGGCTTGGAGTTCAGTTTTAAAAAACTTATGAAAGTAGGGCGAACAGCTATTATCTCTACCTTATTTATTGTCTTTTCAATGATTAGTTTGGGCTATTTAACCGGTCTTTGTTTCGGTTGGTCACCCATGTCCAGCCTCTTTTTAGGAGCTATGATTTGCATGTCTTCAACTATGATTATAATTAAGGTATTTGGAGATTTGAACCTGACGACTAAAAATTTTGCCGGAATAGTATTCGGTATATTGATTATCGAAGATTTAGTTGCTGTTCTTTTAATGGTTTTGCTTTCAACAGTTGCCGTCAGTCAAAAAGTAGAAGGTATGGAAATGCTTTACAGCTTTTTCAAATTAGTTGGGTTTTTAGTGTTCTGGTTTTTACTCGGTACGTATTTAATTCCTACTTTCTTGCGGAAAATGAGACGATTCCTAAATGATGAAATGCTTTTGATTATTTCAGCAGCTTTCTGTACAGGAATGGTTTATCTTGCCACTCGTGCTGGATTCTCTGCAGCATTAGGAGCATTTGTTATGGGGTCTATTTTAGCTGAAACTATCGATTCTGAACGAATTGAAAAATTAATTCACCCGATTAAAGATTTTTTCGGTGCGATTTTCTTCGTTTCGGTTGGCATGATGGTTCAGCTTACAACTTTAGGAGAATACATTATTCCTATTCTAATCATAAGTTTGGTTGTGATTGTAGGTCAGGTGTTATCTGCTACCGGAGGCGTGTTGATATCGGGACAAAATTTGAAAACAGCTGTGTTTTCCGGATTTTCTTTATGTCAAATTGGTGAATTTTCTTATATTATCGCTGCTTTGGGCTTGAGTTTGGGAGTAATCGATTCATCTTTGTCTCAAATTATTATTTCATCCTCTATACTAACGATTTTTGCAACCCCTTATATAATGAAGTTAGCCAATCCTGCCTATGTTTTTTTAGAAAAAACTTTACCTCAAACTTGGCAAGATTTTTTAAATAAAGGATCTTCAGCGCATCCGGTGAGCGAGGAAAGTCTTTGGAAAAAATTACTTAAAGAGATGGCGACAATAGTTTTGATTCATTTAATTGTATGTATCTTAATTATCTATTTTGCTTTGATGTATGGAGTTCCTTTTGTGCATAGATTTCTTCCGGGAACAAAAGGAAATATCGTTGTCGCAGTGGTTGTTATTTCCCTTTTGGCTCCGTTTATTCGGGCGATTATTATTAAGAAAGACCGTTCCGCCGAATTTCGCCAGCTTTGGATAGATAATAAGAACAACCGCGGTCCTCTGATTTTTACGATTTTTATCCGGGCTGTCTTATGTGCTGGTTTGATTATGTTTGTGTTATTCGAACTATTTCATACACATTTTGTTATTGCTTTTGCTTTAGCAATCATTTGTCTGATGTTGTTTATTGCTTCGTCGCATTTGAAAGCCCAGTCTATTTCTATAGAACAACGCTTTAAAGACAATTTTAATGAAAAAGAAAAATACCATGAGTCAAAAGCTCTTGTAACTAAAGGATTTACCAATCATGTATTGGAAAGGGATATGCACTTAGCCGATTTCGCTATTTTGCCTCACAATCCGATTGTTGGTAAAACATTGAAAGAATCAAATTTCAGACAATTTTTCGGAATGAATATCGTAACGATAGTCAGAGATGATGATATTCGGATCAATATTCCAAACGGCAATGAACGTATTTATCCGGGCGACCACATTGTTCTGCTCGGAACAGATTCGCAAATGGAAATTTTTCAAAAACGGATAGAAGAAAGTCATAAGAAATCCAAAAGCATAGAAGAAAAGCAGTCGCCTGAAGTAGAGATGAAACAAATTCAAATTGGTCAAAAGTCGCATTTGATAGGAAAAACGATCCGGACATCCGGCATTCAGGAAAAACACAATTGCTTGCTTATCGGCATAGAACGGAACAATACTTCCATGCAAAACCCCAATTTGGATTTAATATTGGAAGAAGGCGATATTCTATGGTTAATAGGTGAATACAATAATATTTTGCAAGTAAATAGATTATGAAATTTTTGGGAATTATTCCGGCTCGTTATGCTTCAACTCGCTTTCCGGGCAAACCGTTAGCTGATTTGATGGGTAAACCAATGATACAGTGGGTATATGAACGAGTTGCGGGTTTATTGGATCGTGTAGTGGTTGCAACCGATGATGAACGCATACTTAACGCAGTCGGGAAATGGAGTGGGGAAGCGCTACTGACTTCTCCCGACCATCCGAGCGGAACGGATCGATGTTTGGAAGCCTATCTGAAGCTAAAAGAAGATTATGATGTTATAATCAACATTCAAGGCGACGAACCGTTTATTCATCTTTCTCAAATAGAATTGTTAAAAACTGCTTTTCAAAATCCTTCTATACAGATTGCGACTTTAGTAAAACCATTTTCTCCCGACGACGATTTTGAAAATTTATTTAATCCGAATACGCCGAAAGTTCTCTTAAATCCGAAAGGGCAAGCAATTTATTTCAGTCGCTCCGTTATTCCTTATATCCGCGGCAAACATCATTCAGAATGGTTGAAATCACATGTATTTTACAAACATATAGGAATTTACGCCTATAAACCTAAAGTGTTACAAGAAATAACTTCTTTGCCTCAATCGGTTTTGGAAAAAGCCGAATCGCTTGAACAACTCCGTTGGATCGAAAACGGATATGTTATTCAAACCATGATTACAAATGAAGAAACAATTGGTATTGATACTCCGGAAGATTTGGAAAGAGCTATAAAAATGTTCAAATTATGAGTAAGCAAGAAAAGTTGTCACATTCAATTCACCATAAGACCATCGTATTATCAGATATTCATATTGGATCGAAATGGTCTAAGATCAAAGAGGCAACGCTATTTTTGAAAAATAATACGTGCGATACTCTCATCCTTTGTGGGGATATAATTGACGGCTGGGAAATAATTAGAGGAAAGCGAAACAAGTGGAAAAAGCGACATACGAAATTCATTCAGTTATTATTGAAAATACAGTATGACACACAGATAATTTATATACGCGGAAACCATGACGATTTTTTAGATGAAGTGGTACCTATGAAATTTCAAAATATCCTCGTCGTAAAAGATTTTATATACAAAAGTGCTGGTAAATCATATTATGTAACTCACGGTGATATATTTGATACTATAACCGGAAAATTCAGTTGGTTAGCGAAAATAGGGGATATCGGCTACGCATGGTTGATGTGGATTAACAAACATTATAACGCATGGAGAATAAAAAGAGGATTACCTTATTATTCTTTGTCTCAAAAAATAAAAGGTAAAGTTAAATCGGCGGTTTCATATATAAGCAATTTTGAAAATCATCTTACTCAAATTGCTCGTAAAAAAGGATGCGACGGCATTATCTGCGGACACATACATCAGCCCGATAATCGTTATTACGATGAAATACATTACCTTAATGCAGGCGATTGGGTAGAATCGCTTTCTGCTTTAACCGAAGATTACGACGGAAATTGGAAGATTGTACATTATGAAGAATCTAAGAACGAAATAGAGAGTTAACTTACTAAATGATTTATGAAACCAGTTTAAAGAATGTGTTTCATAACAAAACACTCTTATTCATTAAGTAATAATCCAGAATCACCATTGCCGCCATTGCTTCCACAATAGGAACGGCACGAGGCAACACACAAGGATCATGTCGTCCCTTTGCACGAAAAATAGTTGCGTCTCCGCTTTTATCCACAGTTTGTTGTTCTTTCATTATTGTTGCAACCGGTTTGAATGCAACTCGGAAATAGATAGGTTCTCCCGTAGAAATTCCGCCTTGTATTCCGCCGGAATAATTGGTTTTAGTTCCTATTTTCCCATCAGAGCGGCGATAAAAACAATCGTTTATTTCCGAGCCTTTGTATTGAACGCTATCAAAACCCAAACCGTATTCAAATCCTTTAACCGCATTGATACTCAGCATTGCATTTCCTAAAGCAGCATGAAGTTTACCAAAAACCGGTTCTCCCAATCCGGCAGGAACTCCTTCACAAACGCATGTAATTATTCCGCCGATTGTGTCTCCTTCTTCTTTTATCTGTTGAATATAATTTATCATTTTTTCCGCCAATACCTTATCGGGACAACGAATAGCTGTGGCTTCAATTTTTGATAAATCTAATTCTGAATAGGGTTGTTCCAAACGAATATGTCCGACTTGGGAGGTATAAGCGATTATTTTGATTTTCAATTCTTGCAATACGGTTTTTGCAATAGCGCCTCCCACAACGCGGGCAATAGTTTCTCTCGCCGAAGAACGTCCTCCGCCGCGGTGATCCCTGATTCCATATTTCTTTTGATACGTAAAGTCGGCATGAGAAGGACGATACATATTTTTCAGAAAATCATAATCGGAAGAAAGTTGATTTTGATTTTTTACGATAAATCCAATTGGAGTTCCTGTCGTTTTTCCTTCGTATATGCCGGAAAGAAATTCAACCGTATCGGCTTCTTTTCTGGAAGTAGTGATTGCAGACTGACCCGGTTTTCTCCTGTCTAATTCTTTTTGAATACTATTGTTATCTATTATAATCCCTGCCGGACAACCATCGATTATTCCGCCGATTGCTTCTCCGTGTGATTCTCCGAATGAGGTTAATCGAAAGATATTACCGAAAGTATTCATTCTGTTTGATGACTTTAGTTACATCCGTTGCAACCGCCATCTTTAGAGCTATCGCAACCGCAACATCCGTCTTCTTGTGTTAAAGCGTTGATTTCTTCTTCAGTAGGCTCGTGAACGTCGATTACTTCGCCGTCGAAGTGCAGGGTTTCTCCTGCTAAAGGATGATTAAAATCCATCACAACCGCCTCCGATTTTACTTCCACTACAGAACCTACCATCCGGTTTCCTTGCGAATCCATCATAGGTAAAGTTTGCCCTTCCGTTACACGTTCGGCATCAAATTCTCCATCAATTTCAAACAGGTTTTTGGGCAATTCCACTACATGTTGTTCAAAATATTCACCGTAAGCTTCTTCCGGAGTTAATACAAAAGAAAATTTATCTCCAGCGCTTAATCCTTCAATATTTTTTTCAAACGCATCCAACATCATACCCATTCCGAACACGAATGTGAGCGGATATTGTTGGGTTGCACGTTCCATTAATTCTTTCTCGCCGTTTTCGTTAGTTACTGTAAGATCGTATGTTAACGATACCATTTTTCCTTCGGAAATCTTCATATATTTTTTGTTTAATAAAAATTAGGACGCAAATATACGATATTATTCCCAAATGGCAAGTTTTTTTTATTATTAATGAAAATGAATGTCGATAGCCTCCTTTAGTTGGCGGAGTGCTTGTTCCAGTAGGGGACGAGGAATTCCAATATTCATACGCATGAAGCCGTCGCCTCCTTCTCCGAACATAACGCCATTATTAAGAGCAAGATGTGCCCAATTTACAAATAGAAAAACCAATTCGTATTGCTTCAATCCTAATTCACGACAATCTAACCAAAGAAAAAAGGATGCATCCGGAATTATTGCTTTTATTTGCGGAATATTTTCTTTAAGATATTTATTGACAAATGTGATGTTATTTTCAATGTATTTAAGCATTTGCGACATCCAATTTAAACCTTTTTCATAAGCTGCCTGAGTGGCGGTATAAGCAAAAATTGAACCTTTATCTAATTCGCCGGCACGCAGAAAATCGTGAAAATCTTTACGAATTTCAGGATCCGGAATAATTGAATGAGCCGTTAAAACCCCTCCCATATTGAAAGTTTTACTTGGAGACATAAAAGTAACACTATTCAGAGCGGCTTTCGGCGAAACGGAAGCAAAAGGAATATGTTTATTTCCAAATACACCTAAATCAGAATGAATTTCATCCGATATTACTAAAACATATTTTCTATAACAAATATCGGCTAATTCCTCCAAAGTATCCTTATCCCACATTATCCCGATAGGATTATGAGGATTACTTAGAATCAACATTTTACAGTCTTTATCAATCACTTTACGCAGCCCATCCAAGTCCATCCTGTATTTTCCATTTTCTTCCAGCAAAGGGTTGCTTACTACCTTCCGGTTATTTATGGATGGAATTAGACGAAACGGGTGATAGACCGGAGGTTGAATAATTATTTTGTCATGTGGTTTTGAAAAACACTGAACACAAAACGCAATTCCTTTAACAACTCCGGGAACGTAACTAATCCATTCTCTTTGGACTTTCCATTCATGTAACTTTTCAACCCATTGAATAATAGAGTTATAATAATTACTTGAAGGAACAGTATAACTGAGAATACCATTTTTGCAGCGTTTTATTATTGCATCGCTAATAAAATCGCCGGTTTTAAAGTCCATATCGGCAACCCACAAACTAATTAAATCGTCCCGACCATAGCGCTCCAATAAAGCCTCTATTTTTAATGCGTCGGTTCCTTTGCGGTCGATTATTTCATTAAAATTGTACTTCTTCTCGCTCATTGTTGCAAAATTTTTCTGCAAAGTTAATTAAAAAAAGCAAATAAGCGGAATTAATTTGAAAAAAAAATTGAAAATTGAAAATAAAAATAATTTGCTTGTAATATATATTACATAAAATGATATTATAGTTTTCTTTCTATATCTTTTTTGCAAAAACTCATATTTATCCAATAAGGTATTTTTTCAATATTTTAATTATGATTTATACAATATATACTGCACATACAGCGGAACAGATTTAATATTCTCGACAAAACCAAAATTCAATATGGCGATTCATATAATATACCTTATTACGATAATTCTATAAATCTCTTCCATAAAAAAATAAATATTTGTATTTTCAGCAAAAGTACTAAAAGAATCAGCCGGAATATTGAAAAAAAGGCTTGCTGAATTGTAAAAATGAACTTTTTTTCATTTTTATTTAAAAAAATAACAAAATTGTTTGGATAATTAAATGAATACCCATACATTTGACGTCTGATTTATTAAGAGTTTATTTTTTATATTTTAATCTTTAAATTATTCGATCTTATGAACAAGGCAGAACTTATTAATGCTATCGCAGAAGAAACGGGACTAAGTAAAGTTAGTTCTAAAAAGGCATTGGATGCTTTCTTATCTACAATTTCAAGCGAATTGAAAAAAGGAGGTAAAGTCACATTAGTTGGACATGGAACCTATCAAGTTGTTGAAAAAAGCGCAAGAACAGGTATTAACCCTCAAACTAAAACTCCTATTCAAATTCCTGCTAAAAAAGTAGTAAAATTCAAACCAGGGGTAGATCTTCTCTGATTTATCCAGAAAAATAAAAAAGGTGTGTAACGAGTTGTAATGTCAAACTTTTTACACACCTTTTTTATTTTTTGCCTGATTTTTACTAATTTTGCAGGCTTAAAAATTATAAATAATGAATATTCAACAAATTATTCAGCAAATAGTATCCGATTTATATTGTAAGGAAATACAGCCATCTTTGATTCAACTGCAAAAAACAAGAAAAGATTATAAAGGACATTTAACTTTGGTCGTTTTTCCCTTGCTGAAATTCTCAGGAAAAAATCCTGAACAAACCGCTCAAGAGATAGGCAAACGTTTATTGAAACAAGAATCTTGCATTGCCGAATTTAATGTAGTGAAAGGTTTTCTGAATTTAACAATTGCTCCTTCTTATTGGCTTCAGCTTTTCAATGAAATTCTACCCAATGAACAGTATGGAATAAAAAGAATCGAAAAAAATGCACCTTTAATAATGGTTGAATACTCGTCACCTAATACAAACAAACCTTTGCACTTAGGTCATATACGCAACAATCTGCTGGGATATAGCTTGGCTGAAATTCTGCAAGCTAATGGAAACCGGGTAATTAAAACCAATATTGTAAACGATCGAGGCATTCATATCTGCAAATCCATGCTTGCATGGAAGAAATGGGGTAATGGCGAAACACCTCAATCGTCTGGTAAAAAAGGCGATCACCTGATTGGTGATTATTATGTGAAATTCGACCAAGAGTATAAAAAAGAATTAACAAAGCTGGAAGCTACTGGATTATCGAAAAAAGAAGCGGAAGAACAATCTTCTATCATGGCGGAAGTGCGTGAAATGCTTCGTCAATGGGAAGCAGGTGATTTGGAAACCGTTGCGCTCTGGGAAAAGATGAATGCTTGGGTATATGCAGGCTTTGACGAAACTTACAAAGCTTTGGGTGTGGATTTTGACAAGATTTATTATGAGTCCCAAACCTATCTGGAAGGAAAGGAAAAAGTATTGGAAGGCTTGGAAAAAGGTGTGTTTTACAAGAAAGAAGACGGTTCGGTATGGGCTGATTTAACGGCAGATGGATTAGATGAAAAACTGTTGTTAAGAGCCGACGGTACATCTGTATATATAACGCAAGATATCGGAACCGCCAAATTACGCTTTGATGATTATCCGATAGATAAAATGGTGTATGTCGTTGGCAACGAACAGAATTATCATTTTCAAGTGCTGTCTATTTTGCTTGATAAATTAGGATTTGCTTTCGGAAAAGGATTGATTCATTTTTCGTATGGGATGGTCGAGTTGCCCGAAGGGAAAATGAAATCGCGGGAAGGAACAGTGGTTGATGCCGATGATTTAATCGAAGAAATGATTCGTACAGCAAAAGAAATGGCAAACGAATTAGGAAAATCAGCTGGTTATTCAGAAGAAGAGACCCTTGAAATTGCACGCATGGTTGGTATGGGAGCATTAAAATATTTCATTCTGAAAGTCGATCCCAAGAAAAACATGGTTTTCAATCCCCAGGAATCCATTGATTTTAATGGCAATACAGGTCCTTTTATTCAATATACTTATGCTCGCATTCAATCAGTTCTGCGTCGTAGCGAAATAGATTTTTCCGCTACGGAAAATCATCTGATTTCGTTGCAAACTCCGATAAATGAAAAAGAAGAAGAATTAATTCAAAGATTATCGGAATTTTCATCGATTGTCGAAGAAGCGGCTGTTAGTTTCAGTCCTGCGGTTATAGCTAATTATCTCTATGACTTAGTGAAGGAATACAATCAATTCTATCACGACTATTCTATTTTGAAGGAAGAAAATATCGAATTACAAAAATTTCGGTTAGCATTATCCTATAAAATAGGTAAAGTAATTGAAACCGGTTTAAAATTATTAGGAATACAAGCTCCTCCGAGAATGTAATTATGTAACAAAGTCTGTCATTGCGGGCTTGATCCGCAATCCCCTGATAAGTATAGTAAACAGGGGATCCCGCATCGAGCGCGGGATGACATAACGATTTATAATTCATAATTTTTATTTTGTAACCTTATTTAATTTACTGCGTCAAACGGATAGAAATAAAAAAAATGTTTAACAAATTTAATTCCAATTATTATGAATAATCTTGTTCCTATTTTTATTGTCGGCTTTTGTATGTTAGCTGTTTATAAAGTTTTTGAATTGTTTGCAAAAAGGAAAGAGCGAATACTCTTCATTGAAAAGCTTGCTAATTTATGTGAGAATGAAGATGATAAAGAAAAATCTTTAAAACTTAAATTGCCTTTTATTTCAAGTAATGATTTAGATTTCGGCTACTGGCCACTACGAATTTCTTTGTTATTAATGGGCATTGGAGCCGGCTGCTTAGTGTCTTTTCTTATTCAAATGTTTTGCTTCAATAGTTCTAATTTTCAAGAGTACAGAGAGTGGGTTCATCAATTCCAAGATTTAGTTGTGCTAGTTAATTTTGCTTCTATTTCATTCTTTGGAGGAATCGGCTTGTTTGTGGCTTACCTGATTGAACAAAAAAAGAAAAAGGTTTCTTGAAACTTGTCATTGTTGGTTAAGTAGAGACGCGGCATGCTGCGTCTCTACGTTTATTTTTGTTTATAATCTATTGTCTTTTTCAAAATAAACTTGTATTTTTGTACACTTTTTTGATACAATAAAGCAATGGGAAAAAATAGTTCAGTAAAGAAAATTATAAGAGGCGTTTGGGGCTTATTCTTTTTATGCGTAATAATTATCGTAATATTATTTACACTAATTGCCAAAGGTAAAATTGGGTACATGCCTCCTATAGAAGATTTAGAAAATCCAATTAATAAGTATGCTTCCCAAATTATTTCTACCGATATGGTTACTTTGGGAACCTATTCACAAAGTAACGAAAATCGGATTTATACTAACTACAACGACCTTTCTCCAGCTTTAGTTCAAGCGCTAATTGCTACTGAAGACGCAAGATATTACAGTCATTCAGGAATTGATATTCAAGCTTTGCTTCGTTCGATTATTAAACGAGGTATTTTATTCCAAAAAAGCGGCGGTGGCGGAAGTACGATCTCCCAGCAATTGGCTAAACTCCTTTATTCGGAACATGCCGAAACTTTCATGGAACGTTTGTTTCAAAAACCCGTCGAATGGGTGATTGCCGTTCAATTGGAAAAATACTATACAAAGGATGAAATTATCAATATGTATCTCAATAAATTTGACTTTCTTTATAACGCGGTAGGGATTCAATCGGCTTGCTTAGTATATTTCAATAAAATTCCTAAAGATATTTCAATAGAAGAAGCAGCTACATTAATTGGCATGTGTAAAAACCCGTCTTATTTTAATCCAATTCGTTATTCGGAACGAACGATCGGGCGAAGAAATGTGGTACTTTCGTTAATGGAAACAAATAAATATTTATCCAAAGCTCAAGCCGATTCTTTAAAAGCGCTACCTTTGATTACCCACTTTAGGCGGATGGATCATAAAGAAGGTTTAGCTCCTTATTTTAGAGAATATCTGCGGTTAGTTATGACGGCAAAAAAACCGGATAGAAAAGATTATCCCGCATGGAATAAACAAAAATATTACGAGGATTCATTAGCCTGGGAAACGAATCCATTGTTCGGTTGGTGTAATAAAAGAAAGAAGGTGGACGGTTCTTATTATAATTTATACACCGATGGATTAAAGATTTATACGACTATTGATTCTCGTATGCAAACTTATGCAGAAGAAGCCGTTCGTGAGCGAATGTCCAATTTACAAAATGATTTTTTCAAAGCAAAAGCTAACAGTAAGACAGCTCCATATTCAAGATCATTATCACAGACAGATGTAGATGCTATTTTGGAACGCGCTGTTAAACAATCTGATAGATATGCTATCTTGAAGAAAGAAAATAAATCGGAATCCGAAATTCAAACCATTTTTAATACTCCGGTTGATATGAGTGTTTTTTCATGGGAGGGAGCAAAAGACACAATAATGAGTCCTCGGGATTCGATTATTTATATGAAATCGTTTTTACGAGCCGGCTTTATGGCAATGGATCCACGGACAGGAGCTGTGAAGGCATACGTAGGAGGTATTGATTTTAATTACTTCAAATACGACATGGTTAATACGGGAAAACGGCAAATCGGATCTACCATTAAGCCTTTTTTATATTCTTTAGCAATGGAAAGCGGAATAACTCCCTGCGACGAAATGCTGCATGTCGAACAACATTTAACTGATGAATTAGGAAGACCTTATGTACCAGATAATTCTAATAAACAAAAAATTGGGGAAATGGTTTCTATTCGCTGGGGGTTACAACAATCGGATAATTGGGTAACCGCATATTTAATGAAGCAATTAAATCCTTATGCTTTTGTGCGCCTATTGCATTCTTACGGTTTAAAAAATCAAATAGACCCTGTAGTATCTCTTTGTTTGGGTCCTTGTGATGCATCTGTAAGTGAAATGGTTTCAGGTTATTCGACATTTGCAAATCACGGAATTCGTGTTGAGCCTATTTATGTAACCCGTATTGAAAATAATTTTGGAGATATTTTAGACACTTTTTCTACTCAAGTTTCGGAGATAATTAACGAAGATGCCTGTTATAAAATGTTGAGTATGCTGCAAGCAGTTATCGATGGAGGAACCGGCAACCGGATACGCAGAGATTATGGTATAACTGTTTCTATGGGTGGAAAAACAGGTACGACACAGAATCATTCTGATGGATGGTTTATGGGATTTACTCCTTCTTTGGTAGCCGGAGCGTGGGTTGGCGGAGAAGACCGCGATATCCATTTCGACCGGATGTCGGAAGGACAAGGAGCAACGATGGCTCTTCCAATTCTGGGAATGTTTTTCAAAAAAGTATACAATAATCCTGATTTAGGATATTCTCAAAGCGAACATTTTGTAATTCCGGCGAAATACGCCGATCCATGCGCACGCTTGGATAATGAAGAAAATCCAGATCATCCAAGCGGAATTGATGACCTTTTTAATAGCGACAAGAGTAACGAGTAACAAATAACGAGCGATAAGAATATAAATGTAGCTAATCTATAAGCCGGATTCTGTACCTGTTAAACAACAAGCGTCTGTCATTTATCTTGATTTAATGTCGCCATTAAATTCAGGCGGTCTACCCCCCAGCATCGAACGAGCAGTTCTACATACGCTGGTATACACGACCTTGCAACCCCTCAGTTGTACGGTTTCCTATATTGCTATAAGAACCGGTAAGCTCTTACCTTACCTTCTCACCCTTACCTTTTTCAAAAAGGCGGTTATTTTCTTCTACTTAACTCTGCTTTCGCAAGCAGCTATCCGTTAGATAGCAGGGTGCTCTGTGTTGTCCGGACTTTCCTCTTTTTACAAAATAAAAAGCGACAGACCGATTAGCTACACGATGCAAATTTACATAATAATTTGAAAATCTGAAAATATATTAGTAAAACTCTGTTATCTCACGCTTGACGCGGTATACTCTGAAAAATATAAGTTATCAGGGGATGCAGGTCAAGGCCGCACAATTGATTTATCGTTTTCGCAAATTGAAATCTATGGATTAAAAGTATCATCACTTCGTATGTTGTATGTATTTACAAATGTTTAAACATATATGTAAATTCACATATTAAATTGTTTACAAAAATAAATATTTACATTGATTCGCAGGGTATAAATGTAAATAACATGTAAATTTACATTTGCTAATAATGCTTATTTTAAAATGTAAATAGATAAATATTATTGCATATTAAATAGTATTTATATACATAAAATCCAATGTTATACAAACTTTATTTTAATTTTTATTTTAAATAATAATGTACTTTAGTGAATTCCTAATTGTAAATAGATAGTTTTACATGCAATTATAATATTAATCCTATAAAACCCAAATATTTATTAGTATTTATTAAAGTTAATTTAATATGTAAATAGCATATATTTCCAAAAGTAAACTATAATGTCTTCATATCAATTTACTTTTGTTTATTTTATAATTTACATATGTAATTTGCTTATGTAAATAATATTATTTACATTTGTAGCATTATTAATTCAAGTGATTATTTAGGATTCTAATCATGATGCGGGAACGAATTAAACAAATAATTAAAGAAAAAGGTCTGAAATCTTCTTCGTTTGCAGATAAAATAGATGTCAGCCGTGGAACAATATCTCATATTTTAGGTGAAAACGGACGACAAAATGACCCAAGTAAAAGTACGATTGATAAAATTCTGAATACTTTTCCGGATATTTCACCAGACTGGTTTTTAAATGGAGAAGGTCCAATGTATAAACATCAACGAGTCGTTATAAAACCAACTTCAACGCCCATACAACAGGATATATTTGTTGAAAAACAGGCCGTAGAATCGTCCGAACAATTGCAAGAAAATAAATATCCGCTCCAAAAAGAGGTTAACAAGCCGGAAAATACAACCAATCCGCCTATTATTAAGGATATTAACCTCTCTAATAACATTTCTAAAAAAATTGATAAGATAATTATTTTTTTCAGCGATAAAACTTTTATGACTTTTATATCGGAAGAATAAATAATTTTTTTTAATTTTGTAGATAAAATTTATTATAACAATATGCGGTATATAGATGATTGGATCGTTAAAGAAAATTATTTGATCCATGATAATTATTCTTTATTAAAACTAACTCTTGATAAAGAAATTCCTGAAGTGATGCCAGGACAATTTATGCAAGTGCGTGTGGATGATTCTCCTTCAACTTTTTTGCGTCGCCCGATTTCTGTTCATTTTATTGATAGACAAGCTAATGAATTATGGTTATTAATTCAAATAATGGGTGAGGGAACTCGACGGTTAGCCAAACATAAGCCGGGCGATTCAATCAATATGATTTATCCTTTGGGGAACGGCTTTTCGCTTCCGGAAGATATTTTTTCATCATCAGATACTAACAAAAAACTATTATTAGTTGGTGGCGGTGGTGGTGTAGCTCCGCTCCTTTATTTAGGTGCTTGGTTATCTGCTCATAACTATAACCCCATATTTTTATTAGGTGCAAAGTCGCAGAATGATTTACTTCAAATTGATGAGTTTCAGAAGTTAGGAGCCGTTTATTTTACAACGGAAGACGGTACTTACGGTGAAAAAGGCTTTGTGACTAACCATTCTATTTTGGAGTCTGATAATTTTGATTATCTATATGTTTGCGGTCCCAAACCGATGATGATTGCCGTTGCAAAATACGCTCATCAACATTCTATTCTTGGAGAAGCATCGCTCGAAAACACAATGGCTTGTGGAATAGGTGTTTGTCTTTGTTGTGTGGAAAAAACCGTTTACGGAAATATGCGCACATGTATTGAAGGTCCCATTTTTAATATAAATAACTTAACATGGCAAATTTAAACGTTAATATAGGTAATTTAGAATTTAAAAATCCAGTTTTAATGGCCTCTGGCACATGTGGGTACGGAATGGAATTTGAAGATTTTATTGATTTATCTCAAATTGGTGGTATATTTGTAAAAGGTACCACTTTGAATCCTCGTGAAGGGAATGATTATCCAAGAATGGCAGAAACAGCTTCAGGGATGTTGAATGCAGTTGGACTGCAAAATAAAGGTGTCGATTATTTTATTTCGTATATTTATCCGGCAATAAAAAATATTAAAACTAATTTTATGGTGAATGTAAGCGGTTCAACTATAGAAGAATATATTGCATGTGCCGAAAAAATTGATGCTTTGGAAAAAATTCCTGCAATTGAATTGAACATTTCCTGCCCCAATGTTAAGCAAGGCGGAATGGCTTTTGGAACCGATTGTGTAAGTGCTGCTCAAGTGGTAAAAGCTGTTCGCAAAGTATATCATAAGATTTTGATTGTTAAATTATCGCCGAATGTCACTGATATTAGTGAAATAGCTAAAGCGGTTGAAACAGAGGGAGCTGATGCAGTTTCCTTAATCAATACTTTATTAGGTATGGCTATTGACGCGGAGAAAAGAAAACCGATTTTATCAACAATCACAGGAGGATTATCCGGACCTTGCATTAAACCGGTTGCATTGCAAATGGTTTATCGTACAGCAAAGGTTGTTAAGATTCCTGTTATTGGAATTGGTGGAATTTCGAATTGGAAAGATGCTGTTGAGTTTATTTTAGCGGGCGCAACAGCAATTCAGATAGGTACGGCAAATTTCCTTGACCCCACTGTTTCGATCAAAACTGTCGAAGGAATCAATAATTATTTGGACAGACATGGATTTAAATCTGTACAAGAGCTGATTGGAAAACTTAATTAAATTAAAACAGTTCTCTAAAAGCATCTTCTACTTTTCTTACGGCAACAATTTGAATCGAAGATTTTTTCGTATCAAATCCTTTCAAATTGTTTTTAGGAATGATAATTTTATTGAATCCTAATTTTTCAGCCTCTAAAATCCGCTGTTCGATACGGTTTACTGGGCGAATTTCCCCAGAAAGTCCGACTTCGCCCGACAAGCATGTTTCACGAGAGATGGCAATGTCTAAACTTGATGACAAAATAGCCGAAATAACCGCTAAATCCAAAGCCGGATCGTTTACACGCAATCCACCTGCAATGTTCAGGAAGACATCTTTCTGAATTAGTTTAAATCCGGCTCGCTTTTCAAGCACAGCCAACAACATATTCATTCTTCGAATATCAAATCCGGTTGCAGAACGTTGCGGAACTCCGTAAGCCGCAGTGCTTACAAGAGATTGTGTTTCAATTAAAAATGGACGAATTCCTTCGATAGCGGCAGCAATAGCAACACCACTTAATCCTTCATGATTCTGAGTCAGAAGTAACTCGGAAGGATTATTTACTTCCCGTAAACCACTTTGACGCATTTCGTAAATTCCTAATTCGGAAGTAGAGCCAAAACGGTTCTTTATACTACGTAGTATCCGATACATATAATGCTGATCTCCTTCAAATTGTAGAACTGTATCTACAATATGTTCTAATACTTTAGGACCGGCAATATTCCCTTCTTTGTTAATATGGCCAATTAGTAGAGTAGGGGTATTTGTCTCTTTTGCAAACTTTAACAGAGATACTGAACATTCTCGGACTTGGGATATACTTCCCGGACTTGATTCAACATGTTCAGTATAAATAGTTTGAATAGAATCAATTACTAACAGATCAGGCTTCAGATTATTAATATGTGTAAAAATTTGTTCCAGATTGGTTTCGCAGAGAATAAAAAGATTTCCGTTGTTTTTTTTCAGCCGTTCAGCTCTTAATTTCAACTGTTTAGAACTTTCTTCTCCGGATACGTATAGAATTTTGTAATCCGCTAATTTTAAAACTGTTTGCAATACAAGTGTAGATTTTCCGATTCCCGGTTCACCACCGATTAGCACTAAAGAACCCAGCACCAAGCCTCCGCCTAAAACTCGGTTTAACTCTTGATCGCCCATATCCAGACGAATTTCATCACCAGCATTAATATCCTGCAAAAGTACAGGTTTTGATTGCTGCGGAGCATAATTGCTGAGACTCGAATGTTCTTTTGTTGAATTTTGTTTAGAAATATATTCTTCAACATACGTGTTCCATTCACCGCAAACCGGACATTTTCCAAGCCATTTTGGGGAATCATTCCCACATTGCGAACATACAAAAACACTTTTTAATTTTGCCATAATTTCTTATATTTGTTAGTTTACTATTGAATAGGAGAATTTTCAAAACCTCTATTAAACATAATAGTAATTATATTGACAAATTCAACATGACAAAGATACAAAAAACAAAAATAAAAAACAATAGACATTAACAAAAAATAACAATAATAAACAATAATTAATAGACACCTAAAAAATCGGTGTCAGTTAGCTATATAAGAGACAAGAGAACTAATAGCTAACAACTCAACAAAATTAACAGCCGTAAACATAATTGTTAAAATAACTTAATTTGCTCACTTCGTGAGCTGCTGTCTATTCACTCAAATTCACTACGTTCAATTCGTTCATATCCAACGGCTTACTAAGGGAGCAAAAAAAAGCCATAAACAAATAATGTCTACGGCTTTAAATCTTAGATACTTGAGCGATATTTAAACTTCTTCTTTTCGCTCTTTAAACAAATAATCATAACAAGAATTCAATACTTCCAAATCTTTAAAAGCAAGGTAGAAACCAGAATTTCCACCATAACCAGAAAAATAATCCAAAGTATGAGTATCAACCTTTATCATTCTCAACAACTCCTTCCGCAGCTCCTCCAGAGGCATTAACGGACGATTCAAGTTCTCTTCTTTCATCTTGACTACGTTTAATTGATTCTTCTAATTCTTGTTGCCTAATTAAATCATCCGGTTCATCCGGAGTATCATAAACATCCAAAGCATCATTATCAGATACTTCAGAATTAACATCAAATTGAACCTGCTTACTTTCCGAAGACTGTCCACGAGTAAAACGATCTATAATCTGATTAATCGTTAATGACTGATCTGGTAACGTCATCGATACGCCAGACACATGCTCAAAATTATCAGGATCATCATAATTAAAATTTAACCAAGTCCTAATTTCTTTCATTTTCCTTTCCTCCATAAATAACGGATTAACGCAACTATTAAAATCACAAATAACCCAAAAATTAATAATAAAAACAATAAAATAAATAAATATTCCCAACCATCAGGTAAACCAAATAAATAAATCATAATATAAAAATTAATAATTAATCCTCACCTAAACTAATACCATGACGCCAATTATAAATTAATCTAGCAAGCCAATCTACAGGATTTCCACCAGTAAAATTAATACCACGTTGATAATAAGGTAATTGAGAAGCTTTAATTTTATTCTCATAACCCAAACCTTGAGCTTGCAAAGGTAATATATTATTTAAATTAAACTGTCTTAATGCAGTTTCTGCACGAGTATTTGACAATTGAGCAGGATATAAATAATCCTTTTGATAACGCATCAATTGACCTTCAAGCAAAGAATTTTCATTCTCATTCACACGATGAATTAAATCCCTATATTGTTGTTCTATCTCATAAGGATACGTTTGACTTTTTACAAATAAATCAAAATTACGAATCTTATTATTATAACCTTTCATTATTGCATCCAACTGAGCATTAGAAGTCTCTTGACGAACATTCTCTGATTGAGCTTCAAGATTATCAACTTGAGCTTGTTTAACCTTCATATCCTGAAATTGAGATAACATTCCAACACCTTGAGAAAGAGCACTTCCAACATCAGTATGAAAAGCATCAGACTGATAATCAGCAATTTGCGACTGATTACCTGCATTACCTTGAGAATAAGCCAAATAAGGATTCAACCCAGCCTCTTTAAAACGCGCCATTTGATTAGCAGGAGTATTATATTCATTCTGCTGACGTATTAACTCACTCTGCATTTCCATTTGATGCTTAGCATTAGAACGAGACGCAGCTGCATTAATACCAGAAGACGCCAAAGAAGCAGCAGCCATTATAATAGGCACAGCTATAGGAATAGCATAATAATAATCAACCATAACTAATGATCTGCAAAACCTGGTACAGCAAAACGAGGCATAGGACGCACAGCCTTACAACTATTATAAACCTGAACCCAAAGTGGTTGGTCTTCATCAGTAACAGCAAAAATACGATGCATACCAATAGCAGAATTTAAAGTATCTCCAGGAGTATCTAAACGGTCATCAGTACTAGTATTAACCTTAATAAAACGTTCATTCAATAAAGGAGCACCGTCAAAAATACGACCAAGATGCCAAAAAGATAAAGTATTTTTAAAAGCACCATGAACAGTCGAAGGAATATACTTATAATCAGCATAACGAGACTGATAACCAAAAGTTTCAGTGTTTTGAGCAACATCATTAGGATCATCATTAAAATTATAAAATAACTCCTGATTCATTACTGGTTGTTCACCCAAATTTGCAAAAGAAGGCCAATAAAAATCAAACTTATCATTACGCAAAAAATGACGAGGCACACCCTGCTGGTAAGCAGTACGAGGCATAACAGACATCAAACCTATAATATAACCATGCTCAAGACATTTATACTTAAATTTATTACCTACACCAGCAGAAACACCATGTCCAGACATTGTACCTTGTGGAGTCCTATCACTTTCACCAGTCTGTAAAACTTCTGATATAACAACAGGAGAACGACCTCCACCTATATACTCAGGACGCTGCAAACGAGCATCAGGCACACGAACACCAAAATGAGACAATATTTGTTCAATATAACGAGTACCACCACGCGCATTACGTTCAAGCCACTTCTGAATTTGAAATGCTGTACGCAAATCATTAATCGTTCCACCAAGAGGCTCATCAATCAAACCAGACGAACCACGAGCAACAACCTTATTAGTTCCATTCAAATCAATATCTACTACACCAGTACGCTCTCTACCAGCAACAGTAAAATCACTAGAAGAAGGATTAAAAGTAGTAACATTAAGACGCGTATCAATACCGGGAGTAGGAAAACCTACATTTTCACCTCCAGTTAAAAACGTCGAACCAGCATTTTCAAGAGCACCATCAGTATGAGGAAGCCAATTAGAAGTGCCAGAATTTGTAATATTACCATTAGCACCACGGTTACGAAGCATAGTATGCCCATCACCATAACCAAAAGGTAACGAACCATCAGCAGGAGGAGCATAAACAATATCCATCATATCAGGATTCATTTGACCACTAACAGGAATCAAAACTGGATTACCCTTTTGAGCCCATGGCAAAGCTGATGTAAAATAATCCTTCTCCCAATTACGAGAACGAAGCTGACAAATTTGATACCATTTATCATTAACACTTTGAGGACCATTAGGATCAGAAAAATCAAAATCCTGATAATTAATATCAATAGCTTTCTGTAAATTCTGATCACGATAATACTCATTCCAAATCAATTGATAAGCCAAAAAAGGCAACATTTGAGGACTTAAATGCCAATTAACACGATTACCATCATTAGTATCATTATAAGCAGGAATACCTAAATAATCAGCCAATGAACCACTAGCAATTAAAGAAGGATAACGATTATCATTATGCCAACGCCAACTTAAATCAAAAGTAGGTAAAACAACATCTGGATCATTACCAGTAATAAAATCCTGCCAATCAGGCATAACTAAACGATTAGGTACAAAGAAAAAATGTGTATAAACATTAATTCTATGCATAACAGGTGCAATAAGAGGAGAAAAACGCATAAAAATCTCTGATGTATTTTTAAACACATCTCCAGGAACACAATCAGCCACAAAAATAGGTATTAACTTACCAAAATCACAAGTCAATTTCCTTTCATGACTCAAATTAAAAACATTTCTTTTCGGTTTATAAACCGGAACTCTACTAAATATACTCATAATTGATTAGCTTTTGAACGCCGTCGAATCGATTCCATATTCTTCTTTTCGATAGCATGAAAATTTTTAAATTTCTCATTATCTTTATTCTTTTTAAAAAGCTCATAATTAGCAATACGCTGATCTATTGTTAATACTTGCTTTTTAGTATACTTAGGCAAAAAACGCTTTTGACCATTTACATATGTAAAACCACGAGATATATCATCCTGAACCCACTTTTGAAAATCAGACTTAAGGCCATACGCTGAACCTATGCCGGGTTTTCTTGACATCAATACAAACGGTTTCTGGGCACCGGGTGGATAAATATCGGCGACTAGGTGAAACTTTGCACAATAAGCAATCCGACCTACTGTTAAACTTCCTACATGTACAATTCCTTGTTGCCATACTGATTGTAAATCATCAACATCAATATTTACATTTGTAAACATAATAAAATGATAATGCGGACGATAAGTATGAGTGCCGTACTCTGCAAGAAGATAATAACGTAAACTGAATCGCTTTCGCAATCGCTTAAAAAACAACTGTACATCTCTTTTGCTAAGAGTAAAAATACAATCATCAATAAGGGGAATATTTTCGTTATCATAAGTCAAAGTAACAAAATTAGTATACTTATGTAAATCCGCTTCAAACATCAAACGAGTAGTCCATTCACTTTGATAAACCTTGCGGCATTGCGAACATTTACCGCAAGGAAAATCAAAAAATTTAATCTCTTTTCTACCAAAAGCATCTTTAACCTCTACTTTCTTCCTAAATGGAGATACACACATTACAAACGAAAACCACCACGACCAGCGTACAAGCGGTGGATACGTTTATGTCTACTACGTAGACCAAATCTACTGTGATGATGTCGACGCCTCATATCAATACCTCCTTCTTCTTCTAAAAAAATGAAATCTACGCCTTCTCATGATTCAATACTTTCATTAGCTTTGTCGTCATAAACTTCAAAGAGATTAACTAAACGATTCAAATCACCAAGAAAACTAGCAAATACTTTAGCCTGTTCAATTGATTTTATTATTCTTCAAATGGAAGACTAAAAAATTAAACAGTTACATTTTAACTCTTAACTTTTTTAGCTTTTAGTTCTTCAAACATCTGACAAAAATACGATTTATTTCTAAAAAAATGCTTAATTTTGTCGATGAAAACCGAGTTTCAGATTTATGCATAAAAAAAGAATTTTAATATTAGTTTGTTCACTATTCTGTGTAATATCAATTTATTCACATTATTCACAAAAAGTCGGTTTAGTTTTAAGTGGCGGCGGTGCAAAAGGCGCTGTCCACCTTGGGATTATTAAAGCATTGGAAGAAAATAATATTCCGATCGACTATATTGCAGGAACCTCCATAGGCGCTGTTGTAGGAAGTTTATATGCGATAGGATATTCTCCGGATGAAATCTTAGATTTGTTTTTATCGAAAGATTTTTACTATTGGCAAACAGGCAAAGTGGAAGAAAACTACCAATATTATTTTCGTAAAAATCCAAACGATCAACCTGATTTTGTTAAGTTTAATGTACCTTTAAGAGATTCATTAAGTATAAGGACAACCGATTTTCTTCCAAACAGTTTAGTTAGTCCGATACAAATGAATCAAGCTTTTTTACAGTTGTTTTCACAAGCAAATGCACAATGCGACGGAAATTTTGATAATCTTTTTGTACCATTTCTATGCATTGCTTCCGATGTTTTTAATAAGGAAATGATAGTGTTCCGAAAAGGCGATTTAGCTGAAGCAGTCAGGGCTTCTATGACTTTCCCTCTTGTTTTCAAACCTATATTGAAAGACAGTATTCCTTTGTTTGATGGCGGTATTTTCGACAATTTTCCAGTAAATCCTATGAAAAAGGCTTTTAATCCTGATTTTATTATCGGTTCTTCGGTAGTAGGCAATAAAAAAATGAAAAAGCCATCCGACATGGATTTATATAAATTAGTTGAAAGTGTGATTATGCAACAAACCAATTATAGTATTGATCCAGAAGAAGGAATTATGATGCGTTTTATTTTGGAAGATGTTGGTTTGTTGGATTTCAATAAATCTAAAACACTTTATGATATAGGATATAAAGCGGCTTCAGAATTAATGGATTCCATCAAGGGACGAGTTAAACGCCGCGTTAGTCTTGATGAACTTACAGAAAAACGAAAAAATTATAAAAATTCATTGCCTAAGCTTTTATTTCGTAAAATATACATAAAGGGGGTAAATAGTACGCAAGAGCAATATATTGAAAATCAAATTCACAGAGATGCTCAAAGTAATTTCACGATGGACGATTTTAAGAAAACGTATTTTCGCCTGTTATCCAATCCGAAAATTCAAGAAATCTATCCTCATGCAGTGTGGGATTCAATTGATAATATTTTTGATTTATATCTTGATGTTCAAATCCGTAATGAAATCACAATTGCTTTTGGCGGAAATATTTCATCCATGAGCGCAAATCAGCTATACTTAGGTGTTGGATACCGAAGTTTGACGGATTTTTTTTCCGAAATTAAATTAGATATGCAAGTTGGAAATACATATAATGGCGTAGCTTTATCCGGAAAAATAGAACTCCCATACTCTACCCTACCCTTGGATATTTCGGGTGTGGCAGCACATAATTACCGGAAATTTTACGAAAGTGAAAAGCTATTTATCGACACTGATGTTTCGACATTTATCCATCAACGAGAGACTTATGGAAAACTTGGCTTAGGATTTCCTTTCCAAAATAAAGCTCGAATGGATATTTTTTGGGGATATGGAAGTTTGGAAGATAAATATTATCAAAATAGTAAAGGACCTTATTATACCGATAATTTTGACAGAAGTGTTTACAATCTGTTTATTACAGGTTTATTATATAGAAAAAACACACAAGATGCGAAACAATATCCTATAAAAGGGCATAATCATCATGTTTATGCTCAATATATTTCTGGAAATGAAAATTTTTATCCAGCTTTGACAAAATCAAAGACATCGCAATATCAGTCTTGGATTCAGTTAGATGCATTTTTATATAATATTCATCCTATAAGTTCTAAATTCAATTTTGGATATATGTTAAACGGGGTCATTTCAAGTAAAAACTTATTAAGCAACTATACAGCTTCGGTTTTGCAAGCGCCGGCTTACACCCCTACCCTATTTAGTAAAATAGTTTTTAATGAAGCTTTTAGAGCAAATCAATTTATAGCTGGAGGAATTATTCCTATTTGGAAAATAAACTCTACCATACACTTACGAGGTGATCTGCACGGCTTTTTGCCTGTTTACCCAATACGTCGAGGAGATAATGATAAAGCATATTATAGTAAATTATTCACTCATTCGGCTTATTTAGGAGAAGTAAGCTTAGTTGCTCAACTTCCGTTTATGTCGGTCAGTTTATTTCTGAACCATTGTAGTTATCCGAAAAATAATTGGTATTTTGGGTTAAATATTGGCTATATGATTTTTGGACCCAAATTTATTCCGTAAAAATATGTGGAAAATTTGCATAATAGAAAAAAAAGCTATACATTTGCAGGTACAAAAACGAAATGGCTCCGTGGCTCAACTGAATAGAGCATCTGACTACGGATCAGAAGGTTGGGGGTTTGAATCCCTTCGGAGTCACTAACTGAAATCAAGTATTTACCTTTTGTATGCTGATGCTTACAAGAGGTATTTTTGTATAAAAATTATTATAAATTTATTTTATGAAAAAAACTCCTTTCAACGAAATTCATTATGCGCTCGGCGCAAAGATGCAAGAATTTGCAGGATATGATATGCCCATCGAATATTCTGGAATCATCGACGAACACAATACCGTAGTCAATGCTGTAGGTGTATTTGATGTTTCCCACATGGGTGAATTTTGGGTTAAAGGACAACAAGCGCAAGCTTTTGTCCAGAAAATAACATCCAACGACGTAGCTGCTCTACCGGTTGGAAAAGCACAATATTCCTGTTTTCCAAACGATAAAGGCGGAATTGTTGATGATTTGTTAGTGTATCATTATGAACCGGAGAAATTTATGCTTGTTGTCAATGCTGCCAATATTGAAAAGGATTGGAATTGGTGTGTAAAAAACAACACCGAAGGTGCAGAACTGCAAAATGCTTCGGATAATATTTCGCAGTTAGCCGTACAAGGACCTTTGGCATTGAAAACATTGCAAAAACTTACTGAAACTGATTTAGTAACTATACCTTATTATACGTTTGTAACCGGAAAAATAGCTGGTGTGGACAATGTCATCATTTCCAATACCGGCTATACAGGTTGCGGCGGATTTGAATTGTATTTTTATCCTCAATATGCAAAAAAAATCTGGAATGCGATTTTCGAAGCGGGAGCCGAATTTGGCATTAAGCCTGCCGGATTAGGCGCCCGCGACACTTTGCGTCTTGAAGCCGGATTTCCACTCTACGGCAATGAATTAGACGATGATACATCGCCGCTTGAAGCTGGATTGGGCTGGATTACCAAATTTACCGAAGGGAATAATTTTATTTCCCGTCCACTGTTGGAATCGGAAAAAACTAAAGGAGTTTCCAAAAAATTAGTTGGTTTTGAGATGATCGGTAAAGGCATTGCCCGTCACGGCTATGAAATTGCTAACACTGAAGGCGAAATTATTGGTAAGGTAACGTCAGGAACCATGTCGCCTTTTTCAAGAAAAGCCATTGGCTTAGGCTATGTCAAACCGGAATATTCTGCTTTGAACACGCCTATTTTTATTCGTATTCGAGAGAAAGATATTGAGGCAAAAGTGGTTAAACCGCCGTTTCGGAAAAAAGGATAAATTGGTTATATCATTTTTTTCTCTAAGTTTGCAAAAATTAATTATTGTCTGCTTAAAGGATCGGACATTAAACTAATAAATTATGAAAAGAACTTTGTTTTTTTATATGTTTGCATGCATCGCGTTTGCATCATGTGAAAAAGAGCATGGAACATCTTTAACAATAGAAGATGAAACAATAGATCTTAGCAGTGACGGAACGGCAAATTGCTACGTGTTGTCTGCTCCGGGTGCTTATCATTTTGATGCCACTGTCATTGGCAATGGCGCTTCGGGAATTGTCAGCAATGATTTTCACACAATTTCAGCAATGATTGCGCCTCAATCGGCAAAGCTCATTTGGCAAGACTATTATGAAGATGGAGAAGGTCTTATCACAGAAGTTGCTTTAAACGACGATAAAACCCAAATTGTTTTTACTACTACCGAAAAAAACGTATCTGGCAATGCGGTTATAGCAGCATGTGACAATAATGGAAATATTTTGTGGAGTTGGCATATTTGGAAACCTTTGATAGCCATAGAAGGTATAAATTCATCAACCGGTTACAGCGTTATGAATATAAATTTGGGCGCTGTTACAAACGAAGTGGCTAATCCAAAAAGTTATGGTATGTTGTACCAATGGGGACGCAACAATCCATTCCCTGCATCAGCGACATTAACCGGCACAACTACAACAGTGAGTGCCCCTATGTATAATATGGAAGGCGAGCCGGTTACTATGCAAAATTCGGACTGGGCAAATGTTTCCGACAATACTATTTTAAATGCTATACAAAAGCCTACGACTTGTTTTTCGAGATGGGGACAATTAGCAACATCGGGAGATTGGTTGCGTGCAGATAACAGCAATGACGCCTTGTGGGGCAACCCAAAAGGCTATGAAACGGATGAAAATTTTACGTATATCAACAAAGGCGTAAAATCGATATATGATCCTTGTCCGGCTGGTTGGCGTGTTCCTCCGGTAGATGTATTCAAAAATTTTATAAACTCAATGTTTACCTTATCTTTCGATGTTACTGAATTTCAAGTGAAAGATTTGAACAATGATGGAGTTTCGGATATAAATGATTATAATTATGGTTGGGTATTTAAACTTAATGATAATGATAATTCTTATTTCCCATCGGCGTCTCGTTTTGATGGTCAATATGGTATGCTTATGGGAAGCATGAGCGGAATTTGGGGAACATATTGGAGTAATTCATCTACCGGTCCAACGGCAAATCCCGGAACAAGTGTGAGTCCGCTTTCATTCGGAACGAGTCCTATTATGGTTTCGGTCTTGGCTAATGCAAATCGTGCAGATGCTTACTCTATAAGATGCATAAAAGAAAATTAACGTGTTGGGAACGAAGCATTATGACGAAAGCAACTCAAGAAATGTTCTATTGAGGATTCGTGGCATTGAATAGTGGTAAATATATACAAAACCTTGTAATTCCATCTTCTTGAGTATTAAACGTGAATTTACAACCATGATTTAGCAGCACTTCGCGGACAAACATTAAGCCGATGCCTTGACCCTGTGGTTTTGTCGTAAAGAATGGCGTAAAAAGTTTTTCTTTTATATCATCTCCAATTCCGGGACCATTATCTTCAACGATAAGTTGAGGAGAAAAATGTTGAGTAATAATACGAATTTCCCCGTTAGTCTTAATCGATTCGGAGGCATTCTTTACTATATTAATAAGTACTTGTTCCATTTGTATGCTATCGATTTTCAAAATAATGGGATTATCCGATAAAACCAATGTTAATCGAATGTTATGGCGGTTACATTTCGGACTGCACAGTGCTTCAACGGAATATACTAATTTATTCAAATCGGTTTTTAATAAAACGGGAGGAGGAATTTTAACTACATTTGCAAAATTGGTAATGAACCGGCTCAGATGATTACATCGTTCGAAAGAAGCTTCCACCGCAGGCAAGACATCAGATAATTCATTATTTTTATGTAGTTTTAGCGTGTCGGAAATAATCGTCAGCGTGGAGCCGACAGCTGCTACCGAATTATTGACCTCATGCGCCATCATCCGGATAATATTTTCATAGGATTTTTTCTCAATTTTCAACGCTTCGTGCGTCAATTCTTCGATTAAAATAAACGGACGGGAAAATCCCCTGTCGATAAACGACGAACGGATACAACGGTAAAGCGTTATCCCTGAAATCCGTAGGACAATGTCTTCATCGGATTTTAATGACATTAATTCTTTTCCTATTTCGATACCGGATTTGTCTAATTGCTTTCCTAAGACCATATCTTCCGAATCTAAATTCAATAACCGCAATCCGGCAGGATTAATTTGGCTTATTCTATTATCAAAATCCAAAATGATCAAACCCAAAGGAGATGCTTGAATTAACAAGTCTAAAAAACGATTTTGTTCCCTGATATGCAATCGTTCTTCTTTGAGTTGCTCCATCATTTTATTGAAGATATAGATTAAGCGGTCTGTTTCTTCATGTCCAACTAAACGAAGACGGGACGAAAAATCTTGTTGCTTCAATAAATCCATTCCGTTGCTTATCCTCCGGAACGGTTTCAATAACAGGTTATAAAACAAAATAAAAAGGACAATAGTTAATAAAATGATTCCTTCGATTAAAACAAATATTTTGAAATCGGATTTGGCATACAGAGATCCTAAAGTAATAAGTAAACCGAATACCAATGTGAACAATATCCAAAATAAAGCTTTATTAATTTTCCTCATAATAATACGAGTAATCAATTCCTTTCATAAACATATCGCGGCTGTTTATTTCATCTGTTAAGGCGTTTTCCAGCAGGTTTTTTATTGCGGTGCTGTTTACAGAACTCTTTACCATTGCATTTAGATAATCATTTTTGCGAATCTTACTCCAATCTACACATTTTTTCATGCGTTTTTTTAATATCAAGTCTAACCAAATTCTTGTGCTTCTTCCGTTGCCTTCCATAAATGGGTGAGCAATGTTCATTTCTACATATTTATTGGCAATTTCGTCAAATGTATTTTCGGGCATTTGTTCAATTTGCTTTAAGGTGTTGCCTAAAAAGTGTGCTACTGCAAACTGAAAACCGCCTTTTGAAATGTTTTTTTGCCGGATTTGTCCGGCAAAATCATAAAGTCCGCCAAACAGATAGGCTTGAATTTGCTGCAAGCCTTTGGCTGTTCCCACTCCTATACTATCAATAAAAGAACTTTCAAATAGGGCGTATGCCTTTTGCTTGCTTTTTCCGTCGATGCTTTCGTCACTATAAGTAAACCATTCTATAAAACGGTTTGCCTTTTTGCTAGGAAATTGTTTGCCAAGTGCAATGATTCCACTATAATCAAGCATATCAGTTAAATACCGTTTCCCGTCGTTTGCGAGAAGTTTCAGTTGGGTAGTGGCACTACCCAACTCGCTGTTTTCTTTTTTCAACTTCGCTTTGAGATATTTCCAATAGTTTCGTGTTTTGGCGTAGTCGTCTTGGTCGGTAAGAACGGCGACAATATCTAAAACGGAAAACCACCACTTGTTGTGTTTCTCGTCCCAAATGGCTCGTACTTCTTTGTCATCGAAAAAGCGAATGGATATTTTTGTGTTGATCTTCATCTTGAACTATGATTTATTTGATTATTTGACTGACTATATTTTTTGACAATTAGCGACAAAATTACATTTTTTTCATTTAACAGTTATAACCCAATTCCATATTTCTCCAAACGCCTATATAAAGCTTGCCGAGTAAGACCTAATGCTGCTGCTACTTTCGAATAATTGTCTCCATACAATTCAAAAGCTTTGAGAATCATGTTTTTTTCCATTTCTTCCAAAGGCAGTACAACATTAGGTTTTCCAGAAGAAACTTTTCCGGGATTTTGCTCGTATTGTCGTTCAAAGTCGCTGGATGTAAGTACCGATTTTCCCGAAACCAATATAGTTCGCTCGACCAGATTTTTTAACTCCCGGATATTTCCAGGAAAAGGCAAGCTCTTTAAGAAAGTAATGGCATCGGGGGTTATTTCCACCGGTTTCAGATGGTTCTGCCGGACTTGAAGTTGCGCAAAATGATTAACCAACAAAGGAATATCTTCTATCCTTTCTCGCAGGGAAGGCACGCGAATCGTGATTAAATTGATGCGATAAAACAAATCTTCACGAAATGTGCCGCTTGAAACCATTTCCTGTAAATTCCGATTGGTCGCGCTGATCACCCGGACGTCCACTTGGCGGGGTTTACTGTCGCCCAAGGCTTCAAAGGTTTGATCTTGAAGCACACGCAAGAGTTTTACCTGACAATTGGCATCCAATTCTCCGATTTCGTCGAGGAAAATACTTCCTTTATCTGCCATTTCAAATCGGCCGATACGATCGTAATGTGCATCGGTAAAAGCGCCTTTCTTGTGTCCGAACATCTCACTTTCGAACAAAGTCTGAGAAATACCTCCCAGATTTACTTTAACAAAAGCCTGTTTCTTACGGTTGCTGTGAGCATGAATCGCCTCAGCAATCAATTCTTTACCAGTACCGCTTTCTCCGGTAATCAATACCGGAGCATTGGTAGATGCAATCCGCGTAATCGTGTGAAAGATGGACATAAGCAAGGGTGATTTTCCGATAATTTTATCATATTGGAATGCTTCTGTATTCTTATCTTCTTCTTTGTTCAGGCTAATTGCCGTTTCGATACTTTTCAATAAGGCGCGATTGTCCCACGGTTTGGTGATAAAATCGAATGCTCCAGCTTGTATGCCTTTCACCGCCAAGCTAATTGACCCCCACGCGGTAATCAGAATCACCGGTACCGCAGGACAAAATAGTTTGATTTGACGCAGCAAGGTAAGTCCTTCTTCTCCACTCGTCCCCGTGGTATAGTTCATATCCATAAGTACTAATTCGGGAATATGTTGTCGAACAAAATCAATGGTTTCACGTGGATTGGAAGAAGTTGCCGCTTCATATCCGGCTCTGTTAAGAACCAGTTTTAATGAAGAGCGGACTGCGGAATCATCGTCGGAAATCAGTATCATATATTATTTTGTAAAAGGCAAAAGTACAAAAATCTGGACTGCAAAACAATATCATTTTACAATTCCTGCATAATCGACATACAAATCGCGGTTATTTGCAAAATCATATAATGTAATATTACGAATACGATAATAATACGACCAAAGTAAATATATCTGTTCTATATATCTACGCCGGGCTTCATCTTTCGACGACTGAGCGTCGTTCAGATTTAATACATCGATTTTCCCCAGAATAAAAGTTTCAATACTTGTTTCGTAACGTTTTTGTGCAATTCGGTCGGTTTCATTTGCAATTGTCAATTGTTTAGATTGATTGTTAAAATTCTCCACTTGCAAAAAAATATTCTGATTAAAATCAATTTTTTCTTTCTCTATTTGGGATTTTACAACTTCACGATTAGATTCAGCCATTTTTACTCTTCCACTTCCCTTTCCCCAGTCAAGTAGCGGAACTCGGACACCCAAGTTAATTACCTGATTATTTCTCAGATTATCAAATATTTCAGGAATATGATTATTTTGTCCAGATAAGCCAAAGGAGAGAAAAAGACTGATGTTGAACCGGTCAGCTTTGGCTTGACTGACATCCCGGGAAGCCTCTAATTGCCGTCGACGAATTTCCTGACTAAAAGCACTGTTTTGCGTAGCTAATTCCAATACTCGCTCGTAATCTAACTGCAATTCGGTCAATGATTGAGGAATAGAAGGAATTAACACTACGTTTTCGCCATAGTCCAAAAAAGAACGCAATTGAAACATGCTCGCTTTTAATGCAGATTTTGCTTCTGTTACGTATCCTTCGGCTTTCAGGCAAGATACTTTCAATTGCAATAAATCGTTTTCTGAGATTTGTCCGATATTTCGCCTGGCTTGCGCAATGGTATATAGCCGTTCAGAATTTTGATGATTTTGAATAGCTATGTTCAGGTTCATTTCGCCCAATAACAGATTAAAATAATAATTAATAGCTGTAATAGTAACTGTTTCTAATTGAGATACTAATTGAGCCTTGGCTTCCTGATATTTCACCGGTTCTATTTTCTGTAGCCATTTCATCCGGTTAAATCCTAAAACCGGCTGCTCCAACGTGATAGCAACCGGCATGAACATATATTGTGTCGTCGCATTACTGCCTAATTGTTCCAAACGCTGCAGGTCGGTTTTTGCGGATAACTTCCCCCCTGTCCATGGAATATTCTGATTAATGGAAATACTTGCATCGAGCTGACTGTAATCGTTACTTACATAAGTATAAGAGCCGTCTGCATTCTGAAACTGGTTATATGATTTGGAATAAAAAGGAAGCGTTCCGTCGAGCAGAACTTCTGGCAACAATTCCGCTTTGTAGGTACGATATCCCCAATAGCTTGCCCTAAATTCATTTTTTGCAACTAAGGCATCTACCGAATGCAAGTTGCTTTCGTAAATCGCTTCCTCCAACGAAATGTGTATCGTATCTTGTTGAGCAAACATCGTTTGGAACAAGAAAAAACTAAAAACTAAAAGATAAAAACTAAAAGTTATGGATTGCTTCGGGCGATAGCCCTCGCAATGACGGAAATTTTTATTTGTAATCATTTAGTGTAATTTATATAATATCTAATTAATAATTAATAATTACATGCTCTTCGTCCCATAACTTTTAGTTTTTAGTTTTTAACTTTTAGCTTTATTCATAATGCAATGCTTCCGCCGGCTGTATTTCCGACGCTTTCTTTGCCGGATACCATGTTCCTAACCAAATGGTTATAAGCATTGTAGCAAATGTAATCAAATAAGCAATCACGTTGGGCAAAAGCATGGATTTATTCTGAATTGCGTCAGAGTCTGACAAAAACATTTTCGTATCTTCCAAAATGGAAACGCCCAATTTCGGCAGTATTTCCAACAATTGAATATTCAGCACGATGATTACTGCCGGAATACTTGCGACTAACAATATAAGGAACGTTTCAGTCAGGAGTAGCTGCCGGATTTTCTTTTTACTTGAACCCAAAGCGCAACGTAATCCGATTTCTCCCCGCCGGGCATTCGCACGAAAACGAAAAGTGCCTACTATTCCCAGAAATACATTAACCAAAAGGAATAAAATCACTGCAAACATGGTTTCTATTTTTTCTATGGTATCATTTAGAAGCACAGCACGACTTTCACTCAACGGAGCTATTGAAATCAATTCGAAAGGACCGACTTTCAATGGTTCATTCATATCTTTCCGAAATGTTGCAATAAAATTTTTATCGGCTTGAGGTTTTACTCGAATACAAAATTGTACACCTTGCGGATTAAAATCGTTCCGGCTCATCGGAAAAAACAGGATGCGGTCATATTGATAATCTTCACTGCGTTTGATTTTATTTACTACGCCTGTAACTTTCCAAACAATTTCTATTTTATGAGCTTGTTCGCCTCCTTCTGTTTTCGGTCTATATCCCGGTGCAAGTTCTAAACTGATAATCTCTTTTAATGAAGTAATATCTTCCTTAAAAAATTTATTATCCGCATCCGGAGAAGCCACTACCTGATTTTTAGACAGGACGTCATTTGTATCGAAAGGCTTGCCAGACTGAAATTTGATTTTAAATACATCAAAATATTCAGGGCTAACTTCGCGATATTCATACGAATAATAAATAGAATCTTTCTTTAAACTCTTTCCACGATAACTTCCCATATAAGGAGTGGAGAAATAATTGGAAAAACAGGCGCTCTCAATAGCAGGATATTGCCTCAGCCTTTCCATGATTGTAATTCCATCTTGCGGATAATCATAATCCTGTGGATAATCTTTAAGATTTACGTTTTTTTGAACATCAAAACGGAGTAAATAAGTATGGTGAATATCAAACCCTGTCGGTTCAAAGAATTTTACTCCTTTTTCATACATAAAGCCAGAACAAAACCACAAAATAGTGAATATCACTATTAATTCGAACAATATCCAAATATTGCTTTTACGTTCTGCCCAAATCATTTTTAAACTATGTAGTAACATATTTTTTAATTATGAATTATGAATGGATTGCTTCCACAATATTCAACCGTGACGCCCGCCAAGCGGGAATGCCGGATGAGAGAAGATTCAACAGAATACAAGCCAAAATTACATAGAAGAATACCCAAGGAGAAATAAATGCCGATACCGGAATCGTATTTTCGCCTAAGAACTGAACTTCCCATCTTTCTTGTCCGAATAATCGGTCTTTAACCAAATTGACTGCCAAAGATGATAATATCAATCCGATGATACCGCCTATGAGCGAGGTTAAAAAATTCTCATATAAAACCTGCATTAAAATAGTTTTTTTATTCGCTCCGAATGCTTTCCGGATACCTATTTCCGAAATCCGATTGAGAATTTTAAATAAGCTGAATCCCGACAGGTTGATAGCAGGAATCAGCAGCAAAATAGCCAAAGTCAAATAATATCGAATGCGTACTTTCATTAAATCGGGATTATCGCTATTCATATTATCAGTTTTTATTAATAATTCTTCAATGGAAAATGGACCTATAAAACTTACTTTCTTTTCGTCTTCCGGCTCAATAGTATTTGAAATTTCACTTCGCCGCACTTCCGATTTTATTTCTGAAAAATCAGATTTGTTCTTAGCCAATACTACAACTTCGTAGCCATTCATATCCGAATTACTATAATATGAATCAGAAGTATAAGGAATCCAGATTTGAGCATAAGCACGATTACATAGTGCGGATACATCTTTTACAAGACCAATCACCTTGTATGGCTTTTTATTCAGAATTAGTGTGTTGCCTATAATCTCGGTTGTTTTGTTAAACAATTTCAGAGCTAAACTCTTGCTTATAACCGCTACGGGAATTCCGGATTGAAACTCTTCGTTGGTAAAAGGCTTCCCTGCAATAAAAGATAAAGAATAGATATTCCAATAAGCAGCATCCGTATATTTGACGTCTGCCCGGTTATAAATATCACTTCCTTCCGCACTAACATCACTTTGACTTTTTGCTATCATTGATATCTTTTCGGGAATAGTAAGCCGCTCTAAATACTGTTTATAATTATTAATCGTTATTGGATTTATATTTATATTATTTTGTTTTTTCTTCTCTTCTTTGAAATACTGGATATACATAGTGCGTTCCCGATTCACTTCAGGTCCGATATTGGCGGTCTTTATCCTATGAGTCAATATGACAACCATTATCATAGTAATTGCTAAAGCTGTCCCCAATATGGTGATAATGCTGATTACTTTATCTTCTTTCAGCATTTGCAATGCCTGTTTTATATAAACTTTATACATGTTTTGAATTATGAATTATAAATTATGAATTCACTCCACTTGTCTGCCGTCGAAAAAGCGGACGATCCGTTTCGTTTGTTTGGCGACATGTTCATCATGCGTTACCATAATAATAGTAGAACCTTCTCTATTTAAATCAAAAAGCAATTCAATGATTTCCATTCCCATTTTGCTATCTAAGTTGCCTGTCGGCTCGTCGGCCAGAATAATTTCTGGATTTCCAACAATGGCGCGGGCAATAGCTACACGTTGGCATTGTCCACCCGAAAGCTGGGTAGGAAAATGTTTCATTCGGTGAGAAAGTCCCACTTTTTCCAACACCTCCTTAGCACGTTGCAAACGATTGATTGCAGAACCGGAGCGGTATAGCAAAGGAAGCTCTACATTATCCAATACGTTCAACGAATTGACTAAGTGAAAGCTCTGAAATATAAACCCTATGGTTTTGTTGCGAAATCTGGCAGCCGAATTGTCCTTAAAAGTAGAAGTGTTTGTCCCGTTAATCGTTACAGTTCCTTGATTGGGAGTATCCAATAATCCGATTATGTTGAGCAGCGTACTTTTCCCGCAACCGGAAGGACCCATGACGGATAGAAATTCACCTTTCCCAACACTCAAATTTACGTTTTCCAAAGCAATCGTTTCGATTTCTTTGGTTCGATACACTTTGTTCACGTTTTCTAATTGAATTATTTCCATGCTTTATTTTTTTATTTTGATTTCACTTACGTTTTTAAATCCTTCAAGCCCTGAAATGACGACTTCTTCGCCAGGGACAAGTCCGCTGAGTACTTCGACGTAATCATAGTTGCTTTCTCCCAAGCTTACTTCTCTTCTATAGGCTTTATCTCCTTTGATTACCCAGAGCGTATAACTATTTTTCCCTATGTAGTATGAACCGTTTTTGATTCGCATTACGTCTTCTTTTAATCCGATCATAACATAAACATCAACTTTTAGTCCACTACGGAGTTTAGAATGATTAGCGTACTTCAAAGAGACGGTAAAGTTCACAATTCCATTTTTCGACGAAGGGACAATGTTCAATACGGTTCCTTCCAACTTCTCGTTTCCAACAGTCACAATCGCCCGGGAACCCGGTTGAATATAATCGGCATATCTATCGGCAATTTCTGCATCTATTTTGTAACGCGACAAATCGGAAGCAATAGCGATTTGTGTGCCTGCACCAACTTGAGCGCCAATTTGATTATTTACAAATGTGAGTGTGGCGTCCAAAGGGGAATGGATGCGGGCATCCTGCAACAGACGTTGATTTTCAGCGAGGGATTTGTCGAAAATACTTAAATCTAATTGCTGTACTTTCAGTTCGGCTTCAAGGTTTTTACTTTCATTGATTATTTTTTCTTTAAGCTGTTCCAATTCCAAGCGGGTTACTTCATAATTGAGTTCCGCCTGACGGATTTTGTCGGAAGTGCTTGCACCAATACTATCCAAATACCGCTCATTTTTTAATTCGGTGTACATTTGCTTGAGTTGCATGTCTTTAATCTTTTCCTGCATCCTTAACTCTGAAATTCTACTGTTGGAATTGACTTTTAATTGTGTCAGTTTTCTGTTTTTTATTTCCCTTTCGTCCAACTTCTGCCGGTATTCGGTTTCAATGGACGATAATTCAAGTTTTAGAATAGATTCTCCTTTTTCTACCTTCTCGCCGGGATTTTTATAGACTTCTAATATCCGTGAATTGATTGGCGAAATAATAACTTCTTCAGTTAGAGGGATTACTTTGCCGGAAGCATTGATACTGAAATCAATAGTACCCTTATCGACTATTGATGTAATTAAGTCTTTGTAATTGGTAGAAGTACGCAAAAAACCGAACAATAAATACAGAACTACGATTGCGCAGGCAGTAATTCCTCCGTATTTGAAAATTTGTTTTCTTAATGCTTTACGCTTTTCGTGTAACGGCATTTTCCTATCCATTTTTCAGCTTTAACTAAATTTTGTCTTTTAAGATGCAAGAGTTGTGCCAAAAATTTAATTTATTGATAATAAACAGATAATGGAAAAATAAATTGTCCAATTTCGGACAGAGTGTACGGTTTAGAGAGAAGAAAACAAGTACTTTGGGGCAAGTCTTTGTTGCATCAAACCTGAGTTCGGGATAAGTGCGTAGTATTAAAGCAAAGATATTCCGATTGTTTGTATCAACAGTAATTCATCCGAAAAAGTGATTAATTTCGGTC
>JGI24699J35502_11134200_pt1 | contig 54153 bp, 50 predicted proteins | sample TergutMp193P4_FD_35502 | JGI IMG/M metagenome (IMG submission 35502)
AGGAATGGTTGAAAGAGTCATTGGCGGACGCTCGTGCGGGCCGGGGATTGGTGACCAAGTCGATGGACGAATTGGAAGAGATGGCCAGTGACTGACAACCGCTGATTCCCGACTTCTGGGGCTAAGCACTGGACCCATGGTCGCGCAACTCGGCTAGTGTGTGGTTTTCGTCAGCCCAGTTGTGCAGACGAATGAAATGGGAACCCGAATTCATCGCCACTGAAAGGATGCGGGGGCGTTCCAGGAGTCTGAACAGTACGATCTCAGTGAGGAAGAGAAGTCCAAGGCCGACGGGAAGTCTCATGTCGTCGGCGGGGAGGTCGCCTGAATGGCCACCGCGTCGACCCATTGCCCGGCGCAGACACGGCCACGTGGGCATGTCGAGAAAGACGACGGCGTCTGCTGCCTGGAATCTTTCTGTCAAACCGAACTCGGAGAAGCAGCCGTCGAGAACCCATCGTTCTTGGCTGATGAGGTCCTGTTGTGCGGCGAGGAAATCCTCATGGGCGACATGGCTCCAATCGGGTTTCCAGTAGACGGCGTCGAGATGGATGACGGGCAAGGCGAACTCATCGCCGATCAGCGCTGCGAGGTGGCTCTTCCCGCTCGCCGTGTTGCCCACCACGCAGACTCTTTTCACCGGGCGTGGCTCACTGTTCGCGCATGTCATGGTCACATGGTATCAAGGATGGCTACGACAGACGCCCGACCCTCCCCGACTAAACGGACCACCTCATCAAAGACGGGTTTCAGTCCTTCCCAATTCCGTGCGTCGTCATGATAGCTCAAACAATTTTTGCTCATGTGTGCTCCCGTACCACCGTCATAATGAGCCATCTGTGACCGAAATGCCCAGGGCTGATGCCTGTTTCGCCAAGGTTTGGTCAAAGGTCGCCAGGGTGGCGCCCAGACTGCGAGCGGTGTCCAGGACGCAGCAATCCGGCAGTTTCAACGGAGTCGTCGCCCGCAGTTGGGCGATGCGGAAAACATGGTCGTCGTCAGGTTTCCAGATGTTCACGATGAGACGATCGACCATCATCCGGAACTTTCCCAGTTGTCCGGCTCGGGCTGGTGAGACCGCACACTCCGCCAGGGTGAGTGGATGTATCGCCAGTTCTTCTTCAGTGTCGAGAATCTCGAAGGCTTGCCCAGCGTGAACATCGCCGTGTTCGAGGTAGGAGATCAACACATTGGCGTCGAGGACGATCACGGCCAATCCTCGCGCAATTCCTCTAGGTAGCCGGGTGGGTACATTCCGTGGAACCCCCCAAAAACTTCCCGGCGAGATGCCCGGACGTCGGTTCGCTCCTCGGCTTCTCGCAGGGCTGAGGCTCCGGTGACGGCGAGAGAGACCACAAGTTGGCTGGTGGGACGATCTGGCCAGATTTGTCGGGCTTGGGCCAAAGCACGTTCCAATTCAGGTGTCACACTGACCTGGACGCGAGTTAATGACGTAGCCACATACCTACTGTACCACTTATGAAGCTTTGGTGGTACAGTCTACCTTGAACTGAAGTTTAGTGTCCCGCTCGAGGAATCATTGAGCCGCGATACAGCATTGACGTACTCATCCACAGTCAGCAAGCGGTGGAGGAAGTCGGCCAAATCGCCGCATCGATCAATTTCACGAAACAGTGTCTCATGGTCGGTGGAGTAGACGGCGGGAGCCTCAGGATGGGGATCGTCCCCAACACAGAAGAAGTAGTTCGGCCAAGCATTCGAGTTGGCGATGAAGATGATGTCAGGCGCGGAGATTCCGCTGAGTCCAGCGATCACATCGTCGTTGATGACGGCTGCCCATTGACTGTGATCGGGGGTGCCTGGTTTCCAGGGTGTGAAGCGGCGAACGAGCCATTGAACACGAGGGTAGTCGATGGTCTCCATCGACGCCGTGGGGCCGCTGGTGAAAGAATCGGGCTGGGGCTGGTCATGATAGGCGAGGAAATCCGACTCTAGAAACGATGGCGCCAACTGTTCCTCCGTGTCTTCGTCCACACAACAGGGGTAGCCGAAGCACGGGCGCGGCACAGATTGTGGACCAGCGAAGCTCACCATCGACAAACACTCCAACAGGTTGTCCCCAGGCGCGCTGGCACCTCCCAGGGCATGAATTCTGTTGTCAACACTTGTACTGAACTTCATCAACAGTCAATCTATCATGATGACACCATGGAAATGGATTGTTGCGGAATTGTGACCGGGAAACTGATGCTGGAGCTAGCGTGTCCAGGCTTGGCACGAGTAGGTTGGTTCCAGCAAGGGAGGGGATCCCCTCCATGACACAACCGTTAGGATGAAAAGTGAAGAAATTTGCAGCATCGGCCGTGCTCCTCACAGCAGCGGCTCTTGCACTCAGCGGCTGCGGTACGCCGCCTGACACTTCAGCAACCGATAATTCAGCACAAGCGAGCAACTACCTGGCATGCATGGTCTCAGATCAGGGTGGATTCGAGGACAAGTCCTTCAACCAGTCAGGGTTCGAGGGGTTGCAGCAAGCCCAGACCGAACTCGGTGTCCAGATCAAATGGGCCGAGTCGAAGAATGCCTCGGACTTCGCGCCCAACCTGGCGTCGATGAAGACGCAGAACTGTGATCTGACATTCACAGTCGGGTACATGCTTGCCGACGCGACAGAAGCCCAGGCCACAGCGAATCCGGATGATGATTTCGCGATCATCGACGATAATTCCATCGATTTGCCCAACGTGAAGTCCCTGGTCTTCAAGACCTCAGACGCGGCGTTCCTCGCCGGATATCTGGCAGCGGCGTACTCCACGACCGGGACAGTGGCCACCTTCGGCGGGATGCAGATCCCCTCTGTGACCATCTTCATGGACGGGTTCGTCGATGGTGTGGCCCAGTACAACCAGGATTACTCCAAGACTGTCAAGGTTCTCGGATGGGACAAGGCCAGTCAGAATGGTTCCTTCACCGGTGACTTCGAGGATCAGTCCAAGGGCCAGAACACGACCAAGAACTTCATCGACCAGGGCGCTGACGTGATCATGCCGGTGGCCGGGCCTGTGGGCAACGGCGCCGCCGCCGCCGCTCTCGAAGCTGACAATGTGGCTGTCATCTGGGTGGACGCCGACGGCTTCGAGACCAACCCCCAGTACCAGGACATCTTGCTGACCTCGGTCATGAAGGAGATCGGCGCCTCCGTCTTCGACACCATCAAGGCGTCCGAGTCGGGTTCCTTCACCAACGATCCGTACATCGGGACGCTGGCGAATGGTGGTGTGGGGATCGCCCCGTACCACAACTTCGATTCGAAGATCCCGCAAGACATCAAGGACAAGATCACCCAACTGTCGGATGACATCTCCTCGGGCAAGCTCCAGGTGACATCGCCATCTGACCCGAAGTGACGTTGTAAATCCTTATCAGGAAGGATCGGGCTTGGGGAATGACCCAGGCCCGATCCTTCAACAAATGCTCGCATAACTGCACGAATGTGCGATAGAGTGTGGTGAAACGATGGTGTCAAGGAGGATGAATCGTGAGGCTTGAGCTGCGCCAGGTGACAAAGAAGTTCGGGGACTTCACAGCTAACGACGCAATCGATCTCGTGGTCGAACCTGGTCAGATCCATGCGCTGCTGGGTGAGAATGGCGCTGGAAAATCGACATTAATGAATGTGTTGTACGGGTTGTACGAACCCGACGGCGGCGAGATCCTGTTGGACGGGGTGCCTCAACACTTCTCAGGACCCGGGGACGCGATCGCCGCAGGGATTGGCATGGTCCACCAGCATTTCATGCTCATCGACGTGTTCACTGTCGCGGAGAATGTGGTCTTGGGCGCGGAGCCCACAGGACCGCTGGGAATCATCAATGTCAACCAGGCACGTTCGACTGTCAAAGAGATCTCCAACCAGTTCGGGTTCGATGTGGATCCCGACGCACAAGTCGACACGCTGCCTGTGGGGGTGCAGCAAAGAGTCGAGATCATCAAAGCCTTGTCCCGCAAGGCCCAGATCCTGATCCTGGACGAACCCACGGCAGTGCTCACCCCCCAGGAGACAGACGAGTTAATGACCATCATGCGCCAGTTGAAAGCCTCCGGCACATCGATCGTGTTCATCACCCACAAACTGCGCGAGGTCCAGGAAGTTGCCGATGTGATCACGGTCATCCGCAACGGCCGTGTCGTCGGAGAAGCACTTCCGACTGCTTCCCAGTCAGAACTGGCCTCCATGATGGTGGGACGCGAGGTAGACCTGACAGTGACCAAACCGCCGCTGCACGAGGGGTCGGTCGTCGTGGAGGTACAAGACCTCGACCTGGTCGACACCGAGGGACGGGTCCTGCTCGACGATGTGAGTTTCACTGTTTCTCAGGGGGAGATTCTCGCGGTTGCGGGTGTCCAGGGCAACGGACAAACAGAATTGGCTGAGACCCTTGTGGGATTGCGCACGCCCACGTCAGGGTCCATCCTGCTCCACCACAAGGACCCGGAGGGCAACGACGACGTCGAAAACCTCACCGGTCAGACAGTACGGACGATTCTCTCGGCTGGGGTGGGCTACATTCCCGAGGACCGCGGCAAAGACGGCGTGGTGGACGGGTTCTCCATCGCCGAGAATCTCGTCCTCGATCAGGTCAAGGAACCTGAGTTTTCCCGGGCGGGTTCCATGAACATGAAAGCCATCGCGGACAACGCGACCAGGTTGGTCGAGGAATTCGACGTACGGGCCGGATCCGCCAACGCGCCCCTGTCGACACTGTCCGGGGGCAATCAACAAAAAGTCGTCGTCGCCCGGGAACTCTCCCGTGATCTGGAGGTGCTGGTCGCCTCCCAGCCCACACGAGGGGTGGACATCGGGTCGATCGAGTTCATCCATTCGCAGATCCTCGAGCAACGGGAGAAGGGCACAGCGGTGTTGATCGTGTCCACCGAACTCAACGAGGTGACCGCGCTGGCCGACCGGATAGCCGTGATGTACAGGGGCAAATTCGTCGGCGTGGTGCCCTCCGACACGCAACGCCATGTCTTGGGTCTGATGATGGCCGGGGTGGGGTACGAAGAGGCTCTCGGGTCAGCCGGGAGCGAGGAAACCCAGGATAGGAGCGACGAATGGTGAGCCAGCCAAGCCCCGCAGAACCCACCAACGTGGAAGTGTACGAGCCATCCGGTTCAACGCCGGTGGACGCAGAACCATCCGCACCCCATCACCGACCCTCGTGGCGTGTGACGATGAGGCAGATCTCCTCATCGTCAGCGCTGACCTCGTTCCTCGCCATCGTGGTGGCGCTGGTCGTCGGGGCGATCCTCATCGCAGCGGCGGACGGGTCGGTGCAGAAGTCCGCCGGATATTTGTTCGCCAGGCCGGGGGATTTCTTCGCCGCGGTCGGGCGTACTGTCGGAAGCGCTTATTCAGCCCTCTTCCAGGGTGCTGTGGTCAATGTTTCGAGCGCGCACACCGCGGGCCAGGTCTTCGCACCCCTGACGCAAACCATCGCGTACTCCGTCCCGTTGATCCTGGCAGGGCTGGGCTTGGCGGTCGGCTTCAGGGCCGGGCTGTTCAACATCGGCGGGCAGGGTCAGATCATCCTGGGCGCGACAGTGTGCGGGTACATCGGTTTCGCGTGGCACCTTCCAGTCGGGGTGCATGTGATCGTGTGCGTGATTGGGGCGTTCGTCGGGGGAGCGGCATGGGGGTTCATCCCAGGCATCCTCAAAGCGAAAACCGGCGCCAACGAGGTGATCGTCACGATCATGCTCAACTCCATCTCAGTGTTCCTCCTGAGTTATCTGTTGACCCTTCAGGCGTTCCGGGGGCCCGGCTCCAACACTCCCATCAGTCCGCGGATGGATCCCTCGGCCCGGTTCCCCCATCTGTTCTCCACGCCCATCGACGTGGGATTCCTGCTGGCTCTCCTGGCTGCTGTGGCGGTGTGGTGGATGATGGAACGCTCCACTTTGGGATTCAGGATCAGGGCGGTCGGGGAAAACCCCGACGCGGCTCGTACCGCCGGAATGAACGTGTCCCTGTCGTACATGTGGGTGATGATCATCTCCGGAGGGCTCGCGGGGCTCGCCGCCACGTCACAATTGTTGTCAGCCCCGTCGCAGCAGCTCAACATCGACGTGGCCTCCACGTTCGGATTCGACGCGATCACGGTTGCCCTGCTGGGACGCTCGAAACCGCTGGGTACGGTCCTGGCCGGGTTGTTGTTCGGAGGGTTGAGAGCCGGGGGGTACCTCATGCAAACCTCGACAGGCACCCCTATCGACATCATCCTTGTCGTACAGTCTGTGATCGTCTTGCTGATCGCAGCCCCACCCCTTGTCAGAGCCATTTTCCGATTGCCCGATCCTGAACGGCGATCCAAGAAGTTGGCGAAGGCGCAAGCCCGCGCGGTGGCGAAGGCGAAGGAGGCTGTGGCATGAGCACACAGAACACGCCTCTCGAGCATGAGGTCCTGCGTCCCCGATCCTGGAAGATGCCCATCGCGCTGACTTTCTTCACCCTGGTCTCGGTGTTCGGATTCTGTCTGACGATTTCTTTTGACGCGAAAAGCATGGTGTCCATCTCCACGGGCAACGGCTGGTTGGGCACGATCAATGTGGCGCTGCCCGCGCTGTGGTCGATTCTCATCCTGACCATGATCATGATCGTGCTCGCCTGTGCCGCATGGGGGGCGAGCATCACCCGTACCATCACTATCGGGAAGATTCAGGTCGGATCTGTCACCGGGATCGTTTTCGGCACCTGCTTCGTCCTGGCCTTCCTGCTGTGGGCGGTGGCGGGCCGGGGAGCGGCACTGCAGTTCACATCATTGTTGTCCGGGGCCCTGTTCTTGTCGGTGCCACTGATCTTCGGGGCCATGGCCGGGTGCGTGTGCGAGCATGTGGGCGTGATCAATGTTTCCATCGAGGGCCAGTTGCTCGCCGGCGCCTTCCTCGCTGCGGTGGTCGGATCCATCACGGGCAACCCATGGATCGGCCTGATCTGTGCTCCGCTCGCCGGCGCCCTGATCGGTGTGCTGTTGGCCCTGTTCGCCGTACGGTACTGGGTGGACCATATCATTGTCGGTGTGGTGTTGAACGTGTTCGTCACCGGGCTGACGAACTACCTGTACTCCACTGTGCTGACCCGCAACACCGCCGTGTTCTCGATAGGCGTGAAACTGCCCACGTGGAAGATTCCACTGCTGTGCGAGATCCCGGTGATCGGACCCATTCTCTTCGCCCAGAATGCTCTGGTGTACATCATGTACATCGCTGTGATCATCCTGCAGATCATGCTGTTCAAGTCCCGGTGGGGATTGCGGCTGAGGGCCTGCGGGGAGCATCCGAGGGCAGCCGACACGGTCGGCATCAAGGTCAACCTGACACGGGTGGTCAACACGATCCTGGGCGGTGCGATCGCCGGTCTCGGGGGCGCGTTCTTCTCGGTGGCCAACGGTTTGGCTTTCAGCAAACAGATGAGCGCCGGGCGAGGGTATATCGGCCTGGCAGCCATGATTCTGGGTGGATGGAAGCCCAAGGGAGCCCTGGTGGCCGCTCTGCTGTTCGGTTTCGCGGACAATCTTCAAAATGCGTTGGGAGTCGTGGGAGTGGAGGTGCCCTCACAGTTCATGCTGATGGCGCCGTACCTCGTCACGATTTTCGCAGTTGCTGGACTTGTTGGGAGGGTCCGGGCCCCAGCTATGGAAGGGAAACCATACAAAGGATGATGACATGGAGTGGAATGTATTGGTATCAGCTGCGCAAGACGCAGCCAATAGCGCCTATGTTCCTTATTCCCACTATTCAGTGGGTGCGGCGGCGCTTGTTGATGACGGGAGACTGGTCGCGGGATGCAATGTGGAGAATGCTTCCTACGGATTGACTCTTTGTGCTGAATGCGGAATGGTGAGTTCGCTGATCGCGTCCGGGGGAGGCCGGCTCGTCGCGTTCACTTGTGTCAACGGCATGGGTGAAGTCATCACCCCGTGCGGACGATGCCGGCAATTGTTGTTGGAGCATGGGGGGTCCACGATGAAGATGCTCACCCCGGACGGTGAGTCCACCCTGGGTGATTTGTTGCCCCAGGCGTTCGGCGTCTACGATTTGCAAGACTATGCTGCTCGGGAGGAGACCAGTGGCTGAACCTTTTGACGCGGTCGATGTGATCATGGCGAAAAGGGACGGGCGTACGCTCGATCCCCGACAAATCGACTGGGTGATCGACGCCTACACACGCGGTGTGGTCGCCGAGGAGCAGATGTCTGCCCTTCTCATGGCCATCTTCATTCGCGGACTGGACCGCAGTGAGCTCAACCGGTGGACCGATGCGATGATCGCCTCAGGGACACGACTGGATTTCTCCGATCTGGACCGGCCCACGGCCGACAAGCATTCCACCGGTGGGGTAGGTGACAAGATAACCTTGCCATTGTCTCCTCTGGTGGCGAGTTTCGGAGTGGCGGTGCCCCAACTGTCCGGGCGGGGGCTGGGGCACACCGGAGGTACGTTGGACAAGCTGGAGTCCATACCCGGATGGAATCCCGCGCTCACAGTCGACCAGATGAAAGCCCAGTTGTCCGATGTGGGTGCTGTGGTGTGCCAGGCCGGATCGGGGCTGGCCCCCGCTGATCGCAAGCTCTATGCTTTGCGCGATGTGACAGGCACGGTCGCGTCCGTCCCACTGATCGCCTCATCGATCATGAGCAAGAAGATCGCGGAGGGTACCTCGTGTTTGGTCCTGGATGTCAAATGCGGCTCGGGCGCCTTCATGACAGATGCCGCCCAGGCCCATGAACTCGCGTCTGTGATGGTGGACATCGGCGCCGACCACGGCGTACGAACCACCGCGCTGATCACCGACATGTCCACGCCGCTCGGTTTGAATGTGGGCAATGCACTGGAGGTACGAGAGGCGCTGGAGGTGCTGGCCGGTGGTGGGCCCCGTGACGTGGTCGACCTGACGCTGAGCCTGGCACGGGTGATGCTCGATTCGGCTGCGTTCGTGGTGGAGGCTCAAGGGGTGCCGGGGGCCGGTGTCGCCAAGGGCAGCCGGGAGGCGTACCACATGGCAGGGGCTTTGCGCGGCGCCGATCTGGCGGGGGCCCTGGCCGACGGGCGGGCGATGGACACATGGCGGAAGATGATCCGGGCCCAGGGTGGGGATCCGGACGCCGACCTCGCGTGGGCGCGCCACACCGAGGAGGTACCCAGTCCAGCCGACGGATATCTGACCGGTTTGGACGCCCTCAAAGTGGGAGTGGCCGCCTGGAGGCTCGGCGCCGGGCGTACCATCCGGACCGATCCTGTCCAGGCAGGAGCCGGGGTGGTGCTGCATGCCAAACCCGGGGACTATGTCCATCAGGGAGAATCGCTCATGACGCTGCACACCGACACCCCGGAAGCTTTCCCGCGGGCCCTGGAGGCACTCGATGGGGCCTGGACGATCGGACCGACGCCGATAGAAACTGGCAATGTTTTGATCGGTAAAGTGGGATAAATGATCTCCGACAAGCTGAGACAGAGGAACCGTCCCCATGGCTCAGAGGTGTGAGCCAGGGGGACGGTTCTCGTGGCTCATCCCCATGGCCCAATTTGTTCGTAGAATGTGATAAGGAAAGGAGACGACATGAATCGAGAGCAACTTGCTCGCATGATCGATCACACACTGCTCAAACCCGAGGCGACCCCTCAAGATGTGAAAGCCCTGGTCACCCAGGGAGTCGGGTTGGGAGTGTACGCGGTGTGCGTCAACCCGTCGATGCTGCCCATCGACGCCCAGGGTCTGCACGTGGCGGCGGTGTGCGGGTTCCCGTCGGGCGCCCACACTTCGTCTGTGAAGGCTGGGGAAGCGGCGATCGCAGTCGAAAATGGTGCGGATGAGATCGACATGGTCATCAATCTGGGCATGGCCAAAGCAGGCGAATGGGAATCCGTTTTCGCCGACATCGTCGAGGTACGCCAAGCAGTGCCGCCGCCAGTGGTGTTGAAAGTCATCATCGAATCTGCGGTGCTGACCGACGAGGAGATCGTCTTGGCTTGTCAGGCAGCTAAAGAAGCGGGCGCTGATTTCGTGAAGACCTCGACCGGCTTCCATCCAGCCGGAGGAGCGACCACCCATGCCGTACGTCTGATGAAGGACACCGTGGGCGACTCGATGGGTGTCAAAGCCAGTGGGGGGATTCGCAATTTGGAGACCGCATTGGCCATGATCGACGCGGGTGCGACCCGTTTAGGCTTGTCAGGAACTGCGGCAATCCTCTCTGAATTCACTGATTAGGAGTACGGATGACGCCCCTGGAAAGTGCGGTGAACGAATGGATCGCCGACGATGTGGACCCGTCCTCAATAGAAGAGTTGCGTACGCTGCTCGCCAGGTCAGCCTCTGATCCGGAAGCGTTGGAGGAACTCAAGGACCGGTTTCGAACCCGGTTGCAGTTCGGCACAGCCGGGTTGCGAGGCATCATGGGGGCCGGGCCGAACCGGATGAACAGGGCTGTTGTCATCCGCGCCGCCCGGGGGTTGATCGACTACTTGTCGGCTCATGTGGACGCCCCGAAGGTTGTCATCGGAAATGACGCCAGACACCATTCGCGCCAGTTCGCCCTGGACACCGCTGGTGTGGTGACCGCCGCCGGGGGCGAGGCGTACCTCCTGCCCGATCCGGTGCCAACCCCCGTACTGGCTTATGCCGTGCGCGCGTTGAACGCCGATGCCGGGGTGATGGTGACAGCCTCTCACAATCCGGCGGCTGACAACGGGTACAAGGTGTACCTGGGCGGGCGGATGGTCCCCGACAATGAACGGGGGGTGCAGATCGTACCCCCCTATGACGCCGAGATATCCCAGATGATCGACGCGGCTCCTGCGGCGAACCAGATCCCGCGCTCGCAAACCCCGGCCATCGCGACGAAGTCAGGATCGCCGGACCCAATCCCTGGAATCGTGGACCGCTATGTGGAAACCATCTCTGAAGGAGACCCACCCCTCGCACCGATCAGGATCGTCCACACCGCCATGCACGGCGTCGGAAGTCCGGTAGCCCTGTCCGCCCTTGCCAAGGCAGGATTCACTGATGTCGTGAGCGTGGCGGCACAAAAAGATCCGAATCCTGATTTCCCCACGGTCTCCTTTCCCAACCCTGAGGAACCCGGCGCGATCGACATGGCCCTGGCACTGGCCCGCGAGGTCGGTGCGGACGTGGTGATCGCCAACGATCCGGACGCCGACCGTTGTGCGGTCGCCGTGCCAGATCCCCGCACGGGGTGGCGGATGCTGCACGGAGACGAACTGGGATCGGTCCTCGCCGAGGAACTGGCCGGGACGAAAGGGGTCTTCACCAATTCCGTGGTGTCGTCGCGGCAGTTGGAAGTCATCGCCGCGAGCCAGGGCCGGGGCTACGTCCGTACTCTCACAGGATTCAAATGGATGGGGCGGGTCAAGGACTTGGCGTACGCCTATGAGGAGGCCATCGGCTATTGCGCACGTCCGGACATCGTACGGGATAAGGATGGGCTGTCCACCGCCGTCCTCGTGGCCCGTCTGGTGTCCCGTCTCAAGTCGGAAGGCCAGACGATCATCGGTCTTTTGGATGATCTGGCCCGGCGGAACGGTCTCTACCTGACCTCTCAACTATCCGTACGTTGTACGGATTTGAACGAGATTTCAGAGGTGATGGAGCGCCTGCGCACTCATCCTCTGACAACCCTGGCAGCCAGCGAGGTGACCCGGACCATCGACCTGGCCCAGGGATGGGAAGGTCTTCCCCCCACAGACGGCATCATGATGATCACAGCGAAGAATGATCGTGTGGTCGTACGCCCATCGGGCACCGAACCCAAGGTGAAGTGTTACTTGGAGGTCGTCCTGCCCGTGGTGCCCGACGCCAGTTTCGAGGACCTGACCGCGATTCGTGGCGCCGCCCGGGACCGTCTCGACCTGATCAAGGCTGACCTCAACACCGCCTTGTTTCAATCATGACTGTGGCACCAGACCCACTGGACCGGTTCATGTCCCCGACAAGGACCTGGTTCCGTACGACCTTCGGCGTGCCCACAGACGTTCAAACCCAGGCATGGGAACAGATCGAAAAGGGAAACAATGCCCTCGTCATCGCGCCCACCGGATCGGGAAAGACCCTGGCCGCCTTCCTGCACAGCATCGACCGGTTGATGAGGGAGCCGGATCTGTCTGACGGGGTACGGGTCCTCTACATCTCCCCGCTCAAGGCTCTCGGAGTAGATGTTGAGAAGAACCTCAAGACTCCGCTGAGCGGGATCTCCTCGATCGCCGTCGAGCAGGAAGTTCAGGTCGGCACGGTACGGGTGGGGGTACGAAGCGGCGACACCCCATCGACTGACCGAAGACGGCTGACGGCTCATCCTCCGCAGATCCTCATCACCACACCGGAGTCCTTGTTCCTCATGCTATCCTCGGCCGCATCCGCGATTCTGACAGGAATCGACACTGTGATCCTCGACGAGATTCACTATCTCGCGGGCACCAAGAGGGGGGCTCACCTGGCTGTCAGCCTGGAGAGGGTCGCGGCTATGAACACGGTTGGCGGGTTCCAGAGAATTGGCTTGTCAGCCACCGTACGCCCACCTGAGGTCGTTGCGAAATTCCTGGGAGGGGAGCACCGTGAGGTGGTCGTCGTCGCCCCGGAGACGAGAAAGAACTGGCAATTGGATGTGGTCGTGCCGGTGGAGGACATGACACAATTGGCGGTTCCCACCCCCGGCGGGGATCCCACCGGTGGCGCCGGGGATTCCACTGGTGGCGCCGGGGATCCCGCCTTGGGCAGGATGACAGGGGCGAGGCGTCGGTTCGACCTGAGCCGCGGATCTCCCACCGATCGCGAGATGAGACGAATGGCCCATATGGAGGCCTCGGCGCCCAAGCCGTCGATGTGGCCCCATGTGGAGGCGACGATCTTTGAGCTGGTGATGTCTCACACCTCGACCATCTGTTTTTGTAATTCCCGGGGCGTCGCCGAGAGGCTCACCACCCATCTCAACGCCCTCTATCATGGACAGGCCCAGTTCGATCCTGACCAGGTGATCGCCCGTACACACCATGGTTCGATCTCCAAGGCTTTGCGTGCCGAGATTGAAACCGACCTTAAGGAAGGGCGCCTGCCCTGTGTCGTGGCGACGAATTCCTTGGAGCTTGGGATCGACATGGGAGCGGTCGACCTGGTCATCCAGGTGGGGTCCCCTCCGAGTGTGTCGAGCGGCTTGCAGAGGATCGGCCGAGGCGGCCATCAAGTATCAGCCATCTCCCATGGTGTGCTTCTTCCCTTGTCAAGAAGTGATTTGTTGACAACTGCCGTGGTGACAGAGCTCATGACGGAAGGCAAAATAGAAAAGGTTCACAGGCTCGTCAATCCCCTGGACGTGCTCGCGCAACAGATCCTCAGCATGTGTCTGGATTCCCCGCAAACACCTGAAGATCTGTTGAGGATCATCCGGCGAGCCGATGGGTTCGCCGACCTTCCCGAACAAGGATTCACCCAGGTGGTGGACATGCTGACGGGGAAGTACCCCTCTGATGACTTCTCAGAGTTACGGCCCCGGCTGATCTGGGACCCTGAGGCCGGGACATTGTTCGCCAGGCCTGGGGTGCGCCGGTTGGTGACCACCTCTGGCGGCACGATACCCGACCGGGGACTGTTCGGAGTTTTCATGGCGGGTGACGACTCGCCAAATTCGGGAAAACGGGCAGTCAGCCGCAGGGTGGGCGAACTGGACGAGGAGATGGTGTACGAATCCCGCGTGGGGGACATCTTCACCCTCGGGACCAGCGCGTGGAGGATCGACGAGATCAACGCCAACCAGGTCATCGTGACCCCGGTGCCCGGTCAAACCGGACGTATGCCCTTCTGGCACGGGGATGAGATGTCTCGTTCGGCTGAGGTGGGCCATGAGATCCAAAAGTACGTCGGTGAACTCCAGACCCGGGTCGACGCGCTTGGGGCAGGATCTTCGTCGCCCGACGCAGGCGGCCCGCCGCAAGGGGGACACACCGAAGATCCTGACATCATCACAACGACAGGCGAGGGTCTTGGCCTTGACACGATGACAGGCGGCCTCGACCAGTGGGCGTACTCGAATCTCCTGTCGTACATCAGGGAACAAAAGGCGGCGACCTCGGTCCTGCCCGATGAGCGGACGATCCTCGTCGAAGTGAACAAGGATGAGATGGGCGCCTGGAGGGTGTGCGTCCATTGCCAATTGGGCAAGGCGGTTCTGCGTCCCTGGGCGATGGCGATCCAAAGAAGGATCCGTGAGAGCCTCGGGGCGGATGTGCGGGTGTTCGTCACCGACGATGGGATCACCATTCGTCTGGGCGAGGTGGAGAATCCTTCCATCGGACATCTGCTGGTCTTCGACCCGGACCAGATCGAACAAATCGTGGCTGAGGAGACGACCGGTTCAGCCTTGTTCGCCGCGCACTTCCGGCAATGCGCGGCTCGTGCCCTCCTCCTACCGAGAAAGGATCCCGGCAAGCGTACTCCCCTGTGGCAGCAGAGATTACGATCCTCGCATCTGCTTGGGGTCGCAGCCAGCCATCCCAATTTCCCGATCATCGCCGAGGCATTGCGGGAATGCTTGGACGATGTTTTCGACCTGGACAGCTTGAAATCCCTGATGCGGGATCTGAGCTCGCACACGATCCAGATTGTGGAAGTCGAAACCCCCCGCCCGTCACCCTTCGCCGCGTCCCTGCTCTTCGGCTACACCGGCGCTTTCCTCTACGACGACGACCAACCGCTGGCGGAGAGGGCGGCGGCTGCCAGCCTTGTCGATCCTGATCTGCTGGCGAGCCTGTTGGGGAGCAAACGACCCGAAACCATGGACGAGGAGGTTGTTGCCGAAGTAGAGGCCGATGTGCAAAGAACCAGCCCCAGGCGTCGGGCGCTGACCATGGAGTCCTTCTGGGACCTGGTCAGGGAACTGGGTCCGTTGACGGAACAAGAGTGTGGTGAACGGTGTGCGGAAGACCCGTCAGCGTGGTTGGCGTCCCTGACGGCAACCGGGAGGATCGCCAGTGTCGAGGTCGCGGGCAAGGCGATGGTCGCTGTGGACCAGGATATTGCGATGCTGAGAACACTGCCTGACGGGGAAGCGGTGGAGCGGTTTGTGGCCAGGTGGGTCCGACACCACACCGCTGTGACGCCGGATGATATCGCGTCAAGGTACGGGATCCCGGTCACCCAGGTCACAGCATGCCTAGATGATCTTGTCGGCAGGGGAGAGGCCCGAACAGGCAGATTCATCAACAAGGATGAACCTCAGTACATTGCGGTGGACGTCGCGGAGAGGATCGCCCGGCGTACGGTGGCCGGTCTTCGGGCCAAGGTCAAACCCGTGGATCAGAGGAGATTCGCGTCTTTCCTTGTCAGATGGCATGAACTCGACCATCCAGGACATGGCGTGGATGACCTCATCTCCACAGTGGACCTGTTGGCGGGTTACCCCGTCCCAGCTTCAATGATCGAGTCGGTCGTCCTTCCGTCGCGCGTCGCGGACTACCAGCCGTCCATGCTCGACCAGGCGATGATCGAATCGGAGGTCGCCTGGAGCGGGCACGGCGGGATCGGGGGCACGGACGGGTGGATCTGCTTGTGGCCTGGGGATGTGGCCCCACACATTCGTCCCCTTCCTCTCGACGATCTGAGCCTGGCCGCCCGCAGCGTCTACGAACGCCTGTCATCTGGCGGGGCGTGGACCATCGAGTCGTTGGCCACTGAAATGGCGCCGCCCCAAGTCGAAGCCGCGATGTGGGAACTGGTGTGGGCCGGCCGGGTTTCATCCGACACCCTGGCCCCGGTACGAGCCCTCATCCAAGGGCAGGGAGTATTGCGCCGTCCCCATGTCCCTCGTGCCCGTCGTGTGCGCACACCCCGGGTCGGGGCCAGGATGCCCGCGCCTCCTCACAGAGTGGCCCACCTGGGCCGCTGGTTCGCCCTTCCTGAGATCACAGTGCCGGAGACGTCAAGGCTTGTTGCTTCCGTGAACACCGAATTGGGAAGGTACGGGATCCTCACCAAGGGCAGCGTCCTCACTGAGGCGATGACCCCGTCGTACTTCGATGTTTACAAGGTTTTGACCGCCATGGAGACCCAGGGCGTGGTGAGGAGGGGTTACTTCATCGAGGGCCTCGGCGCGGCGCAATTCGCCGTGCCCGGAGCAGTGGACAGGTTGCGCGACAATGCCGGTTCGGGGATGATCCTTCTGGCAGCCTGCGACCCGGCCAATCCGTGGGGGGCGGGGTTGGCGTGGCCCGATTCGATGGGGCACCGTCCGGCCCGGAAAGCTGGCGCCATCGTCGTCCTCGACGACGGGTGGCCGCAGATCTATATGGAACGGGGAGCTCACACCCTGGTCACCTTCAGTACTGACACCGACCGGATCGTGCAAGCCCTTCTCCTTGTCGGAGAGTGGATCGACCAGCGACGGCTGGACACGATCACCATCACCCGGGTCAATTCCGAGCAAGCGCTCCGGGCCCGTTCCTGGGCTCCTGTCTTCGACCGGGCAGGGTTCACCATGACCCCTCAGGGTTTCCGTCGCCGTCCGGTCTGGGCCCTTGCGCCCGAATGGGAATGAGTGGGAACAGGACCCCACGAAGAAGACGGGGAGATCCGTCGTACGGGTCATTCCCAGGGGGCGACACAGACGAGAAGGCCGTCGCCGACGGGGATCAGAGCGGTGGTGAGCTCAGTCATGGCGCGGGCGGCTTCCAGTGTGTCCCGGATGATCATGGTCTCATCGTCGAAGTTCGTCTCGTCGGCCACGCGCCCTGCCAGCAGGGCATGGTTGAGGATGAGGAGACCTCCGGGGCGTACGATCCGCAGCCCCTCCTCGAGGTATTCGGGGTACTCCAGGATCTCCGCGTCGATGAAGACGATGTCGTACGCGCCTGCCTGCATCTTGGGCAGGATGTTCAGCGCTTCTCCGGTGATCAGGCGGTACCGGGTGTGGGAGATGCCCGCGGCCTTGAGCACCTCGCGCGTGGCGAGTTGGTGCTCGGCCTCCGTGTCGATGGTGGTCAGGATCCCCGAATCACCCATCCCCGCGAAAAAGGCCAGGGATGACACTCCTGCGCCGGTGCCGATCTCGACGACGGATTTGGCGTCGATGAGGCGGGTGAACACGGTCAGAGTCCGCGCCGCCGCGGGGGTGACAGCGCTCAGACCGAGGTCGGCGGAGGAACGACGGGCCTGGAGGGTTTCCGTGGTTTCTGCGAAGAAGGCTTCCACGAATTCGATAGAGGAATCTGATGTACTCACATGTCTACCATAGTGGTCAACGGGCTCAATCGGTAGCCAGGGACGCGAGATGCTTCAGCCGGGTCAGTTCGGAGGGGAGGTACGCGGGTCCTCCCTGGCGGCCCAACAGGATCCAGTTCTCACCCACGGGAGCTATAGCAACGATCGTTTCTCCCCATTCGGGGATCCAGTCTTGCGGGAGGTCTACCCAGCGCACAGTGTCGAGATCACCGATGGCTGCTTGGGCCTGGGGGGTCAACTCAGGCGCTGAGGAGGTGGAATGCAAGATCTGAAATTCCTGGTCAATCAGCGCCGCCCAGGAGGAGTGGAAGAGGTTGGGGGCCTCGTCCACGAGGACGGCGGGAGCCTGGGCCGGGTCGGCCAGCATCGAGTTCAGTGCCTCGATGTCAGAGGCGATGGTCCAGCCGGAATACGTACGGGAGACCCACAGGATTTGAACTCCCTCCACGGTGTGGCACGACGCGACGACCGTGTCCGGCATGAGGTCGACCGGCAGGTCGACGATGAAATCGTCGATGGCTGAGCCGTCATGATGGTCGATGATCTCCAATGCCTGGATATTGGCCCCGGTATTGCCGATTGCTGTGGCAACTCTGCCGAGGGCGCCGGGAGTCTCTGGAAGAAGGATACGGAACAGATACATGTCACTCACCACAGCCTCGGCGTTGAGGTGCGGGCCAATGAAAATCTCACAAACCTTATGGTACATGAGCCAATGGTCATACTGGGCGGAATTGTTGCTCATCGTGGGCAATTGCCACGCCCACTAAAACCCCTGGCATGAAACCGGGGTGTCCCCATGGTTTAGAATCAAGGTGTTCACTCGCACCGATGGAGTTTCACGTGGCTTTGACCATTGCAGAGGTGTCCCACCTCGCCGATCTGGCACGCATCGAGATGACGGAAGAGGAGTTGTCAGTCTTGACTGGGCAGCTCGACATCATCCTCGACGCTGTGGCAGTGGTGAGCGGGGCAGCCAGCGCCGATGTGGCGCCCACTTCCCATGCCCTGGATCTGACGAATGTCTTCCGACCCGACGAGGTCAAACCCTCGCTGAGCCCACACGAGGTGCTCGCCATGGCCCCCGCCGTCGAGGACGGCCGGTTCAGGGTCCCGAGGATCCTGGAGGAGGAAGCATGACTCTCATCGAACACTCCGCCGCCGAACTGGCGGATTTGATGGCATCCGGCGAGATCTCCAGCGAAGAGGTGACAGCAACGTTCCTTGATCGAATAGAGGAATTTGACCGCCCGGGCAAGAATATCCACGTCGACAAGGACGAGGGGAACTATGTCCATGCTTTCTTGCATTATGACGCCGATCATGCGCTGGAAAAAGCCCGCGAGATCGACGAGAGGCGATCTGCTGGGGAAAATCTGGGGCCTTTGGCGGGGATCCCCGTCTCATTGAAAGACGTCTTCACCTATACGGAGTTGCCGACCACATGCGGGTCACGGATGCTCGAAGGTTGGCGCCCGCCGTACAACGCGACCATCACCCAGCGCCTCATCGACGCTGACATGGTCATCCTCGGCAAGACCAATATGGATGAGTTCGCCATGGGGTCGTCCACGGAGAACTCCGCGTACGGGCCGACAAAAAATCCGTGGGACTTCACACGGATCCCCGGCGGTTCCGGGGGCGGCTCAGCTGCGTCCCTGGCAGCATTCGAGGCTCCGCTGGCTGTCGGCTCGGACACGGGCGGCTCCATCCGCCAGCCCGCCTCCGTGACAGGGACAGTCGGGGTGAAACCCACGTACGGAGCCTGTTCGCGTTACGGCCTGGTCGCCATGGCGTCCTCACTGGACCAGCCCGGACCCTGCGCGCGTACCGTCCTGGACGCGGCTCTGCTCCACCAGGTCATGGCTGGGTACGATCTCAAAGACTCCACCTCCATCAACGCCGCTGTCCCCGATGTCGTCGCGGCGGCCCGGCGTCGTGAGGTGAGGGGCATGAAAATCGGGATCGTCAAGGAATTCGGGGGCGAGGGGTACGCGCCAGGCGTGGAGAAGCGATTCAACGAGGCGATCGAGATGCTCGCCGATGCGGGCGCGGAGATCATCGAGGTCTCCTGCCCGAACTTCACCCTCGCACTGAGCGCCTACTACCTGATCATGCCGTCGGAGGCCTCTTCCAATCTGGCCCGCTTCGACGCGATGAGGTACGGGCTGAGGCTCGGCGACGACGGCGAGCATTCCGCCGAACAGGTCATGAGGCTCTCCCGGGGGGCGGGTTTCGGCCAGGAGGTCAAACGACGCATCATCTTGGGTACGTACGCCTTGTCAAGCGGATATTATGACGCCTACTACGGGTCGGCGCAGAAGGTGCGTACCCTCATCATCGGTGACTTCACGTCCGCGTTTGAGAAAGTGGACGTCCTGATGTCCCCGTCCACGCCGACGACGGCCTTTAAAATGGGGGAGCGTGTGGACGACCCCATGGCGATGTACAAAGCTGATTTGTGTACGATCCCGTCCAACCTGGCTGGCAATGCCGCAGCGTCCTTCCCGGCGGGATTGGCTGATGAGGATGGGATGCCTGTGGGAGTCCAGGTGATGGCCCCGCCGATGTGCGACGACCGGCTCTACCGGGTCGGATCGACATTGGAGGCGTTGCTGGAGAACACATGGGGTGGGCCGTTGTTGAGACCATCGCTTCCGCCGTTTGATATGGATGGGCAACTTTGGCGGGATCTATATGGCCGGTTGGCGATCGGCCCCGATTCCTTTACCGCGAGGAGGGCGTACGATGATTGACCAACTGATGGATTTCGACGAGGTCATGGAACGTTACGACCCGGTCTTGGGCCTGGAGGTCCATGTCGAACTCAACACCAAATCCAAGATGTTCTGCTCCTGTTCGACCCAGTTCGGCGCCGAACCCAATTCCCAGACCTGTCCCGTGTGCCTGGGCCTGCCCGGATCCCTGCCCGTCGTCAACAGGAAAGCGGTGGAGTCGGCCATCAGGATCGGATTGGCCCTCAATTGTTCGATCGCGCAATGGTGCCGGTTCGCGCGCAAGAACTATTTCTACCCGGACATGACGAAGGACTTCCAAACCTCCCAGTACGACGAGCCGATCTGCTTCGACGGGCATGTGGACCTCGATCTGGACGGCGTAGGTTTCACCGTGCCCATCGAGAGGGCGCACATGGAGGAAGACGCCGGCAAATCAGTCCATGTCGGGTCGGCGACGGGCCGGATCCAGGGCGCGGACCATTCCCTGTTGGACTACAACCGTGCGGGGGTCCCCCTGATCGAGATCGTCACAAAGCCGGTCTACGGCACTGGCTCCAGGGCGCCGGAGGTGGCACGGGCGTACGTCACGTACTTGCGGGACATGATGAGAGCCCTCGGCGTCTCAGATGTACGGATGGAGCAGGGCTCACTGCGCTGCGACGCGAATGTGTCGCTGATGCCCAAGGGCTCCACCGCACTCGGCACCCGTACAGAAACCAAGAATGTCAATTCCCTGAGGTCGATTGAGAAGGCTCTGCACTACGAAATCCGCCGTCAGGGCGCGATCCTCAACTCGGGGGGCCGGGTACTCCAGGAGACCCGGCACTGGCACGAGGACGGTGACTACACCTCGGCCGGCCGGTCCAAGGAAGAAGCTGAGGATTATCGGTACTTCCCCGAACCCGATCTGGTGCCCATCGCCCCCTCACGGGCGTGGGTCGAGGAGTTGAGGGGCACCATCCCCGAATCCCCGTCGGTGCGTACGGCGAGGCTGCGTGAGGCGTGGGGGTTCTCGCAGATGGAGATGCGCGACGTGGTCGCAGCCGAGGCGGTCGACCTCATCGAAGTCACGATCGCAGCCGGGGCCAGCCCGCAGGCAGCCCGCAAATGGTGGATGACCGAACTCATGCGCCGTGCCAACGCAGCCGGACTGGGGCTCGACCAGTTGCCGATCACACCCGCGGACGTCGCCCAGGTGCAGGCGCTCATCGACGAGGGGACTCTCAACGACACTGTGGCCCGCCAGGTGATCGAGGCGGTCCTGGCGGGCGAGGGCTCCCCGCGTACCGTTGTAGAAACAAAAGGATTGGCGGTTGTCTCCGACTCGGCGGCGTTGCAGGAAGCCGTGGAAAAGGCGATCGCGGACAACCCGGGCGTGGCGGCCAAAATCCGTGACGGCAAGGTTCAGGCCGTGGGGGCGCTGATCGGCGCGGTCATGAAACAAACGGCCGGAAGCGCCGACGCGGCAAAAGTACGCACAATGATTCTCGACTTGCTTTCATGATCTGTTCCATCTGTGTGAGGAAAGGTGTACCTTGGATGAAACGAGGGCGAGGAGAAATGATGTGACTGACTCGACAGATGGCAAGATATTGGTCATTGACGACGACGCATCGTTGGCGGCAATGTTGCAAATCGTGTTGCGTGAAGAGGGGTTTGCCACGGCGTGGTGCGCACGGGGGGACCAGGCCATGGACGCCTTCCACACTGAGAAGCCTGATCTGGTTTTGCTGGATCTGATGCTGCCCGGTCGTGGAGGAGTGGAGATCTGCCGGGACATCCGTGCCGAGTCCGGAGTGCCCATCGTGATGCTGACCGCCAAATCGGACACGAACGACGTTGTGAAGGGACTCGAGGCGGGTGCTGACGACTATGTGGCCAAACCTTTCGCCCCGCGCGAACTGGTCGCAAGGGTCCGTACGCGACTGAGAAGGACGACCCCCACAGACGTCGAAACTCTGAGCGTGGGGGATCTGACCATCGCGGTGGAATCCCACCAGGTGCGCAAAGCGGGCCAGATCATCAACGTCACGCCGTTGGAGTTCGACCTCCTGCTGGCGCTGGCCCGCCAGCCCAAACATGTCTTCACCCGTGAACAGCTTCTCAAGCAGGTGTGGGGCTACCAAAACCCAGCCGACACACGCCTGGTCAATGTCCACATCCAGCGGTTGAGGGCCAAGATCGAGAAGGATCCTGACAACCCGGAGATCGTGGTCACCGTACGAGGCGTGGGGTATCGCGCCAGTGGCTGAAATCGACACACTGAGAATCCGCAACGCCCTGGCGGCCCCGTACCGCGTTTGGAAATCATCGCTCGCCCTGCGAGTGGTCGTCTCGGCGTTGCTCGGGTCGTTCATCGTCTTGATGATCGCCGGGTTCTTCCTGTTGTACCGAGTCACCGACGGAATCGTCTCGAACTCGCGTGAGGCCGCCCTCAACGACGCCAACGAGGCGATGTTTGAAATCGAGGTGCAGATGAGGAGCGCGGGGTATGACTATGTCAACTCTGATGTGTTGTTGTCCATTGCTGATTCCGCCATCCAGCGGGGGAGTTCGTCGGGGCGATACCAGGTCCAGGTGATCACCCCCGTCGGCACCGTCTCAGCCCCCAATCTGGATGTCTCATCCATACCGGACTCCATCCGTACCGACGTCATCGCCGATTCGATGGTCCACTATGTCCCCACCCAGGTCATCTCCTCGTCCGGGACCGATCCGGGCATGGTCGTGGCCTCCCAGGTTTCAGCGGGAGGGATGGACCGGTTCCAGGTCTATTTCGTCTTCTCCTTCGACCAGGAGGCACGCACCCTTTCCATGGTACGGGCGGCTGTTGGGCTGTCGGGAATGGTGGTGCTGATCGGCATCGGGGTGGTGGCTTATGTCGTCTCCCGGCAAACACTGACCCCCCTTCGCCAGGCCAGTCGTGCCGCTGAAAAACTCGCCAGCGGGGAATTGACGCAATTGATGCCCGTACGAGGCACCGACGACCTGGCCCAATTGGCGGTCTCCATGAACCATATGGCCACCCAGCTCCAGCAGAGGATCCGCCAGTTGGAACAGCTCTCCCGCGTCCAGCAACGATTTGTGTCTGATGTCTCCCATGAGCTTCGTACTCCCCTGACGACAGTACGAATGGCCGCTGACGTGTTGTACGACAGGCGCGGCTCGCTGCCCGAGGTGGAGTCGAAATCCGTGGAGCTGCTCAACAAGGAACTGAACCGGTTCGAGGCCCTGCTCGCGGATTTACTGGAAATATCACGGTTCGACGCGGGCGCGGCCCAACTCGTCGCCGACGATGTGAATCTGGCCGACCTCGTGACCGGGGAAGTCGAGGCGCTGAAAGATTTGGCCTCCACCTCCGGATCGGTCCTCAACCTGCACTGCGATGGGGATTGCACCGCCCATGTCGATCCTCGCCGCATTTCCCGGCTGGTGCGCAACCTGTTGTCCAATGCCATCGAACACGGCGAGGGCAAGCCCATCGACGTGTTCGTGGCCCATGACGACGACGTGGTGGCTATCGCCATCAGAGACCATGGCATCGGCTTCACCCTCGAACAGGGCAGACAGTTGTTCAACAGGTTCTGGCGGGCCGACCCGTCACGTACCCGTCACATCGGGGGTACGGGGCTGGGATTGTCGATCTCACAGGAGGATGTGCGCCTGCACCAGGGATGGATCCACGCATGGGGCCGGTTGGGCCAGGGCGCCCAGTTCCGGGTCGTGCTTCCCAGGAGGGAAGACGTCGTGGTCACCCATTCCCCGATCGGGCTGGTCCCCGAGGACGCGGAGGAGGACACCCCATGAACAAGCTCAAACTCGTCGTTGTCCTGTGCGTCCTGATGTGCGCCGGGTGCGCCACGATGCCCACCACGGGTCCGGTCCTCGCCACGCCCAGGGAGGTCCTGGAGGAAGGCCCGGGAGGGTTCACCATCGAACCGGAACCCCCTCCACAGGGCGCCACACCGTCAATGATCATTCGCGGTTTCCTCACGGCGATGGCCAGTGCCGGGCAGGACTATGCCACGGCCAGGGAGTATCTGACCGCACAGGCGTCCGAGGACTGGCACCCGACGCAGTCGGACGCGGTCATCTATGCGTCGGGCACGACTCCCAGCGTCGAAGAGGGGAGCATGCAGGTCACTATGTCGGTCCCATGGGTCGGCAACCTTCACTCGGACGGGTCTTTCGTCAGTTCGGAGAAAGGCACATGGTCGTGGGACTTTGGGATGGTCCAGGAGGACGGCGAATGGCGCATCTCTATCCCACCTGAGGGTTTGGCCTTGTCGCAGTACATGTTCAGTCAAAGCTACATGAGGATCGACGCTTATTTCTTCCCCACCTCCGGAGAAACCCTGGTCCCCGACCCCCGGTACGTGCCCCGTACGGCGTGGGACAGGACCACTGCCGCGAGACTGGTTTTGGACGGCCCCTCAGACTGGTTGAAGAATATCGTCAGCGCGGGGGTACGAACCGGTGTCAGCCTCAATGGGGACGTGACCCTTTCCACAGCGTCCGGGGTGGCTGACGTGCCCCTGAACTGTGGCACGAACCAACCCGACATCGACGACGCGACCCAACTGGCCATCGAGATCGCCGCGACCATGAGGGACATGACAGGGGTGAGCCGGATACGACTCACCTGCTCCGGGACTCCTGTACCCCTGACAGGGGCTTCCCAAGACGAGTCACTGCCCATCTCCGTCGTGGAGGGGTACGACTCTTCAGGCGTGGACTCGCCGGAAAGTCTGGCCACGGTCCATGACGGGATCGTCGCCCTGCTCGAAGACGGCAGTTTTGTTCCCGTGCCGGGGGAGTGGGGCAGTGTGAGGCATTCGATTTCTTCATTCGCCCTGAACACTGACATGAGCCAGATCGCCGCCGTCACCGACCAGGGCGTGATGGTCGGACCGTTGGGGGACGGCATGTCGGTGCTCGCCATTCCCGGGAAAGGGTTCTTGAGACCTCAATTGGATGCCCATGGAAACCTGTGGGCCGTGCGCAGCGTCGGCGGGACACAGTCGGTGTGGATGGTCTTAGGCGACGATCTCGACCAGGCGCTCACCGACCAGAAGCCCCCTCCCGCCACTGAATTGGACACCTCAGAATTGGGCGACGTCGAAATCGAAGGATTCCAGGTGTCCCCCGACGGGCACAGGATTCTTGTGGTACGCCTCAGTGAGGCGGCGGACGGGACCCAACAGGTGGAGGCCGGGATCTATCTGATCTCGTACGACAATGACCGCGCCTCGGCGCTGATCGCCTGGAAGCCGATCCGGTTGATCTGGGAGGGCGCCCAGTTGAAGACCTTCGCCGATCTGTCCTGGATGGGTCCCTCCTCGTTCGTGCTCCTCGCCAGTTCGGGTGCGACCCCTCCCGAAGTTTTCGTCACCAACATCGACGGGTTGGAGATGGACGAATGGGGACTTCCCCAACGGCTGGATTCAGTCGACCCCGACCAGAAACGTGCCGTGGAGATGGTCACCCACAACACCGGCGCCACTCCTCAGATCGTCGTGCGCGAACAGGACGGCACAGTGTGGAGCTACCAGGACGGGTACCAATGGAGGTTGTTGGGCGAGGGTGTCAGCGCCATCGCCTTCCCCGGATAGTGCCATCCGACCCCCCGTTCCCTGTCATCCTGACGACAGTCAGGATCTCCGGTGTGGTGCACGTCCCCCTGTCATCCTGACGTCAGTCAGGATCCCCGGCGTGCGATCCCGCCCAGAATTATGGAAACTTATGGCTCCAGTGACAATTCGCCCCCGAAAGTCCCCATAGTCCTGATGTGAGGTTATCCGATGCTGCGGCTGATCTGCTTGTTCAGGGGGTGTGCCCGGGTTGCGGGCTGCCCGGCAAAGGGGTGTGCCCACACTGCGCCCAGGCTTTGATGGCAGGCAGGGTGGGCCCGAGGATGAGGATGGGGATCGACCTGCCCCTGTGGTCGGCGGGGGACTATGTCCACCCTGTCATGGGAATCATTTCCCGGGCCAAGGACCACCATCGGTGGGACGCCATCACGTTGTTGGGATTGAGACTGGCTTTCGCTGTGGCGGGGCTGGCCGACCAGATGGGCTTGAGGGGCAAAGGCATACTCGTGCCGATCCCCTCCAAGCGATCGAGTGTGCGTGAGCGGGGATTGGATTTCACGAGATCCCTCGCCACCAAGGCGGGCACATACCTGAGCCAGGCCGGTGTGACGACCTTCGTACATTCCTCACTGACGCATGTGCGACGTGTCAAGGACCAAGGCGACTTGACCGGTGAGCAGCGGGCAAAGAACCTGGAAGGTTCACTGATCTCGGGAAAATTACCACGGTATGACTGGATCCTTCTCGTCGACGACGTCGTCACGACCGGGGCCACCCTGCGTGAGGCGATCCGTGCGCTGAGTCAGGCGGGTCACGTACCTCATGGAATGGCGACGATCGCAGCGACCGTGCTGCGGATGGGAGATAATAAATAGATTTCTATAAAAATTATCGGAGGTTTGTCTACCTTTTCTGGGTGCGGCAGGATACGGTTGATTCATACCCATAATAGGGGTCCTACTCAAGGAGGAATCATGGATGTCACTATCACCGGTCGCAAGATACAGATCACGGACAGTTTCCGCGAACAAGTCGCCAAGAAAATGTCTGAGTTGGATTCCCGAGTTGATAAGGTCATTCGTGCCGAGGTCCAGGCGCAGGCCGAGCCGAGGGGCTCTTCTGAGGCTGTCAGGGTCGAGATCACGCTCGTCGGCAAGGGGCCAGTCGTACGTGCGGAGGCGCTGGCCGATGACAAGACTCAAGCATTCGACGAGGCCTTCGACCATCTCAAGACACGACTGCGCAAGGCCCAGGACCGTCGCCGCACCCACCGCAATCTTCGAAAGGTCGGATTCGCTGAGCCGATCCCGCAGGCACCGGCGCCCAAGCCCCAGAAGGAACCCCATGTGGCGGTCAAAAAGGTCGGCGGATTGGAGATCCAGGGAGACGGCCCCATGGTCGTACGCGAGAAGCTCTTCATGTCGACACCCCTGACACTGGCCCAGGCATTGGACGAGATGGAACTGGTGGGCCACGACTTCTTCCTGTACGTGGACGCCGACACCTCGCTGCCGTCTGTCGTGTACCGCCGCAGGGCGTACGACTATGGCGTCATCCACCTGAAGGTCACTCAGTGACATGTCGTCCTGACTTCATCAGGATGACAGGAGAACCACCGTCAGGCAGAATAGTCTTCTGAAGCGCGCAGTCGGGTTTGCTGCCACGGAAAGGAAGATTATGTCCATGTCTATTGTCCTCGTCGCCCCGGATGACCAGGCGCAGGAGGTGGAGGCCGGAGCAACCGGGCTGACACTATTCGGGTCGGACCGCAGCATTGTCGCCATGCGCCGCAACGGGACCACAGTCGACCTCGCCATGACGCTCGCTGACGGGGACCGGATCGAACCCGTGCTGGCCACCTCAGACGAGGGGTTGTCCATCATCCGCCACTCGGCGGCCCATGTCACCGCTCAAGCTCTTCAACAGATCTTCACCGACGCCAAGCTGGGGATCGGGCCTCCCATCACCGACGGGTTCTACTACGACTTTCGTGTGGACCCGTTGACCCCCGAGGACCTCACCGCCATCGAGAAATCCATGGCGAGGATCATCAAGGAACGCCAGAAGTTCGTACGCCGTGTGGTCAGTGAGGAGGAAGCCCTCGCAGAAGAGGCCAATGAGCCGTACAAGCTGGAACTGATCGCGGACAAATCACATGCCTCAAACGAGGACGGCGCCTCGGTCGAGGTGGGTGGCGCGGAACTGACGATGTACGACAACGTGCGTCGTGATGGGTCAGTGGCGTGGAGGGACCTGTGCCGGGGACCCCACGTGCCCCACACGGGGTACATCCCGGCAGTGGCGCTGACCAAGACCTCCGCCGCGTACTGGAGAGGCAACCAGAACAATGACACCTTGCAGCGTGTCTATGGCACCGCGTGGGCCTCGAAAGAGGACCTCAAGGCGTACCAGACCCGGATGGAGGAGGCGGCCAAACGCGACCACCGCAAGCTGGGCGCCGAACTGGACCTGTTCAGCTTCCCCGAGGAGATCGGGCCGGGACTGTCGGTGTTCCACCCCAAAGGCGGGATCGTACGGATGGAGATGGAACAATACTCGCGCAAACGCCACTTGGAGGCGGGATACAGTTTCGTCAACACCCCCCACATCACGAAGGGCAGGCTGTACGAGATCTCGCAGCACCTGAGTTGGTACGCCGACGGGATGTACCCCCCGATGCACCTCGACGAAGAGTTCAACGAGGATGGCAGCGTTCGAAGGCAGGGCCAGGACTATTACCTCAAGCCGATGAACTGCCCCATGCACAACCTGATCTACCGTTCCCGCCAGCGCTCGTATCGGGAACTGCCATTGCGACTGTTCGAATTCGGCACGGTCTATCGGTACGAGAAGTCCGGGGTCGTCCAGGGGATGCTGAGGGCCAGGGGATTCACCCAGGACGACGCGCACATTTACTGCACACGGGACCAAATGAAAGATGAGTTGTCATCGCTGCTCACTTTCGTCCTGGATCTGCTGCGTGACTACGGTTTCGAGGACTTCTACCTGGAATTGTCGACCAAGAATCCGGAGAAGTTCGTGGGCGACGACGACGCATGGGAGGAGGCCACCGAAGTCCTGCGACAGGTCGGCGAGGAGTCTGGGATCGCGCTCGCCCCAGACCCGGGCGGCGCGGCCTTCTATGGGCCCAAGATCTCCGTGCAGGTCAAAGACGCCATCGGGCGGACCTGGCAGATGTCGACGATCCAACTGGATTTCAACCTGCCTGAGTTGTTCGAGTTGGAGTACACCGCGCCCGACGGCACCCACCAACGCCCGGTCATGATCCACAGGGCTCTGTTCGGGTCGATCGAACGGTTCTTCGCCGTGTTGACCGAGCATTACGCGGGCGCGTTCCCCGCATGGCTGAGCCCTGTCCAGGTGGTCGGGATCCCCGTGGCCGCCGATTTCAATGACTATCTGGGCGCGATCCTGGATCGGTTGAAGGCCCAGGGAGTACGGGTGGAGCTGGACGACTCCGAAGACCGGATGCAGAAGAAGATCCGCAACGCCACCCGGTCCAAGGTTCCCTTCATGCTGATCGCGGGGGCTGAGGACCAGGCCAAGTCTGCGGTCTCCTTCAGGTACCGCGACGGCACACAGAACAATGGCGTCGGGATCGACGAGGCGATAGCCGAGATTGTGACCGCCATCGCTGAGAGGAAATGATGGGGCCGCGTGCGATGGAACCAGCATCGGATTTCCCCGGGATCGACGACGGGCTGGAGCGGCTGTGGACCCCTCATCGGATGGTGTACATCGACTCCAACAATGACGACAGCGACCAGGGTTGTCCCTTCTGCGCCGCACCGGGAAAGTCCGACGAGGACGGGTTGATCGTTTTCCGGGGCCAGACATGTTTCGTCGTGCTCAACCTGTATCCGTACAATTCCGGGCATCTGCTGATCTGCCCGTACCGCCATGTGGCCGACTACACCGACCTCACAGAAGGAGAAGTTGCAGAGGTGGCGGACCTGACGAGGACCGCCATGACCACACTGAGGCGCACCTCCAACCCGGCCGGGTTCAACATCGGCATGAATCAGGGCAGGGTGGCCGGAGCGGGGGTGGCCGAGCACCTGCATCAGCATGTCGTGCCCCGATGGGCCGGTGACGCCAATTTCTTTCCCATCGTCGCCCAGACCAAGGCGCTGCCGCAGTTGCTCGGCGACACCCGCGAGATGCTCGCCCGAATGTGGGGCAAGACATGAGCGAGACGAACAACCAGGCGCCCGCGTACAACACGACCAGGATCTGGACCGTGCCCAACCTGTTGAGCTTCATCCGGCTGGCCGGGATCCCTGTTTTCTTGTGGTGCCTGTTGGGGTTGCATGCCAACTTCACGGCCATCGTGGTCCTCATCGTTGCGGGAGTCACCGATTTCTTCGACGGCTACCTCGCCCGCACGTGGAACCAGGTCTCACGGCTGGGACAGGTCCTCGACCCCATCGCCGACCGGTTGTACATCTTCGCCATCATCCTGGGGCTGGCCGCACGCGGGGTCCTGCCCTGGGTGTTGGTGGGGGTGCTGATCCTCAGGGATGTGATGCTGGCGACACTGATCCCATTCCTGAGGGCCCGGGGGTACTCGAGTCTGCCGGTCCATTTCCTCGGCAAGATCGCCACCTTCTGCCTGTTGTACGCCTTCCCCCTCGTCCTGCTGGGTGAGCTGGCTTTCCCCGCGGCCAGTTTTTTCTCGATTTTCGGCTGGGCAGTGGTGTTGTGGGGGACGTTCTTCTACTGGTGGGCCGGTATTCTGTACATGTATCAAGGTCTGAGGTTCATTCGTCGTACCCCTGTCACTGGTTGAGTACAGAAAAAAATACTCATTTTGTGGAATGGGATACGACTGGCGAGGGTTATGATACGCAAGAATGTCTTATAGAGATGACGACAGGAGAAAGATGGCCGATTATCCAGAAGATCTGAATTACACATCCGATCATGAATGGGTCAAGACAGGCAATGAATCGATCGTACGAGTGGGGATCACGGGGTTCGCCACCGAATCATTGGGCGACGTCGTCTTCGTGTCCCTGCCGTCAGTCGGTGACGAGGTGGACGCCGGGGACTCTGTCGCCGAACTCGAGTCCACCAAATCAGTCTCGGAAGTGTTCAGTCCCGTGACCGGAGTGGTCAGTGAGATCAACGAGGAGGTCGTCGACAATCCCGCGTTGATCAATGAGGACCCATATGGTGATGGGTGGTTGTTCGAAATCGACATGAAGGACCCCGAACAACTTGAAGAGTTATTGGACATCACCGCGTATACTAGTCAACTCGGTTGACCGATGATGAGCACACGGAAGGAGGAGCCATGATCACATGTCCGGTATGCGGAAATGAGATGGATGATGATGCGAGATTCTGTTCGAGATGCGGCGAGAAACTCGTCTCGGCGGAGTCGACGTCGATCATGCCCACCCTCGACGACCAGACTCTCACCAATGAGTTGAGCAGCAATGACCTCGCCGCCATCGATTCATTGCCCAACGGGTCGGCGTTGTTGGTCGTGCTGAAGGGCCCTGCGGCGGGGGCACGCTTCCTGGTGAACCAAGACCGTACGGTTGCCGGCCGGGGACCCACCTCGGATATTTTCCTCGACGACATCACCGTCTCACGGGCGCATGCGTGCTTCACACGAGAGCAAGGATCGTTTATGATAGAAGACATGGGCTCTCTCAACGGCACGTACGTGAATCGTCAACTCCTCAAGGAACCAGTCTTGTTGAAAAACGGCGACGAGGTTCAGATCGGCAAGTACAAAATGGTGTACTTTCTAGGGTCGCCCGGGGCTGACTGATGGCTCAACCGGGGCTCGCGATTGGGAAGGTCCTCGCTCTGCTCAAGACCGAGTACCCGGATGTTTCCATCTCCAAGATCAGGTTTTTGGAGGCGGAGGGCCTGATCACACCGGAGCGCGCTCCGTCGGGATTCAGGCGTTACTCCAAAGATGACGTGGAACGCCTGCGCTACATTCTGAGCGCCCAGAAGAATAATTACCTGCCGCTGAAGGTGATCCGGGACAATCTGGATCTCATCGACCAGGGCATCGAACCGGCGCCGGTCGAACCGGTCGAGCCACCCAAACCCGTACAACCCGAGCCCTCAGAGGTCGGGGGCCACCCCCCTGTCCGGCTGACACGCGAAGAACTGATCGAACAGTCGAACCTGTCCGAGGCCAGCCTGATCGAATTGGAGCGCCAGGGGATCATTCGCCCGAGGCGCAACACCGCGTACTATGGCTGGGAAGCGTTGACATTGGCGATTGTCGCAGCGAGACTCGCCCCACTCGGGATCGAGGCCAGACAGTTACGGGTGGTGAAGGCGTCCGCCGACAGGGAAGTGGAATTGATCACCCTGGCTGCCGCGCCGTACTCGCGCCGGCCCCAGATGGCGCGCCAGGCGACTCTGGAGATCGCCGAGATGATCATGCAGGCCCACGCGGCGTTGTTGCAGGTTGGTTTGAACCACCAGGGCAGCACCTGATTGAGTCTTCAGTCGAGGTTGAGACTCACATCGCCGCCACGCCGGGTGGCGCCACTCATCGTTGAACACCTGGTGGATCTGACATAGCGTTTGGTCCAAGAGATGGAAGGCAACCATGGACCAGGACTACAACCAAGACGCCCTTTTCGACGGTGATTTCTCCGCTGTGGGTGAAGACATCGGCTACCGAGGTCCTGTGGCGTGCCAGGTCGCAGGGATCACCTACAGACAGCTGGACTACTGGGCGCGTACGGGGCTGGTCGTCCCGCAGATACGGATGGCCGAGGGGTCGGGCACCCAGCGGCTCTACAGTTTCCGCGACATCCTCATGCTCAAGGTCATCAAGAAATTCATCGACGCCGGCATCTCCCTGCATCAGATCCGGCTGGCCATCTCCCATCTACGCTCCCGGGGCAATGTGGACATGACGGAGATCACCCTGATTTCCGATGGCACATCGGTGTTCGAATGTACCGAGGACAACGAGATCATCGACCTCGTCAAAGGGGGACAGGCGATGTTCGCCATCGCCCTGTCCGGAGTCTGGCACGACATTGAAGGCACATTGGTGACACTGCCCACATCCAAACCCGAAGAAGTGTGGACTGACGAACTCAGCGAACGCCGTAAGGCCCGTAGGGCAGCCTAGGGTTGTTGTCATCCCTTGTCCCACGGGGACATCAACGCAGGTCGAGCACAGAGCGAGCTTGCTCGTTGTGTCGAGACCACCGGGGACGGTTCCACTGTCTCAGCTTGTCAGCAGGCCAAATTAGCGAAATCTAGAAACAATCGTTTATGCACCCAACGGACAGCGGATTGGTGATGACACGGTAGGATGTGGGCAGAGTCGAGCAGGAGGCGGATATGGGATTTGTGGACCGGCATGTCGGGATGAATGAGGAGGACAGGCGGCGGGCTCTTCGGGTGATCGGGGTCGGCGACGAGGAAGAGTTGGTTGAGTCGGCGATGCCGGAGCAGACCAGACTCAAGAGGGAACTGAGGTTGCCGCAACCAATGTCGGAGGAGGAGGTCACGGCCAGACTCAGACAGCTCGCGGACAAGAATGCTGTTGTCGTACCCATGTACGGGATGGGGTACTGGATGACGCTCACACCGGCGGTGATCAGGCGCAATGTGCTGGAGAATCCCGCGTGGTACACCGCGTACACCCCATATCAGCCCGAGATTTCACAGGGGCGCCTGGAGATGCTGATGGTGTTCCAGACCATGGTCGCCGACCTGATGGGGTTGCCGTCGGCCAATGCGTCCTTGCTGGACGAGGCCACGGCGGTCGCGGAGGCGGTGGCCCTGGCGCGGCGCAGTGCGAAGAAAGGACATTGTGCGATTCTTGACTCCCGGCTCTTCCCGGCTTCTGTCGATGTGGTACGGACCAGGGCAGGGGCCATGGGGCTCGACATCGTCGTCGCCTCTGATCTGGAGGCCGCCGTTGATCAGCATGATCCATTTTGCCTGGTCATCTCCCAGTTGGGCGTCGACGGGAGCCTGCGCACCGCCCAAGAATGCCAGAAGCTGAGCGAACAGGCCCATGCCAAAGGTGCAATGGTGGTGGCCGCATCGGATCTCATGGCGGCGACACTGATCACACCGCCTGGAGCCTGGGGAGCCGATGTCGCGGTCGGTTCGGCCCAGCGCTTCGGGATTCCCCTGTGGTACGGGGGACCGGCGGCGGGATTCATCGCCGTACGCTCCGGTTTGGAAAGACAACTGCCCGGCCGGCTGGTCGGTCGAAGCCTTGACGCCGATGGGGTGGAGGCGTACCGTCTGGCGCTGCAGACCCGGGAGCAGCACATCCGGCGGGAGAAGGCCACCTCCAACATCTGTACGGCACAGGTTTTGTTGGGGGTCGCATCCGCTTTCTATGGAATGTGGCACGGGCCTGAGGGTCTGCGCCAGATCGCCGAAACAATTCACGAACAAGCATCTGTGTTCGCAGAGGGGGTGCAGCGGGCAGGATATAACCTTGTCAGCAATGATTTCTTCGACACTGTCGCGGTGCAGACCCCACGGGCATCGGAACTCGTCCAAGCCGCGCGCGACAAGGGGATCGGGATCGGTCGCCTCGACGAAAACACTGTGATTGTGGCTTTCGGCGAAGGAATCGGGGACGACACCATGGAACAACTGGCGGAGGTCTTTTCGCTCGACTACTCCGACACATGCGCACGGCATCTGGGCGACCACAATCGCGAGCAGGATTTCCTCACCGCGCCGGTGTTCTCCGCCCACCACAGCGAAACCTCCATGATGCGCCACATGCGGGCCCTGGCGGATCGGGACTACGGCCTGGACCGGGGGATGATCCCGCTCGGGTCATGCACGATGAAGCTCAATCCGGCCGTCGCCATGGAGGCGATCAGTCTGCCGGGATTCGCCGGCGTCCATCCGTACGCTCCCAGCGCCGACACCCGTGGGTACCAGGAGATGATGGGGGAGTTGGGTTCCTGGTTGGCCGAGATCACCGGGTACGACACTGTCAGTTTCCAGCCCAATGCCGGTTCACAAGGGGAATTCGCCGGTTTGATGGCGATTCGAAGGTACCATCAGGCCAATGGGGAACCACAGCGCACGGTGTGCCTGATCCCCACGTCGGCGCACGGGACGAATGCCGCCTCGGCCCACATGGCCGGGTTGAGCGTGGTACCCGTGGAGGTCGACGACGACGGGTCGATCGACATCGACGACCTGCGTGCGAAAGCCGCCCACCATGCCGGTGAACTGGCGGCGGTCATGGTCACCTATCCCTCCACCCACGGGGTGTACGAGGCCAGCATCCTTCAGATCTCAGACATCGTGCACGAGGCCGGGGGACAGGTGTACATCGACGGCGCCAATTTCAACGCGATGGCGGGGCTCGCCCGACTCGGGGATCTGGGCGCCGATGCCAGCCACCTGAACCTCCACAAAACCTTCGCCATCCCCCATGGGGGAGGTGGGCCGGGTGTGGGCCCCCTCGCGGTGAAAACCCACCTCGCTTGTTTCCTACCGGGCCATGAACTATTGTCAGACCCGGCAGGCGCCGTCTCAGGTGCGCCGTACGGATCGGCTGGGATCTTGCCGATCACGTACGCCTACATCGCCATGCTGGGGGCGGAAGGGCTCAAACAGGCGACCATCGGCGCGATCATCGCGGCGAACTATGTTTCAGTACGGCTCGCCGACTCGTTCCCGACCCTCTACACAGGGCAGAATTCCCGCGTGGCGCATGAATGCATCCTCGATGTGCGCCCTCTCACACACGAGACGGGGATCACCGTGGACGATGTCGCAAAAAGGCTGATTGACTACGGATTCCACGCTCCCACAATGAGTTTTCCTGTGGCGGGCACACTCATGGTCGAGCCCACCGAGTCGGAGTCCTTGGCAGAGCTGGACCGTTTCTGTGACGCGATGACCAGCATCCGCGCCGAGATCGACCAGGTCGGCCGGGGAGAATGGACCGGGCAGGACAATCCTTTGTGCAATGCTCCCCACCCTGCTCGTCGGCTCGTCGGTCCATGGACTCATCCGTACTCTCGCGAACAAGCTGTGTACCCGTCAGGTGTCCGGTCGGGTCCCGTTCTGGCAACGGGAAACGACAAGTATTGGCCTCCTGTCGCACGGATCGACCAGGCGTACGGGGACAGGCATGTGGTGTTACGGCTGGATGAATGATCGCAGGGCTTTCACGAAGACGTCCGGGGCGTCGGCGTGGACCCAATGCCCGGCGGATTTGACGCGAAGCTGACGGGCAAGGGGGAATAACGCTTTCATGGAGGCGAGGTCGGCGGCGGAGGTACGGGTGGACTGTGCGCCGGTGATCCACAAAACGGGGCGATCGTAGTGGGCGTCGATGGCTGGCCAATGACCGATCTGGGCCATGTCGCGACGAAGAACGGGGAGGTTGAGGATCCAGCGCCAATGGCCGGTGTCGTCGGGCTGGAGGTTTTGGAGGAGGAAGCCGAGAATGCGGGGATCGGGGATCGATGGGGCCAGAAGGTGGCGGGCTTGGTTCCGCGAGGTGAGAGTGGACGGGTCGATGGCGGACATGGCCCCGGCGTACGAAGCGAACTCGTCCATGGAAAGATCGGCGGGGGTGGTGTCCTCCACGACGAGACGGTCGATGAATTCGGGATGGGTCAGGGCGGTCATCATGGCCACACGACCGCCCATGGAATGGCCGACCAAACAAACGGGCTGGCCCAGGGTGGCAAGCAGTGATGCGAGACTGTCAGCCATGTCCTCGTACGAAAAATGGTCGGTCCATTCGGATGTGCCGTGGTTGGGCAGGTCAGCCAACAGGGAAGAGGCGGGCAGGAGTTTCTTGGCGATGGTGGTCCAATTGCGCCCCTGCCCGAACAGGCCGTGGAGGAAAACGAATGTGTACGGCGCGCTGCCAATCTCGACGAGGTTCATGGACGGCGCCGCCAACAACTCGTGTGCCAGTGCCGTCGTTCGTCGACGGGGCGGCGAGCCCCCAGCGAGGGCGTGTCAGGCCATGCGACAATGTGCGCTGTGCCGGGGGGAATAGCGGCCTGACATCCGGGGCATCGATAAGTTTTGAGGGCTTTGGCCCCGGGCAGGGATTGGACGATCCAACGCCCGTCGGCATGAATTTCCGAATGGGCGTGGGTGGAGGCGAGCGGACGGGGCGCTCGCATGTGTTTGGACTCTCGAGGCACTCAGGCTCGCTCACCGGAACCGGCGGGGACCCACAAGACCTCGTCGTTGCCTGTCGAGGCGTTCGCGTACCGTCCCAGGATGAACAACAGGTCTGAAAGACGGTTGAGGTACCGTACGGCGGTTTCGTTGATCTGCCGGGTCTGGGACACCTTCCAGGCGTCTCGCTCACCGCGGCGTACGATCGTGCGCGCCACATTGAGCTGGGCCGACAAAGAGGAGCCGCCTGGCAGAAGGAAGGAGCGCAGAGGGGGAAGACCAGCCGAAAACTCGTCGCACCATCCCTCCAGGCGTTCGATCCAGGAATCGTCCACGCGAAGCGCGGGGGAGGCGGTGTCCATGGGGGTGGCCAGATCAGCACCCACATCGAACAAGTCATTTTGTACGATGCGTAAGACGTTGGCTAATTTTCGGTCGTTGGCAATGGTGATAGCCACTCCGATTGCAGAATTGGCCTCATCCACGGTACCGTAGGTGTCAAGGAGTGGATCCCACTTGGGTATGGATTGGTTGTTCACCAGCCGCGTCGTGCCCCGGTCTCCAGTCCGAGTGTATATTCTGGTTAAGTTGACCATGAAGGAAAGCCTAGCAAGGCGGAAGGAAGGGCTCATGAAACCGAGAGGAATTATTTTACTCGTGTCGGTTGTGTTGTTGGGGGCAGGCCTGGCAGGATGCACTGGATCCGACGACTCCAAAAACAGTCTCGTCTGTGAGTACACAGCTTCGGGGACGGCAGCCAAACCAGTGGACCCTCCATCAACGGACAACGTTCCTAAAACCGGTACGGTGAAAGTGGTCATGCACATGGACGCCGGCGATGTGACGATGGACCTTGATCGTGCGGGAGCCCCCTGCGCGGTTCATTCGATGGAATCCCTGGTCGATCAGAAGTACTTCGACGACACCTCGTGCCATCGCCTGGTCCCCAATTTCGTCCTCCAGTGCGGTGACCCCTCCGGCACCGGGCGTGGCGGTCCCGGGTACACCTTCAAAGACGAATTGACAGGCAATGAAACCTATCCGGTCGGCACGGTGGCCATGGCCAATGCGGGAGCGGACACCAATGGATCGCAATTCTTCATTGTGCTCGGCGACAATTCCGGACTCCAACCTGACTACACAGTTCTCGGCACCGTCGAAGCTGACTCGATGGCGGTCGTGAACTATATCGCCTCGCAGGGTGTGGATCCCGATGACCCCAACGGGATCAAGCCTCTCGAGGGGGCACACATGTCCACGGTGGTCGTGGCCTCCTGATCGATGCGCCTTCTCATCGCCACCTGCGAAGTGGATTACTCCGGCAGGTTGACCGCGCACTTGCCCATGGCCAAAAGATTGGTGATGGTCAAGTCTGACGGTTCGGTTTCGGTTCATTCGGAGACCGGGGCGTACAAACCATTGAACTGGATGAGCGCGCCGTGTTCGACCATCATCGAACCCGGAGACGACCAGACCAGCCGGGTGTGGACGGTGACCAACCAGAGTTCGGACACTTTGCGGATCACGATCGCCGAGGTCGAATCGGATTCCACCTATGATCTGGGTGTGGATCCCGGTCTGGTCAAAGACGGGGTGGAGAAGCACCTTCAGGAGTTGCTGGCCGCCCATCCGAGCAGGATCCGGCCGGATCTCACACTGGTCCAACGCGAGTACTACACGGCCATCGGACCTGTCGATCTGCTGTGCCGGTCCTCATCCGGAACCCATGTCGCCGTCGAGATCAAAAGGCGGGGCGAGATCGACGGGGTCGAACAACTGACCCGGTACCTCGACCTGATGAGACGGGATCCGCTCCTGGGCACAGTCGAGGGGATCTTCGCCGCCCAGGTCATCAAGCCGCAGGCTCGTACCCTGGCCAAAGACCGGGGAATCGCCTGCGTCAGTGTGGACTATGACGAACTGCGAGGGATCGAACCCGACGAGAATCGGCTGTTTTAGCCGAATAGTCGGCTCAGCCCTGGGGCTCCTCCTCGGGCGGCGGCTCGGGAGTGTCAGGGGTTGGCGGTACGGCGTCCGTACCAGCCGAGGCGACGGGCTCGCTGTCGGAGAAGTTGACGTCGGGCAGGTCTTCCCAGTCATCCTCGCCAAACTGTGTGGCCGCGGCATTGCCCAGCCCGAACAGGTTGCCCAATTGCTGGGTGAGAGAACGTTTGCGCTGCTGGAGGGCTGTGATGTCGGCTTGGAGCTTGTTGCGCCGGTTCGAGGCCTCCAGGGTGATCCGGGACTGTGTCTCGGTGATCTCGTGCTGGGTTTGAGTGAGCATCTGCTGGGCGTGCGCGGTGGCGTCACGCCTGATCTGCTCCGCCTCGGCGACAGCTGTGTTGCGGATATTGGTCGCCAACTGGGTCTCTTCAGCGAGTTTGTTGGCGGAGGCTTCCTGCTTGGCTGCGATCTCCGCCAAAGCTGCGGCTTTCGATGCTTGCGCTTCTTCCAAAGACTTGTGCGCTTCAGCAACAAGTGTGTCTCTCGACGCCTGGGCGGTGGCCAGTGCCTGGGTCATGGACAACTCGGCTTCATTGCGCAGTTGGGTGGCCTGACGCTGGGCGCTTTCCACAATGGAGGTGGCTTCCTGTTGTGCCTGAGCGACGAGGGCTTCGGCGTGGCTCTGGGCCGCCGCCAGGGTTGCGTCCGCATCGGATTTCGTACGATCCAGGATTCCCTGTATCTCCTTCATCTGGTCCTCCCGGACCTGGGTGAGGTTGTCCATGGCGGCCGTACGAAGGGTGTCCACCTCACGCTGCCCACTCAAAGTGAGTTCCTGGGCGGCTGTGGTCGCCTCGGCTGTGATCTGTTGGGCCTCACGCATGGCGGTGGAGACGATCTCATCAGCCTGGGCTTGAGAGGCGTGCAGAATCTGGGCGGCATGGCCGGAGAGCCTGTCCACATCGATTTCTGCGTCGAAGGTTGTCTGTTCGCTCGCAGGGGCGGCACTCGGCTGGCTGAGGCGGTGGCGCAGATCCACGATCTTTTCTTCCAGACCGCGAATATAAGCGTCCACCTGAGTCTTGTCGTATCCTCGCATCTGCGTTTGGAAAGACCCTATTGCGGTGGTGGTGTCGTCAGCGTCCCAGTTCGGATTGGTGCTAGAAGACATGAAAAACTCCTCAAAAGGCAAGAACTAAACGCTCCTGATCATCATCAGGGGCGAGGCATAAGTCTACTTGATTGGGAAGCCTTGAGCCAGAACCCGTAGATTCAGGCTCAAGGCTTCAACACGTCAGTGACTGGCGGCAGGTTCGACAACCTCGACAAGCACGCCGCCGGTGTCCTTGGGATGGATGAACTGAATGCGTGATCCGCCGGTGCCTGTCTTGGGTGCGTCATACAGCAGACGTACGCCGCGAGAACGCAAAACTTCGCTGACATGGTCGATGTCGTCGACCCGGTAGCACACCTGCTGGATGCCGCCGCGGCCCTTGTTGCCCTCAATGAACTTGCCGATGGTGGAATCGGGCTTGAGGGGAGCCAGCAATTGAACCTGAGCAGATTCGGGAAGTTGCTTCCCGGTGCCGAGCATGACTTCCTCGACGCCTTGTTCTTCGTTGATTTCACGGTGAAGCAGACGGAATCCGAGCACCTCAGTGTGGAATTTGATGGCCTCGTCGAGATTGACGACGGCATAGCCAACATGATCAATACAAACAAACAGATCAGAATTTTCCATACCTTCAGTTTTCCACACTTGGCAGGGGTACGCCACTCGATTGTTTTCCGACACGCAGGGATGATTCAAGTGTTGGATCATTCTCATGGTGCATGATTGACAGTGGATGAATGTGCATGCCACATATCCAGCATGTCTGAAGAGAAAGCGGAAACATGGGAAAGTGGATCAAGAGGATCGTTGTCGGTCTTCTCGTCGTGTTTGTCGTGTTTTTTGTCGTCGGGTACCCCAGCGAGTCGGCTGCGGCTTTCAACACCTTCTTCCGCGCTGTCAAGAGCGCTTTTTGGAGGGTGTACGACTTCTTCGCCAGCCTTGGCTGAACCATGGAATCCCGGCCCAGCATATTTCGCCCCGATGTGGCGCGTTATCTCCTCGTCGATGAGGGGGAATTCATCGTCGACGAGGTCGTCAAACATCCAATCTGCATGACCGGCCCATGCGCGCTCACTGTGGCAGGGGTGGCGATCATGCTCGGCTCGGCGTTGCTCACCCGGTGGTGGCCGCCGATCCTCATCATCGGCTTGGCTGCCTGTTGCGTCGGACTGTGGAGATTCCACGAGATCTCCATGGACAGGTTTGTGATCACCAATATGCGTGTCTTCCGAGTCCATGGTGTCGTCAACAGGCATGTGGCCACGATGCCGCTCACCCGGATCCTCGACATCGCCGTCTACCAACCCCTCCTCGGCATGATCTTCAACTACGGGCATTTCACCTTCGAGTCGGCCGCCGACGACCAGGGGCTGCGCCGCATCACGTACGTCGCCAGCCCCAAGGAACGAGACCTCACGATCCAGCGCGTCATCCAGCGAGCCGGCATCCGTGCGGTTGCCGCTTCAGAGGAAGATGACGGGTCATAGATTTGGGTAGGCGGGGGATGGGAGGCAACAAACGTGAGTACCCATCAAGTCATGCCAAAGCTCTGTCGACAACCGCCCGTGCTTCTTCCTGGACCTTGGCCAGGTGGTCAGTGCCCAGGAAGGATTCGGCGTAGATCTTGTAGATGTTTTCCGTGCCGGAGGGGCGGGCGGCGAACCAGGCATTGTCTGTGACAACCTTGAGTCCCCCGATGGGAGCGCCGTTACCCGGTGCATTGGTGAGGATGGCCCGGATCGGTTCTCCGGCGAGGTCGGTGGCGGTCACATCGGCGGGGGAGAGGTGCGACAGGCGTGCCTTTTGTTCCCTGGTGGCCGGGGCGTCCGCCCGGGCGTAGGAGGAGACCCCGAATTTGGCTTCCAGGTCGCGATAATGGACAAAGGGGTCGTCTCCGGTCACGGCGAGGATCTCGCTGGCGAGCAAATCGAGGATGATGCCATCCTTGTCCGTTGTCCATGTCTTTCCCTCACGGGTGAGGAAGGAGGCCCCGGCTGATTCTTCGCCGCCGAAACCGAGGGTCCCGGAGATGAGACCCGGCACGAACCACTTGAAGCCCACGGGGACCTCCACCAATTCTCTACCGATCGAGGCTGCGACCCGGTCGATGATGGAACTGGAGACCAGGGTCTTGCCGACCGCGGCGTTCGCGGGCCATCCGGGGCGATGGGTGAACAGGTAGTCGATGGCGACGGCCAGATAATGGTTGGGGTTGAGCAACCCCCCTTCCGGGGTGACGACCCCATGACGGTCCGAATCGGCGTCATTGCCGGTTGAGATCTGATATTTATCCTTGTCAGCAACCACGTTTGCCATGCAGTACGGTGAGGAGCAGTCCATTCGGATCTTGCCGTCATGATCCAGTGTCATGAACGCCCATCTGGGATCCAGCCGGGTGTCGGTCACTGTCAGGTTCAATCCCAAATGCTCGGCGATGTACTGCCAATATTGCAAAGAGGCCCCACCCAGGGGGTTGGCTCCGATCCGTACTCCTGAGGAGCGGATGGCGTCGATGTCGACCACCGTGGGCAACGCCTGGCAATAGGGCGTACGGAAGTCGAACCATTCCACCGTGTCATGGGTGGAGGAACGCTTGACCTGGGACGGGTCGCGCAACAACTGGTTGGCGCGGTCGGCGATCCACGCGGTGGCGTCGGTGTCGGCCGGCCCGCCGTTGGGGGGATTGTACTTGAAGCCGCCGTCGCGCGGAGGGTTGTGGGAGGGGGTGACCACGATCCCGTCCGCCAGGTTGGATGTACGCCCCGCGTTGTGGGCGATGATCGCACGCGACAGCGCGGGAGTCGGGGTGTACTGGCCGTCCCGGTCTGAGAGGGTGGGCACACCGTTGGCGCTCAGCACTTCCAATGCCGTCTTCCATGCGGGGATGGACAACCCATGTGTGTCCTTGGCGATGTAGAGCGGGCCCGTGGTGTGCTGGGCGGCCCGGTACTCCACGATGGCCTGGGTGATACAGGCGATGTGCGCCTGGTTGAAAGCACCGTCGAAGCTGGATCCGCGATGCCCGGATGTGCCGAAGACGACCTTCTGATCCGGATCATCGGGATTGGGGGTGATGTCATAGTACGCAGAGATCATCGCATCGACATCAATCAAATCTTGTTCTTGAGCCAGTTGGCCCGCACGGGGATCATTCATAATTTCATCTTCCTCTTTTGTGTCCCGATCGGCAAGCGGTCCATGTTCATGGCAGAATGAACCCATGGCTCAAATATCCGGCGCAGTTGATCTGTCACAACTCGCATCCACTCCCACCACATCAGGCACGTACGTCACAGAGGTGAGCGAAGCTGACTTCGACGCGACAATACGCAAATCCATCCAGTACCCCATCGTGCTCGAGTTCTATTCAGGCAAGGCCCCAGAATCAGCCGCGATGGGCGAGGTCCTCGCACAATTGGCGAATGAGGCAGGCGGGGCGTGGCTGTTGGCCAGGATGAATGTCGACAATTCTCCCCAAATAGTCCAGGCACTGCAGATACGGGCCGTACCCATGGTGGTCGGCGTCCTCGGCGGCCAGCTCGTACCCCTGTGGCAAGGGTCGATGGCGAAGAGCGACGCCGCCAACGTGATCGGCGAGTTGTTGAAGATGGCCGCGGGAAATGGCATCCTCGGCAAGGCGGAGCCGCAGACACCCCCGCAAGCCGAGGCGGAGGAGGACCCCCGGTACAAAGCTGCCTATGACGCGATGGCTCGCAGTGACTATTCCGCGGCCCAGGCGGAGTTCGAGAAGCTTCTGGCCGCCACCCCATCCGACCCGCTGGCGAAGATCGGCAAGGCACAATCCTCACTGCTGGCCAGAGTCAGCAAAATGGACCCTTCCACAGTGATGGCGCTCGCCAATGAGCAAGATGCCAGTATAGATGCTATTATGGATGCCACGGACCTTGACATCGCTTCAGGGAACCTGGAGGCGGGGTTTTCCCGTCTCACACAAGCTATCAATCGTACTGTGGGTGACGAACGTGAAAAACTGCGTTTGCGCCTGTTGGAGCTGTTTGATACCCAAGATCCTTCAGACAGGGCAGTATTGAACGCCCGAAGGAACCTGGCTTCTGCGCTGTTCTGACCCAGCCTTGTGCGCCATAGGTATGATGACTGCGGTTGTTAGCATGCCACAAGGAAGGGAATCTGATGTACGTGGAACAGCAGATGAAACAACAGGGAACCCATAGTTATGTGCTGAATTCACTGGGCACACGCATCGCGTCGGGCGAATTGCCCGCGGCGACGGTGATCAATCTCAGCCAGTTGGAGGAAGAGTACTGCGTCTCTCGTACGGTCGTCCGTGAGGTGGTACGGGTGCTGGAATCCCACGGGATGCTCGTCTCGCGGCGCCGGGTCGGAATCACCGTCCAGCCCAAAGCCAAATGGGATGTGCTCGCCGAACCAGTGATCCGTTGGCGTCTGGACGGACCCGACTGCGAACGGCAGATCTGCGAACTGATGGAATTGCGCCTGGCGATCGAACCGGTCGCGGTCCGATTCGCCGCCCAGAGGGCGACCAAGGAGGAACGGGACAATCTCGTCGAGTTGGCGTTGACCCTGGACGAACTGGGTCGGCAGAAGAAAGCCAACACGAAAGAATTCTTGGACATCGACATCGCTTTCCATGCCGCGTTGATCAGGGCGAGCAAGAGCCCCCTGCTGATTTGCATGGTCGGACCGATCACCGAGGTGATCGCCGGCCGCTGGGTACACAACATGTTGTCAGGGACCCCGCAGGCCGGAACACTCGAATCTCACATCGCCATCGCCGAAGCGGTCAGGGACGGCGACTCTCACGCGGCCACCATCGCCAATGCCTCCCTGCTCAGCGTCGTCTCCTCGGAGCTCGGCGTTATCTGACATGGCGCGCCACCCTCTACGATGAGAGGGTGATTGTCTCTGTCGTACTGGCTGGCCTGGGCGCCGGGCTGTCCCTCATCGTGGCCATCGGCGCACAAAATGCCTTTGTCCTACGCCAGGGGCTTAGTCGCGAACATGTCGGCTGGGTGGTTGCGACATGCGTGTGCTCCGACATCCTCCTGATCTCGGCCGGCACGGCAGGGCTGGAACAAATCTCCCTGGTTGCTTCCTGGGCACTGCCCGTCATGAAGTGGGGAGGCGTCGCGTTCCTTGTGGCGTACGGTTTCCTGTCGTTGAGAAGAGCCTGGAAAAATCAGGCGTTGACCGATGACGGCCAAACCTCGAGGAGACTGTGGCCCACGGTACTGACGTGCCTGGCTCTGACGTGGCTCAACCCGCATGTCTACCTGGACACAGTCCTGTTGTTGGGATCGCTTGCCGTGACGCACCGCCCGTACCAATGGTGGTTCGCCGTGGGCGCGATGTGCGGCAGCTGCCTCTGGTTCCCCTTACTGGGGTACGGAGCGCGCTGGCTGCGCCCGGTCTTCGCAACCTCTCGGTCCTGGCGGGTCCTGGACGTCGTGATCGCCCTGGTCATGTGGGCCATCGCCGCCTCCCTCATCTGGTGATCGCGCTCAGCCATCCTGCCCTCCACACCTGTCATCCTGACAAAGTCAGGATCTGGGCGGCTGGATGCTGAACAGCCAACTTATTGTCAAAAGTGAGCAGCGGCACATTGCCGGAAACCCTGGCTTCTTCGGCCAGGTAACAGTCGGTGTACGAAAGGGCGGGATGATCGAGGAAACACTCAATGACACCCTCAATGAAACTCCTGTTGGTTTCCAGGCTTGGATCCAGAATGATCGCGCGGACAATGTCCGCTACTTGTTCCCGCGTCAAGGAGTAGTGATGACTGAGGGCATGGACCGTCTCGCTGATCGCCATGTCAGTGACCCGGTAGTGTGCACCGGGCTCGGTGACAAGAGCTTTGACGATTGCGTAGTGTTCAGGGATGTCACGCAGTACGAGTCGAAGAAGCACATTGGTGTCCAAGGTGGCAGACATCAAAGTCTCGGCTCGCGTGTCTCATAAAATCCATGAACATCCTCCAGCGGCGGAATCCCCGGTTTGATCCATGAGTGAAACCGGGCAGACATTTCATCCCATGTCTCTCGTTTTCTGATGGTCGCTTCAGGTTGGTCGCTGCTCTCATCAAAGATGACAGTGTCCCCAGGGTTCAACCCGAGCTTCCGACGAAGTTCCACAGGTATGACAACCTGTCCTTTACTCGAGATCGTAGCAGTCAGCATTTCCCACCTACTTTCGGGATTGACCTTTACATCTAGTATAGCGTTTTACCCTGGCCCGGATTAGTGGTCAATGAAAATCGATGCGGGGCACTAGAGGATCTTGGTCGTTGGGGCTGCGGTGTGGTCGGCTTCGATGTGTTCGGGCATCCATTCCAGCCAGACGCTGGCCAGGGCCGGGATCTTGATGTCCGCGTGATGGGGGAAGCCCCTATGGCCCTCGTCGACGGCCTCGATGGAACCGTTGAGGTAGTCGCCCGTGCCGTCGTACTGGGCTTCGTTGGTGTTGAGGATCTCCTTCCACGTGCCGGCTTGCGGCAGGCCCAGGCGGTACTTCTCGTGGGGGGTGGCGGAGAAGTTCGTCACACAGGCCACGATGCGGTTCTGGCCGTCGGTGCGAAGCCATGCGAAGACATTGGCGCCGGAGTCGTCGCCGACGATCCAACCAAAGCCCTCAGGTTCGTTGTCCTTGCGCCAGAAGGCACGGTTTGAACGGTATATGGCGTTCATGTCATGGAAGAGCAACTGGAGCCCGTGGTGGCCCCACAGTCCGGTGACCCACCATTCCAGGGACTCTTTCTCGGTGAACTCGTGACGCTGGCCGAACTCCTGACCCATGAAGATCAGTTGCTTGCCCGGCCAGGACCACTGATAGGAGTAGAAGGCGCGCAGGGTGGCGAATTTGCGCCAGTCGTCCTGGGGGATCTTGTCGATCATCGACCCTTTGCCGTGTACGACCTCGTCGTGGCTGATGGGCAGGATGTAGTTCTCGGAATAGGCGTACACCATGGCGAAGGTGATGTCGCCGTGGTGCCACTGGCGGTAGATGGGGTCGAGTTCGATGTAGCGCAGGGAGTCGTTCATCCACCCCATGTTCCACTTGAAGCCGAAGCCCAGCCCGCCCTGGTCGACGGGTTTGGTCACACCCTCGAAGGCGGTGGACTCCTCGGCGATCATCATGATCCCGGGGCAACGCTTGTAGAGGTGGTGGTTGACGTACTTCAGGAAATCGATGGCCTCGAGGTTCTCGCGTCCGCCGTACTTGTTGGGGACCCATTCGCCGTCACGCCTGGAGTAGTCGAGGTACAGCATGGAGGCGACCGCGTCAACGCGCAGCCCGTCGATGTGGAACTCCTGGAGCCAGTACAGCGCGTTGGACACCAGGAAGGACTTCACCTCGTTGCGTCCGAAGTTGAAGATGTACGTGCCCCAGTCGGGGTGGAACCCCTGACGCGGGTCGGCGTGCTCGTACAGGGATGTGCCGTCGAACTTGACCAGGGACCACTCGTCGGTGGCGAAGTGGCCCGGCACCCAGTCCATGATGACGCCGATCCCGGCCTGGTGGAGACGGTCGATGAGATAACGCAGGTCGTCGGGGTTCCCGTACCGGGACGTCGGCGCGAAATAACCGGTGGTCTGATACCCCCACGATCCCAGGAAAGGATGCTCTGACAAGGGCATGAATTCCACATGGGTGTATCCCTGCCACGTCACGTACTCGATGAGTTCGTCGGCGATGTCGCGATAGCCCTTTCCCTTGCGCCATGAGCCGAGGTGCATCTCGTAGATCGACACGGGGGATTCCCATGCCTTCCATGCTTCCCGGTAGTCCATCCAGGCCTTGTCGTCCCACGTGTGGGTGGTATCGAAGACGATCGACGCCCACGCCCCGTCGGTCTCAGAGAAGGAGGCCATCGGGTCGGCTTTCTCGCGCCACACCCCGTCCGAGCCCAGGACCTTGAACTTGTAGCGGGTGCCGGTGCCGCGTTGCTCGATGAAGCGAGACCACACCCCGGTTCCGGGCAGTTTCACCATTTCGTCGCCCGACCAGTAGTTGAAGTCGCCTGACACGAGGACTTTTTGGGCGTTGGGCGCCCACACGGAAAACCGTACCCCCGGGATGCGTTTCCCGGTGTCGGAGTCCAGAACGGTGGTCACATGGGCGCCCAGTCGCTTCCACAATTCCGTGTCGCCGCCGTTGGCGAATCCTTCCATGTCCGTTCCGCGCAGTTCGCCCGCGAGGTCGTAGGTCGCCATGTTTTCTCCTTTTGTTCCGGGGCACAAAGCCATGATCAAGACTAGTCCACAACAGTCAGAATGTGGGCAGGCTGGGCTGGGCCCAGGGAGACGAAATCTTCGGATCCCCACTGCCACGTGTTGCCCGTCAGCAGGTCGTGGACGCGAATCTGAGCGTTGGATGGCAGCCCCAGGGCATTCAGGTCGAGGTGGACCTCCCCGGACTGGTAGTCGTACGGATCGAGGCTGACAATCATGATCATCCGGTCGTCGCCCTCAGTTTTGGAGTACGCGATGACCTTCTCATTGGTGGTCTGATGGAAGTGGATCGTGCGCAATGTGTGAAGCGCCGGATGCTCACGCCGTACAGTGTTGAGGATGGTGATCAGCTCGTTGAGGTTGGGTTCGGCTCTGTAGTCGCGGGGGCGGTATTCGTACTTCTCAGAATCGAGGTACTCCTCGCGGCCAGGGACCGGGGCGTGCTCGAAGAGTTCGAAACCGGAGTAGACACCCCAGCTGGGGCTCATGGTGGCGGCCAGGATCGCGCGGATGGCGAACCCGGCCTGGGTGCCGTCTTGGAGATAGAGGGGGTTGATGTCGGGGGTGTTGACGAAGAAGTTGGGGCGGTAAAATCCCGCCAGGTCCTGGCTGAGTTCCTTGAGGTACTCCTCGAGTTCCCATTTCTCGGTCCGCCACGTGAAATAGGTGTACGACTGGTGGAACCCGACTTTGCCGAGCGCCTGCATCATCTCGGGGCGGGTGAACGCCTCGGCGAGGAAGAGGACTTCAGGATGGCGCTTCCTCATCTCAGCCATGAGCCAGGCCCAGAATTCGACAGGTTTGGTGTGGGGATTGTCCACGCGGAAGATGGTGACCCCCTTGTCGATCCAGAATTCCAGGAGTCGTACGCACTCGTGGTAGATCCCTTCCGGGTCCCGGTCGAAGTTGATCGGGTAGATGTCCTGGTATTTCTTGGGCGGGTTCTCGGCGTACGCGATGGTCCCGTCGAGCCGTGTGGTGAACCACTCAGGATGGTCTTTCACCCAGGGGTGGTCGGGGGAGACCTGCAGGGCGAAATCGAGGGCGACTTCCATGCCGAGTTTTGTGGCACGATCCACGAATCGGGCGAAGGAGTCGAAATCTCCCAGATCGGGATGGATGGCGTCATGGCCGCCTTCGACCCCGCCCACAGCCCACGGCGAACCGGGGTCGTCGGGCCCTGGGGTGAGGGAGTTGTTCTTTCCCTTGCGGAACTGGGTTCCGATGGGATGGATGGGCGGGAGATAGATCACGTCGAAACCCATGGCGGCCACGTCTTCCAGCCGCTCAGCGGCGGTGTCGAAGGTGCCGGAAACCCATGTTCCGTCATCTTTCTGGTAGGCGCCCTGGGAACGGGGGAACATCTCGTACCAAGAGGAGAACAGGGCTTTGTCCCTGTCGACCCACAAGGGGAAATCGGCTGTGGGGGAGACCATGTCCCGCAGAGGGTGGCTGCGGATCAACGACCAGAACTGGTCGTCATTGATCACGTCCATCATGGCCTCGGGGTTCGCGCCGACGGAGAAGGCGGGGGTGTGGGCGGCAAGGAGGGCGGCGTCCGCGGGACTGATCGGCGTGGCGTCGGCGATGGTGCGGGTGAGAAGGTCCTCACCTTCCATCCGTACGAGTTCCAGGTCTATCCCGGCGGGGATCTTGATCTGGGCGTTGTGGTGCCAGGTCGCCCACGGGTCGGACCATCCCTCCACGCGGAACTTCCATTGTCCGGGTGAGTCCGGGCGTACCCAGGCCTGATAGATGTCCAGGCCCTCCGGCCAGATCTGGGGCATGGGATAAGCGATCTGGCGCCCGTCAGGCGAGGTGAGGACCACGGTGGCCCCCAGGGCGTCGTGTCCCTCCCGGAAAACTCTGGCTGTGATGGGGAAACTCTCTTGGGCAACGGCTTTCGCGGGATAGGCCCCACCTTCGATCACCGGGTCGACCTTCACCACGGGGATCCTTCCAATCCCCCGGGGCAGGTCCAGACGATGGGGGCCGAGGTCCAATGTGTCCTTCGCGGGAACCGGTTTCGCCGGGCTTGGTTTCGCTGGGGAGGCTGGTTTTGCTGGGGAGCTTGGTTTTGTTGGGGAGGCTGGTTTTGTTGGGGAGGCTGGTTTCGCCGCCGATGTTTTTCGCGGTTTGGGCGGGGTTTTTTTGGCCTCAGCAGTCTTGGGGCCCTGTGATGATTGAGAACTGGTTTTCGCGGCGCTGGACCGGGGAGATTGACGGCGTGCTGGAGTGTCCATAATCAACAATCTAGCGGTCGCACGCTGTGCTGCCCAACTCCAGGCCATCATTTGGGGAGCGGGAGCACAGTACAATCAGTGGTGGTCGTCCGGATACAGAGGAGATAACAATGCTTGGCGCAATAGTGGGGGATATCGTTGGATCGATTTACGAGTGGCACAACATCACGACCAAGGATTTCCCGTTCTTCGCCCAGAAGTGCTTCTTCACTGACGACTCAGTGATGACGATCGCCGTGGCAGACGCCCTCCTTCAGGGTGGTACTCCCGACGACATGGTCGATTCGATGAAACATTTCGGAAGGCTTCACCCGGATGCCGGTTATGGCGGTCGTTTCGGGAGATGGGTGATCTCGGATGATCGCCGACCGTACAACAGTTGGGGCAATGGTTCTGCCATGAGGGTCTCTGCTTGCGCCTGGTGGGCGGATTGTCTGAGTGAGGCCGAGGATCTCGCGAGGGTTTCGGCCCAGGTGACCCACAACCATCCGGAGGGGGTCAAGGGCGCCCAGGCGACGGCTGGCTCCATCTACCTCGCACGGACCGGGACGGACAAAGCCGGGATCAGGGACTATGTGTCAACGACGTATGGTTACGACCTGACACGGTCCATCGACGAGATCCGCCCGACCTATAAGTTCAACGAGAGTTGTCAGAACACTGTGCCTGAGGCGATCACCGCGTTCCTGGAATCCACCGATTTCGAAGACGCCATCCGTACCGCCATTTCCCTGGGCGGGGATTCCGACACCCTGGCCGCCATCACCGGGGGCATCGCCGAGGCCGCGTACTCGATCCCACAGTGGATCCTCACCCATGCGTGGTCACTCCTGGACGACGACATGACTGCGGTGGTACGTGCCTGGGTCGCTGCTGGGAAGCCGCTCGGATGCGAACCCCCGTTGTGAAGATTCATGCGCTTAGCACATATTTCCATAGAAATTTCCCAATGTCACTATGTGATCGTTTTCAGGAAAATCTCCCCACTTTCTCAGCACCCTGACGGACACTGGAATCACCTCAACAAAGGAGATCACAATGTTCGGTATTCGTTTTGCACGGTTCCAACCCAATGAATATGTGCTGGTCTATTCCAGTGGCAAAGTTGTACGTGAGGGGCAAGGATTGTCTTTCTTCTACTACGCCCCTCGTACCTCGATCGTCATGCTGCCCCTGTCCAGCACGGACGGTCCGTTCATCTTCAACGAGGTCACGTCGGACTTCCAGACCGTGTCCATCCAGGGGCAGGCGACGTTTCGCATCGTGGACCAGGTCAAGGTCGCATCGCTGCTCAATTACACGGTGAAGGTGGGCCGCGGACCAGTGACGTACGCCTCGGACGACCCACAGAAGCTCGGGCAGAGGGTCAGCACCATCATCCAGGTGTTGACCAAGAAACACATCGAGTCGTTGACGATGGTCCAGGCGATCCGCTCCAGCGAGAAACTGGCCGGGCTCATCCTGGCCGATGTGCGTTCCGATGAGGAGATCATGGAGCTCGGCATCGAGATCATGGGGCTCTCGGTCCTCGCCGTACGCCCGACCAAGGACACCTCAAGCGCCCTGGAGGCTGAGACACGTGAGAAGATCCTGAAGACGGCCGACGACGCGATCTACGAGCGGCGCAACGCCTCGATCGAACAAGAACGAGGCGTCAAGGAGAATGAGTACAACACAGAGATCGCGGTGGAGAACAAACGCCGCCAGGTGCGCGAAGCCCAGTTGGCCGCCGAGCAGGAAGAACTGCTGAAGAAGCAAGAACTGGAGGACGCCACCATGGATTTCTCCATCGCACAGGCTGAGAAACGCAAGACCCTGGTGGCCATCGAGAGTGAGAACGCCCGCGCCCAGGCCGATGCCAAGGCGTACGAGATGCAAGCAATGGTCGATGTGCTTTCCGGGTTGGACCTGGAGGTCGTCAAGGCTTTGGCGACGGTCGACATGGAGCCCGGGACCCTGATCGCCAATGCGTTCTCGACTCTCGCGAGCAACACTGACAAGATCGGTGAACTCAACATTTCACCAGACCTGCTGAGAGAGGTCCTGAAATCATGAGCAGGTCGGAACGCAAGGTTATTGTCATCACCCGCCAGACGCGGGCGGATGAACTGATCCGGCGGTTCAACACCCTCGCCCAGGCTGAGTTCTATGTGACGAGCAGAGGCGGCGACTTCTCCGACTACCAGGAGGAGTCCGTGCGCTACAAGGCTGCTGTCGCCGCGTCGTGTCAGGTGATTGAGAATCTCGCGCGGATGCAGCGACTCGACCGGGAGTACGTCCCGGCGTACATTTTCGGCCCGGATGACATCGTCGTGGTCATCGGCCAAGACGGTTTGGTCGCGAACACGGTGAAGTACCTCCATGGGCAGCCTCTGATCGCGGTCAATCCGGATCCAGCGAGGTACGACGGGGTGTTGCTGCCTTTCGTGGCAGCCGACGTGAAGCCGGTTCTCCTCGCAGTGCTGGCCGGGAGATTTTCTGTCACAGAGGTCACCATGGCCCAGGCGAGTTTGGGCGACGGGCAATCCATGCTCGCGGTCAATGATTTCTTCATCGGTCGCACAACCCATGTGTCCGCGCGGTACAGTTTGCAGGTGGGGAAGATGGCCGAGAACCAGTCCTCGTCCGGGATCATCGTCTCCACCGGGCTCGGTCGTACTGGATGGTTGAAATCCGTTGTCACAGGGGCGTCCGCGGTGGCCGCCGCGCTAGGGGCCGATCCGGTGGGCGATCCCATCCCCTCAGGATCGAGCCAATGGGGCAGTGACACGTTGTACTATTCCGTACGCGAACCCTTCCCCAGCCGTGTCACGGGTACCTCGTTGGTTTTCGGACAGGTATCAAAGGCGCAAACACTCCAGGTCACCTCCCAGATGCCTGAGAACGGGGTGATCTTCAGCGACGGTGTCGAGGACGATTTCTTGCGATTCACCTCCGGTGTCACCGCCCGGATATCCATCGCAGGGGACAAGGGCCAATTGGTCACCTGACGCGCCCACCGCGGTACTCAGTACACTAAAGGATATGGAAATGATTTCATCAAGCCCCGCGGTCACGATCCGTCAGGTGGCGGTGTCCCCGATGGACAACAATGTCTACCTGATCACCTCACGTGTCACGGGCAAACAGATCCTCATCGACGCGGCCAACGATCCGGATGAGATCTCGTCGATGATCGCCTCAGCCCGCGACGACGGTCCGGTCCCCGAGGTCGATCTCATCATCGCCACTCACAGCCACGCCGATCATCTGGGCGCTTTGGCCACGATGGTCAGGCGTACGGGGGCTCCAACCGCGTCGGGGCGTGAGGACGCGGATGCCATCACGGGACAAACTGGGATCGTCATGGATCGCGTTCTCGACCACGGCGACACCATCGGGGTCGACGGGATCGAATTGACGGTGATCGGGTTGCGCGGGCACACGCCCGGTTCGATCGCCCTGGCGTACGTCGAACCCGGCCAGGTGGTTCATCTTTTCAGCGGGGACAGTCTTTTCCCCGGCGGAGTGGGGAACACGAACCATGACCCTGTCCGGTTCGCGTCCCTGTTCTGTGATGTCAGCACCCGGATTTTCGATGTGTACCCCGATAGCACCGTCGTCCATCCAGGCCATGGGAACCCCACGACCCTGGGCGCCGAGCGTCCCCATCTGGGCGAATGGAGGTCCCGGGGTTGGTGACGCGCCAAACCATTGTCTACGACTGTGACGTTGTGGGGCGGCGAATGAACGTTCCAGGGGTGAAATTGGTTCATATGCCACCCCATGAGGGTGTAGTCGTTCTTTTTGACGCTGGTACGGATGGTGGCCTACACTGATGAGGCTTGAAGCCATGCGAATGTAGCTCAATGGTAGAGCCCCAGCCTTCCAAGCTGGTCATGCGGGTTCGATTCCCGTCATTCGCT
>JGI24699J35502_11134199_pt1 | contig 53569 bp, 51 predicted proteins | sample TergutMp193P4_FD_35502 | JGI IMG/M metagenome (IMG submission 35502)
TCGTGCATCGAATCTTTAGAACTTGTGCAGCTATACATAACTTTAAAATTAAAATCAATCCATGGCATTACAAAAACTAATTTACATAAACTCTATTGAAAACAATTATTGGTTGTGTTCCAAAAGCACGCTGGTATAGAAATTTGAGAATGAAAGCAATGGCGCTATTTTTGTACCAGCATACTTTTTTACGTCATCACCCAAAAGTAAAATTGTTGCTTACATCTATCTGATCAAAAGTATTGTATATAAATATTTTCAAGAAAGCGTTATTGCCGAAAGAATTTATTGTATTTTTGTGTAGATATTTACGTGAGGAGTGCGATAAGATACGCAAATGAACGGCATCATTAATTCAATAAAAATTCAAGAATAAAATTATAATGAAAAAAAATAAAAGCCTACTAATCAGTTGCTTGATATTATACTTGTGGAGTTGTCAGGCAAAACACGCTAAAACCATGATAATACCGCTGCCTAATGACAAAGAATTTACCATTTGGTCAACGCCTAACTTAATTTATGATAATGGAGAAAAATACGACTTTAAGGTATCCTACGATCTTATTGAATTAATGCCCATGCCGATAAAAACCATAATTGCCCGCTATACAGCATTTCTTCCGTCTTATCTATTGGATGAACATACGGAACTGGAATTTGCGCAAGCATTGGGCGGTTTTTCTACATTAGAGGAAGCGCGAAATGTTTTACTCAAAGATTGGAGCGGTGAAGACCTTGGCGTTCGAAGTTATTTTCCAGCCTCTTTGATAATGAAGAAAACAAAAGAATCGCTTTTTTTTGAATACTGCGCGATGTATGGGGATAAAATAACCGACGAGTTTAAGATCAGCGAAAGCGGGAAAATTAGCTATCTCAAACAACCCGAACCGATAGAAAATATTTCCTATAATCGTAAAACGCTTTTGAATGAATGCGGAAATTATCGTTTCCTATTGAATGGAGAACCCATAGAACATTTCACTTTTTTGTATCTCGACGCCGATAATATTAAATCCGTTGGCATCAATAAACGCGACCACATTGTTTATATCGAACAAATAAACAAAAATCCAAAATATTTTGTCCGTTCCGATCTCAGTCAATATTTGGATTCACTTGCGGCATTCAAGGTGCAAAGTATAGACGAAATTGATAAGGTATTCATACAAGATGAAACCATCAATGCGAATCATTACGATGAATTTTATGAATCTTGTAAAATAGAAACTTCTGCCATAAAAAGCATTCGTAGTTTTATTCTTTCAAACAACGAATACGAAACAAAGTGCGTGGCGTTTGTGTTGAAAAAATAAAGAACAAGGAGAAAGAGATACTATTCAAGCAAAAAATTAGGAGCATACTTTTTACATCACCCTCAGAATAGAAAAACTGCATATTATCATCTTCTGTATGTATTTAAAGGTGGATAAAAAGCGTCTTCGATATGCTCTATTTCAAAGCCCGGAAATTTTCCCGTCACCCAAATAATATCGAAACGGGCGGGTAAATCAATATTGAAAAAACGAATATAACAATCTGCAGCTGAAATGATTTTTCTGATTTTTGCATTGTTCACGGCGTTTTCGGGCAACTCCCAGTCATTGGAACGAGTTTTTACTTCTACGATCACCAACTCATCGTCCGTCTGGGCGACAATATCCAGCTCTAAGTGTCCAAAATGCCAATTTACATGGAGAATTTGATATCCTTTTGTTTTTAAATAGGCTACGGCAGCGACTTCTCCTTCTTTTCCTAATTCATTATGTTGGGCCATGGTTAAAAAAATTTTATACAAATATATAATCTTTTTCTTTTTATTTCAAATAGAAGGATGTATTTTTGTACGCTGATCATAAAATGAAAAGTCACATGAAAACAAAAACATATCTTACTTTATTTTTTATATTATTTATGACGATGATATCTTGTTCTTCCAATGCTCAGACCTATACTCTTGAAACGAGTTTGGGAAATATCAAACTAATATTGTATGATAATACCCCTCTGCACAAAGCAAATTTCGAAAATTTAGTTGAAAAGCACGCTTACGACAGTGTTCTCTTTCACCGGATCATCAAGGGTTTTATGATTCAAACAGGCGACTTGCGCACGAAGCCCAGCACTTCGGTGGATACCACTGCGGATGCAACAATTCCGGCTGAATTTGTTCCCGAAAATTTTCACAAAAAAGGAGCGATAGCGGCTGCCCGTACAGGAGATTTGGTCAATCCTGAAAAACGCTCTTCGCTCACTCAATTTTATATTGTAGAGGGACGAACATTTTCGGACGAAGAATTGGATTATTTAGAACAAGCAACAGGCAAACATTGGAACGAAGAACAAAGAAATGTATATAAAACGCTGGGAGGAACTCCGTTTCTGGATCAGGAGTATACCGTATTTGGCGAAGTAGTGGAAGGCTTAGAGGTAGTAGACAAAATTGCCGCGCTGCCGACCCGTCCCGGAGATTATCCAATAGCTGATATCCGCATTCTCACAATTACAAAAGATTAAACAATCCGGATGACAGGATTGTTCGACGATAACTATTTCATGAAGCAAGCCCTTTTGGAAGCGCAAAAAGCGTATGAAAGAGGAGAAATTCCCGTGGGAGCCATTATTACTTGCCAGAATCGGATCATTGCCCGCGCTCACAATCTGACAGAAACGCTCAACGATGCAACCGCTCATGCGGAAATGCAAGCCATTACAGCCGCGACTTCCGTATTAGGAGGCAAATACCTAATAGACTGCACAATATATGTTACGATAGAACCCTGCTCCATGTGTGCCGGCGCATTGGGATGGTCGCAGATATCCCAGATTGTATATGGAGCCAGAGACGAAAAACGCGGCTTCTTGAAGATTGCTCCTGCCGCTGTTCATCCGCAAACAGAATTGAAGGGCGGAATCAGGGCCGAAGAAGCGGCCCATTTAATAAAACAATTTTTCAAAAATAGACGATGTTAAACATTTTAATCACAGGCGCCAATGGATTTATTGGCAGTTTTCTGGTCGAAGAAGCGATAAGAAGAAATTGGCAAACCTGGGCTGGAATCCGCCAAAGCAGTAGCTTAGTTTATTTGCAAGACCCTCGGATTCACTTTATTGATTTGGATTACGCTCATAAAGACCAACTCAAAAAACAAATTCTTGCGCATGCCGCCCGGTATGGGTCATGGGATTACGTAATTCATAATGCAGGAGTCACCAAATGTTTGGATTCTTCTGATTTTAATCATATCAATTATTTTTTCACTAAACAGTTAATCGAAGCCTTGCAGGAAACAGGTCAAACGCCGAAAAAATTTGTGCTGATGAGCAGTTTGAGCGCTCATTGTTGCGAAGGAGATACAGCGTATGGACGAAGTAAATTGAAAGCCGAACATTTTTTAAGGTCGCAATCAAATTTTCCTTTCATCATTCTTTGCCCGACGGGAGTTTATGGACCTCGTGAAAAAGATTATTATCTTTTGTTGAAAACCATCCAGAAGGGATTAGACATAACGGTCGGATTCGAGCCGCAAAAACTCAGTTTCATCTATGTAAAAGATTTGGTAAAAGCCGTGTACCTTTCATTGGATCGTCCGGTTGAAAACCGCACCTATTTAGTTTCCGATGGACAGGTTTATTCCGACCGCGAATACACGGAGATTGCGAAAAATGCTTTGGGGAAAAAGCGGGTGTTGTCTATGCGCATCCCTCTGTTTGCGCTAAAAATAATTTCCATCGTGGCCGAAGATTTCTCCCGATTTCGAGGACAAGTCTCCACGCTCAATCGCGATAAATACAGAATCATGGCACAACGCGATTGGAGTTGCGATACGCGCCCTCTCCACGCCGAACTGGGTTTCGAAGCCGATTACGATCTGCAGCACGGAATAGAGGAGTCGGTTCGCTGGTACCGCGAAAACAGCTGGTTGTGATTTTTTCTCATTCCAACAGAAGAGTATAAGTCAAACAACCGAAGAATTCATCCTTTATTTTTGGAATTTTTTCGAATATTCCGAATACCGACGATCCTGATCCAGAGAGGCTGGCATAAACCGCGCCGGTCTCATACAATCGCTTCTTTATTGCACCTATTTCAGGATATTGAGCAAATACGCCGTACTCAAAATCGTTCACTAATTCTTTTTTCCATCGAACCAGAGGGGAATGAATCAGGTTATAAACAGACTCTTTATGCGGCTGTATTTTTACTCTTGCATACGCCTCTTGCGTAGAAACGTGAATATCCGGCTTCACCAATACAAGATAGTATCCTTTCAATGAAATAGTTACGGGAGTAAAAACATTTCCTGTTTCTTCGGCAAATACCGGTCGATTTTGAATAAAAAACGGACAATCGGCTCCGAGAAAACCGGCATATTTTTCCAATTCAGGAACAGATAAATTCAAGGTAAAAAAATCGTTCAACAGCTTGAGCATGAATGCAGCATCCGCAGAGCCTCCACCCAAACCTGCGCCAAACGGAATATTTTTTTGAAGATAAATAGCAATTTCAGGAAGAGGATAGCAGGTTTTCAACAAGCGATAAGCCTTCAGTACCAAATTATCTTGCGGATCGCCGTCCATAGCAAAGCCTGTTTGCAGCAAAGTCGTTTTTTCGTCTGTTGCCGGAACGATTTCCAAGGCATCGTACAGACAAATGGGATAAAAAACGGTTTCAATATTGTGATAACCGTCGGGACGTTTCGCTACAATGGACAGTCCCAAATTAATTTTAGCGTTCGGAAATGAAATCATAATGCAATAAAATGGCTAAGTTAGTCCATTTCAATGAAATTAACAAAAAAACGGATCATTTTTTTTAGCTATTTGTTATCTGCAAGAATCCGTTTCATCTGTGTCATTTGCGTACTCAATCATGAAAAAAAATGTTTTTTGTATTGGATCGGCTAATATTATATATATTATTACAATAATGACTGAAAATAGATTGCAAATACGGAATGAATTTCATATTTTTGAGCCAAATATCAAAATTATACTATAAGCTGTATGAAACGAGCATGCAAGTTTCCTATAACTAATAAAAAATAACTCATGTAATATGAAATTAGAAGGAAGACGTACCAGTAGTAATGTAGACGACCGTCGGGGAAGCGGCGGGAAGGCAGCGACTTTAGGGATCGGAGGAGTCATTCTTGCAGTAGTGGTTGCTTGGGTGATGGGTGGAAATCCATTGGATGTGCTAACCAGCCAATTATCGAATATCACGCAAACAGGGACGGAATATGTGCCGTCTGCCGAGGAAGAAGCAATGGCTACTTTCGCCTCGCAAATTTTAGCGGGTACGGAAGACGTCTGGAAAAAAGAATTTGAAAAAATGGGGCGTCAATACACTCCTCCCAAAATGGTTTTATTCACAAGCGCTACAAGTTCGGGCTGCGGAAGCGCGTCTTCTCAAACCGGACCTTTCTATTGTCCTACCGATCAAACGCTGTATATCGACCTTTCCTTTTTCGATCAAATGAAAAATCAATTGGGGGCAGGCGGAGATTTTGCATACGCTTATGTCATCGCTCACGAAGTAGGACATCATGTGCAAAATCTTTTGGGAACTCTTGGCAAAGTACAGCAAATGCAAAGCCGAGCGAGTAAAAAAGAGAGCAACCAATTAAGTGTCCGGGTGGAATTACAAGCCGATTTTTATGCAGGTATATGGGCTTTTTATGACAATAAAATGTTTAAATCATTGGAACAGGGGGATATAGAAAAGGGACTGAATGCAGCAACGGCTATTGGAGACGACCGTCTGCAAATGGAGGCGCAAGGTTATACAGTTCCCGACTCATTCAACCACGGTACTTCTGCTCAACGGGTTCGCTGGCTTAAGAAAGGCGCGACCACAGGACAAATTGCCGACGGAGATACTTTTTCGCCCTCCTATGCCGATTTGTAAAGCTTTTGTGTAGCCAGACTATTTAGCGGACGAGGATTTTTGGAGAAAATTTTTCCCGACGAAACTCACGTGTGCGGCGAGAAACTGCACGTTAGGCATTCACCCTTTCTCCTTCCCTTTTCGAAGGGAAGGAGATTACTAATTAGCAACTCTTTGACCAACGCTTCAATTTTGGAAAAGAAACTTTCATTTGAGCAACGGCCTCTTCTTTTGTTAATTTGTGTTCTGAATCTTGATTGAATTCATCTACAAATTGAGCGCAATGAAGAATCATCTCATCCATCGTCATATCCTGAGTAATGCTCCGTCTTTGAAACAGTAAATACAAAAATCATTATTGAGTGTTTGATCTTTATTTGTCCCCAACAAATTGGATTCGGTTAAGGGCATACCGCAACTTTGACAATACTTTTGTTCCATATTTTTATTTTTTTGATTTAAATTTCCTGTGTAGATTTTGCAGTAAATGTACATAAATAATTTTCGATTACAGTACAAAAGATGCAAAATTTTTTTTATGCCTTCACGACTTCTCTGAAAATACGTTATAACAAATAGTTCTTTTTTTGGATAAAACCGTTATCTTTGCCTTTTTCAATCAATAGAAAAAAGTAATGATAACCCAAAATATTTATCTTGCTAAATAGAAGATATTTATTAAACTCATGATGATATGACCCTGTTCCAGCTCTTTAAAAATATTACTCCTTACGTCCGTCCTTATAAATGGTTGGTTGTTGTAGCGTTGGTTCTAACTTTTGTAGGCTCTTTTACGGCGCAGGTCAATGCCTGGGTATTGCGCTACACGGTGGACGGCCTCAGTAAATTATTAGAAGCAAAAAAAAATCTTCATGACGGTTTGCCGCTATTGATAATTATTTCGTCCATCTTGCTGGGCAAAGAAATAGTCAATGTTTTCATTCAATTCGGGCAGAAATTTTTCGGCGAAAAAATCCGCATTTTTATCGCCAAAGACTTGGCACAAACCATTATAGAAAAAGTGATGACCTATAAAATGGCATTTTTCACGGCAGGCGAAAACGAATCGGGAAAAATACAAACCCGTATCGACCGAGGCGTGGAAAGCCTTACGCGCACAGTGCAAAACTTTTTCATCGATATTCTGCCGCTTTTTGCATCGTCGGTGGTAGCTCTGGCCATGATGTTTCAGGCCAATTTTTATGTTGGACTGGTGGGTTTAAGTATTGTTCCAATCTATTTTTATATTACTTATACACAAGCAAAAAGGCTGGGCGGGAAACGGCGGGAAATTCGCAAATACCGCGAAAACAAAAGTCACGGCATCCTCAACATTCTGGAGTCGATCATGGTTATCAAATCATTTAACAGCGAGAAAATTGAAGCCACTAAACAATTGGATCTTCAAAACCAACTTACCGATGCGCAAATGATTACGCGGAAAACGAACTTTTTCTTCGATGGATTGAAAAGTTTTGTGGAACAGATCGGCGTTGTAATTATCATTATATTAACGGCTTACCTTGTTCTTTCGGGGCAAATGACCATTGGCGCTATTATGTTTCACATTCTTTTGTTTAACAATGTTTCCGCGCCTATTCGTCAATTGCACCGCATTTACGACGATATGAACGATGCGCTCGTTTATTCCGAAGGCTTTTTTGAAATTCTGAATGCCGACCATCAAAAAGAAAGTTCCGGTAACTACCGTCCCGAAAAAATTTTTGGAAAATTCGAATTGCGGGATGTCGATTTTACCTACCCCAACGGTACGCAAGCGCTGTTTGATGTAAGTATGACCATTCTCCCGAATAAAATCACGGCATTGGTGGGACTTTCAGGAGCGGGCAAAAGTACGGTCATCAATTTACTTGACAAGTTCTACGAACCGAGCAAAGGCGAAATTCTGCTCGACGGCGTGCCTTTGCATGAATATGACACGCACTTCTTGCGCGAAAATATTGGTTTGGTTTTGCAAAAAAACCATATTTTCAGCGGTACAATTGCTGAAAATATTCTTTATGGTAATCCTGACGCTTCGTATGAAGAAATGGTTGAGGCTGCAAAACAAGCTTACATTCACGAACAAATCGTCAAACTACCTTACGGTTACGAATCTTCGGCCTTGTTGCTTTCAGGCGGTCAACAACAACGAATTGCCATTGCTCGAATGTTTTTGAAAAAACCGCCCATCATCTTTCTCGACGAACCGACCGCAAGTCTGGACGCTATTGCTACCGAACAGATTAAAAACAGTTTGGATGCCATCAAAAAGAATCGAACAGTGATTATCATTTCTCACAGCATTTCGCAATTCATTGATTCGGAAATGATTTATGTAATGAAAAACGGACGAGTTGTGGAATACGGCACACATGAAGACGTTTACCATCAAGCTGGTACTTACAAAGAAATATTTGACGCCGCCGCCCGCAGCCTGAATGTGGAAAAGATTAACGATACGATAGAACCGAGCAAAGATTACGCAAATTTAAGTCAGATTTCATAACAAAGAGAAAATTTATTTCGCAATATCGTAATATGTTATTTATTTTTCATTTCTTAACGATTCATCCTTTCCGAAAACAGAAATGCTTGAAGCCAATGCGAGGATACAAATTCCTAATATTGCAATAAAAGTATAAGAATAACGGAGATTCGTCACCGTGGCAATATAGCCTATCAGAGGCGGCCCCATCAAAAACCCCAAAAAGCCAATACTGGATACAATGGTAAGCGCGAGGCTGGGGGATATTCGGGTCTTTTGTCCAGCAGCGCTGTAGAGGGTGGGTATGATGCCTGCCGTTCCAAATCCAGTGATCATAAAGGCAATAATAACCGGAACAAGATGAGGAAAAATTACAGCGGTAAACAATCCTGCGCCAATGAGAGTTCCTCCGACTTGTACAATGCGTTGCCTTCCCCATTTTTGAGTGGCTCTGTCGATCATAAAACGTCCTGAAGCCATCGTGATCATATAAGCCGCTAAACCCATTGGAGCCAAGTGTTTCGGCATTCCTACCACATCAATCAGATAGAGACCGCTCCAGTCGGCCATCGCTCCTTCGGCAGCCAGACTGCAAAATGCGAGCATCCCCAACAGAAACAGAAAAGTTTCCGGCTTTCGTTTCTTTCTTGCCGCGATGTCCGCAGGGTCTTTCTCCTTTTTGATATCCGGTTGAAGGTATGGACGGTTTATGATCAAAGTCGCAATGACCAGCGTTCCAACAATACAAAAATGATAAATAGGACGCAGATGGATTGATGCCATTAATAATCCGATGGCGGCTCCGGCGAGTCCGGCAAGACTCCAGCCTCCGTGAAAAGAAGCCATAATCGGTTTATTATAAACGGCTTCAAGGCTTATTGCCTGCGTATTGACGGATATATTACAGAAATTACCGCAAAAACCGAATGCAATCAGGCTCATTATCAAGCTATATTCGGTAGCGGACAATCCGATAAACAGTAGAACAACGACATAACACAAAAGAGCTAAGGGCAGTATTTTTTTACTTCCCACTTTGGATACAATTAATCCGGAGATTGTCATACTGCAAATCTGTCCAATGGGAATCATTAACAATATAGTTCCCCATCCCGCATCATTTAATTGCAAGGCGCTTTTTATATCGGGAATCCGGCTCGCCCAACTGGAAAAACAAAGACCTATACAAAAGTACAAACAAAAGATGGCCGCCCGAATCCGGCCTTTGGATACTGTATCTGCGCTGATCTGCTCCACTTTATTTCATCTGCGTTCTTATATTTCTTATTTAGGAGTTCACAAATTGAATTATCACGGCATTGTGCGCCGGCAAATAAACCGGATAAAAGGAATCTCGTTTGAGAGCGGCAGATTCATTTTTGTTGGTAATCAAATTTTTTACTCGATGAAAGTTTTTTTCTTCTATTATCCCAAAATACGCGAAAGCGTGTTCCGGCAAAAAAATGCTTATTTCTTGATCCGTATCGCCGAAATGAGCAACAATCAACAACAATTCACCTTCGTGATAGCGCATATAGGCAAATTGCTTATCCGGATCGAAATGATCGCTTGCCGGATTCACGTACATCAAATCGTAAAATTTACCTTCCCGGATGGCTTTGCTACAGTTGCATTCCTGCAATATCGTTGCATAATAACGGCGAAGTTTTTTCTGATCTTCCGTAAGTTCTTGCCGAAAAGAGAAAATACTCCAGTAATCAAAAATAGAAGTTCGTCCGTCGCAACCGCTGAAGCCTTCCGTATCCATTCCCCGCTCTCCCAATTCTTGTCCAAAATAAAGCATAAAAGGATTGCTGCTCAAGGTGGCAGAAACGATCAGCGCCGGAAGCGCATGGAAAGGATTTCCAGCAAAAAAATCCGACGCAATTCGTTGTTCGTCGTGGTTTTCCAAAAAATTCAACATCTGAGTCTGAATGTCGCCGACCGATTGCCAGCAATGTGTGAGCGTTTTAGCTGGTTGTTCGCCGGCAACAACCGCTCGAAGCGTGTCGTAAAGTCCCACTTTGTCGTAAAGATAATCGAATTTTCCGGTATGAAGATAATTCCGGTATTGATACGGATCGTAAACTTCGGCAATAAACGCGATAGCGGGATGTTGTTCTTTCACTTGAGGAATAGCCCAAGCCCAGAATTCCACTGGGGTCATTTCGACCATATCGCACCGAAAGCCATCCACGCCTTTATTGGCCCAGAAAAGCAGAATATCCCGCATTTTTTTCCAAGTAGATAAATCGGGAGAAAAATAAGTTTGCCCGCCATGGATATAATCAATCCCATAATTAAGTTTCACCGTTTCGTACCAGTCATTCCGGGTAGGATGAGCCGAAAAACAATCGTTTCCGGTAGCTTTGGCCGGATATTCCAGATAATCGCCAATTTCCGATTCCAGACTGAAATCGGGAGCAAAAGTTTGCCCCGGAATGTAGTAAAAATTGTTATCTGGAGCAAAAGCCATCTCTGGACGATCGAATGCGCCCAAATCTTCGATTCCTTCCGGTCGAACATCCGAGTGGTATTGACGCGCTACGTGGTTGGGAACAAAATCGATAATCACTTTCAGTCCAGTACGGTGAGTCCGTTCAACCAAGGCTTCAAACTCAGCCATTCTTTCCGAAACATTTTCCGCCAAATCCGGATCAATATCGTAATAATCCTTGATGGCATAAGGAGATCCCGCTTTCCCTTTGACGATTGCCGGATGATCTTTCCGTATTCCCCATGCCGTATAATCGGTCTGCGTAGCATGTTCCAGCAAACCAGTATACCAGATATGGGTACATCCCATAGTCTTTATTTCGTTTAATACTTTGTCGGTAAAATCCGACAATTTGCCGCAGCCGTTTTCTTCCTTGCTTCCATTGAAAACGGGATGCAAGCGCCGGTTTCCAAATAATCGCGGCAAAACTTGGTAAATAATGATCTTTTCGCGTTTCATTGAAATTATATTTTCGTAATAATTCGTTCGTGCAAACGTAAAGCTATCTCTTTTTTGAAATCTTTCCACAATTCCATCAATTGCCTGATTAAACGATCGGCTTCGATTCGATCGTTATTTTCTTCCGCCATTTTGATTTGTACATTCAAATCGTCCATCTCCTGCCTCAAAATAGCATCTTTGTAATTATACAACACATACGGCACTTGTTCCAACAACATTTTATTTCTTTCCATATTGATTCGCTCTTCTTCTCTTTTTTCATCCCTTCCCAGATTTTGATGTTTAAAATAAATTTTACTCATGATATAGCGGTCGGTGGAGATATCCACTGCAAAACGGCTGATCTCCGGATCTGGATGATTTCTGAAATACGATTCGGACACAAAATCTTCCTCTCTGCATTTTCGGCAAGCTTCTTCCAATATTTTGTTGTACAACGGATTTTGAAATTCTCTTTCATCTTCTTTCAAGTCGAACGCAATGAATTCGGTCACATTTAAGGAAACTTTTTCTTGCGATTCCTCATCCATATAAACAAAACATTGTTCTCCGTAGCGGATCACATAATACATAATATTTCTTTCATACTCTTCGAAAGGCGATTGTATTTTTTTTTCTTGCAAGGAAAAACGATTCGGCGCTTCTTCTGCCGGAAACGGCGCAAGCGTTTCCTTGATTTCTTTGGTTTGTTCAGGATCGGGATAAAGCGTTTTTTTCTTTTGCAAAAGCAGCTCCTGCCGTTTTTTGGCAATGCTTGCAACCAATACCCGTTCGTCGATATCGAGCAGTCTGGAACATTCTTTGACATACACCAAGCGGATAATTTCTTCCGGTATCAGGGCTATCGTTTGGACAATTTCCGTGATGATGCGCACTTTTTGTATCGGATCGTTTCCAGCCTCCTGAAGCAACAAATTGGTTTTGAAATGAACAAAATCCGTTTCGTGTTGACTGATATAGGCCTGAAAGGCGGAAGCGGATTGTTTTTGCGAAAAGGAATCCGGATCTTCTCCTTCGGGAAGCAAAACCACCTTGATGTTCAAACCGGCTTCGAGCAACAAGTCGATTCCCCGTACGGCCGCCTTGATTCCGGCGGCATCGCCATCGTAAAGGACTGTCACATTATTCGTAAACCGACGAATCAACCGGATTTGACCAAGAGTAAGAGCGGTGCCGGAAGAAGCTACTACGTTTTCAATGCCAGCTTGATGCATGGAAATCACGTCGGTATATCCTTCCACCAAAAAACAACAATCCTGTTTGACTATGGCCTGACGGGCAAAATAAATGCCGTACAGTTCGTTGCTTTTGTGGTAAATATCGCTTTCGGGCGAATTGACGTATTTGGCCGTTTTTTCTTCTTTTTTCAGAATACGTCCGCCAAAAGCGACTACTTTTCCCGACAAAGTGAGAACAGGAAAAATAACTCGTCCCCGGAAGCGATCGTACAAATTCTGATGGTCGCCCACGATAGTCAATCCGCTTTTTTCGAGATAATCTAATTGATATCCGGCTTTCAAAGCTTCTTGGGTGAAGGAATTGCGAATGTCGAGAGCATAACCCAACTGGAATTTCCGGATGATATCTTCTCGGAAACCTCTTTCGCGGAAATAAGACAATCCGATGTTTTGTCCTTCTTCTGTCAGGAAAAGATTGGACGAAAACGTTTTCTGAGCAAAGCCGTTCAGAATGAACATCGCCTCGCGATCGCTTTGGGCTTGCTTTTGCTCGTCGGTTATTTCCGTTTCACGAACTTCGATTCCGTATTTTTTAGCCAAATATTTCAGGGCTTCCGGGTACGAAAGTTGTTCGTGTTTCATAATGAAATGGATAGGCGTACCCCCTTCGCCGCAAGCAAAACACTTACAGATATTTTTAGCCGGAGAAACAACGAACGAAGGCGTCCGATCTTCATGGAAAGGACATAACCCCTTGTAATTGACCCCGCTTTTCCGCAAAGTGATAAAATCCGACACCACATCATATATTTGTGCCGCCGATTGAATCCGTTCTATGGTAGCTGCATCGATCATCGAGGCAAAGTTAAGTCAAAGTAATCGAATTTTCTTAACCATTTTCTTTCCATATTCCTTAATTTTGGTTTTTTTAAAACATGGCGGGGATATAAAAAGTATGTATATCATTTCTTATTTCTTTGAGGCAGTTAATATTCTTTTTCCTTGTTTTCCATTATTCACATAGCATAGTGTCAAATTCTATATGAAGTTGTGTCGCGCCATCATTATTAACAGTAATCCATTTGTAATTGATAAGTACATACGTATTACCGCCATCTATCGTTACCCATTCATCTATACCTTTTGCGCCGTTTTTTAAATCATCTTTTACTGTAAGTCCTATAGGCACAGTATAATTCCTTCCCTTAACCAAATACTTACATCTATTTGTTCTTACAGCTTCTTCAGCTTGTGCTTGGGATATGAATTTTGATTTAGTAAGCGTGGGTAAAGTGTTATTTACTTGAATTGGCGTCATGGATGTTGCACAAGAGGCAAAAAGCATAATAATTCCAATTAGTAGATTTAATTTCATTAATTTAATCATATCGACATAAACGTTTTATATTTATGCAAAGATACGCATATTTTGGTAAAGAAAAAGATTGAGGCGCTATGAAAAATAAATAGCCATCCAAGTTCAAATTGATAGAACTTGAACTTTGTACAATACTCTGGTGAAATCGGGTATATGAGTTGATCGTTCAAAATACCATAAACGCCTCCAAATTGTTTCTTCCATACAATTAATTTAGTCCTTTGCAATAGCCAAGATAGAAAGGTGCAAAATATTGTGAACTATCAAGTTTATACTGATTGATAGTAATTAAAAGATCATCTTTTATTATAATACTGTCGCCAAAACAGCGTGGTTTCGCTGTTGAATAATGCAAAAACAGGCTGTCTGTTCTTTGTTTGTATGTGCCATAAAACCATTCACTATAAAAAAATACGCCTGTCCAATGTAGTTCAAAAGTTTGGTCTTCCCTAAACTTCAATGTTGCTTGATTTTGTGTGCCTTCAAAACAGGCTCTAATGATAACTTTACTTTCCAATTTTTCAGAAGTAAGTCGATAGGGACTTAAAAGTGTATAGATTAATATTACTGCACAAATAGTAAATGATATAAAAGTCCAAATTGTCAAGTTTTTTCTATTTCGAAAAATATCAATCAGTCCTTTGATGCAATAGACTATCATAGCAATAAATGTTATTGGAATAAGAAGCGTCAAAATTAAAAAAATCACTCCACCTGTATATTTGTCAATGTGATAATAAAAAATTGTCAATAATAAATATATACAGCATATTATCGAAGTTATTAATATTCGCTTTTGATAGTTGTTATTTTTCCCTATTATATTCGCCATCATTTAATTTACGTCAGGTAATGACCGCTAACGGGCAGCATAAATTATTCATCTTCATCTCCATTTCCGTATATTATTAGCGGCTCTTCTTTTAAATGCTTTAATCTATTATTCGACAGATAACCTTTGGTTCCCGAAGGAAGCAGTACTTTAACCCAAGAAGGGTTCCCGGGAATAGATTCATACATAAATGTAACATCTTTAAGTACCATAGCTATTACCGGAGCGCTTATGGAAGGACGAGTACGCACATTTACGTACCCGTCAGTATCGTTTATGACAGCCAAATTCATGCCGTTATTTCCATACCGCTCCCTCATAGGATCCATATTCGTATAAGGATCATCGGCATTGCGTAAGGGAGGCAACAGCGCTACCTCCATCCACTTGCCATCGCGTAAGAAAGCCAGATAAGATCCGCCGTCGGCGCCCCAAATGGTATGTTCGGTATTGTCGGATACCCCAATGCATATAAAAATTCCATTATAGCGGACTATACTCTCCCATTCGCCGTTGCGGTCTGTCCATATTTGGGATTCATACCCTTCCCCATAACTCTGTATATAAATATTTCCTTGGGCGTCAAACGTAGGCTCTCCAAAAAATTCACGGGGACGGAGCGTTAGCGTCTTTCCTTCGGGAGTGGCGATAGTATATGGTTGAGTAGTAGCTGAATAACATTTATTCTTCCAGCATATTTCATTGTTAGGCATTGAAATCCAAGAATCGTATTGTATCCACTCATTTTGTGTAACGGAATAAGAATAATAGGTTTGTCCTTCGAACGTAATTTTGTCTCCAGATACATGTACACGAGGTTCGCTGCCATTATATTTTACAGGGCTGCGTGATAATTCTCTAAAGCCATTACCGTCGAAAAGATAGAGTATTATTTGTCTCACTGTATCGCATACAACAGCAACGGTTTCGTTCGCAGGAAAAAACACATCTACTCCAAAACCCCACGGAAGAATCGGGTATGCGTATTTTGTCCACTCATTTCCGTCATAGCGCATTAAATAGCTGTCCGGGGGCAGTTCTTCTGCCGAATAGCTTATGTTCCACCAAGATCCCTCCCAGCCCCACAAATCTCCTTCCGGAGAACTGGCTATAACCCGTACATCTACACCCTCCTTAACGTTTTTCATGCGAAAAGGCAGTCCGTTTATCATTTTGATACAGGCCCATCCCCCCAAAAACACATACTCGCCTTTGGTGGAAATGATATTAACTCTGGAATAACCGTATGCTTCCATGTCGTTTGCTGTGCAAATAAGCATAACCGTTATCATTAAAGAGGTTAAAAATAAGTTTTTGGGCATCATAATCTTTTTCAAATGTTTCTTTAATTTTGTGATTAAATTGATTGGCCTAATTTTGTACTGTGAATGTAAAATTACACAATTTTCACGAAGAAGGCAAATTGTTTTTCAATAATACATCGTTTTCTTTCGGTTAAATTCAATTTTATAACTGATATTTGGAACCGTCTTGTATGAGGAATCTCGTTTTGCGGGATTAAATTATTGAGTTAATATTTCATAAATTATTGATTATCTATTTTTCTCCGACTGTGCATAAAAGAACGTTCCTATGATCAAACAAACAGTCGTTAATAAGGCAATGGCTGCAAAATTTACAATCGGATTGAACATGACTACGCTTTTGTATTCCTCCGTCCCAGAATAAACGACGGCACGAGTGAGATCAAGACAATAAGTCATGGGCATGAGACGGCTAAGAATCATCAACACGCCGGTTGAATGGTTGATTGGAACGATAGCGCCCGATAAAAACATCTGCGGCATGGTAATCAATATCACGGCAAAATTCGCTGTCTTTCTGCTTTTGATCAATCCAATTAAAATCATCGACATCGCTCCGCCTGCAAGGCACACCAGCGGAGATAGGGCAAGAATCATAAGAAGCTGGATTAGGGGCAAGGTTATTCCCATGATAAGCCCGACGATCAACGTTCCTGCCATACTGACGATCGCGCCGAATGACGCGCCAAAAATTTTACCTACGACAAGCGAATAACGCGAAACAGGCGACACAAGCATTTCTTGATTAAAATCGGTTTCATGGTCATCCACCAAAGACGACATACCTGTACACGTCACCATAAATAACATATTGATCAGCATCCCAACCAACATAAATTTTGCAAAGCCGAATTCCAGTCCGCTTGCCATATTTTGCGACAGATTGCCGCCTATCATGCCCATAAACATAATAGGCATCACAAGACTCATCGCTATCGTGCCGGGCGATTTGAAAAACACCGTTATTTCTCGTGCCATAACCGCAATGACGGCATTCATTTCTCTTAAAAACCGCGATTTTCTTTTTATCAATAATTGTTCACTCATTGGATATCTCCTCCTGTCTTTTTTAAAAATTCTATGTATGCATCCTCCAAGGTGGGCTCGTGGGTTTTGAGGACCGTCAACTCTGTATTCAGTTTTGAAATAAGCGCTTGTGCGGTTCCTTCATAGGGTACTGCAATATGACTATTGACTGTATAGGGTAATCCAAGCGTCGAGAGTTCGGCTGTTAGCGCGTTTCTGTCTTTCGCATCTAAAATCAGTTCGTGTTTCAGTAGAACGGTCTTTAGTTCGTCGGGCGATGAGCAAGCAGCGATTTTCCCATGATTGATAATGCAAACCCGGTCTGCGCCTTCCGCCTCGTCGATATAGTGCGTGGTTAAGAATATAGTTGTACCGTATTGATTGCGCACGGTATTGATATACTCCCACAGCGAACGCCGGCTTACCGCATCGAGTCCCTGCGTCGGTTCGTCAAGAAACAAAACCTCCGGCGTATGTATCAAGCTGCGGACAATTTCCAGTTTTCGTTGCATTCCTCCGGATAACTTTTTCATAGGCTTAAACAATGCATCCTTTATTCCGACAACATCCGCAAGTTCAAGTACTTTTTCTTTATACGCGGCGGGCATTAGCTTGAAAGCGGGACGATAACCGCATACGCCGTAAAGACAAGCGTGGAAGCGAATATTTTCTTCTGCCGTCAATTGCAGGTCTAAGCTCGGCCTTTGGAAAATGATGCCTACTTTTTCCCTGACTTTACGCGCGTCTTTATTAATACCGAATCCTGCAATTTTCACCTCGCCCGACGTTTTAGAAAGGGTTGTAGTCAATATCGAAATGGTTGTGGTTTTCCCCGCCCCATTAGGTCCGAGAAAAGCAAAAAATTCGCCCTTTTCCACACTAAAATTGATATTGTCCACCGATGGAGTTCTCGTTCCTTTATAACGTTTGACTAAATGGTTTACTTCGATTACATTCATAAGTCCTGTTTTTACAACTATCTCTTTATGTAGACAAACAGGGATGAAAAATATTTTATGTCTTTTGCAATGTGATGATATGGATGCCGAATCGGTTTATTTCGCCGAAAAGAGAAGATACGTTGCAGAATAAGGAATTATCGTTTATTAAGAGTGGTGATAAGAACGCACATAACGCAGATGAAACAGATGAGCGCAAATAATAAAAGAATTAATATAAAATCTGCATTCGCCTGTTTCATCCGCGTTGTCCGCATTCCAAAAAAAATTTCTGAATTACAGCGTTTTTCTCTTCAATACCTACTTGCCGCTACTTGCCAATCCACGATAGTCCACAAATTTTTCAGTTGATCGGCGCGGCGGTTCTGATAGTCGAGATAATACGCATGTTCCCAAACATCGAAAGTCAACAAAGGTTTAAGTCCTTTCGTGATTGGATTTCCCGCATTGGATTCTTTGGTAATCGAAAGATTTTCTTTGTCATCGACCGACAGCCAAACCCATCCGGAACCGAATAGGCTGACGCCTGCGGCTTCAAATTCTTTCTGAAAATTTTCAAATGAACCCCATATTGCATCCATTGCTTCTGCCAATTTTCCGGAAGGTTTTCTGCTTCCCTTTGGAGAAAATTGCGTAAAGTAGAGATTGTGGTTCAAAACCTGTCCAGCATTATTAAAAATAGCGCCCTCCGATTCCTTCACAATGGTTTCGAGGTCGGCTTTTTCAAATTTTGTTCCCTGGATGAGGTTGTTCAAATTGTTTACATACGCTTGAAGATGTTTTCCATGATGAAACTCAATAGTTTGTTTGCTAATAACTGGTTCCAACGCATCCGCAGCATACGGTAGCTGAATTAATTCAAATTTCATAATACTTTCATTTTTAATTATTTTTCATTACTGCTACATAATAACAAAATTAGACCTAAAATTGTTGTAATCAGATCAATTTATTTGGAGATAAAATTACTATTATTTTTTAAATAATAAAATAGCAGGGATCTTATTGCAGCTTAAAATCGTTTGGCAAAGGCGAAATGGGCACAACACACTTTTCGGAAACAAACCCAGCCAAATTATTTGTGTCTTTGACATCATAAATAATTAGGAGTATTTGGTCGTATCCAAAATCAACTGAGGCAAAATTTAACCCATAAGTTCCAATTTTGTAATAGAATCCTTCAAATAAATTTGGCATTTTTTATTTTTTTTAATTATTATGCAAAATTCGTTTTTGCGCCGCACGAACCGCAAAAGGCGGCTGTTGCTTTCGATTGTGCGCCGCAATCAGGACAAAAACGTGTTACAGATGCTTCGCCATTGGCGATATCCATTGTTGGAGGCGATACTTCCAGCGGATATACAGGCGTGAGCGATGTTTGACCGCCGCCTTTTTGCCATAACTCTTTAAATTTTGTCGACCATCCGCACAGTTTGCCGTAGAGGTCGAATGTGATTTGGGTTGTAGGAGCGATTTGCATATAGCTGCTCATCATTTTTACCAATATCCAACTGTCCACGAAAGCATATTTCACTGTCCACGCCAACAATAAGGAAATGACAAATGCTACAAAACCACTCCATTCGAACAAACGGAACAATCCGCCAAACAGTACGAATGCTATCAGAGTAATCACTGCGACTGAGATGATGACCGTGAAAGCAGTTTTGGCTGCATCTTTCAATAGGGTTTTCCAATTTTTGAAATAAATCGCCACTCCATCAGCCGCACTTTTGAACGCATTCTGTTCTGGATGATTAAAGGTGTAACCCAGACAGCACTCGTCAATGTAACCCAGTGATATATCGAGAAACAAATTCATGAGATTTTTTAAGCCATTTGTACCGGGAATAGCGTCGAACAATCCGCCGCTAAGGCGCCCCAGTGTCCGCTGCAATTGTTTGACCGAACCGGCAATCAGTTTGTCTATAATGAAATAGACATTAGATGTGCCAAAACGTTCTTTCACCATCGCCTTACCAGTATGGACAGGGTCGGCTGGTACTGCGTTGGTTTGAAAAGCAGCGACAATAACCGCCACATGACCTGCTTTCACCAAATACCCGATGTAATGGTTCATGAAGAAATTCACAATTCCCACTACTCCAAGCCAAACAAAAAACAGGATGGCTCCTACTCCCCCGCTTTTAAATAGATAGGATATTCCTATCAGAAGAGCGAAAAGGGCGAGAGCAATTAAAATGTTCAACAATCCTATCCCCAGCTTTATCCATCCGAAAATAAGCGTCTTTGAAAATACTTCTTTTGCATTCATAGTTATTTTAATTATAAATTATTATGGCAAAACACAATTACATTCATAAATTTTAATTGATTTTCACAAATTCTACTCTTCTGTTTTTCGCTCTACCTTCGTCGGTGCTGTTATCAGCGATGGGCGAGGTTTGTCCTTTACCGGCACTTTGGAGGCGGTCGGCGGAGATACCCATTTCCACGAGCTTATCTACCACAGCTTTCGAACGGGCATCACTGAGCGTCTGGTTAGAGGCGGCATTACCCGTACTGTCGGTATGTCCTTCGACAGAAAATTTCAGATTGGGGTTTTCTTTCATCAATTTCGTTATACGGTTGATTTCATTCATCGCTTCCGGTTTAATGGTACTCTTTCCAACATCAAAAGTAATGTCGTAGGTTATAAATTTCCCTTCGTTCATCACGCTTTCTAAAAGCATTTCGGATTTGTCAAAGAAATTGAAATTGGTTTTCATATATAGGTTTGAACCTGTTAAGTGGCGTTCCATATAAAACATATCGAAACTTACGATGTCGCCCTGTTTAATGCCTAAAATCGGAGCGATTTTATCCAGTTCCACCTTTGCGCTCTTTTGGGGAGCAACGCCTCCTAAATCAATGATTAGTCTGTCATTAAAGAATACCCATATATCATCGTCGCCTCTAAATTCAAAGGTAGCGCCAGGAATATACTTGAAAGTAGTATGCAACTCCATTGAAAAATGGAAATTGTGTCCATTCCCCTCGTTTCCGAAAAGTTCATTGTCAATAGGGAAAAATCCGGCAGAATTGCCATCCGAAGAGTCTATATTCCAATAGCCATTCCCGGCAGGTTTCATTATAAGCGCTTTCTCCGTACGCATATTTACGCCCGGAACATCATTAAAAAATGCGTTCAGCATATTCTGCGTAACTCGCGAGCCAAACATTCTTTGCCATAGCGAAAGGTTATAAACTGTTTTTTTGTCTGCGCCCAACCTTTCCTGCACTAATCCTTTGCCATCGTTTATGCTACCCTCAAACAACAGTCCGTCAGCTTTGAAATCGCGTATGGTTACAGCTATCTCCATTCTATCATCCGTTACTTTGACACTTGGCCCTCCTGCGGAAATAGTTGTAACATTGTTATTCTCTGCGTTTGCGTAATCTTCGTTACTGGAAGAAGATTTTTTGGATTCTGACTCTATGGAAGAGTCTTTCCCGTCGCCTTTGTAGGTGTCTGGATTGGTCACTTTGTCGATCGTTTTGTTTACCGCTTCGTCCGTTTTTTGTTCCGCCTTGCGGATAATCGCATTTTTGGTTGTGTTCTCTATGGCTTTACCCAAACGTTTGCCGAACTATGCATGCGTTGTGTTGCATGCGAGCAACAAGGTTAAACTGACGAATAAAAATTTTATAGCTTTCATTTTTTTAAATTTTAAATTACGAATGATGAATTATCCAAATTATTTCTAATTTTCTGTTTTCGGCAATGTCGTAACGCTTGATGTTGCATCGAGATACTGTCCGGCAATACTGAATCCGATGGAAGGCATTTCTTTTGCCGTAGCGGTCATTCCGCCTATGTTCATGGATTGTGCCAGCAGTTCATCATAGCGGGCTACATCCGCCATCTTGGTTTTAATGCGTCCTTGCATTTTACTTACCTGATTGCGCCAGAGCGTATAACATTCTGTATAATAGGCATTCCAAGTTGCTGCTAAACGTTTTGCAGCGGCATCGCAGTACGTTTTTGTATATATTTTCGTATCTACCTTGCCATCCATGCAAGGCGATGCCGCTGCAAATGCTGCGTCTATGCCGTGTTTTTGGTACAGCGCTGGAAATTGGGCTGCGACTTCCCGCGTTTCCCTTTCGTTCAGCCGGTCAATCTCCTGCCAACGGTCGGTAATTTTCTTCATTTCGTTAGTTATTTCTACCTGCGATGCGATTTTTTTTGTCTGGGTCTGTTGTTTTTTCACCTGAGGGGAATTGGTTGCTGCCTGCATTCGCTGCATGCGGTTGCCTTCTTGTAGGTAGACTGCTGCCTGTTCCTCTGTCATGTTTTCCATGGCGTTAATTTCTGAGGGCGTTAGACCGCCGAATGTTGCACCGCTTGCAGTCATAGCTGCCGCAATTTCGTCATTGCTTTTGCCTTCGAGCGCTTGCAGTTGAGCGAGCGACAGGTTACCCAGGCCTGAGGCGGAAAGTTTTTGGTTAACCATCTGTTGTGCAAAAGCTTTCTGATCTGCCTCGCTCATGTTTTGAAGTTGGGTAACGGATTTGCCGGTCATCTGCTGGGCAATCCGCTCCGCATCCTGCTTGGCAGCCTCCCACATTGCGTTGTCTGTACTCTTTGAGGTTTCGCGAAGTTTTTGAATCTTCTCATGAAAAGCTTCGATAGCCGCACTTGCCGCTTGATTGTCTGAGTCAGCCGCTAAATACGCTGCCGATGGCAGGTCAGGGCATTGCCCAATAATTGCTTCCGGCGTTACTTGTCCTTGCACCCTGTTGCATACAAGCGTCAGGGCAAACATTACGGATATTAATTTTATGATTTTCATGATTTCTACAATTTTTAATTCGTAGTTGATAATGTCAAATGTTGTCTTGTAATTGATATTGCAAAATTAAGGAGGTAAAAAATTCCGTCATAGATGCATATGCAGGTATTTGCCTTTCTGATAATAAAAAACCTGCATATGCAGGCAGTAGTACTTATGCCTGAACGATCTTATTCCGTTTTGAATTTTCAGTATCTATCCTATCAAAATCTTTTTCATTATTAAAACAAAAATATGTACGAAATTCTTTTATTTACAACCCATAAATAAATAAAAAATATATAAAAATGCACTATCTTTGCAGTAAAACAATTAACCTTTTTATGAGATGTTACCGGATAAACAATGGGCAAACAAATTAGTTTTGATTTCGACAGTAGGCCTACTGATTATGTCGGCAGCGTGCCGGTTTAAAGTTGCGCAACATCCCGATGTGCCAGGCAATGAGGCGCCGGCGGATACTATTTTGCAAAGAACGCGGAATATAGATTCGCTTGTCGTGTTAGCAGAAACGTATGAGCAAGCAGGCAATAAGGCGGGAGCAATAAAAATATTCCAAAAATTAGGCAGGTTGAGCCGAGAATCGGACAATCTTGTGAAGGCCATCGAATTTCACAATCGAGCATTGTCGCTTGCCGAAGAGATAAACGATACCAATGAAATTATATCCTGCCTCAACCAGATAGGCACAAACTACCGAAGGATAGGAGCTTACGAAGATGCTGCCACTTATCATTACAAAGCGTTGCAGTATAGCGAGCAACCGTACGATGCAACGCCCGAAATTATTTTAAAAAACAAAGTCATCTCGCTCAACGGTATTGGCAATATTTACCTCATGCTCGACAACCTTGATGCCGCCCACGCTACATTTCTTGCTGCGCTTGAAGGAGAAACGCAATTAGGCAGCGATCTCGGAATGGCGATCAATTATGCGAATATCGGCGCTATATTTGAAAGCAAAGAGATGTACGATTCGGCGAGAGTGTATTACGAGCATTCCATGAAACTCAATCGCCTTGCCAACTCGGCATTGGGCATATCGTTATGTCATAATCATTTCGGACGCCTTGCCGAATTGCGGGGCGATTGGAATGAAGCCTTGGGGGAATATCATGCGGCTTACGATATTATGGATAAAGGCGCTGACCGTTGGCATTGGATGGAAGCCTGCCTTTCGATTATTCGGGTAAACATTGAGAAAGGCGATTTAAAAACTGCCGCGGCATACATCGATCGTGCAGAAACTACCGCTAAAGAGCTTCGTTCCAACGATTATTCAGCCCTTGTCTATAAAGCGAAGTACAGTTATTTCGAGAAAAAAGGCGATTTTCGCCGTGCGCTCGACAACTATATCCTGAGCCGCCATTATGCCGACAGCACGCTGAATCTTAAAAATGTCAATCATATCCATAACTTGCGGGTACTCTACGAAACTGAACGGAAAGAAGTGGAGATAAGAGCGTTGAAGAATGAAAAACAGTTAATGCGCTGGTTAGCCATTTTTGGAGCGGCTTTGTTTTTGTTGACCATCGGAATATCCTTTTTCCTCTGGCGATGGACGACACAGAAAAAACGTCTTGCCGAAAAACAAAAACAGATTGCCGAACAGCAAATAATCCAGCTGCAATAGGAGAAGCAACTTATCGCTACGCAAGCTGTTCTTGATGGCGAGGTGCAAGAACGCTCCCGCCTCGCCCGCGATTTGCACGACGGATTAGGCAGCATACTCGCTGCGGCTAAATATAATTTAACGGATATCAAGAAAATGTATGGTCAGGAAGCGATTGATGCAAAACGTTTCGACAAAGCGGTAAGCTTACTCGACGATTCCATGCGCGAACTGCGCCGCGTAGCACACCATTTGATGCCCGATTCGCTCAGCAGCTTTGGATTGAAACAATCGATAAGCGACTTCTGCAACAGCGTTCCTCCTGTAAAGTTCGCCTGGTATGGCGATGAAACGCGTTTAGACCCGAAACTGGAAGTGATGATTTACCGCATCATGCACGAATTGGTGAGCAATGCGTTGAAACATTCTGGAGCGGAACATATCCTTATCGAAATCGTTCGCTACGACGACAAGATAGCTCTTACCGTGCAAGACGACGGCTGCGGATTCGACCAAACGACTGAATCCAGCGGCATGGGACTGTCAAATATTTATGCCCGCGTAGCAGCCTATAACGGTAATTTGTTGATCGATTCAAAGGCCGGAGTGGGAACGGAAGTCAATGTTGAATTACGAATTACGAATTAAAAATTACGAACTGATGAAGAAAGAAAATATAATACAGGAAAAATCGTTTGCTTTTGCAATTCGAATTGTAAAATTGTATCAATATCTCTGTGAAGGAAAAAGAGAATTTGTTTTGTCAAAACAACTACTTCGATGTGGAACATCTATTGGTGCAAATATTGAAGAATCTATCGGCGGCCAATCTGATAAGGATTTTCTGTCGAAGATAAGCATCAGTTACAAAGAGGCAAGAGAGACTATCTATTGGATAAAATTATTGTCGGCTACAGAATATTTGGATGATAAACAAACCAAAAGTCTGCTTACTGATGCAGAAGAATTATGCAAAATTTTAGGCAAAATACAATTAACAACAAAAAGTCGTAATTTGTAATTTTTAATTCGTAATTGATATGATTAATGTTGCAGTTGTTGATGATCACAAAATCATCACCGACGGGTTGGAACGTCTGATCAATGAATCCGGAATAGCCTGTGTGATCGGGAAGGCTTATTCCATTGTCGGATGCTGGAATTTGTTGGAAAGCAATCAACCGGACGTATTGTTGCTCGACATTAGCATGCCCGATGGCAGCGGTATCGACTTATGTCCGAAAATCAAAAAAAAATATCCGCAGTTAAAAATACTGATGTTGACCAGTTATGGCGAACTTACCACTATCGCCCGCGCTTTAGACGCAGGGGCTGACGGCTATGTACTGAAAAACTCGGAGCCGGAAGAACTTCTCGAAGGCATCCGTACAGTCGCATGTGGAGGACGCTTTTTGTGCGAAGAAGTAAATGTAACGCTTCGAAAAAGCGGGAACAATTTGTTGGAACTCACCCGTCGCGAAATGGAACTGTTGCAACTAATATCAGCGGGATATACCTTGCCGGAACAAGCAGACAAAATGTGTTTGGGCTATCATACCGTACGCGGTTATCGCCAAAAATTGAATGTCAAACTTGGCGCTCACAACACCGTTCAATTGTTGCAAAATGCAAAGGCCTTGAAATTGATAGGAAGCTGATCTAAGATAATCATAGACCTCAACGCCGTTTATTCGTATTGTTTTTCTTTTGTTGCTCTTTCAAAAGCGCTTGCTGTTTTCTTTGCGCTTCTTCCAAACGTGCCATAAAGCCCGATTTTTTCTTAGCCGGTTTCGCTTTATGTTTGTTCGCTTCCAATTTTGCCAGCAATTTCTTTTCGTCCAATGTGAAACGGAACAAAATGGTCAAACCGATCGTGATCAGGGTAGATACCAAGTAATAGTAATTCAAACCAGCCGGATAGGAATTGAGGAAAAAGAACATGACGACCGGCATGAAATACATCATCATTTTCATTCCCGGCATTTGTTCCTGCCCCGTGTTTTGCTGGTCGGCCATGTATTTGGTATTCAAGATAGTCACCAAAGTCATTAACAAGCAAAATATACTGATATGATTACCTAAATATTTGGAGATAAAAGGAATATTAGCGCTCCAATGAATCAAGCCATCGTAAGTAGACAAATCGTCAGCCCACAGAAAACTTTGATGCCTCAGTTCGATCGCCGAAGGAAAAAGCATAAACAGAGCGATCAGAAAAGGAAACTGAATCAGCATCGGCAAGCAACCAGCCATGGGATTGACGCCTACCTGCCGGTATAATTCCATCGTTTTCTGTTGCCGCGCCATGGCATTCTCCTGTCCGGGATATTTGGCCGTAATGACTTCAATCTGCGGTTTAAGCACGCGCATTTTAGCCGAAGAAATCAACGATTTATAAGTCAATGGGAACAACGCGCCCCGGATAATCAAAGTCAGGAAAAAAATAGCCAATCCCAAACTGCCGCACCAACTTGTCAGCCAGCCAAAAACAGGAAGCACGATATACTTGTTGATGGGCCGTACCAAACTCCATCCCAGAGGCACCAATTTTTCTAATTCCGGTTTCTCTCCTGCAAAAATCGTTTTATCGTATCGTTTCAACAAATAATAATCATTTGGTCCGAAAATAAATTTGAATTCGACTGGTTCTACGCTCGCCGTATTGAAAGGAACGCTTGCATACGTATTGTATTCCTTAAGGTATTTACCTTCGGCAAAATACCTTGAATCCAATTTGGCCGATTCGAAATTTTCTCCAGCTACCAGGACGGAAGAAAAAAACTGGTCTTTGTATCCAATCCATTTCAGTTTATTGGATATATTTTTCATATCGTCTTTGGTTTCCCGCAACTGTTCGACATCGTCTGAAACAAATTTGTAAGTCAAGCGGGCATAACGTTCTTCAAATTGCCTGCCTTGTTCCTGTTGTCGGATTTTTTGCATCCACTGCACATCCAGCGTCCGCATGGCCGGTGAAAATTCGGTTTGAAGATTATGGGGAACAATTTTGAAATCCAGCATATAATCTTCCGGATGAAGCGTATATACAAAATCCATCGATTTGTCTTCTCCGGCATTCAATCGCAAAGTCGCTTGTTGTTCCGCCGAGTCGGGAATGATCTGAAAATAAAAATCGCTTGTATTCAGCACTCGGTTGTTGGCCGTAATAAATGTAACGCCAAAAGCGGATTCTTCTTCGTCAAACAAAAATAAAGGTTCTTTCCTATAATCGGTATAATCTTTCAAACGAACAGAATAAATACGTCCGCCCTTGGAACTTAGTTTGATTTCCATCCATTTGTTTTCCAATGTTGCAAACTCTTCCGTTCCTTGAATCGAAACGCTAAAACTTCCGTACCTATCCATGCGTTTGGCTTGCGCTACCGAATCGGGAAGCGAAGTTTCGCTTACCTCTTGCGATTGTTCTTCCTTTTGTGCCGCCTCGCGAGCCGCTTCCTCTTGCATCCTTACCCAACTGATTGAATCTTGATATCTTTTTCGCGCTTCTAACTGTTCGGGGGAGGGACGATTCAAATAAGAAAAGCCAATGATGATAAGAAAAATGAGTATCAGTCCTATAATTGTATTTTTATCCATTATTGATCATTTGTTAACTTCATTTGTAGTCGCTTCTATAAAACTCATAAATAAAGGATTTGGTTTTACCACCGTACTATTGTATTCGGGATGGAACTGTGTTCCGACATACCATCTCAGCGCGGGTATTTCTACCACTTCTACCAATCCGGTATCCGGATTAATTCCGGTACATTTCATTCCGTTGCTTTCAAAAAGCTCCTTATATTCGTTGTTAAATTCGTAACGATGCCGGTGGCGTTCACGGATCAACTCGCTCTTATAGGCTTCATAAGCTTTCGACCCTTTTTCAATTTTACAATCGTAAGAGCCCAAGCGCATTGATCCGCCCATCACTGTCAGGTTTTTTTGTCCTTCCATGATGTCAATCACTTTATAGGGAGTATATTCGTTCATTTCTGTCGAATTGGCTTCTGTCAAACCCAAAACGTCCCGTGCAAATTCGATGACCATGCATTGCATTCCCAAACAAACGCCGAAAGTAGGCTTATCATTTTCACGCGCATATTTCAATGCCGCAAATTTGCCATCGACGCCGCGCTGTCCAAATCCGGGCGCCACCAATATTCCATCCAAATCGCCCAATAATTTGACCACATTATCTTCATTCAATTTTTCGGAATGAATATACCGCAAATCCAATTTGCGCTTATGATACGTAGCCGCCTGAAGCAACGATTCGTTAATGGATTTATAAGCATCCGGCAATTCGACGTATTTGCCAACGATCCCGATTTTCACCGTTTTCTCAGCCGTCCGCATGTTTTCGAGAAAATTATTCCATGCGGTCAACTCCAATTTTCTTTCGGAAGACATTCCCATTTTTTGAAGCACTATTTTGTCCATTCCCTGTTTGGCCAAAACAATCGGTACTTCGTAAATGCTCGGCACATCATACGATTGAATCACTGCATTTTCATCTACATTGCAAAAGAGAGCCACTTTGTGGCAAATCTGTTTAGACAATTCATTTTCGGTGCGGAGTACCAAAATATTAGGTTGAATTCCCTGTTCTTGCAACGTTTTAACGGAATGTTGAGTAGGTTTCGTCTTCACTTCCTTTGCCGCGGCAATGTAGGGAACGTACGTTAAGTGTATGCACAAACAATTTTGACCTAATTCCCAACGCAATTGGCGGACACTTTCTATGAAAGGCAAAGATTCAATATCGCCCACCGTCCCGCCTATTTCGGTAATCACAAAATCGTATTTACCGGTTTTACCCAAAATCATGATATTGCGTTTGATTTCGTCGGTAATGTGAGGAACCACTTGAACCGTTTTACCGAGAAAATCGCCTCTCCGCTCTTTATTGATGACATTTTGATAGATTCGTCCTGTCGTAATATTATTCGCTTTGGAGGTAGGTATATTCAGAAAACGCTCGTAATGTCCTAAATCCAAATCGGCCTCATGGCCGTCTTCCGTTACATAACACTCTCCATGCTCATACGGATTAAGCGTTCCCGGATCGATATTGATATAAGGATCAAACTTTTGAATAGTCACTTGGTATCCTCTCGCCTGCAATAGTTTACCCAAAGAAGCGGCGACTATTCCTTTCCCCAATGAAGAGACTACTCCTCCCGTAACGAAAATGTATTTTGTTTCTGCCACACTGATAAGTTTTTGCTATTAAGCGCACAAAGGTACATTATTTTTAGATAACTTGAAAATTTGAAAATGAGATAATTTGAAAATAAGCGCTATCTTTGTTTTTGAACTAAACATACAAAAAAATGAAACGGTTAATATTCTGCTTATTCAGTCTTGGTTTATCCATAACGCTATCGGCGCAAACCTTATCGGTGCTGGATATTGTCAAAAAAGCCGACAGTAAAATGCGCGGAGAAAGTTCTTATTCCGAAATGACCATGACTATTGTGCGTCCTACCTGGCAACGCTCCATTTCGATGAAAATATGGACCAAAGGGACTCATTTTGCGTTGATAAAGGTTACCGCTCCCGCTAAAGATAAAGGAACTGGTTTTGTGAAACGCGACAAAGAATTGTGGAATTGGATTCCTTCCATCGATCGGTTGATCAAAATGAGCGCTTCGGTGATGGGGCAATCGTGGATGGGTTCCGACTTTACGAATGATGATATGGTGCGCGAGAGTTCCATGGTAACCGATTATACGCAAAAAATGGCGGGCGAAGAAGAGATTCGTGGATTCAACTGTTACCAAATAGAGCTGACGCCGCTTCCCGAAGCCGCTGTGGTGTGGGGCAAAGTCATCGTCTGGATTGAAAAGGAAACGTTCAACATGATCAGAACTCAAAACTTGGACGAGAATTTTAATTTAGCGCAGACATTGGAAAATTATGATTTCAAACAATTTGGCGACCGTACATTGCCTTCGCGCAGGGAAATGACTCCGGCTGCGGGTAAAGAGCAGAAAACAGTTATTACTATATCGAAAGCGCAATACAATATTCCAATTCAGGAAAGTTTTTTCTCGCAACAAAATTTGAAAACGATTCAATGAGGATATTGCTTAAAATTGCATGGCGAAATTTGTGGAGGAACAAGCGGAGAACATGGATTGCTATTTCTTCCGTGTTCTTTGTCACTTTGATGTGCCTGTTGTTGAAATCGTTGACAGATGGTTCCACCAATTACATTATAGATTCTACCATTGAACGGCAAACGGGTACCTTTCAGGTGATGAGTTCCGAATATTGGGACGATCGAACGGTAGACAATTTCATTACAGTAGATGAAAATACCCTAAAGAAGTGGGAGGCTATTCCCAACGTAAAACGTATTGCTCCCCGAATAGAGGCATTTGCTATGTCGTGGAATGGCGCCCATACGAAACCAATTTCTCTGATTGGAATAGATCCTGCCCGTGAAAGTCAATTTTCCAGACTCAATACCCGCATGCAGAAAGGAAAATTTTTATCGCCAAACGAGAACGGAATTATTATTGGAAGTAAATATGCCGAAGGGGTGAATCTTTCTGTGGGAGATACGCTCGCGTTGATCGGACAAGGGTATCATGGCAATAGCGCTGCTGCACTTTTTGTAATAAAAGGCATCGTAAAAGCTTTCGATCCTTTGCAAGATGCCGGTTGCGCCTATGCAAGTCTTACTGTTGCGCAGGATTTTATCAGCATGCCGGAAGGCGAAACGTATGTTTCCGTCGTATTGGAAAACCCCAATAAAATGGATAAGACTCTAATGGCATTCAAACAGATTAACGGCAAAAACGACTGGGTTTACCGTCCCTGGCAGGAATTGATTATAGATACAGCTGCAGGAGCGGCGTCTGACAAAAAAACAATGGAAATATATTTTTACATCTTATACATGGTGGTTGGCTTTGGGTTGTTGAGTACAATGATCATGTTGACGAATGAACGAAGGAAAGAATTTGGCGTCATGGCGGCTTTGGGAATGAAAAAAAGAAGTCTTATTGAAGGACTTTTTATCGAGATGTTTTTTGTAAATACGCTGGGATTGTTAGCCAGCCTATTGATTTCCATTCCCATTATTTTATATTTTCATTATTTTCCGATTCACCTTACCGGAGCCATGGGAAAGTCATTCGAAGATATCGGTTTCGAACCCATTGTCCCTTTCGGTGTCAGCGTCAATCTTTTCGTTAGTCAAATAGCCATTGTCGTTTTTATTGCCGTTCTTATCACCCTGTATCCTTATTTGAAAATCAAGCAAATGAATATTATCGACGCATTAAGAAAATAAGCTCATGATTCTACAATTCGCATGGAAAAATATAGGAAGAAATAAAGTGCGCAGTGCAGTCATTCTTCTGGCCATTACTCTGGGATTGACTGCGAGCGTTTTTGCGGTTGCTTTTATGAATGGCATGATCAATCAAAAAGTGGAAGATACCATTCGCATCGAAATGACGCACCTTCAAATCAACACCCAAAAGTTCATCGACGAAAATGAAATAGAAGATGTATTGGCCGATTCTATTTTAGAATCCCGAATTCGTAGTATTCCTGAAGTGATAGGAGTAAGTCCGCGTATATTATTGACTGTTATGGCGGCTACGTCACATAAAACAGGCGGCGCGCAAGTGGTCGCCATTGATCCTGAAAAGGAAAAACAGGTCAGCCGACTTTATACTTGTATTCCGGATAGTTTGGGAAATTTTTTTTCCGAAAATATACCGAATAGTATTGTCGTGGGGCGGAAATTTGCAGAAAAGTATCAGGTTCAACTCCATTCCAAAATAATTCTCTCTTTTGTGAATCTGGAAGAAGAACAGGTCAGCGCGGCTTTCAGGATATGCGGCATTTTTCATACTAACAATCCAGCGTATGAGGAGGCGAAAATGTTTATCCGGGCAAATGACGCTCGTGCATTGACCGGAATTAAAGCCGACAGTATCCATGAAATGGCCATACAACTAACCAACAATAAGGACAAAACGGTTGCAAAAGTACAAACTCAAATAACGCCCATGCTTCCAAACGGGGTAGAGATTCGCAATTGGAAAGAAATCAGTCCAATTATGGGCGTTTATACCGGATTTATGCAGATTGAGTTGATGATTATTGTTGCGATTATTCTGTTTGCATTGGGTTTTGGAATTGTAAACGCTAATTTAATGTCTGTATTGGAACGTAAACAAGAATTGAACATGCTGATGGCGATTGGCATGAATCGCAAAAAAGTGATGCAGTTGATTGTGACCGAAAGCACGATTTTGACCTTATTGGGAGGTTTTTGGGGAATGTTAATCGGTCTTGCCATTGCACTGGCTACAGGAAAAACGGGCATCGATGTAAGCGCTTCTTTGGGTTCCTATCAGCAATTGGGAATCGCAACCATTATTCATCCGTTAATTACTTTCAACCAATTCGTGATTATAGCGGTTATGGTTGTCATTATAGGTATTCTATCGGCAATTTTTCCGGCAAGAATGGCGACAAAACCATGATTTACCATGACTTTAGAATTATTAAGAAAATTAAAATGGATATGACAAAAGAAGAACAAGATAGTATCATTGAAATAAACAATCTTTCGAAGATTTATCAAGAAGATGCCGAAGTGGTTAAAGCTTTGGACAATATAAACTTAAACATCAATAAAGGAGAATTTACGGCTGTTGTAGGCCCTTCCGGATCTGGTAAAACCACGCTGCTCAATATGATAGGAGGATTGGACAAGCCTACGTCAGGAACTGTAGCGGTGGATGGTATGGATGTGACTAAATTATCTATAGACGATTTGATCAATTTTCGAAGGGATCATGTCGGTTTTGTATTTCAAGCCTACAATCTGATTCCTGTTTTGACAGCAAAGGAAAATGTGATGTTTGTAATGGATTTGCAGGGTATTCCTACTCAACAGAGTTCGGTTCGCGCCATTAAGTTGTTGAAAAATGTGGGTTTGGGCGACCGCATAAATGCGCGTCCAAATAAATTGTCGGGCGGACAGCAGCAACGTGTGGCGGTAGCCAGGGCGTTGGCATCGAAACCAAAATTTATTCTTGCCGATGAACCAACAGCCAACCTTGATGGTAAATCGGCTGAAACATTGTTGGACATCATGGAAAAAATGAACGAGGAGGAAAATATGACCTTCATCTTTTCCACGCATGATCCGCGAGTAATGCAAAAAGCACGACGCATAATCACGCTGGAAGATGGGAAAATTGTTCGCTAAAATATTCCTTGCGCTTCTGTTGCAAGGAATAACAATTCTACCTATTTCGGCGCAAAAAACGGCCTCGCTCAACGGATATGCCAGCGGATTATACAGTCCCATCTATTGGACAGATGAAGATGTGTTTTTGAATAATGGACTAATACATAATCGTTTGAATTTCAAATATACTCCTAACAATTTATGGAGTTTTACAGCCGAAGTCAGAAACCGTGCCATTTGGGGTAATTTTTCAAATCTCAGCCCCGACTATTTTTCCTTGTTAACGGGCGATAATGGCTGGATGAATCTTTCGTGGAATATCCTGCAAGAAAACAGTTTTGTATTGAATAGCTCCATTGAAAGGCTAAATATTGCCTTTAGCGATAAGAAATGGAGTTTTGTAGTTGGAAGGCAGCGAATTAATTGGTCACAAACACTGATGTTTAATCCAAACGATATTTTCAATGCTTACTCATTCTTCGACTTCGATTATCCGGAAAAAGCAGGCAGTGATGCAGTGCGGTTATCCTATTACCCTTCGCCTGTTTCGGTGGTAGAAGTGGCAGCCAAGCTCAATCGCTGGGGACAATCGACAGTCGCCGTATTCTACCGGTTCAATCGGAACGGATGGGATATGCAAGTTCTGGGAGGCATTGTGAACCAATACGACCGAGTCATCGGCGCTGGCTTTAGCGGCGAAGCCAGCGGCGTGAATCTGCGGGGCGAAGCATCCTTTTTCCATTCCACGCAAACGGGCGCTTCTTTGAAAAATACCTTGGTTACCTCATTGGGAGCCGATTATACTTTCAAAAACTCATTGATGTTATCCGGTACCGTTTTATACAATCAACAAGCACTCGGCAGTTCGGGCAATTTTTTATTGCTTTACCAAACGCCGATAACTCCTCGACAACTTTCTATTACCGATTGGACAGCATGTGTTCAAGCCTCTTATTCTTTTACGCCTCTACTGACCGGCGGATTGGCTGTGGTGAGTTTTGTGAATCTTCCCGCATTTTATCTGGGTCCTTCCGTCGATTATTCTCTCTCAAATAATCTTACGTTTAGCGCTATGATACAATTTTTTGCAGACGCTTCCACAACATCCTTATCCAATCTGGCTTTGGGATATTTGAGATTGAAATATAATTTCTGACTTTTATTCCGATTCCGATAACAGATCCGGCCTCAACCGTTGCGTTCGTTCGATGGATTGCTGCAATTCCCATTCCCTAATTTTGGCCTCGTGTCCTGAAAGCAAAATCTCTGGAGTTTTCCATCCCTTGTAGTCCGACGGGCGGGTATAAACCGGAGGAGCCAATAAATTATCCTGAAAAGAATCGGACAAAGCCGATTGTTCGTCGCCAATCGCTCCCGGAATCAGACGGACTATTGCGTCGGACATCACAGCCGCCGCCAACTCGCCGCCGGTAAGCACATAATCGCCTATCGAAATTTCGCGGGTGATCAAATATTCGCGGATGCGGTAATCAACGCCTTTGTAGTGTCCGCACAAAATGATGAGATTTCGGCACAAAGAAAGCTGATTAGCCATGCGCTGGTTTAATGTTTCGCCATCGGGCGAAGTATAAATCACTTCGTCGTAATCGCGTTGCGATTTCAAAAACGAAATCGCGCGGTCAATCGGTTCGCATTGCAAAACCATGCCCGCTTGTCCTCCAAAAGGATAATCGTCGACTTTTCGTCGCTTGTCTAACGAATAATCCCTCAGATTGTGAATTTGTATTTCAACCAAACCTTTGTCTTGCGCCCTTTTCAATATAGAATGATTGAAAGGGCTTTCTAAAATTTCAGGAAGTACGGTAATAATATCGAGCCGCATTTCTTCGTTTTATTTTATGTTTTCAGTGAATACCCATTTTCCGACACTCATAAACACGATACGGAACCAAACAAACGCTTCCCAAAAATCGTTAAGCGTTTTATTCGTTTTGTGTTTTTTACTTTTTCTTGTGACTTCATCTAATCAATCTTTTTTATCTTTGCACAAAAATAATTTTTGATATGTTAAAGCGCTTAAAACTATTTTTTTTCTTTTTTTGCATATGTCCGACCATTTTTTCGCAGATACAAGAACCTGTCAAATGGAAAATATCCATAAATAGTGCAAGCGAGCTTGTTTTTACTACTTCTATTCAACATGGTTGGCATCTATATGCAATGGACTTGCCGGAAGGAGGCCCTTTGCCTACTACTTTTATTTTTGAAAAAGTAAAAGGAGCAGAAATTGTGGGCAAAGTTACAACTCTTTGCCAAATAAAAACAGAATTCGACAATTCGTTTGAGATGAATATTGGTTGGTATGACGGAAATCCCTCTTTTGTACAGAAGTTGAACATCAAAGATCCGGATCATTTTGTCGTAGAAGGTTATGTAGACTACATGACGTGCAACAATGAATATTGTATCCCTTGTAAAAAGGAATTTTCTTTTTCCCAAAAAGACCTTCCAGTAGAACTTTCGGAAATAAAGAAAATCAAGGAGATAAAAGAAATTAAGGCTGAAGAAGTTGTGGAGCCTTCAATCAATTCTTCGAAAGTTTCAGAGCTTAAAAATTCAGAGTCTGCAGTAGTGTCGCCCTCCACTTTATGGCAACCCGTGATGGACGAATTGCATCATTTCGGAGGCAACACGGCGCGCAATACTTCGTGGTTGTTTATTTTCCTCCTTTGCTTCGGAGGCGGATTTTTGGCTTTACTCACGCCTTGTGTATGGCCTATCATCCCCATGACCATCAGCTTTTTTCTGAAGCGGTCTAAATCAGACCATAAAAAGGCGGTAGCCGATGCGTTTACTTACGGATTGTCCATCATTCTGATCTATTTGGCATTGGGTTTATTGATCACCATTCTTTTCGGAGCCAGCGCATTGAACAATTTATCGACCAATGCAGTAGTTAACCTGATCTTTTTTGCCCTGTTGATTGTGTTTGCCGCTTCCTTTTTCGGAGCATTCGACTTAACCTTACCTGCTTCCTGGGTAAATAAAATGGACAGTAAGGCGGAATCGACTACCGGATTGCTGAGTATTTTCTTTATGGCCTTCACTTTGGTCTTGGTTTCGTTTTCCTGTACAGGTCCCATCATTGGGAGTTTGCTGGTACAAGCCGCGAGCATGGGAAGCGTTGTAGGTCCAGCCATCGGCATGTTCGGTTTCGGCTTGGCTTTGGCCATTCCTTTTGCCTTGTTTGCCTTGTTTCCTTCGTTATTGCACGATCTTCCTAAATCGGGCGGATGGCTTAATTCGGTCAAAGTAGTATTGGGTTTTTTGGAATTAGCTTTAGCTTTGAAGTTCCTATCTGTAGCCGATTTAGCGTATAAATGGCGAATACTCGACCGGGAAGTATTTCTTGTCCTTTGGATTACCATATTTGTCTTGTTGGGTCTTTATCTGTTGGGAAAAATAAAAATGCCCCACGACAGCGACCTGAAGCACGTTTCTGTAACCCGTTTGTTTTTATCCATCTTCTCCTTTGCCTTTGCCGTTTACATGATACACGGATTATGGGGCGCTCCATTGAAAGCCATCAGCGCATTTTCTCCACCGCTCTATACTCAAGATTTCAATCTCTACAACGGAGAGGTACATCCTAAATTTTACGATTACGAGGAAGGAATGGCTTATGCCGCTAAAAACAAGAAACCTGTTTTGCTCGATTTCACGGGTTACGGTTGCGTCAATTGCCGGGAAATGGAAGCGGCGGTCTGGTCTAATCCCAGAGTAAAAAGCATAATAGACGATCAGTACGTTCTAATCTCTCTTTTTGTGGATGATAAAACCAAATTACCGGAAACAATAATTGTGGAAGAATATGGTAAGACAGTTAAATTGAGAACAATAGGAGATAAATGGAGTTATTTGCAACGATACAAATTCGGAGCAAACGCTCAACCGTATTATGTTTTGTTAGACGATAGGGGAATGCCCGTAGGGCCGTGGCGCGCTTACAACCGGAATGTGCAAGATTATATCCGGTTTTTACAGGAAGGAGTTAAAAAATACGAAACAATCAATCAACAACAATCTACTAATTACTACTAATCCGACAAATTCAAAATAGCAACAAGATGTTAAACAAAAAATATTTTGCATCCTAATGACTCAAAACACTCTATTGGAGAAATTAGAGGCTCTGGTGATCCGCTTTGAAGAAATAGGAAAACTGATTACCGACCCCGACGTCATTACCGACCGGAAACGTTTTATCAAACTGAACAAGGAATATCGGGAGTTGGGAAAAATTTCAGAAGCTTGTAGCCGTTATCAGCAACTATTGAACGGAATCGAAGAAGCAAAATCCATTCTCGAAAACGAATCCGACGCCGAACTCCGCGAAATGGCTCGGGAAGAATTGGACGAATGTACGCAACGTCTTCCGCAAGTAGAAGAAGAAATCAAGTGGCTTTTAATACCTGCCGATCCGGAAGACGGAAAAAATGCGATTGTGGAAATTCGTAGCGGAACAGGAGGCGACGAAGCGGCTCTTTTCGCCGGCGATTTATTTCGAATGTATTCCAAATACTGCGAATCCAAAGGCTGGCAAATAGAAGTAACCAATATCAGCGAAGGAACTATCGGCGGCTACAAAGAAATTATTTTTACCGTAACAGGTGAAAATGTCTATGGCACAATGAAGTATGAATCAGGTGTGCATCGGGTGCAGCGAATACCGCAAACCGAAACACAAGGCAGAGTACACACTTCTGCGGCAACGGTGGCCGTACTTCCCGAAGCGGAGGAAGTGGATGTGGAAATCAATCCGGCCGATTTGGAATATCAAACTTCACGCTCCAGCGGCGCCGGCGGACAAAACGTCAATAAAGTGGAAACGAAGGTACAACTCACGCATAAACCTACGGGCATCATGGTACAATGTCAAGTGGCGCGTTCTCAGTTAGCCAATCGGGAAATGGCATTGCAAATGCTTCGAAGCAAGTTGTACGACATGAAATTACAGGCACATTTGGATGCAATCGCCTATAAACGGAAAACGATGGTTTCGACGGGCGACCGTTCGGCAAAAATCCGTACCTACAATTATCCGCAGGGACGGGTGACCGATCATCGAATCAACTATACGATGTATAATCTCCCAGCATTCGTCGGCGGAGATATTCAAGGCGCGATTGACCAACTCATCGTGGCAGAGAATGCTGAACGATTGAAAGAAAATGAATTATAAAAACAGTCGGAAGTATTCGGTATTTATTACATAAAAAGTAAAACATAGATTGACAAAGCCAATGACAAAACACGAATTATTTCATCATATTCTTCGAAAACAATCCTTCCTCTGCGTAGGATTAGATACGGATATCAATAAAATTCCCATGCATCTGCTCCAAGAAGAAGATGCTGTTTTTGCATTTAACCAAGCGATTATTGATGCAACACAAGCTTATTGCGTGGCCTACAAACCCAATCTGGCATTCTATGAAAGTTTGGGCGTAAAAGGACTGATCGCTCTGGAAAAGACGGTCGCCTATATCCGCCGCAATTATCCCGACCAGTTCATTATCGCCGACGCCAAACGAGGCGATATCGACACTACGTCCGAGATGTATGCTCGCGCAGTTTTTGAATCTTCCGATTTCGATGCGGTTACAATAGCTCCCTATATGGGAGAAGACGGCGTGAAACCATTTCTTGCTTATCCCAATAAATGGACGATTTTGCTTGCTTTAACCTCCAACAAAGGATCACGGGATTTTCAATGGATGGTAGACGCCAATGGGGAATATCTGTTTGAAAAGGTATTGAAAAAATCGCAGGAATGGGCAACCGATGAACAATTGATGTATGTAGTGGGCGCTACGCAAAGCAAAACATTGGAAGACATCCGCCGGATAGTTCCTAATCATTTTCTATTGGTTCCCGGAATAGGCGCACAAGGCGGAAGTTTGGAAGAAGTGGCACGGTACGGACTGAACAAACAGTGCGGTTTGCTGGTGAATTCGTCCCGCCAGATCATTTATGCCGATCCTACCGAAAAATTTGCGGAAGCAGCGCGGCAAAACGCTCAACAATTGCAGACAGAAATGGCTATGTATTTGAAATGGATAACAAACGAAAAATAATTAACGACCCTGTATTCGGATTCATCAATATACCGAGTGAATTTATTTACAACATTATCAACCATCCCTATTTCCAACGTTTAAACCGAATTAAACAGTTGGGTTTGACTCATTTTGTTTACCCCGGCGCACAACATACGCGCATGAGCCATTCGTTGGGGGCAATGTATCTGATGGACGAAGCAATCGTTCATCTGCAATCCAAAGGACACGCAATTACTCCCGAAGAAAAAGAAGCCGCTTTGGCTTGCATTTTGATGCATGATTTGGGTCATGGCCCTTTTTCGCATGCTTGGGAAAATACCTTAGTGAAAAATATTCGCCATGAAGAAATTTCCCTTTCCTTGATGAAAAAAATAAACGAAGAAATGGATGGCCGATTAGACAAGGCCATTGCCATTTTTCAGGATGAATACCCCAAAAAATTTCTTCATCAGCTTGTCAGCGGACAATTGGATGTCGACCGGCTGGATTATTTGAGACGGGACAGCTTCTTTACGGGAGTGACTGAAGGAAACATTGGATCGGCGCGTATCATCAAAATGCTGAACCTGAAGGACGGACGTTTAGTGGTCGAAGCCAAAGGAATTTATTCGATTGAAAACTTTCTAATGGCGCGGCGGCTAATGTATTGGCAAGTTTACTCGCATAAAACAGCATTTGCCGCCGAAAAAATGATGGTCAACGTGCTGAAAAGAGCGCAGGAATTGGCCATGCAAGGAACGGCCTTATTTGCTTCGCCGGCTTTGCACTATTTTTTAGATCGTCCGGTCGACAAGCAAACTTTGCTGAACGACCCGCAAGCGCTGGCTCATTTTGTCGATTTAGACGACAACGATATCTGGTCGGCATTGAAAGTCTGGGCTAAACATTCCGATAAAATCATGGCCTTATTGAGTGAAGGCCTTTTGAACCGCCATTTGTTTAAAATCGAAATCGAGCAAAAACCGTTTGCGGCTCAATATGTAGAAGAAAAGAAAAAGAAATGGTCCCAGTATTACGCGATTTCTCTCGAAGACGTTTCTTATCTGATTTCTGCCGGCGAAATATCGACCAATATGTACAACGAAACAGACGATAGCATCGACATTTTATACAAAGACGGAACAACAAAAGACATAGCGGAAGCATCCGATATGTTGAATATACAATTGCTTTCGAAGAAAATCAAGAAGTATTACTTTTGTTTTTTGCGAGATTCAAAATAATTTCCGTACTTTGTCCAAATTTTTTAAACAGAACAAATTGAAACGCAACATGGAGTTTAGCGCCCTGCAAATAGCCCAATTTTTAAACGGAAAGATAGAAGGCGATCCGAATATTACAGTAAATGATTTTTCTAAAATAGAAGAAGGAAAATCCAAAACGCTTACCTTTCTTGCCAATCCTAAATATACTTCGTTTATATACGAAACGCAAGCGAGCATTGCATTAGTCAATGAAGATTTTATCCCTGAAAAAAAATTACCGGCTACGCTAACGCTCATTCGTGTTGTCAATGCGTATACGGCTTTGGCGCAACTGTTAGACATCGTAAACCAAGCCAAAAGCAAAAAGAAAGGGATCGAAACTCCTTCTTTCATCAGTCCTTCAGCAAAGATACCCGAAGAAAACCGGTATATCGGAGCTTTTGCCTACATTGGACACCATGTTTGCTTAGGCGAAAACGTAGCAATTTATCCCCATGCCTACATTGGCGATCAGGTCGAAATCGGAGAAAATACCATTATTTATGCCGGAGCAAAAATTTATGAAGGATGCAAAATCGGGAAAAATTGCATCATTCACGCCGGCGCGGTTATCGGAGCCGATGGATTCGGATTTGCCAAAGAAGGAGAAACGTATAAAAAGATTCCTCAATTAGGAATTGTGACCATTGAAGACGATGTTGAAATTGGCGCGAATACCACCATTGACCGAGCCATTATGGATTCGACCCTCATTCGGAAAGGCGTCAAATTAGATAATCTCATTCAGATAGCCCACAATGTAGAAATTGGCGAAAATACCGGCATTGCAGCACAGGCGGGAATTTCCGGTTCAACGAAAATTGGGAAAAACAACATGATTGGAGGACAGGTTGGATTCGGCGGACATATCAAAACCGGCGACCATGTAAACATTGGCGCACAAGCGGGAATAATCAGCAATATAGAATCCGGCAGAAACATTATCGGAAGTCCGGCGATAGATGTCAACAAATTCTTCCGATCCAGCATTATTTTCCCCAAATTACCAGAGATATACAGGGAAATGCTCCAATTGCAAAAAGAAGTGGAGAAATTAAAAAAAGAAAAAATAGATGATAACAAAACAACACACACTAAAGGATAGTTTTTCGCTACAAGGAAAGGGTTTACATACAGGATTAAAAATCAATATCAAATTCAATCCGGCGCCTATCGACTATGGGTATAAAATCAAAAGAACCGACTTACCCGGCCAACCCGTGATCGATGCAGTCGCCGAAAATGTAGGCAATACGCAACGCGGCACGGTTATTGTTAAAAATGACGTGCAAATCAGCACCGTGGAGCATGCGCTTGCTGCCTTATACGCTCTGCAAGTCGACAATTGTTTGATTGAAGTAGACGCCCCCGAATTTCCTATTTTAGACGGCAGCGCGATCGAATATGTGAATGCAATCGAACAGACCGGGTTGAAAGAACAAGATGCCGAACGCAATTATTACATCGTCAAAAACCAAATGGAGGTCAAAGACGAAGAATCGGGCGCTTCCATCGTGATCCTTCCATGCAATCAGTTTGTAGTTAACACATTAATAGCTTTCGATTCACTCATTCTGGACAATCAATTTGCAACTTTAGATAAATTGGAAGATTTCAAAAATGAAATAGCGGCCAGCCGAACGTTCGTTTTTGTACGTGAAATAGAACATTTACTGGAAAAAAATTTGATTAAAGGCGGCGACTTGGACAATGCCATTGTGATTTACGAACGGCAAATCAGTCAGGATCGTTTCGATCAACTGGCCGATAAAATGAAAGTAGGCCACAAAGATGCTACGCGTTTGGGATATATCATGAATAAACCGTTGGCTTACCCCAACGAACCAGCACGTCATAAACTGCTGGATATCATTGGCGATATCGCATTGATTGGCAGGCCGATACGGGGACGAATCATCGCTACTTGTCCGGGGCACAGAATCAACAACAAACTGGCGCGCCTGATTCGTAAAGAGATCAAACAGAACGAAGTACAAGCCCCTCTATACAATCCCAATCTTCCTCCCGTAATCAATATCAATCGGATCAAAGAATTATTGCCGCACCGCTACCCATTTTTAATGGTAGAAAAAATTATTGAAATTGGCGACAAACACATTGTGGGGGTAAAAAACGTTTCGGTCAACGAACCATTTTTTCAGGGACATTTTCCGGAAGAACCGGTTATGCCCGGCGTTTTACTGATCGAATCCATGGCTCAAACGGGGGGTATACTTATATTGAACTCGTTAGACGAACCCCATCGCTATTCTACTTATTTCCTGAAAATCGACTCCGTTAAATTCCGGCAAAAAGTAGTTCCAGGAGACACTTTGATTTTTCGCTTGGAATTAACGATGGAAATCCGCCGAGGGATTGCCAATATGAAAGGCTATTGCTTTGTGGGTGAAAAATTAGTATGCGAAGCCGAATTTATGGCGCAAATCATTAAGAACAAGTAGAATATCATGAAACAAGAACTCTCGTCCGTACACCCGGAAGCAATCATTGGGGCAAATGTGACCATCAGTCCTTTTGTCACTATCGACAAAAACGTCGTCATTGGCGACAATACGTATATTTATCCCAATGCCGTCATATTGGAAGGAGCGCGCATCGGAAAAAACTGCCGGATATTTCCGAATGCAGTTTTATCGGCCATTCCGCAGGATTTGAAATTCAAAGGAGAAGAAACCACTTGTGAAATCGGCGACAACACAACGATTCGTGAATGTGTCACCATCAATCGCGGAACAGCGTCTAAAGGAAAGACGATTGTAGGAAGCGACTGCTTGGTGATGGCTTATTCGCACATTGCCCACGACTGCATCATCAAAAATCAGGTCATCATAGGAAATGCTTCGCAATTAGCCGGAGAAGTAGAAGTTGACGATTACGCCATTTTGAGCGGAGGAACCTTAGTACATCAATTTTCCCGCATTGGCAAACATGTGATGATTCAGGGAGGCTCCCGCGTAGGAAAAGATATCCCGCCTTATGTCATTGTCGGACGGGATCCCATTACTTATTCGGGGATCAACATCGTGGGATTGAAAAGAAGAAGATTTACTTCGGAACAAATAACAGCTATCCAGGAAATTTACCGCATTCTGTACCAATCCGGCATGAACAATTCGGCAGCCGTAAAGTGTATTGAAGCGAATATTCCCGAGGGACCAGAAAAAGAAGAGATTTTATATTTTATTACAAACTCGCAAAGAGGTATTGTAAGAGGCTATTTAGAATAAAAATTGATTATGATTTACAAATTTATTTTAGTTTCAGATGAAATAGACGATTTCAGGAGAGATATTACGATTGATTCAGAAGCGACTTTCTTTGAATTGCATGAAACAATCCTGGATTCTGTAGGCTATGCAAAAGATCAGATTACTTCTTTTTTTCTTTGCGACGAAGACTGGTCAAAAAAAGCCGAAATCACCTTGATCGATATGGATCATAATTCGGATGAAGACGTTTATGTGATGGAAAAATGCCGTCTGAGCGAACTATTGGAAGATGAACGACAAAAATTGATTTATGTGTTTGAACCTTTGACCGAACGCTGTTTCTTTATGGAATTGCGGGAAATCACATGGGGAAAAAGTCAAGATAAACCACAAATAGTGAAATCGGTGGGAAATCCTCCCGAACAAATTTCTCCTTATCTGGAAGATCTGGATGTGTTTGTTCCTCGTGTGGATTTGGATGCGGATTTAGATTTAGGCAATGAGGAAGATTTTTTCGACGATGATTTCAATCTGGAGGATTACGACGAAGAAAGTTTCAACGATTATTGAATAGCGGAAATGCAAACCGTTCGCTTATCCGTTTCATGAACCGTCTTGTTGTTCTAACAGGTCCTACGGGCGTTGGCAAAACGGCTTTGAGTTTGCTATTAGCCAAAGAGTTTCACTCGCCGGTGATTTCTGCAGATTCCCGTCAGTTATATCAGGATTTGGTCATTGGGACGGATGCTCCCTCACCCAACGATTTGGAAGCGGTGAAGCATTATTTTGTTGGAAATTTGCAACTGACTGATTATTACAGCGCCAGCCGTTTTGAAGACGAGGTCGTTCAACTCCTTGCCGTTTTGCATCAAACGCATGAAACTGTTCTGATGTGCGGAGGATCGATGATGTATATAGATGCCGTATGTAAAGGAATCGATGAAATTCCGTCTATCGACGAAGCCTTGCGCGCGGATATTTTTCATTTATTCGAAAAGGAAGGTTTGGATCCCATTCGCCGGCAATTAAAAATCCTCGATCCTGTTTTTTACAATCAGGTAGATCTCCGTAATTCCAAACGAGTCATTCACGCCTTGGAAATTTGCCTGATGACCGGTCAGCCTTACTCTTCTCTCCGCACGCATGCAGTAAAAGAGCGTCCTTTCCGCATTGTCAAAATCGGATTGATGCGCGAACGCAAAGAACTCTACGAACGAATCAATCTCCGCGTAGACCGAATGATGGCTGCCGGACTGCTGGAAGAAGCGCGCGCGCTCTATCCCTACCGCCATTTGAACGCGCTAAACACAGTCGGTTACAAAGAACTTTTCCGTTTTTTAGAGGGTGAATGCACTTTGGATTTTGCCATTGAAAAAATAAAGCAAAACAGCCGCATTTACGCCCGCAAGCAAATGACTTGGTTCAAGCGCGACCATGCGATTACCTGGTTTCATCCGGAAAATGTAGAGGAAATACTCAAACACCTCCGTCTGCAAAGCTGATCATAAAAAAAGACTGCGAAAATCAAAATTTCGAAAATTGGGTATGACTTTTATGCAATCGTTTTGAATACTTTCGACCGAATTGGTAGTAGATAAACCAATTACTTGCATTCCGGCGGCATTTCCCGATCGAATTCCATTGAAAGAGTCTTCAAATACAAAACAATTTTCAAGTAAAACGTTCAAATCCTGAGCCGCCAAAAGAAAACACATCGGATGCGGTTTGCCATCTGTGATCCGGTTAGCCGACACAATCGTATCGAAATAAGAACGGATAGGCAGTTTGCTCAAAACGTATTGTAGCTTTTCATCATCCGAACTGGTAACTAATCCTGTCTGAATTCCTTCCTTTTTCACTTTCTCCAACAATTCCAGAGCGCCGGGAATCGGCAGAATATCCATTTGCAACTCAAAAGCCCGATTGGCGGCAGCCAGTTTTTCTTGCTCTTCGGGCGAAAGATGCGAAAAATAGGTCGTTAGAATATTGGGAAGCGTCGTTCCCTTGATTAAATACTCAAAACTTTCTATTCCCAGGTGATAATCATCAGCGACTTTATGCCAAAAACGATCGTATTGCGATTCGCTGTCAATAAGAACGCCGTCTAAATCGAATAAAAAAGCGAAGTTTTTCTTCTTCATATTATTTAAATGAATTGCTGCAAAGGTAAAAAAAAATTTTAATCGAGGCTAATAACTTGTTTGAAAGGATACTTTGGAAAAAATCTTTCGCAAAAGAAGAATTTTCATTTGGTAGAATTTCCAAATAAAAATCTTCTCTCGCTACTAGACTCCTACTATTTATACTCAATAATATGAGAACAAATAATATATAGACTACTCATCCGTACTTTTTTTCATAATTTTCAAATAACGTGTGTGTGTATGGGTTTTGTGTTCATTTTTTCATAGATACTCTCAATATCTTGAATCTTAATATATGACTGCAAAGGTATGGATATTTTTGCATAAAACTATCACTTTATCTGAGCATTATATTTCTTTTTTTCTTGTTCTATGACTAAAATCGATTATGTTTTTACAAAAATAGTTGAATTTCAAAAGTAAAAGCAAGAATAAACATTAGCCAGAACAAAATTTGATATATTGTCAATTCGGATCATTTTCATTCATCCTGAAAAACCGATTCATCCACTAAAACTTTAAACTACCGATGAAGCCGATGTCTCATCTGTTCCATTTATGTCATTTTGCGTTCTTAATGAATTTATTTGGGAATTAGGTATACACCCCAGAAATGTATTATTCTTAATTATCCGAATATAATTTCCTTTATTAATAATCCTAACCAAAGTGGATTAGAAATTTTGAAAGTGTAAACTTGAAAAATATTTATCTGGTATTTATCTGGGAACTTTATCGCACATCCAACTCGACTTTTTTCGACAAAACAAAATTATTTTCCTCATATTAATGCAACTATTGTTTCATTTTAAATAAATAACCCATTTTTATAAAATAATCCGGTTGAATCCGTCTGAAATTATCCGTGTTTTGATGATAAATCCAATAATCATCTAATTCATGCTTAAAAAAAATAGCAATCATGTCGAAAAATGAGTAAAAATACTTGTTTTAATAAAAAAAGAATACTTAGCTTTGTACGAAAAAACACGAAAGAACATTCCAAGAAAATAATATTTGAAATTATAGAATATAATTTTCATTTGCATTTTGGATTTGATCATAACAACAGTTACTTTATGAAGAATGACTATATCTATGATGCTTTAATAGCAGAAATGAGAAAAAAAAATCCTAAGAATTCAAATTTAGTCAATCGTTTAGCAGATATTCTTCTCCTCGAAAAAGAGACCATTTATAGGAGATTGCGGAACGATGTGCCATTTACCTTTCACGAAATATCTACTATTTCAAGAAGAATGGGGATTTCGTTGGATAACATTATTGGAGTGGACTCGCAGAAAAATAGACCTTTCCAATTGAAACTAACCGAATATATCGATGCCGAAGATATTGATTTTAAAATGATTGAAGAAATTCTGGATCTATACAGGGAAACCAAAAAGGAAACCCAAGCAGAAATGGGATGCGCATCTAATCTGATTCCTCAGAGTCTTTTTTCGGGATTCAAACATTTAACACAGTTTTATTTATTCAAATGGCAATACCATTACAACAACGAGCGGATAAAATCGTTTCAGGAAATACCGGTTGACAAAAAAATAAGCGAACTATTTTACGCGTATTTTAGGGAATCGAAAAATATACATCAAACGTATTATGTTTTGGACTATCGCATTTTCAAAAATCTGACAAACGATATCCGCTATTTTCGCAGCATCCGTTTATTGACAAACGAAGATATTCAAATAATTAAAGAAGACCTTCTTCGGTTGCTGGATTATATCGAAAATCTGGCTTTCAAAGGGCAATTCAAAGAAACCGGAAATAAAGTCAATTTCTATATCTCCGAAGTGAATATAGATACCAATTATACTTATTTAGAAATGAAAAATGTCCATGTAAGCATGCTGACTACTTTCATTCTAACTCACACCCTCTCTTACGACGAAAAAGCCTTTATTGCCGTTAAGAACTGGCTCCGTTCCATTGTCCGGATTTCAACTTTGATCTCCGTTACAAGCGAAAAACAACGAATTTTATACTTCGAAGAACAAAGACAAATCATTCAAAAAATTGACGGATGATCAAAAACGCAGATAACGCGGATAATAAAGAATAAAAATCCGCATATATTGCCTTTATCTGCCTCATCTGCATTTTAAGAACAAAGCAAGAAGCAATCCAGATTGTTTATTTTTTCTAGATTGCTTCGGTTTTGCAGTAACGCACAAAAACGTCGTTCAATTAATTCTGGAAAACAGTAATTTGGGATGGAGGGAATGGCTATGATTTTATGGTTTCGGCAGAGAGCCTGGATAGCCGTCAGTCCATTCAAAACTTCCGGAACCAATATATGTTGGAACGCCATTTTCAGCCAAAATATAACCTATGGCATATACATTGGCTTTATTGGTAAAATAACAATACTGAGGATATTCCGCTGAATCCCAATAAAAGGTATACGGTTCGCAAAATACGTCCTGCATTCCTTTTGGAAAACCGATCGCATTTCCATTGTCATCCAGGAAAAAACGCAAAGGTTTTCCTGCCGGTACCTTGGCATTCGCATCATCCAGTATATGAAAAATATCTACTAAGCGATATTCATTGCGTCCAAAAAATTTTTGAATCGTTATTATCCCTTCTTTACCACTCCATATGGGGTCGGTAAATAGTACCTTTCCTACAGTTTCCCAAGTAATCGGAAGAAGGATTGATTTCATTTCTTTACTCAAGACCAAACCATCTTTTGTAAGCACAAAAGCTTTGAAATAAAAAGTAACTCCTTGCATGAGGGGAAAAGCATCCCGTTTCATGATAATTCCGGCATCAGTGGTGTCCGGCTGAATAGAAATAATCGTATATTGAGCAAAATCCTCAGAGGAGGAGTACATCAATCCCTGATCATACACTTTATCGGCCGAAGGGGTAATAACGGCTCTAATTTGAATTTCTTCTTCGGACGCCTGTTCCAACAAATCCAATGTGACAATAGACGCAATTTTCGATGGGTCTTGCACATAATCAAAATCTGCTTTATTTAGTTCTTCACTGCATGAAAAAAATAAAAAGAATGAAGAACAAAGCAAGGTTGCTATCTGAATCTGGTTTTTTTTCATGATATAGATATTTATATTGTCTTGCAATAGATAACAAATATTTCCATTCGAATTAAGGATTATTTTCCGTAATCAATGGATTTTCTTGTATTTCTGAATTTGGAAGTTGATAGGTCCATTGGACGTCGCCTGCGGGAACCGCTATTTTAGTCCGGTGATTGCTTCCGGAATAATTTCTGTCGACCCCTTTATTCAAGCGTTTCAAATCGAAGTATCCAAAACCTTCGCCCCACAATTCGATCCGTCTTTGCTGGAAGACCTCATCGACCGTTACGCTCGATGAATTCCATTTCGGATCCCGTTGGTTCATTAATTTTTTCAAGGCAATCGCCGCTTCCGCATTTTTCCCTTGATGAGCCAAAGCTTCCGCTTCAATCAATACCATTTCGGCGGCGCGCATGTATACATAGTCCATCGTCCAATCGCCTTTATCGCCAAATTTCAAATTAGCGTAAGGCAAATCTTGCGCTCGTGCATACGAACCGTCGGCTGTCGGTTTTCCCATTGAGTCGTTGAACAACGATTTCCGTTCATCCGTTTCAGGAATCGATTCATACAAAGCGGCATCAATCAAACGGGGAGCATAATTCAATCCCGCATATCCCGGAGCTATATTCGACACCTGCGAGAAGAAGGAAGCATACCCCGTTTGCGTTTCAGTCGTATGTTTAAAGCCCCACATCCATTCGGCATTTTCAATATCCATAAATCCGTCATGTAAACTTGCCGGAGACATCACATTGTAATTGGAGTGAGCTTCACGAGCCGTCGTTTCCGCCTTAGCCCATTGTCCGCTTAACAGATAAAACCGTGCAAGAATTCCTTTGGCTACATTTTCATCTACAAAATATTTATAGGGACGTTTATAACCTTTCAACAATTTAACCGCATCCATCAAATCTTTTTCGATTTGCTCATGGACCCGTTTTACCGTGTTTCTACCCGTAAGATTTGTTCTTTCTTCTTCAGGTATGCCTTCGCTATCGGCAAAGCGCAAAGGCACTCCCGGCAAATCCAACAGAGAAGGATCGCTTGTATTCGATTTTTGATATAATTGAATCAAATAATAATACGATAAGGCGCGAATGGCCAGCGCTTGGCCTAAACCGGCTTTCGCTACCGGATTTTCCGGTTCTCCTTTATACAAGTTAATAATTGTGTTTGCCTTGGCAATCATCGTATACAAGGTAGTCCAGTGGGAATTTGTTCTCCGATAATTAAACATACGATTATCAAAATCGTAGTCGTAATTAAACCAATGCGACTTGGCTTGCACCATATCCTGGGCAGTCATATCTGCTGTATGCATAATCGACATATACGTAAATATATCGTGCGAAGTATTCCCTGAAATGGAATAGGCTTCCACCATATACGAATAGATGGCCCGCACATACGCATCGACTACTGCATCGGGACTGTTTTGAAGCAAATAATCTACGGTTTCACTGTCGATTCCTTCTTTATAATCGGCATTCAAATATTCATTGCCGCAAGAGGACGTCAACAATGAAACGGCAACCGTAATCAAGAAATATTTAATAGTTTTCATTCGATTCGTTTTTAAATGTTAAAAATTAGCTGAGATACCCAAAGATATCGTTCTCAAAGGAGAATAAGCATACGATACGAGACCTGTAAAAGATTGCCGAACATCCAAACCTTTTCGATGGGAAATATACCAGACATTGTCGGCCACAGCATAGAAGCGTAATTTTTCCAATTTCATAGAACGAGTTATTTTTTTCGGCAAGGTATAACCCAAGGTGATATTTCGAATGCTAAAATAGGATGCATCCGTTAGCCAACGATCCGAAATATCATTCTGATCCCGATTTTCATAAATCAACTTAGGTACCTTGGTTTCGGTATTTTCCGGCGTCCATCGTTTGAACATATCTTTGTGAAAATTTGTTCCGCTGGCTCCCGAATTCATGAATCCGGCATAGATATCATCCATTATATATCCGCCTAATTGAAAAGCCGTTTGAACAGAAAAATCAAATCCTTTCCAGTCAATAGAAGTTCCCAATCCGCCATACCAATCAGGAATCGCACTTTTTCCGGTTTCGCGCAAGGTAGCGTTTGCCGTAGCATTCACTAAGGTTGCTTTTTCAATTCCATTATCGTCTTTTTCATATTTATTGTATTGGGCGAGACCTGTTTTCGGATCAACTCCGGCATATTCGTAAGTATAAAAATCGAAAATCGAACCGCCTATTTTACGCCAATAACTTCCGGCTTGGTACCCGCCATCTTTCTCGATCAATTCTTGCTTATCGACGGGCAACTTTGTCAACTGATTTTTATAATGGGTGGCATTCAAGTTTATGTTCCATTTTAAATCCTGGGTTTTAACAATATCAACGCTCATTTCAAATTCAACTCCTTTGTTTCTCATATCAATATCGTTGACCCATTGAAAATTAGGCAAACCTTCGGAAGCAGCTTTGGGTTTTCGATAGAGTAAATCTTTCGTATCTTTAATAAAATAATCGAAACTAAAAGAAAGACGTTCATCCCAAGCCAATAATTCAAAACCCGTATTGAAATTATTGCTCTTTTCCCAGGTCAATTTAGGATTGCCTCGGTGTATCCAAGACATAGCGCCTTCTCCATCAACTCTATCCACACTGTATAAATCTTTATAGGCATACCATACAGGGGTTACGCCATCTACATCCAAAAGATTATCATTTCCCTGAGTCCCATAGCTGATCTTCCATTTCAAATCATGAATAAAGGAAACATCGTGCAGGAACGATTCCCGTGAAATTCTCCACGAACCTCCCACTGCCCAGAAAGTTCCCCAACGAACATCGGGATGGAAACGGGAAGAAGCGTCTGTACGAAGGCTGGCTGTCAAATAATATTTGTCGTCATAATTATAATCCAGCCGGCTGAAATACCCTTCCAGCGCATATTCCAAAGAGGCAGAAGTCAACTCCTGGTATTTTGTCGCGTTGGAAAATTCGGAATTATCCGGATTAACAAAATTAGTCATGTGGCCATACATTTTTTTCTGATGGTCTTTTTTATTTTCGTGGCCGAACAAGACATCTACAGCATGCAAATCCAATTTTTTGCTGTAATTCAATAACTCATTGGCATTGAGCGCCGAATAACGTTCCAGCGTTCGATAAGCGCGTCCGCCTACATTATACGCATCGCCTCCAATGGGAGTCATATACCGCACATCTTGCGTGTTGAATATATCGTAGGCCATATTGGCGGTAAATTTGAAATCTTTCAAAAAGTTTACTTCAAAAAAACCTCTCAAACTCATCACATCCACCCCAACATGGTATTCGCCCGCTTTAACCGTTGCCATAGGATTTTGCTGGGCCGCATACGGGCGGGCATACGTTTCGCCAAAATCGTATCGTTTTTTCCCCTTGTCGTTTAATAATGGAGCTCCCGTATGGAGATCATAAAGATAAATGGGATATATCGGAGCAATTTGTTGACCAAACATGAAAATATTGTTGTATTGCGTATTGCTTGCCGCTACATTATTCATGTCTGTTTTAGAATAATTGAGGGAACCTCCTACATTTACAAAATCGCCCACCTTTTGTTCCATTTTCAAACGAGCCGATATACGATTAAAATCCGAATTCGACACATATCCTTCATCGCCTACATACGATAAGGAAGCATATAAATTATTGGATTCGCTTCCTGAACTTATGCTCAGATTATACTCTTGACGCAATCCACTTCTGAAAGGATCGGTCAACCAATTGTCGTTCCATTTTTTTTCTTTCGCATTCGGATTGAGTTTTCCAGTTACCGGATCTATCGCTTCATTGTTCGGAACATTTTTATAAATGTTATAAACCAAGCCGTTATCAATCAAATTCTTGCTTGCCGCTATATTTGCCTCCAGATAGCTCATCGACTCCAAGTTTTTGTTTCTCAGCGATTCCCAATACATTTCGTAGTATTCCCCTGGATTTGTTATGACGTCGTAAGCAGGAATGGCTCTACTGTTCTTTCCTAAACGGGCGTCAAAAAGAATACGGGCTTTGCCGGATTTTCCTTTTTTTGTAGTAATAATAATCACTCCATTCGAACCGCGAGCGCCATAGATGGCGCTCGCGGCCGCATCTTTCA
>JGI24699J35502_11134198_pt1 | contig 53560 bp, 47 predicted proteins | sample TergutMp193P4_FD_35502 | JGI IMG/M metagenome (IMG submission 35502)
TGCGATCATTGTTCCCCCTCACCCGTCAATTGCGCGTCAAATCCGCGGGCCACTGGGTCCATGCCGACGCCCCCGACGTCTTCGCCGACGCCCTGCGAGCGTTCGTCAAGTCCTGAATGAGCATGTTTTCCCACCTGCCATTTCGCCAAAGCTGATGATCATCTTCAGTCTCCTTCGACAGGATTGAAAGCCGAGCGGTTTATTGGGAGGATCTCAATGCCAGTGTTTTTAAGGGCTTCCAACAAGCTGTAACCACATGAAACCAGAAGAGAATCGAAATACATAAGTGCCGCCATGACATGCAGTGTCATTACTCGCTCAGGCGAAGGACCAGATGACGGTCCCCATACGTCTGATCGATCCGTGCCACGGGAGGCCAGTACTTCTCGGATGTCGACGACAGGAGAGGGCCGGCATGGATCCCCGAGGGATAGACCGCCTGTTCGCGAGAGTACGGATGCTCCCAGGCGCCGATGAGCCGATGGGCGGGATGCGGGGCGTTGCACAGAGGATTGTCGTCACAGGACCATTGCCTCGATGCGACCAGGTCGATCTCGGCCCGGATGGCGATCATCGCGTCGCAGAAACGGTCCAGTTCCTCCAGCGACTCCGATTCGGTGGGCTCGACCATAAGGGTGCCAGCCACGGGGAAACTCATGGTCGGGGCATGGAATCCGTAGTCGATCAGTCTCTTCGCGACATCGTCCACCGTGATCCCCGTCTCATGGGTGAGTTTCCGCAGATCCAGGATACACTCGTGCGCCACGCGGGAGTTCTGTCCTGTGTAGAGAGTCGGGAAGGCCTCGGAAAGGCGTACGGACACGTAATTCGCCGCGATGATCGCACCGGTCGTTGCCTGTCGGAGTCCCTCGGCTCCCAACATGGCGATGTAGGCGTAGGTGATCGGCAATATCCCGGCAGACCCGTACGGCGCCCCCGCCACCGGCCCGCCTTTGCCCGGCAGAAGCTCATGACCCGGCAGGAAGGGCGCCAAATGGGCTTTCACCGCGACAGGGCCCACACCCGGACCTCCGCCGCCGTGAGGGATGGCGAAGGTTTTGTGGAGGTTCAGGTGGCTGGCGTCCGCGCCCAGATCCCCCAACCGGGCGAGCCCCGCCATGGCGTTGAAGTTCGCACCGTCGACGTACACCTCACCCCCGGCCTCATGGACGATGTCACAGACCTCACGGATGGTGGCCTCGTACACCCCGTGGGTGGAGGGGTAGGTGACCATGATCCCCGCCAACTCGGGCGCATTGCGTGCCGCCTGGTCCCGTAGATCGTCGAGGTCGATCGACCCGTCGTCCCCGACTTTCACCGGTACGACCCGCAACCCGGCCATGTGGGCCGAGGCGGCGTTGGTGCCGTGTGCTGAGACCGGGATCAGGCACACCGTGCGCTGCGGTTCCCCATTGGCCCTGTGGTACCGCCGGATCGCCATCAGCCCGGCGAACTCCCCCTGGGACCCGGCGTTGGGTTGGAAACTGACGGCGTCGTAGCCGGTGATCTCTGTCAGCCAGTCGGCCAACTCCCCCATCAATTCGCGGTAACCCTCTGTGTCCGCAACGGGCGCGTACGGGTGGATGCCGGCGAATCCAGGCAGGCTGATCGCCTCCATGGCGACGGCGGGATTGAGTTTCATGGTGCACGACCCCAGCGGGATCATCCCCCGGTCCAAGCCATAGTCCCGATCCGCGAGAGCCCGCATGTAGCGCATCATGGAGGTCTCCGAGCGATGGGCGGAGAACACAGGTGCGGTGAGGAAATCCTGACCGCGGTCATGGTCGCCCAGGTGACGGGACGCCGGGGCGTGCTCGGCGTCACAGTTGTACGTGAGGGAGAAGACCTCGGCCAGGCCTGTCATGGTCTGTTCTGAGATCCCTTCTCCGAACGCGATCACCACAGTGTCCTCACCGAGGATTCCGATCCCTATCCCCTGTGCGCGCGCAGCGTGGACCAATTCGGCGGCCCGGGGTGTCCGGATCGCCACAGTGTCGAAGAAACAGTCGCTGACAAGTGAATATCCTGCCTGTTGGGCGGCTTCGGCGAAGCGGGAGGCTTGTCCATGGATCTGATCGGCGATGTCACGCAATCCCTCGGGGCCGTGCCAGACCCCGTAGAAAGCCGCAGCAACAGCCAACAGGACCTGTGCGGTGCAGATATTGGAGGTGGCTTTCTCCCGGCGGATGTGCTGTTCACGGGTTTGCAGCGCCAGCCGGTACGCGTCGGTTCCGTCGGCGTCTGTGGACAGTCCCACCAACCGTCCGGGCATCTGTCTGACCAAACCGGGGCGTACGGCCATGAATCCCGCCGCCGGTCCCCCGTACCACAGGGGGATTCCGAGGCGCTGAGCCGAACCGACGGCGACGTCGGCTCCCCAGGCGCCTGGCGGAGTGATCAGCGTCGCGGCCATCAGATCGGAGGTGGCGACCACCATGGCACCCCTGTCGTGGGCTTTCTCGGCCAGCGTCCGGCACTCTGCGGCTGTGCGAAGATGTCCCTGCGCGCCCAACTGGGAGATCACCAAGCAGAAGGGGTCATTCTCATCGATGGCGGCCTCCAGATCCTGGGTGACGACGGTTTCGATTCCCAGCGCCTCCGCCCTGGTGAGCACCACGTCGACGGTTGCCGGGAAAAGCCGTGCATCGAGGACCACGCATTGCCCCTTTTTCGTACTGCGCCTGGCCAGCGCCACGGCTTCCGCGGCCGCTGTCGCCTCATCCAGCAGTGAGGCATTCGCCGTCGGCAACCCCATCAGATCCGCGACCATGGTCTGGAACACCATCAGCATCTCCAGGCGTCCCTGTGAAATCTCCGGCTGATACGGGGTGTACGCCGTGTACCACGCCGGATTCTCCAACACGTTTCTTCTGATCACCGCCGGGGTGACGCTCGCCCAGTACCCCATCCCGTACATCGGCACCACCACAGTATTCTTCCCCGCGAGTTCCCTCAGCCTGGAGGCGACCTCCTCCTCGGACATCGCCTGAGGCAATTCCAGTTCCCTGCCAAGCCTGATCTGTTTCGGCATCGCCTCGTCGATGAGTTCCTCCGCGTCAGACACCCCGATCACCCGCAGAGCCCGCCGTCTGTCCTCTTCAGTCATCCCGACATGCCGCGCAACAAAGTCCATGGTCGCCTCTCAGTCAATTCTGCTCACATTGTACCGTGAGTCTGACGGCCATGCCCCCGTGTATCCCACAAACATCTATTTCGTAAATTCGCCAATTTCATTGGTTGACAAGCTGGCTCACTCAAAACAGACACATCGTATGTTTACGCATACTCATGAAGATAGCTTCCATCCCTGGACGTAGAGCCAGTAGAACCGTCCCCGTGGATTCACCCGTGGATTCAGGCGGCTCTTCGTGCCCGCCGACGTTCGCTGAGTTCGTCGGTCCAGACGTCGTCGGGTTTGGATGTCGGCAAAGTGACCAATGAACCTTCGATGTCGTGCCAGACTCCGGACAGGGCGATGGCGAACATCGCCTGCCCCCCCTTGACGAGGTCGATGATCTCATTGTCGTCGGTGCATTCGAACACAGAGGTGCCGTCGGAGATCAGCGTGATGGCGGTCATGTCCACATTCCCCCGTGAACGCAGATGGTCGACAGCCAACCGGATCTGCTGCAGGGAGATGCCCGCGTCGATGAGCTTCTTGATGACCTTGAGCATGAGGATGTCGCGGAAGCTGTACAGCCTCTGTGTCCCCGACCCCTCGGCGGTGCGGATCTGCGGGACGACCAGTCCCGTGCGCGCCCAGTAATCCAGTTGACGGTAGGTGATGCCAGCGGCCTGGCACGCCACAGGACCGCGGTAGCCGATGTTTTCTCCCACGGCGGAGTAATCGCCGTCGAAAAGGGCTTCTTGGTTGGTGTCCTGGTCCATGGGTGCCTCCATCTCTCACCAGAACGCTATGTCAGATCCAATCGTCATTCAACGACAGACGCCAGAACCCGGCGTGGCGGATGCGGGAGTCTCAACCTGGACTGAAGAGTCCCCGTCACACGACGCCCTGATGGTCCAAACCGACCTGGAGAAGAGCGGCGTGGGCCTGCATGATCATCTCCGCCAGTTCCAGCATCGCCTGCCTGCCTACCTGGGGACGGCGTGCGTAGGGAGCGGCGGCCAGGGTGATCAATTCCACCTCCCGATCGGCTGAGGCTTTCACCACTCTCAACTGTCTGGCCTCGATCCCCATGGGGGCGAGTCTGGCCGCGACGATCGCCAATGTCAACGCCTCCCAGCCATAGTACGACGTGTTGCGGCGAAGACGGATGATCCCCTGCCTCTCCAATTCGATCAGGCTCGCCTCGGCCAGATGGGAGCGTTCGAGCAGTTCTTCACGTGTCAGCCGTACGGGCGGACGCCCTCCGACCTCCGAGGGCTCGGGCTGGACCGGTTTGGGGGGTTCGACAGGTTCGACCGGGGCCGGTTCGATGCCCTGGTCGATCAGTTCCAGGTTCTCCCTGATCACTTTCAAGGGAAGGTAATTGTTCTTTTGCGCGCTCAAGATGTAGCGCAGGCGCTCCACGTCCTGTTTGGAGTAGCGGCGGAACCCCGACGCGGCGCGCTCGGGTGTGATCAGGCCCTCAGCCTCCAAGAACCTGATTTTGGAGATGGAAACGTCCGGGTACTCGGTCTTGAGCAGAGTCAGGACCTTCCCAATCGCAAGCCCCGGTTGAGCCATCAGTCCGTCCCAGACGATCCCAGAAAGTACACCATTTTGTACTTGCCCACCTGAACCTCATCACCGTTCTTCAGCAGCACGGGTTCTTTGAGGACCTTGCGGTTCACGTACGTCCCATTGAGCGATCCCATGTCTTCAATCATAAAAGATCCTTTATCCTTTGTGAAGGAGGCGTGGGACCGCGACACGGTGATGTCGTCGAGGAAGATGTCGCAGTTGGGCCCTCGGCCTGCGACCGTACGATCCTGGTTCAGCAGGAATCTGGCGCCTGCTCCCGGGCCCTTCAGAACGACCAACAGGGCAGATCCCACCGGGAGGGCATCGATCGCCGCGATGTCGTTGCTGTTCAGTTCATTGTTCAGGGTCTGGTCATCGATGATGGGCATGATCGATGTGGATTCCACCGAGTTGAGTTTTTCGCCGCACTGCGAACAGAATCTCGCACCGGCGGCCATCTCACATCCGCATGCAGGGCATGTGATCATGGTTCCTCCTTCCTTGTGTGCAGCCTTGGACACAGTTCTAGTCGAGTTGACCAGTATACGCGTTGACGTCCAAAAGATCGTCCAGCTGGGCCATGTCCGCCATGTCGACTTCGAACAGCCATCCATCGCCGTACGGGTCGTCGTTGATGAGTTCGGGGTTGTCCGCAACCTCCTCGTTGATCTCGCAGATCACCCCCGTCACCGGGGCGAACACTTCCGAGACCGACTTGGTGGACTCCAACTCCGCGACCGAGTCACCTGCCTCGACCTCATCGCCGACCGCCGGCAGGGAGGCGAAGACGATGTCGCCCAGCGCGTCTGTGGCGAAAGCCGTGATTCCCACTCGTACGACCGACTCATTGCCAGTCTTGATCCACTCATGATCGGACGTGTAGCTCAGATCCTCCGGATAATCGGCCATGTCTCTCCTTCTCGTGTTCTACACATATTCTTGCGCATCATCACCCTCGCCTGCGATGCGCCATTCCAGAGATTCGGGTATTTTTTCCATATCACCCGGCCGCCGGGGTTCTACGGATGAATTTCAAACCCTGATACATGTACAGGATGCCGGCCCACCAGTAGAAGAACGCGCCCCACAACACGACGGCCCAGCCGAAGACGGTGAAGAATTCGGACGCGGGGAAAGCCAGTTCCCCCAACAGGACGAAGGGGAAGGCGTACAACAGGCAGAAAGTGGCGATCTTGCCGAGAAAATGAACCGGAAGGCTCGAGTAGCCGCGTGCTCGCAGCGACGGGATCAGTGTGGCCAACATCACGTCGCGGAGTATCAGGACGGCCACCAATTCCCAGGGCAGAACCCCCCTGAAGGCCAGTCCCACGATGATCGCGAAGATGTACAACCTGTCAGCGATGGGGTCGAGGACCTGCCCAAGACGGGAGACCTGGTTCCAGCTACGGGCGAGGAACCCGTCGAAGAAATCGGTGACCCCAGCCACGACGAGGACGAGGACGGCCACGAAGTCGGACCTCAATCCCAACAGGCACCACAGGAAGACGGGGATCCCGGCAAGGCGGATGAAGCTCAACAGATTGGGCACCGTCCACACCCGTGTCGTGTTGTACGGTGTGGTGGGGGGATTCTGGTCGCTCATACCCGGCTCCAGGCGTGGGCGAGCATCTCTCGCGTGTCGCCGAGGAGCTGCGGGAGTGCTTTGGTCTCGGCGATGATCGGGAAGAAATTGGCGTCGCCTGCCCATCTGGGGACCACATGCTGGTGCAGGTGCTCGGCCACGCCCGCGCCGGCCACCCTCCCCTGGTTCATTCCGATGTTGAAACCGGCGGGGTTGGAGGTGCGGCGCAGCGTCGTCATGGCTGTCCTGGTCAGTTCGGCCATCTCCAGGACCTCAGTCTGGTCGAGGTCGGTGTAGTCGGGGACATGGCGGTACGGACAGATCAGCAGGTGGCCGGAGTTGTACGGATAGAGGTTGAGGACCACGAAACAGGTCTGGCCCCGGTGAACGATCAAACCGTCCTCATCGTTTTTTTGGGGTGCGGCACAGAAGGGACAGGTTTGATCGTGTCCAGCATCATTGTTGGAGTCGATATAAACCATCCGGTGGGGGGTCCACAGCCTCTCCATCCCGTCATCGACTCCGGGGAAGTCCGAGGCTGGCTCCCCCCTTGTCGCCCTGGCATCGTCGCCTGTCATCCCGACGGAGTCAGGATCTTCGCGATCCGCCGTACCCGATCCCATCATTTCCTCTCTGCGATGGTGGTGAGGATTTCGGCCACAGCCTCGTCCACGGGCACGCCGTTCTTCTGTGTTCCGTCGCGGTAACGGAAGGAGACAGCTGACTTGGCCTGATCCTCGGCCCCGGCGATCAGCATGAACGGGACTTTGGAGCGGGTGGCGTTGCGGATCTTCTTCTGCATCCGATCCTCGGAGTCGTCGAGCTCCACCCGTACTCCCTGAACCTTCAACCTGTCCAGGATCCCGCCCAGATAGTCGTTGAAGTCGGCGGCCACCGGGATTCCGGCCACCTGGACAGGGCTCAGCCACGCGGGGAAAGCCCCGGCGTAATGTTCTGTCAGGACGGCGAAGAAACGCTCGATCGACCCGAACAGGGCCCGGTGTATCATGACGGGGCGTTGATGGGTGCCGTCGGGAGCGGTGTACTCCAATTCGAACAGTTCCGGCAGGTTGAAGTCCAACTGGATCGTGGACATCTGCCAGGTGCGCCCGATGGCGTCCTTGACCTGGACGGAGATCTTGGGTCCATAGAAGGCCGCGCCGCCCGGATCGGGAGCCAACGCTATCCCGGACTCCTCGCCGACCTGGCGCAGGACCTCGGTCGCCTCCTCCCACGCGTCGTCGTCGCCGACGAACTTGTCGGGGTTCTTCGTCGACAGTTCCAGATAGAAATCCTCAAAACCGAAGTCACGCAACAGATCGAGCACGAAAGTGAGCAGGGATGCCAACTCCTCTTTCATCTGGTCGCGGGTGCAGTAGATGTGCGCGTCGTCCTGGGTGAATCCCCTGGCTCTCAGCATCCCCTGGACGACCCCGGACTTCTCGTACCGGTAGACGGTGCCGAATTCGAACAGCCGCAGCGGAAGTTCGCGGTAGGAGCGTTGCCGGGAGCGGAAGATGAGGTTGTGCATGGGACAGTTCATCGGCTTGAGGTAGTAGTCCTGGCCGGCCCTGCGGACGGTGCCGTCCTCGCCCACCTCCTCGTCGAGGTGCATCGGGGGGTACATCCCGTCGGCGTACCAACTCAGGTGCTGGGAGATCTCGTACAACCTGCCCTTGGTGATGTGGGGTGTGTTGACGAAACTGTACCCGGCCTCCAGGTGGCGTTTGCGGGAATACTGTTCCATCTCCATCCGCACGATCCCGCCCTTGGGATGGAACACCGACAGTCCCGGCCCGATCTCTTCTGGGAAGCTGAACAGATCCAGTTCGGCGCCCAGCTTGCGGTGGTCGCGCTTGGCGGCCTCCTCCATGCGGGTCTGGTAGGCCACGAGGTCCTCCTTCGAGGCCCAGGCGGTGCCGTACACCCTCTGGAGGGTGTCGTTCTTCTGGTTTCCTCTCCAGTACGCGGCTGAGGTCTTGGTCAGCGCCACAGCAGGGATGTACCCGGTGTGAGGCACGTGAGGACCCCGGCACAGATCCTTCCAGGCCACCGAACCGTCACGGCGCACATTGTCGTACATCGTCAGTTCCGCGCCACCCACCTCGACCGAGGAACCGTCCTCATCGGAGACGGCGTGCTTGTCGGCGATGAGCTCCAGCTTGTACGGCTCATTGGCCTCCTCCGCGAGGGCCTCTTCCTGCGTGACCACGCGACGGATGAAACGCTGGCGTTCTTTGATGATCCTGGTCATGCCTTTTTCGATGGCCTTGAGGTCGTCGGGGGTCAGCGGATCCACCCGGAAGTCGTAGTAGAACCCGTCGGTGATGGGAGGACCGATCCCCAGCTTGGCATCGGTGAAGATCTCTTGGAGAGCCTGAGCCGTGACATGGGCCGCGGAGTGGCGGATGATGCTGAGCCCTTCGTCCGAGGCCGCTGCGATGGGTTCGATCCGGTCACCGTCGGCCAGTTCACAGGCCAGATCCACGGTGATCCCGTTGCGGCGCATGGCCACGATCGAACGGTCGGAACCGAAGAGGGTCAGCCCGGTGGAACCGTCCTCCACTTCCCGTGACTGATCCTCGTCAGCGAGGATGATGGCAATGGACATGATCTTCCTTTCCCGCGGCAGCAAACCTGGCTGCACACGCCAAGGACTATTCTGCCTGATTCTGCCTCAGGTTCGCGACCCCGCAGCGGGGAAGACCGTCACTTTCCGTCATCGCGGGTCATCGGGACGAAGCCAGGATCTCCGTGCTCGGGATCACTGGGTGACTTTCAGATGGATGACGCCGTAGTCGTACGCCTTGCGGCGGTAGACCACCGACGGCAGCGACGAGTCTGCGTCCATGTAGAGGAAGAAGTCGTGCCCGACGAGTTCCATCTCGTCCAGTGCCTGGGCCAGCGTCAGAGGTGTCGACATGAAGAGCTTCTCGCGTACGACCATGGGGCCATCTCCCTGGATCTCCAACCCGCCGACCTTCTTGACTGCCACGTGGGGTTGTTTCTCGGGCTTGGGCTGGGGAGCCTCGGGAAGAGGCTCGACAAATCCGACCTTGCGCAGATTGCGGTGGGTGCGACGACGGTCCTGGGCCTTGCGCAGCCGCGTCTTGAGATGGTCGAACGCCTCATCGAAGGCTTGGGTCTTGTCGTCGGCGAGCGCCTCTGCGCGGACGACCGGGCCTTTCCCGACCAGTGTGATCTCAACCCTGACAGCTTCTCCTGAGCCCCGTGGTTCGGCCTGCGCCTGTACTTCTGCGCGAATAACCTTGTCAACTCGGGAATCTAGCTCTGCCATCTTCTTGGCGACTTGCTCACGGAAGCTATCCGTGATTTGGATCTTCCGGCCGGTGATGGTGACATCCATGATTCCTCCTTGCATAGTGTCCCCGATGATGGGGATAGATCAACCGTATCCTGATGCTCGGAGATTTGGTAGAGAAACTCCGATATTTGTTGACGAGCGCTTCCTCAACACGGTGGCCGCGACAGTCGCCATTCCGACCGGCGAACGGCCGGCCTCTCTCACAGCGCGCACCGATTCCCGTAGAGTGGCCCCTGTTGTGACCACATCGTCGACCAGGAGAATCCATCGATTCATTGGCAGTTTCCCCATCATCAGGGATCTTTCAAGATTCTCGGAGCGCTGTTCACTGGTCAGGTCCCCCTGGTCCTGGACGGCTCGCCGATGGGTGAGAACAGGATGCACGGTTGTTGTCATCCCGACGTGGACGAGACAGCGGCTGGCCTGACGGGCCAGGGCCTGGGTGAAATCCAATCCCCTCTCTCGCACCGCCGAGGGTTTGGAGGGGATCGGGAGGAGGATCCCCGGACCCGTGAGATGCAACTCGTCGGCTATCCCCGCCACGGCGAACCCCAGTCGTCGGCCCAGCAGAGCGATGGCGTCCCACCGATGGTGATCCTTGGCACGGGAGATGATCCTCCTGAGGGGATCGACGTACTCCCCCGCCGACCACAGGGGCAGACTGATCCCACCTCTTTCCCTCGGCCCTGGACGGCCGCTCATCACCTCGAGGGTGCAATCCGGGCACACCCCTCTCCCGGGCCGCCCGCACCCCGGGCATGCCCCCTGGACAAGCAGGTCCGCCGCGGCATCCATCAATCTCACATCAGGACTATGGGGACTTTTCACCCGGAAGTGTCACTGGGGCCAAAAGTTTCCATCACCCGGGGAAGGCGATGGAGGTGACAGAATCTCCCAGGAGTCTCCACTGGTAGCCGTCCTGGTAGCTCCATATCGTGCCATCCTTTTCGCGGACGACGATCTGGGGACTGGCGCCGGTGTAGTGAGCGGCCATCTCCACAGCACGTTTCTGGTCCGCATCCACCGAATCCAGGCGTTGGGGAAGGCCCCACTCGTCCATTTCCAGACCGTCGATGTTGGTGACGAAAACCTCCGGAGGGGCGGCGCCGGAACTGGCGAGGAGGACGAAGGAAGAAGGGCCCATCCAGGCCAGGTCGGCGAAGGTTTTCAGCTGGGCTCCTTCCCAGATCAGACGGATCGGTTTCCAGGAGATGAGGCTCGCGGCCTGGTCGTCGGCGTAGGTGATCAAACAGATCCCGACTTCTATCTGGGCCCCTTCGGCCGTGTCGGCCTGGCGTATCAGAAGGATCCTGTGCCCGTCGGGAGAGACCTGGAATCCCAGGATGTCGATGTCCCCCAATGCGGAGGTGTCCAGTGTCGAGAAGGGTGGGGGTTTCTGATCGGTGATCGAGCGTGTGAGATCGTCTCTCGTCACGACAGAGACCATTGGCACGTGGTCGACAGTACGAACGGCCCACAGATTCCCACGCGAATCCAACTGGGGTCTCAAGAACCCTTCCCCGGGGATGGCGAGCACCGCGGAGCCGTCTCCGACGGGTCCGATCACCAAGCCCTGATCGGTGACAGCGGCGATCTGGCCCAGATCGGGGCTCAGGGCGAAAGAGCCGATCGTGTAGTGGGCGGCATCCCACTGTCCCGGCACGGGGATGAAATCGCCGTCGCCCAGCAGTGCCACGACACCGTCGTGGACTGCCGCCAGAGTTTCCACCGAGGCCGCATGGGAAGAATCGTAATCGTCGACGATCGTGAGGGGCAGAGAGGCGTCCTGTGCGGCGCCGGCGAGGGGCACAGGGGTCCCGTCACAGGTCAGCCGTACCCGGCTCACCCCGGTCATGTCCCTCATGGTCGCGGCGATCTCGATGGCCAACTGGGTCGCGTCCACAGCCTCGGGGCGCCCCGATCCACAATCCAGGGGGACGTCGGCCACACCGTTCGACAAGGTGACATCCCCATCCAGGGCAATGTCGGTTCGCACCTCGGGGGCGACGATGTCCCCCAGCCAATCCGAGGGGCCGTCCAGGACGAGTCTCGCGGCGGTCGTCCTGTCCCAGGCGGTACGGGGGACGTAACGGGGGTCCGGGACCAGCGTCTCACCCGAGGCGGGGAAGAAATAGGCGTCGATCCTCATGAAGCTCTGACTGAACATATACTGCGACAGGGCCAGACCCTCCGGAGGAGCGGAGATGCGCCATTCCCCGTCCTCCCGGACCATCCCGAAGTCATGGGTCCACGTCGGATCCTCCGAACTGACGAAAGACCCATCAGGATGGAGGTAGCCGACCAACGGGCCCGACATGGTGACCTGCATGGTCGTCTCCTCGACACTCGGAGTCGTGCCGGACGCATAGATGAGCGCGTCCGTGTCGGCGGGATGCCATCTCCCGGACGCCTCTTCGGTCAGATACTCCCGCGCAGTGGCATAGTCCTGGCCGACAGAGGCCATCGCGGTGAGGAAGCCCCGAATGATCATCGAGGGCGGCGCCCCCTGGGGAGGAGGTTCGGGCTCGATGGTGAAGCCTCCCGGGCCTTCTTCCAGAACCTCCCTGGGAGTGGCGAGGACCGGACCCGCGGTGGGCATCGTGGCGCATCCGGCGCACAGCAGGACGCACAGGACGCACGCTAGATACTTCAGCTTGTTCATTGTGTGTCCTCCTCTGCGTCCGCGGGAACCAACCCGATGGGCGAATGGGTGACCACGACGTCGTCCCGTCTGGGAAGGACGACCCGGAACTGGGCTCCCTGCCCCGATCGTCCCCAGGCATGGATCCAGCCCTGATGCAGGCGTACGTCCTCCTGGGAGATCGACAGGCCCAACCCCGTTCCGCCGATGTGGCGGGTACGCGAGGGATCGGCGCGCCAGAACCTGTTGAACAGCTGACGGCCTTGGTCGAGGGTGAAACCCACACCGTGATCGCGTACGGCGATGGCCACCACATCCTCGTCATGGGCCACGAACACGTCGATCGGCCTTCCCTCTCCGTGCTCGATGGCGTTGGAAAGAAGGTTGCGCACCAACCGGGAGACGCGTCTGGGGTCCACGTGGGCCGTGCAGTCCCCGTCACAGTGGAGTCTGAGGGTCGATCCGCAGGTGGAGGCCAACTCGCTGAGAGCCTCGACCTCCGCGGTGACGATGTCGGGGATGTTCACATCGTCGGCGACCAATTGGGCCGCACCGGCGTCGAAACGTGAGATCTCCAACAGGTCGGCGAGCAGGGCCTCGAACCGGTTCAGCTCCTTATTGAGCAGTTCGATGGACTTGGATTCCACCTCCGGCAGCGAACCGCGCCGGTCGTACAGCATGTCAGCGGCCATGCGGACCGTCGTCAGCGGGGTGCGAAGCTCGTGGGACACGTCGGAGACGAAGCGTTGCTGGACACGGGATAGCTGTTCCAATTGGCGGATCCTCTGCTGCAGCTGGGCGGCCATGTGGTTCATGGAGATCGCCAGCTGGGCCAGGTCGTCGGTGCCCCGTACGGGCATCAACTGGGTCAGCTCCCCGTTGGCGAGCTTCTCAGCGGCACGGCTGGCCTCTCTCAACGGTGTCAGCGTCTGGCGGGAGACGAGATAGGCCACCACACCGATGCCGATCAGCACGACCATTCCCGACAGCCCGACTGCCGCCCGTACCATGGCAAGAGTCCTCGCCTCCTGGTCAAAGGAGAACACGAAGTACACCTGGAAACGGTCCATCCCCCCAGCGGAGACCTGGGAGGCCACGACGAGCCCCGGTTCGGATCCGGAGCGGGACACGACGAGGGTGGGGACATAGTGGACGAGGGAGTCGGCGACGACGTCGGAGCGGATGGACTCCGGGATGGAAGAGACGTCGAGGTTGGGGGCTGAGACCGTGCCGACCGGCGTGATCACCTGGACCTGGTACCGTCCTGAGGAACTGCCCCTCTGGATGGCCGAGTCAGCAATAGACAATAAGACATCAGAGTTGACGTAATCGTACCCGGCGCTCCTCATCTGCACCTCGATCTCGAACATCGCCTCGTTGGCGTCGTTGAGAGCGGCCTCACGGGAGTTCGACACGATGCCGTCGGTGACCCGGTACAGAAGGAAGAATCCCGCGATCATCAAGACGATGAACGAGCCCAGCAGGGCCGAGCAGACGACCCTCAGGGTCAGAGAGGATCTCCAAACGCGAAGTGGGGCCGCCAACGCGTGGCGGATTCTGATGGTGTCGATCTCAGCCACTGGCTCTGTACCCCACGCCGCGCACGGTGACCACGATCTCCGGGTTGTCGGGATCCTTCTCGATCTTGGCCCTCAGCCGTTGAATGTGGACGTTGACCAGGCGTGTGTCGGCTGGGTTCTGGTAGCCCCACACCTGTTTGAGAAGCTGTTCACGAGTGAAGACATGTTTGGGTTGGCGGGCGAGTGCCAGGAGGAGGTCGAACTCCAGCGGTGTGACATTGATGATCTGGCCGGCCTTGCGCACCTGGTGTGATTCCACGGCGATGGTCAGGTCTCCCACCGTGAGCGTTTCGACATCGGTGGTCGACAGCCTCCTCAGACGCGTACGGACCCTGGCGACCAGTTCACGCGGTGCGAAGGGTTTGGCCACATAGTCATCCGCCCCGGCTTCCAGCCCCTTGACGACATCGTTGGTGTCCGACTTGGCCGTCAGCATCACGATGGGCACCCCGGATTCCGCCCGGATGTCTCGGCAGATCTCCACACCCCCGCGTCCCGGAAGCATCAGATCCAGCAGGACGAGATCGGGTTTCTCTGCATGGAAGGCCTCCATGGCCTGATCTCCCCGCGCGCACCACGCCGTGGCGAACCCTTCTTGCCGCAGGACGATTTGCAGCATCTCTGCGAGCGATGCGTCGTCGTCAATGACCAGTATCTTGCCATCTGTCGAGTCAGTCATTCCATCCTCCTGGGCATCATTGTCTCCAAGGTACACCCTTGATCCGTGGGATCGGAGGGTTCATGTCAGTAAGTCGAGAATCATTTGGCGTACCTTGGCGGCGTCTGCGCCTCCCGCCGTCTGTCTCATGACCGCACCGATGAGAGCACCCACGGCCTGGACCTTGCCGTCACGGATCTTGGCCGCCACATCCGGATTGTCCGCAATGGCGTCGTCCACGGCTTGTCTCAGCGCCGCCGAGTCGGAGACGACCGCCAAACCTCGGGTTTCAACGACGGTACGCGGTGAGCCCTCTCCCGCGAGCACCGCCTCGATCACCTGACGGGCCACGGTGTCGTTGAGGGTCCCCTCATCGATGAGGTGCTGAACCTCGGCGACGTCGGCCGGCGTGATGGGCAGCTGGTCCAACCCGAGCCCCAACACATTGGCCCGGCGCATGAGTTCGGTCATCCACCATTTGCGCGCCGTCTGTGGAGAGGCCCCGGCCCGGACTGTGGCCTCGATGAGGTCGAGAGCCTCGGCCGCGGCCGCGTCGCGCATCTCCATCTGGGAAAAACCCCACGTCTCACGCAGTCTCTCCATGCGCACGGACGGTGATTCCGGGATGGTGAGCCTCAATTCCTCGACCCATGCCCGCGGAGGGGCGATGGGGACAAGATCGGGCTCAGGGAAATATCTATAGTCCTCAGCCTGTTCCTTGGAGCGGCCGGCGGATGTGTACTCCCCGTCCTCATGCCAGTGCCTCGTTTCTTGGAGGACCCTGCCGCCCGAGGACAATATCGCCCCCTGGCGGCGGATCTCGTAGCGCAGGGCCTTCTCGATGGACCTCAGGGAGTTCACATTCTTGGTCTCCGTCCGGGTGCCCAGCGTCGTGGATCCCTTCGGCATCAGGGAGACATTCGCGTCGCAGCGCAGAGAGCCCTGCTCCATCCGTACATCCGAGACGCCGAGGGCTCTCATCATGTCCCTCAGATAGGTGACGTACGCCCGTGCCGCCTCGGGTGCTCTGGCGCCTGTCCCGAAAACCGGTTTGGTGACGATCTCGATCAGGGGGACGCCGGCCCGGTTGTAATCCATCAGCGAGTGGTCCGCGCCCTGGATCCGGCCCGTCGCCGATCCGATGTGGACCGATTTGCCGGCGTCCTCCTCCATATGCGCCCTCTCGATGGGCACCGTGAAGGGTACGCCGTCCACCTGCAGATCCACGTACCCGTCGAAACAGATCGGCTCGTCGTACTGGGAGGTTTGGAAGTTCTTCGTCATATCCGGGTAGAAGTAATTCTTGCGCGCGAACCGGCACCATTCGGCAATCGAACAGTTGAGCGCCAGCCCGATCCTGATGGCTGACTCCACCGCTTTCCCGTTGACCACGGGCAGGGATCCGGGAAGGCCCAGACACACCGGACAGGTCTGCGAATTGGGTTCGGCGCCGAACTGCGTGGAACAGGAGCAGAACATCTTCGACGCGGTGTTCAACTCGACATGGACTTCCAGGCCCAAGACGGGCTCGTAGCGTTCCATGACCTCGTCGAAATCCATTAAAGCATCGTTGTTCATCGTGCGCCCTCCTCGTCGTACGGGCCAGCGACCCAATTCCCCTTTGCCAACCCATCTTCTACGTCTCGCGGTTCCAACAGGGGCCGGCCCCATTTCTTTTCCAGCAACTGCTCCAGGGCCGATCCGACCCGGTAGAGCCGGTCGTCGCACATCGGAGGGGCCATCACCTGGACTCCGACCGGAAGCCCGTCCTCGTCAGCCAGACCCGCGGGGAAGGACGCGGCAGCGTTCCCGGCCAGGTTGGACGGGATGGTGCACAAGTCAGCTTTGTACATGGCTATGGGATCGTCCACGCGCTCCCCCAGCTTGAAGGCCGTTGTCGGGGTGGAGGGGGACATGAGCACGTCCGCCTTCCCGAAAGCACGGGTGAAGTCCTGGATGATGAGGGTACGAACCTTCTGCGCGGAACCGTAGTAGGCGTCGTAGTATCCGCTCGACAGGGCATAGGTTCCCAAGATGATGCGCCGTTTCACTTCGGCGCCGAATCCCGCGCCCCGGCTGAGCCTCATGACTTCTTCAGCGGAATGTCCGCCGTCGTCGCCGACCCTCAACCCATACCTCATGGCGTCGAACCGGGCCAGGTTGCTGGACGCCTCCGAGGGCATGATCAGGTAGTAGGCGCCCAGAGCCAGGGTGAAGTTCGGGCAGGAGACCTCGATGATCTCCGCTCCGGCATCGGCCAGCATCGCGATCGCCTCGTTGAACCGTTTCTCCACCCCGGGAGCGTAGCCCTCGCCGCCAAACTCCTTGACGATCCCGATCGTCATTCCCCTGACATCCCGCAGACGGGCAGCCGAGACGACATCGGGCACGGGCGCGTCGATGGAGGTGGAGTCTTTGGGGTCGAAGCCTGCCATGACCCGGTGGAGCAGGGCCGCGTCGAGGACGGTACGCGCGCAGGGGCCCGGCTGGTCCAAAGAAGAGGCCATGGCGACCAGGCCGTACCTCGAACAGGCGCCGTAGGTGGGTTTGATCCCGACCGTGCCGGTGACGGACGCGGGCTGGCGGATGGATCCGCCCGTGTCAGAACCGACGGCCAGAGGAACCTCGAACGCTGCCAGGGAGGCAGAGGATCCGCCGCCGGAACCACCGGGGATCCTGGTCAGGTCCCAGGGATTGCGAGTCGGGCCGTACGCAGAGTTCTCTGTGGAGGAACCCATGGCGAACTCGTCCATGTTGGTCTTGCCGAGGATGACCATCCCGGCGTCGATGAGGCGCTGAGTCACTGTCGCGTTGTACGGCGGGCGCCATCCCTGGAGGATTTTGGACCCGCAGGTGGTGGGGGCGCCTCGATAAGCGAAGACGTCCTTCAATGCCACCGGAACCCCGGCCAGGGGACCCAGATCTTCACCAGCGGCACGTCTGGCGTCGATACCACGGGCGGTGGCCAGCGCCCGATCGGTGTCTGTGTACAAGAAGGCATGGACGCTGCCGTCCCCAAGATCGGTTGCGTCGACCTCGTTCAGGCGATCGAGGAATGCTCCGGTCACTTCTTCGCTGGAGACCTGGCGTGAAGCCATCAATGCCGCCAGTTCGACGGCTGTGCGGCTGATCAGCGATGTCATGATTCCTCCCCCAGAATTCTCGGGACCCGGAACCGGCCCTCTTCGACCGCGGGCGCCATGGCGAGGACCTCTTCCGGCGTCAACGAGGGTTTGGCCTCGTCGGCTCGGAAGACGTTGGTCAGGTCCAGGGCATGGGAGGTGGGCGCCACGTCGGCGCCGGCGGCCCCGCTCACCGCTGCCACAGCATCGAGGATGACGTCGAGCTGTCCGGTCATGACCGACAACTCTTCCTGGGTCATCTCGATGCGTGCCAGATCAGCGAGGCGAGCCACATCTGCAAGTGTCAAAGCCACATCGAACTCCATCAGTGAGTGAACATCTCGATTCTAAACCATGGCAGCCGGCAGACCCCGCCGGCCCCTTCCTTATGGGCGGGAAAATAGCTCATCATGAGCAGGATCGCGCCCAGTGTTTCCATGTTGTACGCCATGCTCGACGTCATCCCCATCGGGGATGACGATGCCGGAGCATTGGCTCATGTACCATAGGACCCGTGAGAATTCCAGCGGCCCCGCCCCGACACGGTGGGTGACTATGTATCTTTTTCGTATCCTTTTGCCGGAGACTCCCGGCGCCCTGGGCAAGGTCGCCACTGCGATAGGCAATGCGGGGGCGAACATCCATGCCCTGGAGATCATCGACCACCATTGCGGCTCGGCCGTCGATGACTTCATCGTGGAGTTGCCCGCCGACGTGATGCCTGACACAGTCATTGCATCCTGCCACACCGTCGAGGGGGTGCAGATCCTGTGGGTCTCCCGTACCTATTCCGACTGGACCATCGCGTCCGACATCGAGGCTTTGAACTCCATGCTGGCCGACCCCTCCGAGGCCGCCACTGTTCTCGTGGACGAAGCCCCCAACCTCTTCCACTCCTCCTGGGCAGCCCTTGTCGACAAGGAATTCCACACCCTCCATGCCACCCAGGCCGCTCCGGACTTCAATCAGGAAGCCCGCAAAGCCCTCGGAGATCTGAACGAGGTTCGATCGATGGACCTCCCCCCGGACTGGATCCCCGAATGGGGGGAAACTATCGTTGCCATGGCTCCCGTGGGCGAACACTGGATCCTCGTGGGCCGTCAGGGAGGACCCGAATACCTCCCCTCCGAACTGACCCGCCTGAGGCATCTCGCCTCCCTGGCCACGGCCTGATCCGCCTCAGGGTGGCGATAGCTCAGGGTGAGCTTGAAGCTTCCCCGCTCCTTTTGAGGCGTGCAGCATGGACCAGTATGGTAGACGTGTGAGTACATCAGATCCCTCCATCGACTTCGTGGAAACCTTCATCGTAGAAACCACGGAGGTCCTCCAAGCCCGCCGTTCCTCCTCCGATCTCGGCCTGGTCCCCGTCAGTTCCGCGGCAGCGCGCACTCTGACCCTGTTCACCCGCCTCATCGACGCCAGATCCATCGTGGAAATCGGCACTGGCGCCGGAGTGTCGTCGCTGGCCTTCTTCGCCGGAATGGGCGAGTCGGGGATTCTGACGACGATCGACACCGAGGCGGAGCACCAACTCGCCACCCGTGAGGTTCTGAAAGCCGCCGGGATATCCCACACCCGGTACCGACTGATCACCGGCGAGGCGTTGAGCATTCTGCCCAAATTGCGTGCGGCGGCGTACGACATCGTGTTCATCGACGCGGAGATCCTGGAGTACCCCGAGTACCTCGAAGAGGGTTTGAGGATCGTGCGTCCCGGAGGCCTGGTCATCCTCAACCATGCCCTGTTGGACGGACGGGTCGCCGACGAGACCAACTTCGACGATGACACCATGATCATCCGCGACACCCTCGACGCCGCCCGTTCCATGGCGGATCTCACCACCGCTCTGATCCCCGTCGGCGACGGCCTCCTCGTCTGTGTCGCCCCCTGGGAGTGAACCCTGTCACATGCTATCTCTGTGAATAGTCCATTCATCCATCTTGCTCATGAAGGGCATGGCCGCCGGCGGAAACCCTGGGGGGTCATGATGAAACCTGCCCGGTCGAAGACGGGGATCCAGGAGGATGCCTGAAGAGCCTGCTCGGAGTTGACCCGGGTGAAGGTGATCGTGTCCAATCGGCGCCGGTCGATCCATCCGCCGACGAGGCGCAGGGCATCCACGATCTGATCGGTGTCAGTTCCGAAGGTGAGAAGGGTATGGCCTCCCCTTTCCAGGTAGATCACAGGCTGTCCGTCGTCCAGGACCACGATGGCTCCGGCCTTTCGGGCCGGCCGGTGCCCCATCGATTCGGGCCAGGCCAACCCCGCACCCCAGGGATTGGCGGGGTCACAGGCGGCGAGAAGGACCATTCCGGAATCGGCGTCCTCACGCAGCCGGTCCACGGCTCCCGGTACAGCGAATTGGGCCGCGCCGAGGTTCTCGATGAAATACCCCCTCCGTGTCACACCCTGGGTCTCCATGGCGCCCAGGACCTTGTAGACGTCGAAGTACGACGGGGTCATCGCCTCGGTCAGAACGCTGCCTTTGGTGAGAATCCCATACCTCGTCAACTCGGTGTTCACAGCGGCGACGAGCCGGGAGGTCTCGGGAACGGAGATGTCAGGCAGGGCGAACCAGCGGCCCGTGTGCGCCGCCCTGTGGGGAAGAGCCGGCACGGGGGTTCCGCCACCGAGCTGGAGGGGACGCACCCGGCGAGTACGAGGGGCATGAGGCCGGCGCAATGCTCCCCGCCCCTGGATGAGGGCTCGTACCGGGGCCAGGGTGTCGGAGGCGACGCGGCCAGCCCACACCAGTTCCCAGATAGCCGTCTCCACCTGGGGCGGAGCCATCTGGTCGGTGGCAAGCGACTCGATGGTCCACGCCCCGCCGGATGACAGACGTTCGTAGATGCTGCGAGCTGCGAGGCTCAGATCGTCGAGCGGGAGAGGACGGATCTGAGGATCCATATCGGAGGGCCACAGACATATCCACCCGTCCGATCCCCCGATTCCGCCATGACCGGTCCAGGCGATCTCATTGTCGAGCATGGCCTGGTCGAGCATGGAGGGCTGGTAATCCACGATCCGGCCCGGAAGGACGACCGACTCCAGCATGGAGGCTGGAACAGGGTAGCCCGCCAATGTGTCCACGGCAGAGATGAGAGCGTCCACCCCATTTCCCATATGGTCCAGTTCATGCCATCTGACAAGGAATGATGCAAACTTCCCCTGGTCGACGGGTTTGACTTTGGCACGAAGCGCTGTGACGGTACGCCGGGCGATTCTCTCCGCGATGTCCACCCTGATGTACTGGACGGCATCGCGGTCGATGAACCTGCCGGTGCGAACCTCTCCCCCGCTGACGAGCCTGTCCAAGCAGGAGGTGACCCGCCCGACGGGAACCCCGTACCTCACAGCGATCTCATCCGCCGTCACGACGGTGTGGTGACGGACCCACCGGGTGACCAGTCGGCCCACGGCCGCCTCATCAGGGAGGGACTCCAGGAGCGGACCATCCTGAGCCACAGCGACCATCGCCGTGCCGGCAACCCGGATGCTCACGATCCGTCCCGCCGCCCCCAACTCCTCCAACCATGTGGAAGGATCCTCTGCGCAGCGTTCGGCGCATTCCTGCGTCGTCAACGGACCGAGTTCTCGTAACAGGTCCCACAAGGATTCCATCGTGCGCGCCCTACGGTTGGGACTGATCCTCTGCAATCCTGCTTCGACCTGTGCGAGAACCTCCTCATCCATGGTCTCGGGCTGTTTGCTCCCGAGCAGGCTGGCCAGCAGAGCGGGATCGACCAAGCTGGCGGCCGCGGCCCTCTCGGCCAACGGTTGGTCGTCGTCGTAGAGGAAGGCGCCCGTGTACCCGAAGAGCAGCGATGCGGCGAAAGGCGAGGGACGAGACGTCTTCACCTCCACGATCCGGATCTGCCGTGCGGCGAGACCGCGCATCAACCATCGCAGGGAATCCAGGTCGAAGACGTCGTCCAGGCATTCGCGCAAAGCCTCCGCGATGATCGGAAAGTTGGGGTACTTGGCCGCCACCCCCAGCAGGTGGGAAGAACGCGATCTCTGCTGCCACAAGGGAGTACGCTTCCCAGGATCTCGCCTGGGCAAGAGAAGGGCACGGGCCGCGCACTGCCGGAAATGAGCGGCGAACAACGCTGAGTGCGTGGTCTCTTCGGCCACGATCTGTTCGATCTCATCCGGGTCGAAAGCCAACAGGTTCCCGATGGAGGGATCGTCCACCTCACCCAGACGGACTGTTATCCCGTCATCGGTGACGAAGACCTGCACATCGGGGCCATGTGCCTCACGGATCCTTCGTTGGATCGCCATCGCCCAGGGACGAAGGACCGCCTTACCCAACTGGCAATGAATACAGACTCTCCAGGCTCCCATCTCATCCTTGTTCATTTCGACAAGAATGGTGCGTTGATCGGGCAGGACCGAGGTTGCCGCCTGCTGCTCGCGGACATAGGCGAGGAGATTGGAGTACGCCCACTCGTCGAGGCTTGATCCGGGATACGGCGAAATGGCACCAGGCGATGATTCGACAAGCGTCTCGAGTTGACCGACATATTTTTGGATCTCGTGACCCACCTCGGCTGAGCGGGACATCTCGTCGCCATGCCAGAAGGGCAGACGCCCGGTCTGCCCGGGCACCGGGGTCACGACGACCTGGTTGGCGGTGATCTCATCGATCCTCCATGAACTGGTCCCCAAAGTGAATACGTCGCCCACCCGGGACTCGTACACCATCTCCTCGTCCAGTTCGCCGACCCTCCGGCTGACCGCCCTCTTCCCCGAACCCGGGGAATCATCACCGGCTATGAAAACCCCGTACAACCCCCGATCGGGGATCGTCCCGCCCGAGGTCGTCACCAGACGTCTCACTCCGGGACGGGCGAACAATGTTCCCTGTTCCGGATCCCAGATGAGCCTGGGACGCAGTTCGGAGAAATCGTCGGAGGGGTACTTCCCGGTCAGCATGTCCACCACCTGGGTGAACCCCTGCTCGGGAAGGTCCGCGAAAGCGTCGGTTCTTCGGACGATCGCGGTGAGATCTTTCAGAGTCTGCGGAGCATCGAGGCACATGCTGAGGATCTGCTGCGCGAGCACATCCAGAGGATTGACGATGCGATGGATCCGTTCGATCTTGCCCTGGGCCATCAAATCGGTCACCACGGCGGTTGTCAACAAATCACTCCTCGACAAGGGAAGAAGCACACCATGAGAGATGGCCGAGACCTGATGCCCGCCCCTTCCGATCCTCTGTAGTCCACTCGCCACACTGGGCGGGGCACCCACCTGGACGACCAGGTCGACCGCGCCCATGTCGATCCCCAGTTCCAGGGAATTGGTGGCCACCACGCACGGCAGTCGTCCCTGCTTGAGATCGGTCTCGATTTCGGCACGCAGGGTTTTGGAGATCGAGCCGTGATGGGTACGGGCGATCACGGCGTCGGCGTCGAGAGGAGCACGTTCGCGATAGAGGGCGTTGAGGTGGCTGGTGAGCCTCTCGGCCACCCCCCGTGAATTGCAGAAGCAGATGGTCGACGTGTGGGACATCACCAGATCGAAGATCGTCGCCTCCACATGGGGCCACATCGACGGCTTGGGCGCCGATGCCTCCACTTGGGCCATCCGGCGCATCTCCCGATCGGTGGGAGACCCCCGGCTCAGGTCGAATGTGCCGCGTACAGCCCCAGTCGGTGGTTCGGGACTGCTCGCAGGAACCGCCAATTGCGTCATGTCCTCCACCGGGACGACCACGTCCAATTGCCAGTTCTTCGTCGTCTCGGGGGCGACGATGACCACATCCCGCTCCCTGCCAACCAAGAACTTTCCCACGACCTCAGGCGGGCGCACGGTCGCGGACAGCCCGATCCTCTGAAAACCGTCGACAGTGTTCATGGCCTCGACTCTCTCCAGGCTGAGAGCCAGGTGCGCTCCCCTCTTCGTCCCGGCCAGATAGTGCACCTCATCGAGGATCACAGTGTCGATCCGGGTCAGGATCGATTGTGCGGCTGAGGAGAGCATCAGGAACAGTGACTCAGGGGTGGTGATGAGGATGTGCGGAGGATGAGCCGTCAGCCTGCGACGGTCGGTCGACGGCGTGTCTCCGCTGCGTACTCCCACCCGTACCGGCCCGACATCGATGCCCTGTTCTGCGGCGATCCTGGAGATTCCGCCCAGCGGTGCTTTCAGGTTCTTCTCCACATCCACGCCGAGTGCCTTGAGCGGTGAGACATAGAGAACCCTCACCCCCTCGGACAGATCGGGTTCCCTCATCAACCGATCGATGCTGTGGAGGAAAGCGGCCAGGGTTTTCCCCGATCCTGTGGGTGCGATGACAAGGGCATTCTGCCCCTTCTCGATCTGCTCCCACGCCTCACTCTGCACCTGCGTGGGAGAGCCGAAGGTCGTACGGAACCAGGTCTGGGTGGGAAGAGCGAACCTGTCCAGGGGGTCCTGGACCTGGATGCCGGATGCCGGTTCGATGCTCATGATCCTATTGTGCAACCTTCCTTGGACATTTTCGCCCCCGCTCTGGGTTCCACCGTTCCGGATTCTTTTGAGAAATATGCATAGAGGTGTTGCTTGAAGACATCTGGTGTCGTCATATTCACGTTCCTCCTCTCCCCCGACGTGATTATGGCATCACCCGACGGGTTGTGGCAACCCCTGTGTCGATCCGTCGCCGATGTCATGACCCGAACAAAGCAGCGTTCAGGTCCGCCTCGATCAGGTCGAGACGGTGTCGGGCGTTTGCCCGGATGCCGGTGAGGTCCTCGAAACTAGCGTCAGGCGCCACTGGGAGGACAACCTCGAGGTAGCACTTCACCTTGGGTTCGGTACCCGAGGGACGTACGACCACACGGTCATTGCCAGTCGTGGTCATCAGGACCCCCTCGGTGGGAGGTAAGCCTTCCCAACCCCGTGCCAAATCGATGATGCCGACCACCTCTGCGTCGGCCAGAGTCGTCGGAGGAATGGTACGCAAACGGGTCATGACCTCGGAAATTTCATTCAAATCCGTACAACGTACGGATAGTTGAGAAGTGAGGTACAGACCATGCCGACGTGCCAGATCGTCCAGAAGGTCGACGATCGTCTTCCCCTGTGCTTTGAGGCGGGACACCAGCCGTGCCACGAGAACGGCAGTGGACAGCCCATCCTTATCCCGTACAATATCCGGACGTACACAGTAGCCGATGGCCTCCTCGTAGGCATAAGCCAAATCCTTCACCCGTCCCATCCACTTGAACCCTGTGAGAGTACGGACGAAGCCCCTCCCCTGGCTTGCGGCGATGGCTTCCAGCTGGCGCGAGGACACCACGGAAGTGGCGAAAAACCCATAGGCCGCCACCACTTCGCCGGCCAGGACCGAGCCCAGCTCGTCGCCGTGGAGCATCCGCCATCCGGTCCGCGGGTCAGGGACGGCGACCGCGCAACGGTCGGCGTCCGGGTCGTTGGTGATCACGACGTCGGCGTCCACCTCACGGGCCAACGACACAGCCATGTCGATGGCACCCGGTTCCTCCGGATTGGGAAAGGCCACCGTGGGGAAGTCGGGGTCCGGATTCTCCTGGGCCGCGACGCTCACGACATCTGTGAATCCAGCTCTGGCGAGGGCTGACAAAGCCAGAGAACCGCCGACGCCGTGCATGGCGGAGTGGACGATTCTGATCGGTGCAGCGGGTGGGTCTCCGGCTGAGATGGCCTCGAGGTAACGGTCTATGAGGCCATGGACACCTTCTCGGCTTCCTGCTGGACCCTCTCCACAATCGATCCAGCCTCCGGCTCGGGGAATCAGATTGGCAGGAGGAGCGGCACCGATCATGTGGGAGATCTCAGCGTCATAGGGGGGAACGATCTGCACCCCCCTCTCATTGTCGGGCACCATCCGTCCGCCCAGGTACACTTTGTACCCGTTGTCGGCGGCCGGATTGTGGGAGGCCGTCACCATCACCCCCGCGTCCGCGTTCAACGCTCTCACAGCGTAAGCCAGTACCGGGGTCGGCACGGGATCGGGCAACAGGTACGCCTCTGCCCCGGCGGCCGTCGCCACCGCGGCGGTGTCCAGGGCGAATTCGCGTGAATGGTGCCGGGCGTCGTTGCCGACCACAACCCGGGGACGGTCCGCATGGGCCGACAGATAGTCGACCAGGCCTTTGGCAGCCCGGATGACCACGGCACGGTTCATCCGGTTCGGACCGGCTCCCATCGCCCCTCGCAACCCGGCCGTGCCGAACTGCAAACGGGCACGGAACCGGTCCTGGAGTTCCGCCAACGCCTCAGGATCGGACGCCGACCGGCTGAGGAGCGTACGCAATTCTTCCCTTGAGGATTGGTCCACATCGGCGTCGATCCACTGACCGACTGCCGTCTCGAGAGACGTCATCCGTCCTCATTCAATTCGGCGAGGATGGCTGCACTTCCCGACAAGCCCAGACGTGTGGCACCGGCGTCGATCATGGCCAATGCGGTCTCCAGGTTCCGGATCCCGCCGCTGGCTTTGACCTGCATCCCATCGCCCACGGTGTCCTTCATCAGGCGTACGGCATGGGTGGTGGCACCTCCCGCTGGATGGAAACCCGTGGAGGTCTTCACGAAGTCGGCGCCTGCTTCTTTGGCGGCTTGGCAGGCCAAGACGATCTCCTCATCAGTCAGTACGGCTGATTCGATGATGGCCTTCAGCACCACAGGGGGCGGAACCGCCTCGCGTACCTGGAGGATCTCATCGAAGACCGATTCCCAGTCGCCCGCCTTGGCCAGACCCAGATCGATGACCATGTCGATCTCGTCCGCGCCGTTTTGAACCGCGATCCTCGCCTCGTCGGCTTTCACGGACGCGGCATGGGCTCCCGACGGAAAACCGCAGACCGCCACGACATGCAAACCGTGTGCGTCGATGGGGAGCATGGACGGATTCACGCACACCGACCACACACCCAACTCGACCCCCTGGGCGACCAGGGCCCTCACATCCGCGGGGGTCGCCTCGGGTTTGAGCAGAGTGTGGTCGATCATACGGGCCAGTTGTTTTCGATTCATGTCGTTTCCTTTCCTTTTCACATTCTACGGATCAACGGCTCATATGCTGTGAGGGGGACGGTTTTTCTGTCACCTTGTGTGACAGAAGAACCGTCCCCCTCACAGCATGTCAAACGGCATTCATCCTACTTTTTCGATCACGACATCAGTGGGCTCCATCCGTGCGGGACCGATCGTCCAGGCCCCGTCGAGAGCGTCCATCGCCCGGGAGAAGGCCTCAGGGGTGTCGGTGTGCAGCGTCATGAGCGAGTGCCCTTTCCGGACCACGTCCCCGGGTTTGGCGTGCAGAACCACTCCGGCGCCCGCCTGGACAGGATCGGTGCGAACGGCACGGCCCGCACCGAGTCTCCAAGCGGCCACACCCACTTTGAGGGCGTCCAGCTCCGTCAGACACCCATCGGCAGGGCACAACACCTCCTGTGTACAATGTGCCCACGGCAGTTCCGCATCCGGATCCCCGCCCTGGGCCCGTATCATCCTCCGCCATGTGTCCATCGCCCGTCCGTCGCTCAGAGCGGCGGCCAGATCCGCCTCCCGAAGTTTTCCCGCCATCCGCGAAGCCTCGGGACTGCCCGGGGAGATTCCCGCCCCCGGCACGCCCCAGGCCTGCGTCACGGATGCGGCACAATCCAGCATTTCACGGGCGCACGCAAGCGTCAGCTCCACCACATCGGCAGGGCCTCCGCCAGCGAGCACCTCCACCGCCTCCCGTACTTCCAAAGCATTTCCCACTGTGAGTCCGAGAGGCGTGGACATGTCGGTGATGAGAGCCACGGTGCGCACACCATGGTCCTCGCCGATCTCCACCATCGTGGAGGCCAAGTCCCGGGCACCTCCGGAATCGGTGATGAACGCACCCGATCCGCACTTCACATCCAGCACCAGCGCGGAGGTGCCCTCGGCGATCTTCTTGCTCATGATGGACGAGGCGATCAGCGGGATCGATGCGACCGTGCCCGTCACGTCGCGAAGTGCGTAAAGTTTTCGATCCGCAGGGACCAAACCCGATCCGGCCTGGCACACCACGGCCCCGACATCAGCCAACTGGGCCCGCATCTCATCCAATGAAAGCGCAGCCCTCCATCCGGGGATGGATTCCAGCTTGTCGAGAGTGCCTCCGGTATGGCCCAGCCCGCGCCCCGAAAGTTGGGGAACCCCAACCCCGAAACTCGCTGCCAAAGGTGACAAGGGTAATGTAATTTTGTCACCCACCCCGCCCGTGGAATGCTTGTCCGCAGTGGGTCGGGGAAGATCTGAGAAACATAATCGCTCCCCCGAAGCGATCATGGCGTCGGTCCATCGGTTGAGTTCACCCCGGTCCAGCCCCCGGATGACGATCGCCATCAGCAGGGCGGACATCTGCTCCTCGGCCACGATGCCGTGGGTGTAGGCGTCGATCACCCAGTCGATCTGGTCTCCGCGCAGGGTGAGCCCGTCGCGTTTGGCCATGATGACATCGACGGCGTCAAAGGGTTGTGTCACCGGTGGCCTCCCGTGCCGTGTCATCGGTCAGATCATTGGCGCAGAATGCCTGGGGCAGAAGGTCGTCCAGTGTGCATTCGCCGTTCGGGGCCAGCATTTTCATGGTGGGCCCCCCATGTTCCAACAACAATTGTCGGCATCGTCCGCACGGGGTGATGATCTCACCCTGGCCGTTGACGCAGGTGAAAGCCACGAGCCGTCCGCCTCCGGACGAGATCAGTGAACTCACCATTCCACATTCGGCGCACAAGGTCAGTCCGTAGGACGCATTTTCCACATTGCATCCTGCGACCAACCTCCCGTCGTCGACAAGCGCCGCCGCACCCACCGAATAGTGGGAGTACGGAACATAGGCGCTGCTCGCCGCATCTCTCGCGGCCGATACCACAATACTCCATTTCATGTGATTATCCTTTGTATGGTTTCCCTTCCATTGCTGGTGGACGGACCCTCCCAACCAATCCGGCCACCGCAAAGATCGTGACGAGGTACGGCGCCATCAGCATGAACTGCGACGGCACCTCCACCCCCACAACTCCCAGCGCATTTTGAAGATTGTCTGCGAACCCGAAGAGCAGCGCCGCCGCCAGGGCGCCCCTGGGTTTCCATCCGCCCAATATCATGGCGGCCAGAGCGATGTAGCCCCGCCCGGCGCTCATCTGTTTGCCGAAAGCCAGGCCGTTGGCCACCGTGAAGTATGCCCCGCCGAGTCCGGCGATCGCACCTCCCAGGATCGTGTTGACCACCCGGGTCCGGTTCACTTTGATGCCGACTGTGTCGGCGGCCCTCGGATGCTCCCCGCATGCCCTCAGCCTCAGTCCCCACCGGGACTTGAACATCAGCACCTGCAGGACGACGACGGCGATGTACATGATGTACACCAGGACGTTCTGGGCGAAGAGGATGGGCCCGATCACCGGGATCTCCGACAGCAGCGGGATCCTCCAGGCCGGCAGTTTCACCGCCATGGAGAACACAGCGGTGTTGCGCGTCAGCACCGTTGAGAACAGGTAGCTCGTCAAACCTGTGACGAACACGTTCAGCACCACGCCGACGATGATGTGGTCCACCCAGTACCGCACGGCGAACAAAGCCAACAAGCTGCCGACCAGAGCTCCGGCGACGGGGGCGCACACGAGTCCGATCCACGGGTTTCCGGCCATGGACCCGACCACGGCCGCCAGGAAGGCGCCTGCGAGCAGTTGGCCCTCGATGGCGACGTCGATCACGCCCACATGCTCGCACACCGCACCTGCCATGGCCCCGAAGATCAGCGGTACCGACAAGAACAGCGCTCCGGACAACAGCGAGGTGAACTGCAGGGCCGTCCCGCGTCCGGCGACCGCCCACAACAGGAAAGCCAGGACGAAACAGGTTCCGAAGACGATTGCGACCCCTGAGCCGACACGCAGTTTCCCGACGGCGGCGGTACGGGTGATGCTCGCCCACCAACTGGCGGCGGCGAGCACCGCCATGACCAAAGTGAGGATGAGGATCGACTCCATGCTCGGCAGGGTGAGCAGGATCGTGCCCAGCCAACGGTTGCCCGTGACGATCGACACCCGGCTCGCCGAGTCGGCCGACACCGTCCCGCAGAATCCGAACACGGCGGCCAGAGTGAAGAAGGTGAGGGCGATGGGAAGTTTCCACGATCGGGGCCGCAAGACTTCATGCTCGAGTCGGGCGTGGGTGCTCATGCCGCGACCTCCTTCCCCAGGGCCTTCGCCAGCCTCCTGCTCCGTCGTTCAGGATCCGGTAGGCGGAAAATGGCTCTGATGAGAGGAGGGGCCGCTATCAGCAGGACGATCACCGACTGGACTACAAGGATGATGTCGATGGGGGTGCCCGTGGAGGATTGCATGAGGTACCCCCCTGCCCGCAACCCGCCGAACAACAGTCCGGCCAGCACCGTGCCCAGGGGTTTCGAGCGTCCGAGCAGCGCCACCGTGATGGCGTCAAATCCGAAAGTGGACGCCACATCGGCGTTGAGCTGTTGGGAGGGCGAGGAGAGCAATTGCGACGTGGCGGCGAGCCCCGCCAGTCCTCCCGCGATGATCATCACCCACATGTACGTCCAGGACACGTTCATCCCGGCGGTACGGGCGGCGTCGGGATTCTCCCCCACCGCCCGGATCCGGAATCCCAGGGTGGAACGTTCCATCATCCACCACACCGCCACGGCTGTTGCGAGAGCCAGGACGAATCCCAGATCGATGGGCGTGCCGAAGAAATGCGGGAATTGGGCCGTGGGGTCCATCCGGGGGCTGATGGGCGCGTACGAATTCGGCGAACGGAAGGCCGTGAGGGTCAACAGGTATCCCAACAAGAAGACAGAGATGGAGTTGAGCATGATCGTCACGATGACCTCGTTGGCGCCGGTCTTCGCTTTGAGGATGCCGGGGATGAACCCCCACAACGCGCCGCCGGCGAACGCCGCGAGGACGCACACGATCAGATGCAACCCAACAGGAAGGTGCCACGTGAAGCCGATATAGCCGCACAGGGTCGCTCCGAGAATGATCTGGCCCTGTGCGCCGATGTTGAACAGCCCGGCTCTGAATCCGACTGCGAGCCCCAGTCCGGCGAAGATCAGGGGGACGGAGTACGCGATGGTCTTCGTCACAGGAGCGATGACATCTCCCGCGGAGTACGCCGTGGAGATGTTGACCACCGCACCCTGGAAGAGGGCCGAATAAGCGCCGCCGACTGCCTGCCACACCGCCGAAAAGAAATCACCCGGTCTGGCCAGGAGATAGCCGGCTGTTTTTTGCACCGACCCGTCGGCTGCCGCGATGAGGATCGCACCGAGGACCAGCGCCACGACGATGGCCAGGAAAGAGGTCAGAGCCTGCGAGGTGGCGATCTGTCTCATCGTCACCCTCCAGGATCGGTGTTCCTGATTGCCGGGTTCGGCTGGGTGCGGCTCGCTCACTTCTCTGTCCTCCCCTGTTCAGCCCCGACCAGAGCATCCTCGTACCCCACCCCGGCCATCATCAGGCCCAGAACATGGCGTTCGGTGTCGGGAGGCACCACGCCGACGAATCTGCCCCGGTACATCACGGCGATCCGGTCCGCCAAGGCGGTCACCTCGTTGAGTTCGGTGGACACGATCAGCACCGCCGTGCCTTTCTCGCGCTGCTCGAGGATCCGGGAATGGATGAACTCAATCGATCCGATGTCCACCCCGCGGGTGGGCTGCGAGGCGATCAGCACCTCCAGGTCCCTCGACAATTCCCGTGCGACGACGACTTTCTGCTGATTGCCTCCCGACAGCGTCGACACCGCGGCACCGAAAGATCCTGTCCGTACGTCGAATTCTTCGACCAACCGGGCCGCATTGTCCGCGATGGCTTTCATGTCCATTGCGGTCGCCCGGGAGAATTCGGGCTCCTTGACCTGGTCGAGAACTAGGTTCTCGGCGATGGAGAAACCGTCGACCACCCCGTCTTTTCCACGGTCCTCGGGCACGTACCCCACACCGGAGGAAAGAATCCTGCGAACCGTCTTTCCGGCGAGGTCCTCGATCGTCTCGCCGCTCCGTGGATCTCTGCGATGAAGCAGGATGGACCCGGAGGTGGGCGTCCGCAGCCCCACAAGGGTTTCCGCCAATTCGGTCTGGCCATTGCCCTGCACCCCGGCGACTGCGAGGATCTCCCCTTTCGAGACGGTGAACGACACGTCGTCGAGCAGAATTCTGCCCTCGGCGTCCACCAGATCGAGGTCATGGACCTCCACGGCCACCGATCCGGTGTGGGCAGGCGGTTTGGACACAGCCAGATCCACCGCGCGGCCCACCATCATGGAGGCCAATTCCGCCTGGGACGCGGTGGGAAGGGCCTCGCCGACGACACGGCCGTTGCGGATGACCGTGATCACGTCCGCCACCTCCTGAACCTCACGGAGCTTGTGGGTGATGAAGACGATCGAGGTGCCCGAGGCTTTCAACTGACGCATGATGTCCATCAACTCGTCGGTCTCTTGGGGAGTGAGCACAGCAGTCGGCTCGTCCAGGATCAGGATCTGGGCTTTCCGCGACAGTGCTTTGACGATCTCGACCCTCTGCTGGACTCCCACAGGGAGAGTGTCCACCTGAGCATCGGGGTCCACGTCGAATCCGAACCGGCTGGAGATCTCGGTGACGATCGAACGGGCCTGATTGAGATTGAGCATTCCCGCGGGTCCGGTCGGCTCGGCTCCGAGCACCACGTTCTCAGCGACGGTGAACACGTCGATGAGCATGAAGTGCTGGTGGACCATGCCGATACCGGCCGCAATCGCATCCGAGGGTCCCGAGAAATGCTGGGGCACCCCGTCGATAAGGATCTCGCCGCCGTCGGCTTCGTACAATCCGTACAGCACATTCATCAATGTGGATTTCCCCGCCCCGTTCTCTCCCAGGAGCGCGTGGATCTGGCCAGGCTCGACGACGAGATCAATCGCGTCGTTGGCTATGAAGTCACCGAACTTCTTCGTCACCTGGCGAAGCTCAAGCCTCACGATTCATCCTCCTTGATATCATCGTAATATACATACCTTAGCGCATTCGTACAGTTTTGCGAGCATGTGTCGAGGAATCGGGCTTGAGCCATTAGCCCAAGCCCGACGCCTTTTCGCTGACGAATGTGCATGCTCGTCACTGCGGATCGGCGGGCGATGTCACCTTCAGTTTGCCGGAGGAGATATCGGAGGACAACTCGGCGATTCTGTCCTTGACATCCTGCGAGATCTTCGAATCGAAGTTGTGGTACGGGGCGATCCCCACTCCGCCGTTGGCCAACGTGCCGACGTACTGTTCATTGGTGAAACTGCCCGACTCGGATGCCTTGATGGTGTCGAAGACGGACGCACCGATCTCCTTCATGACCGACGTCAGGAAGATGTCCTGGTACTGGGGCGCAGTTTCATACCCGTCGGCGTCCACCCAGATGACGGCCACATCGCCTGCTTCGAGAGCTGCCGCCGCGGCGCCGTTGCCCACGGGCCCGGCCACAGGCATGACCACATCGGCCCCCTGCTCGATGAAGTTCTTCGTCGTGTTCTGGCCTTTGGACACATCCTCGAAGTCGCCGGTGAAGACACCGTTCTGGGTGGCCTTGTCCCATCCAAGGACTGTGACATCCTTCCCGTAGTCCTGGTTGTACAGGGCCACGCCGTCGACGAAGCCATCCATGAAGATCGTCACCGAGGGATACGACATTCCGCCGAACGTGGCGACGATGCCTGTCTTGGTGTACGAGGCCGCGAGATATCCCGCGAGGAAAGCCGCGTCAGAGGTCTTGAAGACCAACGACTTCACATTCGGCGCCTTGATGGAGTTGTCGTCGATGATCGCATAATCCATATCGGGATTCGCTTTGGCCTGGGCCTCGGTCTCTGAAACCAGAGCGTACCCGACTGTGAATGTCAGGTTGCAGTTCTGGGCTTTCATCGATGCCAGATTGGGGGCGTAGTCCGAGGCGTTCTTCGATTCGGCCCACTGGATCTTCACCCCGAGCTCGCTTTCGGCTTGCTGGAGCCCCTCGAACCCTGATTGGTTGAAGGATTTGTCGTCGAATCCGCCCTGGTCTGAGACCATACATGCCAGATAGTTGTTTGGTGTAACATTATTGTTGGTTTCCGAAGTGCTGTCAGGCGGCGTGCCGCAACTGCTGAGTGCGAGAGCCGCTGCCGCGACGAGTACGGTCGATGCTGCAAATTTCTTCACTTTTCTTCCTATCGGTTGTTCCATGGAGGATATCCTCCTGCGTTCTCCACCAACCTACTATCGACGAACTCATATATGCTAGCTCCAATGTGGAATTCCCGGTCACAATTCTGCATCGATCCGCTCACGTCGTCCTCGTCGGACCCCAATGAAGATGAATCTCTGGAATCTCCTTGACATAGTAATACTTTCGATATATCGTTAAGACGTGTATCACGAAAGGAGACACCATGTACAGACAGTATCAGTGCGGATCAGCGCGATTCACTGACTCCTCATATATCCCAGGCCCGCGAGATTTCATGCCAGGTCCCGGATTCCGCCCTGGCCCCCGCGGACGCGGAGGATTCATGGGCGATAGGTTCGAAAGGCGTGCCCGTCGGGGACAGCTGCGGGAGTCCATCTTGCGGCTGCTGCTCGAGCAGCCCATGAACGGTTACCAGATCATGACGGCTCTGGCGGACAAGACCATGAACGCGTGGCAGCCCTCTCCCGGGTCCATCTATCCCTGCCTGGCCCAGTTGGAGGATGAGGGGCTGATCGTCGCCACTCAAGCCGACGGCCAGAAGGTCTACACGCTGACAGATTCCGGGCGTACGCAGGCCGACCAGGTCCCCGAGGAGCCCTGGAGCGGACCCACAGGTTTCCGGGCGCCTCAGAGCAACGCCATGATGGAGCAATTCTCCAACCTGGGAATGACAGTCCATTACGCCAGGCAGACGGCCACACCCGAACAGATGACGGCCATCGCCGCACAACTGGAGTCGACCAGAAAGACACTGCTGGCCATCTTGGCCGAGGCCGAGTAGGTCGGACTCTTTCGTCCAGGCGACAGGCTCTACTTCTTGTCGGGGCGGGCGTCCACGCCCGCTTCCCGGCGCTGTTGGAGCGTGATCGGCGCGGGTGCACCCGTCAATGGGTCGTACCCGTTGCCGATCTTCGGGAAGGCGATGACCTCCCGGATCGACTCCGCTCCGACCAGGAGTGAGACGATACGGTCCCAGCCGAAGGCGATCCCGCCGTGCGGGGGGGCTCCGTACTGGAAAGCAGTGAGAAGGAAACCGAATTTCTCTTGCGCCTCTTCCGCGGTCAATCCCATCACAGCGAATACCCGTTCCTGGATGTCGCGGCGATGGATCCTGATGGACCCGCCACCGATTTCGTTGCCGTTGCAGACGATGTCATAGGCGTACGCGAGCGCTGAGCCCGGATCGGTGTCGAAAGTGTCCATGCATTCCGGTTTGGGAGACGTGAAAGCGTGATGGACGGCTGTCCACTGTCCGGCGCCCACCGCCACATCGCCCTCCTCCTGGGCTTCGGCGGTCGGCTTGAACAGGGGCGCGTCCACCACCCAGAGCAGGTTCCACGCGTCTTGGTCGATGAGACCGAGACGCTCCCCGATCTCTTTGCGGGCCGAGCCGAGCAAGGATTGAGATTTCGTGCGCGGCCCGGCTGCGAAGAAGATCGCATCCCCGGGTTTCGCACCCGTACGTGGTCCCAATTGGGCCAATTCAGCCTCTGAGAGGTTCTTGGCGACCGGTCCGCCCATTTCCCCCTCGTCCGAGATTGTGACGTACGCCAACCCTCTCGCACCGCGCTGCTTCGCCCATTCCTGCCATGCGTCGAATTGACGCCTGGGCAGGCTCGCTCCCCCAGCCATCACGACCGCACCGACGTACGGGGCCTGGAAGACACGGAAATCGGTGTTGGCGAACACATCAGTCAGTTCGTGGATCTCAAGATCGAACCTCAGATCCGGCTTGTCGGAGCCGTACCGGTCCATCGCCTCGGCGAAAGTCAACCGTGGGAGGGGCGTCGTCAGATCCACACCGATGAGCTTCCACAGCGACACGACGATCTCCTCCGCGAGTGCGATGACGTCGTCCTGGTCGACGAAGCTCATCTCAATGTCGAGTTGGGTGAATTCCGGCTGCCGGTCGGCGCGGAAGTCCTCGTCGCGGTAACAGCGGGCGATCTGATAGTACCTCTCCATTCCGGCGACCATGAGCAATTGTTTGAAGAGTTGGGGGCTCTGCGGAAGGGCGTACCAGGATCCTGGAGCCAGGCGCGCGGGAACCACAAAATCCCTGGCACCCTCGGGAGTCGAGCGGGTGAGCGTCGGGGTTTCGATCTCCACGAAATCATGGGCGTTGAGAACGTCACGGGCCGCACGGTTCACTTTGGACCGCAGCCTCAGGGCGTCGCCCTGACCTGGACGGCGCAGGTCGATGTAACGGTACCGGAAGCGGGCGTCTTCGCCCACGTTCACACGCTCGTCGACCGGGAAAGGCAGAGGAGCGGACGGATTGAGGATCTCGATGGATTCCACGACGACTTCGATCTCACCGGTCGGCATCGCGGGGTTCACAGTGTCCTCGGTGCGCAGATCCACACGCCCGGCCACTTTCAGACAGTACTCGTCGCGCAGTTTGTGGACGCCCAATTCGTCCACCAGTTCCTCACGGATGACGCACTGGACGATTCCCGAGGAATCCCTGATATCGATGAACACCACCCCGCCATGGTCGCGGCGGGCATTCACCCATCCGGCGAGGACAACCTCTTCCCCAACATTTTCCCTCGTCAAACGACCAGACAGATGAGTGCGAATCATCGCATATTCCTTTCGTCGACGCCCGCGTATAGACAGTACGGAGCGAAGTCACACTCTACCAGAATCTTGACTCGCTCTCGGGGGGAGGCCACACTCTCCCCAGCTCGTTCGGCGAAGTCGTCCAGGACGTCCGCCACCGATGCAGCCAACCATGGCCCTCGACATGTGGCAACTGCGTCGCCATCCTGACGTTTTCAGGATGACATGGACTGGAGGATTGCCGGTTGTAGGTCTTCGGCGGCGGGGAGCCAAGCGGTGGCATCGGCATCGGTCTGATCTCCTGTCCGGATGTCTTTGACCTGGCCCTGGAGGGGGCCGAACCAGACGTAGGGGATGCCGCGGCGGTCCGCAAAACGGATCTGCTTGCCGTATTTTTGGGCGTTGGGCGAGACCTCGCAACAGATCCCCCGGCTGCGGAGGATGTGGGCGACTTCTTCCGCCCGGGCTCGTGTCTCTTCGGAGTCGACGGCGACGAGGACGGCCGAGGGGACGCTGCGGGAAGCGACAAGATGTCCTTTGGAGATCATCGGGGCGAAGACTCGGGTCAGGCCGAAGGATATCCCCACTCCGGGGTAGGTCTTCTTTCCGTCGGTGGCCAATGAGTCGTAGCGTCCACCGGCACAAACCGTTCCGAGGGACTCGTTGCCTTTCAACTCCAATTCGAACACCGAGCCGGTGTAGTAGTCCAAACCGCGGGCGATCTTGCAGTCGACCACCACATTGTCGGGGAAACGGTCATGGGCCGCCGAGAACAATTGCTCAACTTCGGCGATGCCCTGCTCGATCTGCTCGTTGGCGATCCCGAGAGCGCGCACCTGTTCGGCGAAGTCGACCGAGGAGGTCTGAATGGAGGCGAAATTCAGGATCATCGCCGCCTGGGAGGCATCGATCCCCTGACCAGCGAGCATCTCAGCCACAGACTCGGGACCGATCTTGTCCAGTTTGTCGACAGCCTGGATGGCGGCGAGCGGATCGGCGACGCCGAGGCCGGTGTAGAAGCCCTGGATGAGTTTGCGGTTGTTCACTCTCATCAGCACCTGTGGGATGCCCAGTTCCTCATGCAGCGCGGCACAGGCTTCGAGCATGACCAGGACCACCTCGACATCGTGGTGGAAACTCAGTTCCCCCTGTCCCACGATGTCGATGTCCGCCTGCCAGAATTCCCGGTACCGTCCTTCTTGTGGCCTCTCCCCCCTCCACGCCGGTTGGATCTGGTAGCGGCGGAAGGGGAAATTCAAGTGCCCGGCGTTGTCCAGGACGTACCGGGCGAAGGGCACCGTCAGGTCGAAGTGCAGTCCCATCTCGTCCACGGCGGCCTCGTCGGCGTGGAGGCGGCGTACGACGTACACCTCTTTGGTGATCTCCCCTTTCCTGCTCAGTTCCTCCAAGGATTCCAGGGAACGGGTTTGGATGTTGGCGAACCCGTGAAGTTCGAATACCGAGCGCAAAATGTCCGCTGCGCGGATCTCGACCATACGCCCTTCGGGAAGAAATTCAGGGAAACCAGAGATAGATGCCATCCCCCAAGTTTAATCCACTGAGCTTCCGAGACTGAGTTCCACATACCGGAGCCTGGCGAAGAGAGGAAACTTTGCGGGGTGGTTTATAACGATTCGGGAACAGTTCGGGGCCAAAGACCTCGGATTCTCCCGTGAGCAGGCGAAATTTTTTAAAATCAGGCAAGATAGGAACTATGAGTGAAACCCCACGACCTTCCTCCTTTGGCCGCGTGGCCGAAGACGGAACTGTCTACGTCCGAATCAATGACACTGAACGTGCTGTCGGCCAGGTGCCTGACAGCACACCGGAACAGGCTCTCGCCTTCTTCGAGAGACGAGCCACGGCATTGGAAGTGGAGGTCGATCTTTTGGGAAGCCGGATCCGCAATGGCGCTTTGAGTCCGGACGAAGCCCGCAAATCCGTACAGAATCTGCGTACCTCCATCCTCGAAGCCAACGCGGTCGGAGATCTCGCCGGTCTGGCCGCACGCTTGGACCCATTGGCGGAATTGATCGACTCCCAGGCTGAGGCCCGCCGCGAGGAGAAAGCGAAGGCCCTGGCTGAGGCCCGCGCCCGCAAAGAGGAAATGGTCGCCCAGGCCGAGAAATTGGCCGAAAGCAGCGACTGGAGCACGGGGGTGCAGCGCTTCCGCGATCTTCTGGAAGAGTGGAAGAGCCTCCCCCGGTTGGACCGGGCGGCCGACGACGAGTTGTGGCACCGTTTCTCCACCGCACGGACGACGTACACGAGACGCCGCAAGGCTCATTTCTCGGACCTCAACGCCCAGCAGAGCGAGGCCCGCGAGATCAAGGAAGGGATCATAGCCGAGGCGGAAGCTTTGGCGGACTCCTCCGACTGGGGCGCCACGGCCACGGCTTTCCGTGGGCTGATGGCCCGCTGGAAGGCGGCAGGCGGCGCCGGACGCCATGTGGACGACGCCCTGTGGGCACGCTTCCGCGCCATCCAGGACAATTTCTTCGAACGGCGCACGGAGGTCTTCACCGCACAGGATGAGGAGTTCCAAGCCAATCTCGCCGCCAAGGTGGAACTGTTGACCAAGGCCGAGGCGGAGATCCTTCCGGTCACCGACGTGGCCAAGGCGCGGGCCGCCTACCGTGAGTTCATCGCCGCGTTCAACGCGATCGGGCGTGTGCCCTCCGACCAGGTCAAGGCCGTCGATTCCCGCGTACGGGCGATCGAATCCGCCATCGACGAGGCTGACAAGCGCGAATGGGCACGTACCGATCCTGAGACGCGCGCGAGGGCCCAGGAGACCGTCAATCTGTTCACCGCGAAGATGGACAAGTTGAAGGAACAGTTGGCCAAGGCCGAGGAGAAGGGCGACAAGTCCCAAATCCAGAAGACGTCGGCTTCCATCGCGACCTATCAGATCTGGTTGGACCAGGCCCAGCAGACCCTGGACGAACTCACCGCCTGATCAGGCGTTGACCCGGCGTACTTCTGTCACTTCGCGCACCGCCCGTACTTTTTTGAGGATCTGGTTGAGGAATCCTGGATCTGGGATCTCGAAAGACAGGGTCATGTGGGTGGTGCGGTCTTTGCCGACCTGCACCTCCGCACGGACGATGGACACTTTGTCTTCGGCGAGTGTGTGGGTGACATCGGCCAACAGGCCTGTACGGTCCAGACAGTCGACGCTGATGGTGACCAGGTAATTCTCCTGGGTGTTGTCGGCCCAGGAGACGGAGCGGATCCTCTCGGGGCTGCGCATCAGGTCTTGGACGTTGCGGCAGTCCTTGCGGTGGACGGAGATCCCCTGGCTGCGGGTGACGAACCCGATGATCTCGTCCCCGGGGACCGGGGTGCAGCACTTGGAGAGTTTGACCAGCATGTTCGGGTCGCCCTCGACCACGATGCCGGTGGACGATCTCGGCGCCTCCTTCTTGGGCGTGGTGAACACCGGACGGTCCTCGAAGGACTCCTCGGCGGCGTTCTCTTTCCCGCCTTCCAGGGCGATGAGTTGTTCCACGACCCTTTGGGCGCCGACTTTGCCCTCCCCCAGCGCGGCGTACAGCGCCGGCACGTCGGCGTACCTCAGCTTGGAGGCCACAGCCGTCAGGTACGGCAGGGTGAGGATCCTCTGCAGGGGAAGCCCGGCGTGGCGCAGCTGCTTGGCCAGGGCGTCCTTGCCCGCCTCGATGGAGAGGTCCCGGCGTTCCTTGGTGAAGTACTGGTTGATCTTCTGACGCGCCCTGGGGCTCTTGACGAACTCCAGCCAGTCCCGCGAGGGCCCCGCGTCGGGAGATTTGGTGGTGAGGATCTCGCACACGTCCCCGTCTTGCAGCGGAGTGTCCAGCCTTGTCAGCTTCCCGTTGATCCTCGCCCCGATGCAGTGGTGCCCGACCTCGGTGTGAATGCTGTACGCGAAATCGACCGGCGTCGCGCCCTGCGGAAGGAAGTAGAGGTCCGAGTTGGGCGAGAAAACCATGACCTCTTTGCTCGCCAGGTCGGTGGTCAGATAGTCGAGGAAGACCGAGGGGTCGGATTCCTCAGACTGCCACTGGCTGAGCCTCTTGACCCACAGCAGATCCATGGGGTCCAGGCGCGAGCCGTGCTTGCCGGTGGGGTTCTTCTTGTACTTCCAGTGGGCCGCGACGCCGTACTCCGCGTTGCGGTGCATCTCGCGGGTACGGATCTGGAACTCGACGGGCTTGCCCTGGGGGCCGACCACGGTGGTGTGCAGGGACTGATAAGTCGAGTACTTCGGGTTGACGATGTAGTCCTTGAAACGGCCGGGCAGCGGCTGCCACAGGCTGTGGATGACCGCGAGCGCCAGGTAGCATTCCGCCTCGGTCTCCACCACGACCCTCAAACCCAGCAAATCATAAATGTCTGTGAAATCCCTGCCACGGACGACCATCTTCTGATAGATCGAATAGTAGTGCTTCGGCCGCCCGTACACCTTGGCATGGATCCCCTTCGACTCCAGGGTGTCCAGAGCCAGAGGGATGATCTCCTGGAGGATGCGCTCGCGGGCGGGCTGTTCGGCCGCCACCTGTTGGACGAGCTGGTTGTAGATCTTGGGCTGCATCGTCGAGAACGCCAGATCCTCCAGCTCCCACTTGATGGTGTTCATCCCCAGGCGGTGGGCCAGCGGGGCGTAGATCTCAAGGGTTTCCTTGGCGATGCGATTCTGCTTGTCGGGACGCAGGGATCCGATGGTGCGCATGTTGTGCAGGCGGTCGGCCAACTTGATGACGACCACACGGATGTCCTGGAACATCGCGACGATGATCTTGCGGATCGTCTCCGCCTTGGCCATGTCCCCGTACAAAGACTTGTCCAGTTTGGTCACCCCGTCGACCAGCCGTGCGATCTCCTCGGAGAAATCTTGGGTGAGCTGTTCGAGGGTGTAGGGGGTGTCCTCGACGGTGTCGTGCAGAAGGGCCGCGGCGACCGCGGGTTCGTTCATCCCCAGGTCGGCGACGATCTTCGCCACGGCGAGAGGATGGGTGATGTACGGCTCCCCCGAACTGCGGGTCTGGCCCGCATGGTAGTGCTCGGCCACCTCGAAAGCTTTGCGCAAAAGATTGAAATCTGTCTCGGGATGGGAGCGGCGCACAGAGTCGAACAGGGCTTCGAGTTGGGTCTCGTACACACCGCCGTCTCCCGGTCGGTCATCTGACTCCGATCGGGTGTCTTCCGCAGCAATGGTATCTGTGCTCATCTTCCGTCCCTGATCCATCGATTATACGCCAAATACACCAAGGAAGCAGTTGAGATGTGAAGCTTCGGGCACTCGTCGTGAGGCGATTAAGCGGCGAGGACTGCGGAAACGTCGGTGATGCCCAACGTGGACAGGTGGGCGCGACCCCCCAGGGCCGTCAGTTCCAAGAGAACGCCCACATGGACCAGATCGGCGCCGAGGTACTGGATGAGCCGGGCAGTCGCCCCGATCGTGCCCCCCGTGGCGAGGACGTCGTCGACGACGAAAACCCTCGCCCCGGGCTGGATGGCGTCCTGGTGGACGGTGAGGGTGTCCTGGCCGTACTCCAGATCGAAAGTCTCGGAATAGACGTCGCGCGGAAGCTTGCCGGGTTTGCGGACGGGGACGAAACCCACGCCGAGGGTGAGGGCCACCGGGGCGGCGAACATGAAGCCTCTGGCTTCCATGCCCACGACCACATCCACATCCTTGGGCGCCAGATCCACCAGGGCCTTGATGGAGGCCCGGTACGCCTCAGGACATGCCAACAAGGGAGTGATGTCCTTGAAAATCACCCCCGGACGGGGGAAGTCCGGGACATCCTTGATGTACGACGAAATCAGATCGATCCGACTGTCGGGATTCACGATTTCACTCTCTTGGAACGCGATGTGCGAACCGGCTGGTTGCGGACGAATCCCTCATCTGAATCCGAGGCCGTCGAGATAGTGTACGTGGGTTCCTGGGTCTGCTCCTGGGCGGACGTCGCCTTCGTGAGCTTCTCACGGCGCTTGGCCACACGCTGGGCCTGCTGGATCATGGCGGGCTCGCCCATCCTCAGGTGAACCAACAACGGTGTGGCGATGAAGATCGAAGAGTACGCGCCGATGATCATGCCGACGAACAGGGCCAGGCCGATGTCCTCCAGAGGACCAGAACCCAAGATGAAGGCGCCGGCGAAGAGGATGGCCGCCACGGGCAGAACGCCGATGACGGTGGTGTTGATGGAGCGGACGAGCACCTGGTTGACAGCGTGGTTGGCCGCCTCGGCGTAGGTCTCCTTGTACTCGTCCAGATCGGCTGTGTTCTCGCGGACCTTGTCGAAGACGACCACCGTATCGTAGAGGGAGTACCCCAGAATCGTCAGCAATCCCGTCAGGGTTGCGGGAGTGACCGTGAACCCGACCAGGGCGTAGATGCCGACTGTGATGATCATGTCGTGCAGCAGGGCGACCAGAGCCGAGACAGCCATCTTCCAATCCCGGAAATAGATCCCTATCAGGAAGGCGACCAGCACGAGGAAGACCACCAGGGCTATCGCGGCTTGTCGGGTGACCTGTTTACCCCAAGAGGAACCGATCTGTTGATAGTCGACCGATTCTGAGGTGGTCCCCGCCAGTTCTGCGATGGCCTCGCGTACGGTGACCTGCTCGTCCACGCTGAGCGCACGGGTCTCGATGGAGACACGACCGGTGCCGACGGTCGCCACCGTCGTACCGTCCAATTCGGTCGGCCCGGAGTTGATCACCGCCTCACGGAACTGGTCCAGGGTGGCGGGCGTGACCTCTGCCACGCTCACCTTGAAGTTGGATCCGCCCCGGAATTCGATGCCGAGGTCGAGGCCGCGGATGGATATGGACAGGATGGAGATGAGGATCAGCGCGCCCGACAGCATGTACCACCAACGGGTGTGACCCACGAAATCGTAGGAGATCTCACCCGTCCACAGTCTGTGGGCGAAACTGACCTTTTTCGGCGTCGAAACCGCGGGGGTTTCGACAAGAACATCGGTATCCGACATCTCATGCCTCCTTTGCGGTTGCCAGGGCACGGGGCCTGGGTCGTCGTGTGGCCGCGATGCCGAGGTGCTCGGCCTCGAAACCTGAACCCTTGTGCCCGGTGCCGTAGAAAGTGGTCTTCACCAGCAGGGACATGAGGGGTTTGGTGAAGAAGAAGATCATGATCAGGTCCACCAAAGTGGTCAATCCCAAGGTGAAAGCGAATCCTTTGATGGTGCCGATGGACAGGATGTAGAGGATGACCGCCGACAACAAGGAGACCGCGTCGGCGACCACGATCGTACGCCGTGCCTTGGCCCAGCCGGTTTCCACGGCTGTCCTGATACTTCGCCCTTCTCGGGCCTCATCTCGGACTCGTTCGAAGAAGATGACGAAGGAGTCCGCCGTCACACCGATGGCGACGATCACACCCGCGAGGCCCGGCAACGACAAGGCGAAACCTGTGGCCTGGCCGAGAAGGACGATCAAGGTGTACGTCAATCCAGCCGCCATCACGAGGGATGTGAACACGACGACAGTCAGTCCGCGATAGTAGACGAGCGAGTAGATCAGAACGAGCAACAGCCCGACGCCGCCGGCGATGAGTCCTGCGGTCAGCTGGTCGCCGCCGAGGGTGGCGGAGACGGTGTCGGCGTTGGAGACCTCGAAACTCAGAGGCAGGGCGCCGTACTTGAGCACGTTGGCGAGGTTGGTGGCACTGGCCTGGTTGAAGGAACCGGAGATCTGCGCCGATCCGTCGGGGATCTTCACATTGACCCTTGGAGCCGAGATCACCTTTCCGTCCAAGACGATGGCGAACTCGTTGGTCGGGGCGGTCGCCCCGACAAGAGTTTCCGTGGCCTGCGAGAACAGGGCCGCACCCAGGGTGTTGAAGCTCAGATTCACGACCCAGGAGACCTCGTTCTGCGGGATGCCCGCGGAAGCGGTGGTGACCAGGTTGCCTTCGATGAGACGGGGTCCGAGAAGGTACTTCGCAGAGCCGTTGCTCGCGGCGACATCGCTGCGGGTGCAGGCGAAGAAGGGCTGGTCCCACACCTGGGGCATGGAGTCGCTGCACTGGTAATCGTCGAAGTCCGCGTTGTCCGTGTCGGACGGGGTCCAGGCCAATTGGGTGGTCAACAGGTCCAACCGGCCCTGCTGATCGGTGGGAAGCTCAGTCGTGGGCTCGGTGGGTGCGACGTCCGTGGTGTCCGGCACCTGGGGGAGCTCCAGGGCCTGCCCCTCGGCGTACGTGACCGCCTGAGTCTCACTGTAGACGCGGCGGAACTCCAATTGCGCCGTCTGGCCGACCATCTCCACCAGAGTGTCGCTCTGGACGTTGGGCGCGCTCACCTGGATCTGGCCGTTGCCCGTCGTGGTCACGCTCGCCTCGCCCACACCCAGAGAGTTCACGCGCTGTTCGATGATGGTGCGTGCCTGGTCCAGGCTGGCCTGGTCGACCGCGCCCCCGCCTGTGGAGTTGGTCGCCGTCAAGGTGATGGTCGTGCCGCCGCTCAGGTCGAGGCCCAGCTTCGGAGTCCAAGTCCTCGAAAAAGCCATGATGGCCACGAGAATCACCACGACCACCAAAAAACTGATCAATGTCACCGCCGGTCTGCGGCGACGTGAAGACGTTGAAGCCACCGTTCCCCCTATTCTTCGTCTGTTTTCTCACTGTCGTCGGCCTCGGGCGCCGAATCATCCGACTCATTCGTTGGAGCATCCGCCGCATCCGATCCCGGTTCGAGTTCGTGTTCCGGTCCCGGCTGGAGCCCAGACTCCCCATCCGGCGCGAAAGGAGAGGCGATGTCCGCCTCGAAAGCGTCCATGTCCTCCACCGGGATCTCCTCGGCGGATGAATCGTCAGAATACTCGAACTCTTCTTCATCTTCAGAGACGACGGAGCGGATCGCGGCGCGCAGGATCGTCAGATCGACCCCCGGGGAGATTTCGATGATCGCCTGCTTCTCGCCGAGATGGCGGATCGTACCGTAGATGCCTGAACCGAGCATGACTCTGGATCCGACCTCAAGGGCGTTCATCATCTGCTGCTGCTTCTGCTGCTGCTTTCTGGCAGGGCGGATCATGAGGAAATACATGGCCACCCCCATGACCGCGATGATAAGGATGAACTCATATCCCATAACGTGTGCTCCGTACTCTTTGATGGATAACCTCACCAAGCCTAGCGTGACCTGGCCTCAGAAACAGAATTGACCAAGGTATGTCACATAAAATACACCTAGGAAAACAGGTCGTTTTGCATCGGCACGGGATATCCCGCATGGGCGAAGCCCGCAGGAGTGGCGACCCGGCCCCGGGGGGTTCGCATGAGGAAACCGAGGCGGACGAGGAAAGGCTCGGCCACTTCCGCGACCGTTTCCGCCTCCTCTCCCACGGCGATCGCCAGAGTGGACAACCCCACGGGACCTCCCCCGAATTTGCCGCACACCGCATTCAGCACCTCACGATCCAGCCTGTCCAGGCCCAAGGGGTCCACCTCGAACAGGTCGAGGGCCGCCGAAGCTGCCTGCGGGGTGACGATCCCCGAACCCCTCACCTGGGCGTAGTCGCGAACCCGTCTCAGCAAACGGTTGGCGATGCGGGGGGTGCCCCTGGACCGGGAGGCGATCACCTCGGCGGATCCGGAGGTGATCTCGATCCCGAGGAGGGAGGCCGACCGGGTGACGATGCGTGTGAGGGTCGTCTCGTCGTAGAAGTCCAATTGGGCTGTGAAGCCGAAACGGTCCCTCAGGGGACCTGGCAGCAAGCCCACCCGTGTGGTGGCGCCGACAAGGATGAAGGGAGGTATCTCCAAAGGGATGGCGGTCGCACCGGGACCTTTGCCCACGACCACGTCGACGCGGAAATCCTCCATCGCGAGGTACAACATCTCCTCCGCCGGACGCGACATCCGGTGGATCTCGTCGAGGAAGAAGACCTCCCCCTCCGTCAGCCCCGACAGGATGGCCGCCAGGTCTCCGGCGTGCTGGATCGCCGGGCCCGAGGAGATTCGCAGAGGCGCGGACAATTCATGGGCGATGATCATCGCCAGGGTGGTCTTCCCCAGCCCCGGCGGACCGGACAACAGGACATGATCGGGCACGGAGCCGCGCCGTACGGCGGCGTCGAGCAGGAGTCCGAGTTGGTCGACCACCCGGGGCTGGCCGACGAATTGGCTCAGGTCCTGGGGCCGCAGAGCCGCGTCGACCGCGATCTCATCGGGCGCCTGTTGGGGATCGAGTTCCGGCTCCATGTCATCCCTTCGCCAAAGATCTCAGTGCGGCTTTCATCAGGTCGGCGACCGAACATGAGGGCTGCGCCGCCATGTCCCGTACGGCCTCCCAGGCGGCGGCGGCGTCTTTGGCCGAGTATCCCAGCCCCGTCAGCCCCTGTTCGACCTGGTCCTTCCAGTGGGAGTCCTCCACCGGGGCCTCAATGTCGGCGGCCTCGATGCCCGCGGCTTTGTCTTTCAGTTCGAGGACCAGACGCTGAGCCACTTTCTTCCCGACTCCGGGCACTTTCGTGAGGGCGACGAGGTTTTCGGTGAGGATCGCCTGTTTCAGTTGGGCCGGGGTGAGGCAGGACACGATGGCGAGGGCCAATTTGGGTCCGATCCCGCTCACCGACTGGGCGAGGACGAAGGCCTCCCTTTCGGCGATAGAGGCGAAGCCGAACAGGCTCAGAGAGTCTTCTCTCACCGCCAGATGGGTGTACAAAGTGGCAGTTTCGGCGTTCGACAGGCTGGCCGCCGTGTCGGGGGTGCAGGCGATGAGGAATCCCACTCCGCCGACGTCCAGCACCACCGACGTGGGATGGAGTTGCGCGACACGCCCCGTCAACTGAGAAATCATACAATCGCCTTTCGTACTGAGGTCACATTCGCCCATGACCGGGGCTTTGGACGAGTCCGGCGGGCCGCCTCCGTCAGGCGGTCGGTGGCCGCACCGCGCCAGGAGTGGCAGATCGCCAGAGCCACCGCGTCGGCCGCGTCGGCAGGTTTGGGCGGAGAATCCAGGTGCAGGATCCGCGAGACCATGGTTCCCACCTGGGCCTTGTCCGCACGCCCTGATCCCGTGATGGCCGCCTTCACCTCAGAGGGGGTGTGCTGTACCACCGGCAGGCCGTGGCGGGCGGCAACGAGCATCGCGACCCCGGCCGCCTGGGCGGTGCCGACGACAGTCATCACATTGTGTTGGGCGAAGACCCTCTCGATGGCGACCACGTCAGGGTGGTGGCGCGCGATCCAATCCTCCACACCCGCCTCGATGGCGAGCAGCCTTCGCGATGTTTCCAGTCCCGCAGGAGTGCGTACGACCCCCGCCTCGACCAATCTCGCCCGGCCGGGACTGCCCTCGACCACGCCGAGGCCGCAGCGAGTCAACCCCGGATCGACTCCGAGAACAAGCATGGCACCTCCACTAGAACATCTGTTCGGATCGTAGTCGAACATCGATGGGCGGGCATGCCTCCCACGCCGGACATCCTCGAGATTGTCAGTCTTCTTCCAGTTCCGCTTCTATCTCGGGTGAGATCTCCTCATTGGAGTACACGTCCTGAACGTCGTCGCAGTCGTCGAGGGCGTCCAGGATCTTGTAGAGCTTGCGCGCCGTCTCGATGTCGGTGACCGGAGAGCTGAACGAAGGCTGGAAAGCGATGTCGGCGGAGTCGTAGTCGATCCCGGCCTCCTGGACCGCTTTGCGGACCTGGACCAGTTGGGCCGGTTCACAGATGATCTCGTACGTCTCCCCTTCGTCGTTGATCGCCTCAGGGTCGGATTCGAGGGTGGCTTCCATCAGGTCCAGGTCGGAGATCTGTTTGCCGTCCTGGGTTTTGGCCACGGTGACGATTCCCTTGCGGGAGAAGAGCCGGGCCACGGAGCCGACGTCGGCCATGGTGCCGCCGTTGCGTGTGACCGCGATGCGTACCTCCGAGGCCGACCGGTTCCGGTTGTCGGTGAGGCATTCGATCAGGATGGCCACGCCCGCGGGCCCGTACGCCTCGTAGGTGATGTTGATCCAGTCCGCACCGCCGGATTCCGCACCCGAACCGCGTTTGACGGCCCTGTCGATGTTGTCTGCGGGCACCGAGGACTTCTTGGCTTTCTGGACCGCGTCATAGAGGGTCGGATTGCCCGACAGGTCTCCTCCGCCGATCTTCGCCGCGACTTCGATGTTCTTGATCAGTTTCGCGAACAGTTTCCCGCGCTTGGCGTCGATGGCTGCCTTCTTGTGCTTGGTTGTGGCCCACTTGGAGTGACCGCTCATATCCGTCCTTCTTTCTGTGTCTGTTCCACTGTATCGTTTCTGGAACCCAGTCTGCTGTCATCCCCGTCGCGCGCCGCGGCGAGAGCATCTTCCAGGGTGAAGTTGCCCACATAGAGCGCGGTTCCGATGATGACCCCCTCCACCCCGATTCCGGTCAATGAGGCCAGTGCCCGGATGTCGCCGAGGCTGGCGACGCCCCCCGAAGCGACCACGGGTGCGGGGGTACGGGCGCAGACGTCGCGGAGCAAATCCAAGTTTGTTCCCGTCAGCGTCCCGTCGGAATCGGTGTCAGTGACCACGAGGCGACGGCAGCCCGCCTGGTTGAGCCTGTCGATGGTTTCCCACAGGTCACCGTTCGTCGCCGTCCAGCCCCTGGTGGCCAGTGATCCCTCGCGCACGTCCAGGGCGATCGCGATCTTCTCCCCGAAAGCACGGATCGCCTCGTCGCACCACTGGGGTTTCTCCACTGCCGCCGTGCCGATGTTGACCCGTTCGCATCCTGTCGCCAATGCCCGTTCCAGGGACTCGTCGTCGCGGATCCCGCCCGTCAGTTCGACCCTCAATCCGGACTCGGCCACGATCTGCGCTATCTGTTCCGCGTTGGATCCGCGTCCGAAGGCGGCGTCCAGGTCCACCAGGTGGAGCCACTGGGCACCTTTCTGCTTCCATCTGCGGGCCATGTCGGCTGGATCGCCGAAAACCTGTTGGGAGGAGGAGACCCCCCTCTCCAATTGGACAGCCTTGCCGTACTGGATGTCGACGGCGGGAAGAACGACCAGACTCATCTTTCCTCCAGGGAATCCACCCACGACGACAGCAACGCGATCCCAGCCCTGCCCGACTTCTCGGGGTGGAACTGGGTGGAGAGGACGGGTCCGTGCTCCACTGCCGCGATGAACGGGACGTCTTCATGCCGTGTCCACAACCCGATCGCGTCCTCGGGTATGTCTTCGCGTGTCAACGCGGCATAGGAATGGACGAAATAAAACCGGTTCGTGTCGGTGAAGAAGGCGGAGTTCTCATCGCAGACGACCTCGTTCCAGCCCATGTGGGGAAGCCGTGTCGTGGGCAGACGCCGTACTGTTCCGGGGTAGATCCCCACCCCGTCGGCCTCGATCCCATGCTCGGCGCCGTGGGCGAAGAGGATCTGATGCCCCACGCAAATGCCCAACACCGGCTTGCCTTCCTCGACCCGGGTGCGAATGATGTCCGGTCCGCCGAGAGCTGTCAGTTGGTCCATGCAGGCGGCGAAAGCGCCCACTCCCGGGACGACCAGCCCGTCGGCCGCCAGCGCCGTCCTCGTGTCGGCGGTGAGGACGGGGTCGGCTCCGGCTGCAGCCAGGGCACGCATGGCGGAATGGATGTTTCCCGACCCATAATCGAAAACAACGACCCTCACAAGGCGCCCTTGGTCGATGGGATCCCGCTCACCCGGGGATCCGGTTGGACGGCGAAACGCAACGCCCGCGCCAGAGCCTTGTACTGGGCCTCCACGATATGGTGGGGGTCCCGTCCTGCGAGAAGGCGCAGGTGGACGCAGATCCCGGCGTTGAGAGCCAGGGATTCGACGACATGGCGGGTCATGGATCCCATGTAGGGCACGCCGGATCCGCCGATGGCCGCGTACTGCTGCCCCTCGGGCTCTCCGGAACACACCGCGTAGCCGCGCCCGGAGATGTCCACCACGCAGAATGCCAAGGCCTCGTCCAGGGGCACGGCCGCCTCACCGAACCGTGAGATCCCGGCCTTGTCGCCGAGGGCGGATTTCAGCGCCTGGCCGAGGGCGATGGCGGTGTCCTCGATCACATGGTGACCGTCGACGTGGATGTCGCCTTGGGAGTGTATCTCCATGTCGATCAGGGAATGGCGGGCCAGGGCGGTCAGCATGTGGTCATAAAACCCCACCGACGTCGAGATCGACGACGCCCCGGTTCCGTCCAGGTCGACGCGGACGCCGACAGAGGATTCAGAGGTGGTCCTCTCCACCTGTGCGGTACGACTCATTGCTCGTTCCTTTCCATGTTCCAGATGACTTCCAATCCCCTAGAGAGAATCTCCATTTCCTCATCTGTGCCCACACAGGTCCGCAGATAGGGCTCGGGTCCGGTTTCGCGGACCAGGATCCCCCGGTCTGCGAGGGCCTGCCACGTCGCGTGACGATCCCTGAAGGGGCCGAAGAGGAAAAAATTCGACTGGGAATCGACCACGTCCATCCCCATGTCCCTGAACCTGACGATGGCCTGGTCCCTCAACTCGACCAGGTGCCCCACCTGGGCGAGCATCTGGCCGGCATGGTCGAGAGCTGCACAGGCCACCGCCTGGGTGACGGCGCTCAGGTGGTACGGCAGGCGTACGACTCTGAGCGCGTCCACGACAGCGGGTGCGGCGGCGGCATAGCCCACCCGTCCCCCGGCGAAGGCGAAGGCCTTGCTCATGGTCCGTGACACGATCAACTGGCCGTATCCGGGCAGCAGTTCCAGAACCGACGGGCCGGACGAGAATTCCTGGTAGGCCTCGTCGACGACCACCATGCCGGGGGCGAGGTTGAGGATCTCTTCGATCACGCCGAGGCTGGTGACCGTTCCCGTGGGGTTGTTCGGGGTGGCGATGACGATGACATCCGGCCGGTGGGTCTCGATGGCGTCTTTGGCGGATTCCAGGTCGATGCGGAAGTCGGAGGTTCGCGGCCTGGTGAGATAGTCGGTGTGGGTGTCGCGGGCGTACTCCGGATACATCGAATAACTCGGGGTGAAGGTCAACACCGACCGGCCCGGCCCGCCGAATGCCTGGAGGATCTGGACCATGACCTCGTTGGACCCGTTGGCCGCCCACACCTGGTCCAGAGTCAGCCCGTATCCCAGATAGTCGGCCAGTTTCATCCGCAGGTCGAGGGCTTCCCGATCCGGGTATCTGTTGATCTGATATGAGGCGCGCCGCACCGCCTCGACCATGTCCGCCCGCACATCCTCCGCCGGCGGATAGGGGTTCTCGTTCACATTGAGACGTACGGGAAGGTCCATCTGGGGCGCTCCGTAGGGGCGGGCATCGCGGAGTTCGGGGCGAAGAGGCAGATCTTCCCAGGCGGGCTGAGGTCTCATGGTCTGCTCCTCACGGCGATGGCGTTCGCGTGGGCGGGAAGGTTCTCAGCAATCGCGAAAGTCTCGATCCCGTCAGCGATCTGAGCTAAGGCTTGTTGGTCGTAGTCGATGACGTGGACGGTTTTGAGGAAGGATCTCACTGTGAGCCCGGAGGAATGCCGCGCCGTGCCCGAGGTGGGCAGGACATGGGTGGACCCGGCGGAGTAATCCCCCAGGGACACGGGAGAATAGGGGCCGACGAAGACGGCTCCCGCGTTGCGGATCCTCGCGGCCACCGCTTTGGCGTCACGGGTGTGGATCTCCAGGTGCTCGGCCGCGTACGAATCGGCCACCTCGATCCCCTGTTCGAGGTCGCGGACCATGACAACCGCCGACTGATGGCCCGACAAAGCCTTCTCCACACGCTCAGCATGGAAGGTGGTCTTGGCCATCTGGTCGAGGATGAGTTGGACCTCGACTGCCAAATCCTGGCTGTCTGTGATCAGCACAGCTCCCGCCTGGGGATCGTGTTCGGCTTGGCTGAGCAGGTCGGCGGCCACGAACCGCGGTGACGCCGTATCATCCGCAAGGACGGCGATCTCTGTGGGGCCGGCCTCGGAATCGATTCCAACCACCCCTTTGACAAGCCTCTTCGCTGCGACGACATAGATATTGCCAGGGCCGGTGATCATGTCCACGGCTTCGCAGAGCCCCGGCACGCCATAGGCGAACATGGCAACCGCCTGGGCCCCGCCGACCGCGTAGACCTCGTCGACTCCCAGCATGTGGGCCAGGGCGAGAATGGTGGGATGCGGGAGTCCGTTTTCCTGGGGAGGGGAGGCGAGGGCCAATGATGCCACCCCCGCTGTTTGGGCCGGTACCACGTTCATGATCACGCTGGAGGCCAGAGGCGCCAAACCCCCCGGTACGTAAAGACCCACGCGGTTGACCGGGATGGATCGGATGGTGACCGTGGCGCCCTCGCCGAGGCGTACCTCCCTGTCGTCGATTTTTTCCTTTTCGCACACCGCCCGCCGCCGTTCGATGGAGGTACGAAAAGCGTCTTGCACGCCCTCATCGAGGTCGCGGGCGCATTGTGCGGCGACAGCCGGATCCACACGGAAAGTGCCGGGGATGACATGGTCGAATTCCTGGCTGAAGCGTCTCAGCGCCGCCTCGCCCTCGGTTCGCACCGCCTCACAAATGGGTGCGACCGTGGCCACCGCCCTCGCCACGTCGAACTCTCCCCTGGGAAGGTCATAGTCAGGGCCGGAGTGCTCACGGAAATCGATCATTCTCACGGATTCAGTCTACCCGACCTGTACGGTACCGTTGTTGCCATATCGGGGCTGTTGCCTCAAGGGCAGAGTTCATTGTCTCACTAGATATTTTAACGCCGAGATATGGGCGGCACTGCTTGATTGCTACAAACGATGTGATGAACTCGCGTCGTCTTTGGCGATGTCCAGTATTACTGCGAGTTGACGGGAGATGGCACTCATCTGTTCATCTGTGAGGACACCCAACAATCAGCACGGGACGAGCTTTGCTGGCATACCGCTCATCCTGGAGAGTCCAGATCTCACCTCTCTTCATCAAGTAGCCTCAGGGATAGTCGCGAAGCGAAATCAGTGGCGTCTTCTTCGTTTTCGAAGGGTTCTGGATCGAGGCTGAGGCGTACATCGAATGGAAAACGCCTACCGTTCTTTGGCATACCTGAAGAGGTGTTTCTCCCGGGCGGCCATGACACCGGCCAGCACACCGATCAAAGCGGCGGCGGCTGCGGCGAGGACGGTGCGAACCCCGATCAACCAGGTGGCCCAGGAAGGGTCGGGGTTGCCCCATTTGGCGGCCCACAACAACCCAGCGG
>JGI24699J35502_11134197_pt1 | contig 52215 bp, 47 predicted proteins | sample TergutMp193P4_FD_35502 | JGI IMG/M metagenome (IMG submission 35502)
CACCCGGCGTGCCGTAGGTACGCAATGTGTTGTATCACGTACCTACGGCACGTTGTGTGGTCGTTGAGAGATCATCATTCTACCAATATTTTGTTCCCGGCGGAACAATGTTATCCGTCGCAGCGAACATGCTGTCCGTCTGTTTGCTTAGTCAAAAGGACTTGCAGTCCGGCTTTCACAAAAATACCTTTTTAAAAAAATAAAGAATGATTTTTATTTTAATTGAAACATTTTCTTTTTGTCGGACAACATGTCCGCCACGGCGGGAATAAGGAAGAGTTGGAGGGTAACACCATGGCTACCAAAGGAACTTCCGGAAAATAAGGTTTTACGAAGTGATTAGAATCTTCCGAACATGACCGGGCATCGCCCTTGCTTCCGGGGGAACAATGTTATTCTTGATTCCCTCGTTTGGCGTAAAACTTTTTTGAGTATCTTTACCGTCGCAAAGATAGGAGTTATGCGTCTGTACGAGGTGAGGCAACTCGAATACGGATTTCAGGATATAAAATTGTAAACGGTAATTTGTCAAATTGTAAATTATACAACATGTTAGGAACTCAGGAAATCATTTTCATAGCGCTTATCATTCTGCTGTTTTTCGGCGGTAAAAAAATTCCCGAAGTGATGAAAGGATTGGGAAAAGGAGTAAAAAGTTTTAAAGACGGATTGAACGGACTCGAAGATAAAATAAACGGAGAGGAAAAAACATCGACGGGTTTAGATAAGAAATGAGCCGGAAAAAGACGGAAGTATTTACTTTTTGGGATCATCTTGAAGAATTAAGGCGAGTCATTTTCAAGATTTTGATTGTGGTGGTCGGGTTCATGATGCTGGCATTTCTCAACAAAGAGATCGTGTTTGATATTATATTGTCTCCGTCGCACTCCGATTTTATATTGTATCGTACCCTGTGCAAAGTGGGAACCATGGTGTCGATGCCGTCTTTTTGTCCCGAACCGTTTCAGGTGTCGTTGATCAATACTCAATTGGCTTCCCAATTCCTGACCCACATGAGCGTGTCGTTTTACATGGGATTGGTGGCGGCTTCACCGTACATTGTGTATCAACTGTTTCGCTTTGTTTCTCCTGCTTTATACGAAAATGAGCGAAAATATTCATCAGGGGTTATTTTCTATTCTTGTTTGTTGTTTGTGATCGGGATGATTTTGTGTTATTTCATTATTTTCCCGTTGTCGTTCCGTTTTTTGGGGACTTATCAAGTCAGCGGAGAGGTCAAAAACACCATCACCCTTTCTTCCTATATCGATACGTTTGTCATGCTGATGGTGATGATGGGAATCGTGTTTGAACTTCCCATTATTTTGTGGTTTTTTGCAAAGCTCGGGTTTATCGACGAAGGTTTTATGAAAAAATACCGCCGGCATGCGATTGTCATTATTCTGATTATAGCTGCGATTATCACGCCGACGGCAGATATTTTCACGTTGGTGATCGTATCCCTCCCCATTTATTTTTTGTATGAGATAAGCATTGTCGTCGTAAAACGGGCTGCTCCGAAACCGGAAAAAATGCCGGAGGAGAAATGGGAAAATCCGTATTTTAAAGAATGAATTTATCGGAATATAATTTGTCCGGTTTGAATAAAAAAATACCTTTGCACCGCCTAAAGCCGATGATTTGGTTTTCAGGACAAAATTAATTCATAAAAAACATATTCAAAATGGAAAATTTAGTAAGCAAAATCAAAGAAAGTTTTGAAGCATTCGTAACAGATGCAGACCTGCAAATCGAAAAAGCTAACAAAGCCGCCGGAATGCGTGCTCGTAAAATCTCGTTGGATTTGGAAAAAATGTTGAAAGAATTCAGAAAAGTTTCCATAGAACAGTCCAAAAAATAAAATCCTCCGGGTTTTAAATAAACAGAGGCTGTTTCAAAAGTAATTTTAACACGAATTTATTCGGCTTCATCCGGGTTTAATATCAAATATTCAAACGTTCAAGGATGAAAGAGTGACTTTTGAGACGACCTCTTTTCTATTTCCATCCCCATTTAATCGAGCCGGCTTCCGTCGCCTGCTTCTGCACCTAATCCAATTCCTCCGTTCGTAATTTTTTGAGCAACTCGATTTCCTTTTTATATCCCGGGAGTTCATTGGGCGTTTCCAGATAAAACGGTAAATCCCTTAATTTAGGATGGTTGATGATTCTTTTGAAGGTATCCGTTCCGATAAAGCCGTTTCCGATGGTTTCGTGGCGGTCTTTACGGCTGTTGAACGGATTTTTGCTGTCGTTGAGGTGAATGACCTGCAATCTTTCCAACCCGATGATCCGGTCGAATTTTTCCAACACCCCGTCCAAATCATTGACAATATCATATCCGGCATCATAAACGTGGCACGTGTCGAGGCAGACCCCCAATTTATCGTTTAATTCCACTTTGTCGATAATCGCCCGTAATTCTTCGAATGTTTTCCCGATTTCACTGCCCTTTCCCGCCATGGTTTCTAATAAAACGACAGTGGTTTGCTCAGGCCTTATGGTTAAGTTCAGTGCATCCGCAATCAGGTTGATGCCGGTTTCGACGCCTTGTTGCATAGGACTTCCGGGATGAAAGTTATACAGATTTCCCGGCAGATATTCCATGCGCGTTAAATCATCGGCCATCATTTTCAGTCCGAATTTCCGGATATTTTTGTCCGTGGCGCATACATTCAACGTATATGGCGCATGTGCCAGAATCTTGGCAAAATTGTTTTGTTCGGCCAACTCCGGAAAAGCGGCGACATCTTTTTCGTCTATGGCTTTTGCCGCCCCGCCTCTCGGATTCCGCGTAAAAAACTGAAACGTATCGGCCCCGATAGCGAGTGCATCTTTGCCCATTCCTAAAAAGCCTCCGGCCGTTGATAAATGACACCCGATCTTAAACATAAGTATGTTGAAAAAATAGTTTATATTTTAAACGCCAAGTCGTAAAAGCAGAAAGACGCGACGTTTAAATTCTTTGTGTCTTTGCTTCTTTGCGTTTAAAATAGTATATGATTATCGGATGTTGTACCTACCTATCCCCGTGATGGAGTGTAAAAAATGTATTATTCGTTTTTTGAAAAATCCGGTCTGAAAATGTTGTTTTCTGTCCCATAGGGACAATATATCTGTAGAAAAGAGAATTCCTCCGGTGATCGAAGTCCCGTCAGGAACGTAATGCAGGAAGGAAAACATTTTGTCCCTGACGGGACAGGGGGAAGGAGGTATGCTTTTCTACCAATATAACGTCCCTGACGGGACAAAAAACAACGAATATTTTTTTGAAACATTGACCTGCGGGAATAGCCGGGTATAACGTCCGATAATCATTAAATAGTAGATATTAAATTCCGGCATATTTTTACTATGATTTACCGGCATGTTTTTCCGGCTTTATAATAAATCGTGCTGCAATTTTCGGGCCGGAAGGTTTTATTTGCCGCTTCTTTGATTTGTCCGGTAGAAATGTTTCGGTACAGATCGACTTGGCGATTGATGTCTCCGGCGTTTCCGATCAGTTCGTAGAATGCCATGTTGGCCGCTTTGTTTAAATAATTGATGTTGCCGAACAGTTCGTTGCTTTCGAATTTGTTTTTCACTTTTTCGGCTTCCCGGTCCGAAATGGGTTCATGGCGCAAAACCTCCAGTTCTTCGCACAACAATTCGTCGGCTTCCTTCAACGAAACTCCGGCTACGGGCTTTCCGGTGACAAAAAACAATCCCGGCTCCAAATCGCCCGAAACGTATGCGTTAGCTTCCGAAAACAATTTCTTTTCCATCACCAATTGCCGGTACAATCGGGAAGATCGCCCGTTTGCCAAAACATCCGATAAAATATCATACGCATAAAAATCCGGAGCCGTGCGGGCAGGCATTTTATACGCTTTAAATACGGCATCCAACGGCACGTCGCGCTCCACTTCAAGCAATCGGGCTTCGTTTTGCACGGGTTCCTGCAAAAGACAACGTCTTTTGATGTTTCGTTCCGGAATCGGCCCGAACCATTTCCCGGAAAGCGATACGACTTCTTCAAATTCGATGTTTCCGCTGACCGATAAAATCGCATTGTTCGGAGCATAATGCGTAAAAAAGAAATTTTTCGCATCATCCAAATTAACCTGTTCGATGTGAAAGATTTCTTTTCCGATGGTCGCCCAACGGTACGGATGAACTTTGTACGCCAATTCCCTCAACAATGCAGGCACATCACCGTACGGCTGATTCAGGTACCGCTGTTTAAATTCTTCGATGACAACCTGTTTCTGAACCTCCAGACTTTTTTGCGTAAATGCAAGGCTCAACATCCGGTCTGATTCCAGCCAAAAGCCTGTTTCAACATTTTGCCGCGGAATGGTGAGGTAGTAATTGGTCATGTCGGAGTTGGTCCAGGCATTGTTTTCTCCTCCGGCATATTGCAACGGCATATCGTATTCGGGAATATGAACCGATCCGCCGAACATCAAATGCTCGAACAAATGGGCCAACCCCGTTTGATCCGGATTTTCGTCTTTCGAACCGACATCGTACAAAATATTCAGGGCAACCATCTGCGTCGAAACATCTTTGTGATGCACGATGCGCAGGCCGTTGTTTAACAGGTGGTAATTGATTGAAATCATGTTAAAAGGTAAAAAATCATGTGGTTTTATACATCAATCTAAAGTATAAAAACAGAAAATTCAATGCAATATTTTCATTTTCATCGTAACCGGTTCAAGCGGTTTATCGCCGGGAGCCGTTGCAACCGATTGAATCTTATCGACAACGTCCAAGCCTTCAACCACTTCCCCGAAAACCGTGTAATCATTGTCCAAATATGGCGTTCCGCCGATTGTTTTATAAACCTGACGTTGTTCGGGCGTAAATTTCACCGAGGAAGAATCGACTTTGGCTTGTGTTTGTTGAATCAATTCGTTTTGCAATTTCGTAAGACCTTCTTGATCTTGTTTGGCATACAAATCCTGAATTTCGGTGCGACAGGAATCCGCCAACTGATTGAAAACCTGCTGCATTTCCTTGTTTAACATATTTTGTTCGAAATTGTCTAATTGAGCATCGCTGAACGTCGTTCCCCATACAATGTAAAACTGCGAACCGGAAGACTCTTTTTCCGGATTGACCTGATCGCCTTGACGAGCCGCGGACAAAGCGCCTCTTTTATGGAAATATTTCGGATAAACGATCTCCGCCGGAATGTTATAACCGGGTCCTCCGGCTCCCAACTGCTTTTCGGCCGGTGCATTTTTCGACTCGGGATCTCCGCCCTGAATCATAAAATCCTTGATGATCCGGTGAAACTGCAATCCGTCGTAAAATCCGCTTTCAACCAATTTTACAAAATTATCGCGATGTAAAGGAGTTTCATCATACAATTTTATTTTGATGTCTCCCAGTTCAGTTTCCACAAGAACAAGCGTTTCTTTCCCGTTCCCCGCATTACAAAATGTACACATAGTGATTGATATAAGTATTAAAAATAAAATCTTCATGGATAAAATATATTTATATTATTTGACAAATTGCAAAAGTACCGATTATCGGAATACAAACAAAACCCGCTTCCCATTCTTTTGAAGAACACGAAGCGGGTTTCAATTATTTTTAAAATTTATTGAAATTATACGGTAGCCATATGAACCAACAAATCAAGTACTTTGTTTGAATATCCCCATTCGTTGTCGTACCATGAAACAACTTTCACGAAGGTCGGACTCAATTGAATGCCGGCTTTCGCATCGAAAATGGAAGTACGGGCATCGCCGATGAAATCGCTGGATACCACTTCTTCTTCGGTATATCCGAGAACTCCCTTCAATTCACCTTCAGAAGCTTCTTTCATCGCTTTACAGATGTCGGCATAAGTCGTTTCTTTTGCCAAACGGGCTGTAAGGTCAACTACGGAAACGTCCAATGTGGGAACACGGAAAGACATCCCCGTCAATTTACCGTTCAATACGGGAATCACTTTACCTACCGCTTTTGCGGCACCGGTAGAAGAAGGAATGATGTTCCCCGCGGCAGCGCGTCCGCCTCTCCAATCCTTAGTAGAAGGAGCATCGACGGTTTTTTGAGTATTGGTGGTGGCGTGAATGGTCGACATCAAGCCTTCCAAAATACCGAACTTATCGTGTAATACTTTAGCTATGGGCGCCAAACAGTTGGTTGTACAAGAAGCGTTGGAAACGACTTGTTCTCCCTTGTATGATTTATGATTTACACCGTAAACAAACATCGGAGTATCGTCTTTTGAAGGAGCAGACATGATCACACGTTTTGCGCCGGCTGTGATGTGTCCTTGTACAGATTCTTTGGTCAAAAACAAGCCCGTCGATTCAACAACGTACTCGGCGCCGACTTCATTCCATTTCAAGTCTGCCGGACTTTTTTCTGCCGTAACGCGGATGGCATTACCATTTACAATCAATTTACCGTCTTTTACTTCAACAGAACCTTTAAATTGTCCGTGAATCGTATCATAACGAAGCATATACGCCATGTAATTCACATCAATCAAATCATTGATCCCTACAATTTGAATGTTCTTTCTTTCTTGAGCCGCGCGAAAGACCAAACGTCCGATGCGGCCGAATCCGTTAATACCTACTTTAATCATTGTAATTTTAAGAATTTAAATGGTTTCTATCAAAAACGCACAAAGGTACACTTTTTTCTCCGGTTATCGTTTATGTTTACCGGAAAATATTCTGTTTTTTAACGGTAATGAATGCCATTCAATTACACGATATACATCCGTTTTAAAAACACATGCTCAACAACATCTTTTTCTTCATCCGGAATTAACCGGAGAAAAGACGGTATTATTGATGTTTCAGAAAAAAGAATTATTTACGTTCTATTTTTTCACTGAAAAGGCAAATCCTACACCCACGGACAACCGTAATCCCGACCAGTCAACTCCGAAATTGTATTCTTTTCCCGCATAAGAAGCTATCGTTGAGCCGTAATAACCGGGAATATAGATCAACGTATTTTCGTCTGCCGTTTTAATTTTTCCCGGACTATCGAGCAAATAACCGGCGCTGATATTCAGCGACACCATGTTTTTCAACCAAAATTGTACTCCTATGCTCGGTTGAAGATACCAATTGGTAGAACTCCATTTGTAAGATTCATCCGTTTTTTGAAATGTGTTATTTCCCGTAACAATACCATAGGGAGGTGAATATGATTGCGGATCATATAAATCAAAAAAGTTATCATAATGTCCATAATTGAAAATGGCTCCGGTAGATACACCTGCATAAGCGGAAAAACGAAAATCTTTTGATAGCGGGACGGATAGAAAATAACACTTATAATATAAGCCTAAAGCATTTCCCGAAAAAATAATATCTTTTCTTAATTCTCCGCTATAATCTGACAAATGATTTCGTCCGCCGGTGGTCAAATAATTGTATTGCAACCCGATTTCGTGGAAAGAAAATTGCAATCCCAAGGATGCATCATGAAATAACCCGCCGGGAAAGTTCTCTGTATTTTTATATTTGAAATCCACTCCATTATAATCATCAATTTCTTTTACGGTATTTTTGACGTCATTCTCCAGCAAAGATTTCATATCCCTCATCTGATAATCGGCTCTCCCCACAGAATAACCGAATACAAATTTCTGTGCTTGAGCGGGAAACGACAATGTTATGCAAAGTAATAAAAGAAGTGAGTTTATCTGTTTTTTCATAGCGATTAATTTAAATAATTGTTAATATAGACATAAGATTCCAATGGGGATAAATAACTTTCCTTAAAATAAGCTCTGACATAATACTCTTTGTTATCCCATTGAGAAAGCGTTACGACATAAGAAGTTTCTGTTGTTGTATCCAACACATCATACCACCAATCGGAGATTCTATAATAGTCTATTTCCCCGTAATCAGGATCCGGTTTATCCCAAGATAGTTTAAATGTTGTATCAGTCAATCTTTCATACCGAAGATTAAGGGTCGGATTCGGATTTTGCTGTAATATTATTTTCCATTCAAATGTTTTTCCATACCGCTCATACCCTGAAATATCCGCCAAACTTCCCGTGTTAGTACTACCAAGAGAAATATCACATTTTAATGTGTATTCACCGGGATTAAACCAACTCAAAGATGCGTAAGGATTAGCCCGGGTTACATAGAACGAATCATAATTGTCATCATTCCCGCGATATAATCGAAAGTACAACTCATAAATGTTTTCGGGTAATTCTAAGTCAAATTTTATAAGAGAATACTTAATGACATATTCTCCCGTTCCATCTGTCGGAGCGTTTATTTGCACTTTATAATCTACACTCTGCGGTTTTTCAATTTCTACGTAGTTTATTTTGTCCAATTCGTATTCACAACTTGTACAGAAAAAAAACGGCAAGACAATCCACGACAGCCGAATAAATTTTTTATTCATAAAAATTCAATATAAAAATGTCATTTGATTTATTTTGTGCAAAAGTATAATAATTTTAAATAAAATTGTGATTTTTTTGTAAAAAAATATGCATTTGATTGATTAAAATCCGGCTGTGTTTTTATTAATTTGATATTCAGTAGGTTATAACTCTAAACCATCATCTTTCAAAACGTATCCCCTTTTGACCTCTCAAATTTTAGTCGGACAGTATATATTCTCTTTTCAGTTCTCTTTTATGAAATTGAATATTCCTCCTCCTTGTTTCAATATCATCGTTTTGTCAGCCGGATTAAACTCCATGATGGCGCCGGCCTGTTCAAATTTGAATTTATCCTTTTCGGTCGCTTCCAAAGAAAAAGAAGGCTGTCCGTCGGCTTGTCCGATTAATGTTTTATTGACTTTGGTAATAGTAATTTTTAAAGGTATTTGTCCGCATGAATAAACACCCGAATATTTATCCAAATCTTCATCCGTTACCTGATACGTTTTAAATTCCGGAATTTCGAACGGCTTATTATAAACGACGCTCAATACCGCAATGGCAATATCATTCCCATTACAATTTATGCCGTTGGCAGTATAGGCAAACGAAATGTTGTCATCGGGGAAATAAGCGAACATGGAACTGAACCCGTCTATTTCGCCCGTATGTCCGAAACCTGCCTTGTCGTAAAAAGGCATTGGAAGAAGTCCCATTCCAAAGTGGTCTTTAATGGTTTCCATTTGCTTCAAACTGTTTACTGAAACCAACTTCCCGTTGAAAAGCGCTTCGCCGAATAAATTCAAATCACCGGGAGTAGAAACGATGCCTCCCGCCCCCAATGGTATTGACATGTTTGTTTCGGGTTCTATTTTCCAATCTTCAATATATTTATATGAATTACATTCGTTATCTTTTATGTTTATTTTTCCTCCATAATAAGTATTTTTCAATTCGACAGGCTGAATTATTTCTTCTTCAAGAATTTTTGAATAGGTGTTTTGATAAATTTTCTCAAGGATAAAAGTCAACAACACAAAGTTTGAATTGCTGTAACTTGCTTTAGAGTCGGGTTCAAAATCGCTTCCTCCCTTTGATATTATTTCGATCATCTCCCGTTCTGTTTTGGGCCGGGTATTCCAATCCGACCAATTACCATCCGTGAAATTGTGTATTCCGCTTCTATGGTAAAGTAAGTGTGTGATTGTTATTTTGTCGGCATTGTCTATTTCCGGAAAGAATTTATCAATTGTTTGATTCAAATCCAATTTATTCTCTTCAATGGCTTTAAAAACCAACACCGTAGTGAATGTTTTGGATATTGAACCTATTCTGTATTTTGAATTTTCATCCGCTTTTAATTTCTGTTCAATGTCGGCGAATCCGACAGATTTCGTATAGATCAATTCCTTATTTTGGGATACGGCGACACTTCCCATAAATCTGTTATTACTTGCAAGTGTATCGAAGTAAGCGTCTAATTTTGTTTTGTCAATATTTTGAGATAATCCCGCAAAATTTATCAGACTTGCCAATGATAAGATTAATATTTTATTCATTTTGGAATTATTTATATGTTTATTGTTTATCAATTAAAAATTCATTATAATTATCGAATGTTGCATCTACCTGCGGAGACAGGCAGGTATGACATTCGATAATCATTTTATTTTATATGTCGTAATCATTAAATAAAACATAATTACAAACGGCAACAATAATGCCGTAAAAATCAAAACTATTGCTGAAATCAGGTATTCCGGCTTTTTAGTTTTATGATAATGCCGAAAACTAAAACCGGCTATCGCCAAAAACAATAAACTAATCCAAATCATTTTATCTTCTTTTTGTAATGATTCCTTTTTTCATGGTGATATTTTGGTGGTGATGTAAAAAGTATGCTACCCTAATTCGCCGGAGAACAATGATTTAACTTGTCTTATCATCCCCTTAGCAGTAAAAAAGGCAGCTTTCTATTCTCTCTCTTATTCTCTTATTAAATGATTGAAAATAAGGGAATAAGGGTTTGTAGATATGACTAAACCACGCTACTAAGGGATTTGTAAATAGTAGTTAATTCAATACTGACTGATTGATTATATGCCTTTTGTAATCGCATACTTTTTACATCACTACCCATAAATAAACTCTCTGTCATTGTTTGAGAATTCAAGAGGAATGAAGATTCCTAAAATAGCCGTCAATATCCAAAAGCAAAGGAGAAAAATTTAAACCCGATAAATTATTCTCAAAAATCCTTACTTTATTATATTTGCATATTATTTAAAAAAGGCATTGTTAAACAGGCATAGACAACCCTTATTTTTGTAGTTCCTTCAGCAGCACGGGAATATATCCGGTCTCTGGCCCTTATTCGCTTATTCCGGGGAATTTTATCGGCATTTATGTATTTATAAATAATGCGAATCACGGGTTGAGATTAGGGTTTTCTGTCCCGCCGGGGACAAAATGTTGGTAGAAATATTAAGAACCCCCGCTATTTAGTGCCTGACGGCACATTTCAACACGTAATTTGTACAAAATATCGAATTTCAACCCGTGATTCGTATAAATAAGGAAAATAAAGGTGAGACCGGTTGCATTATATCGGCTGTTAAGCTACTAAAAGGGCTTTTAGAAGATAAGATTTTTATTTTGAATCTATATAAGATTAACACTACCTTAAAAAATATTTAAAGTCCTTTACAAGTTCTTCTCCTTCCATATCATAATAATCTACAAAAACTTTTGAATATTCACTGTGGATATAAAATTGCTTAAAAGGATCAAGACTTTTTTTATCAATTAAATATTTAACAGAGAAACCTGCCAATGAATTTTGCTGTTTTTGCTCAATTACCCGCTCACGCCGATTTATAATCGGTATGTCCCTGTGCAGGGACGGATGAAGGCACGAATTACAAACTCGCACCTTCCTGCATTCTCACAGAACAACCCGCCGTGAAAGTCTCCTTCATCCGGTTCTTTATGTTAATAATCGCCCAAAATTAATCAATTATTCTGAATAATCGATTAATTCTTTATGGATGTACCCATGCATCATTCTACCAAACAGTTTCCTCAATTATTTAAGAGCCAATCAATCGCATTAACCTGTTTCACACCGTTGGGCTGAAAACACCACCTCTCCACTCCCTGTCCCGTCAGAGACAAAATGTTTTCTTCTTCACATTACGTCCCTGACGGGACTTTGGTCATCGGAGGAATTCTCCTTTCTACCAATATGTTGTCCCCGGCGGGACAAGGGGTGAAGGGATGGTGTTTTTCTACCGATATAACGTCCCCGGCGGGATAAAAAGAAGATTTCTACGCATCAATATTCGCATATGTTGCGTTTTCTTCGATAAATTCACGCCGCGGTCCCACATCTTCGCCCATCAGCATGGAGAAAATATGGTCGGCTTCGGCAGCATTTTCGATGGCGACCTGTTTCAACGTCCGATTATCGGGATTCATCGTGGTATCCCAAAGCTGCAAGGCGTTCATTTCACCGAGGCCTTTGTAACGTTGCGTATGGATGGCTTTTTCGCTTCCGGCTCCATATTTGTCTATAAATGACTGACGTTGTTGATCAGTCCAGCAATATTCTTCGATTTTCCCTTTTTTGCATAAGTAGAGCGGGGGGGTGGCGATATATACGTATCCTTTTTCGATCAGTTGTTTCATGTGGCGGAAAAAGAATGTCAGAATCAACGTGGCGATATGGCTTCCATCCACGTCGGCATCGGTCATGATGATGACTTTGTGGTAACGGAGTTTAGACACGTTTAATTCTTTTGTATCCTCTTCGGTTCCGATGGTAACGCCCAGCGCCATATAAATATTACGAATTTCCTCGCTTTCCAACACCTTGTGCTGCATGGCTTTTTCCACATTCAGGATTTTACCGCGTAACGGCAATATCGCCTGAAAATTGCGGTCGCGTCCTTGTTTTGCCGTTCCGCCTGCCGAATCCCCTTCAACCAGAAACACTTCACAGCGTTCGGGATCTTTGTCGGAACAATCGGACAATTTACCGGGCAATCCGCCGCCTGAAAGCGGAGATTTCCGTTGTACCATTTCGCGGGCTTTACGGGCTGCATGGCGGGCGGTGGCGGCTAAAATCACCTTATCGACGATGGCTTTCGCCTCTTTGGGATGTTCTTCCAGATAATACCCCAACGCTTCGCTCACGGCCATATCCACCGCCCCGATCACCTCATTGTTACCCAATTTGGTTTTGGTTTGTCCTTCAAATTGCGGTTCGGCGACTTTAATCGAAATCACGGCAGTCAACCCTTCGCGAAAGTCATCTCCGCTGATCTCGATTTTCAGTTTTTCCAACATTTTCGAGTCTTCCGCATACTTTTTCAAAGTACGGGTCAATCCCCGGCGGAATCCCGCAAGATGCGTACCGCCCTCGATCGTGTTGATATTATTTACGTAAGAAAAAATATTTTCGTTGTAAGAGGTGTTATACGTCATGGCCACCTCCACCGGAACCCCTTGTTTTTCGGTGTTGATGTGAATGACATCTTCGATCAGTTTTTCGCGGGTTGCATCGATGAAATGCACAAATTCACTCAATCCTTCCTGCGAATAAAATTGTTCCGATTTGAATGATCCGTCTTCGAGTTTGACCCGTTTGTCGGTCAGTGTCAATCGGATGCCGGCATTCAAAAAAGACAATTCCCTCAAACGACCGGCCAAAATATCGTATTTATATTCGGTGACGGTAAAAATACTGACGTCGGGTTTGAAGGTGGAAGTCGTTCCGGTTTTATCCGTTTTTCCGATCTCCCTGACGACAAATTGCGGTTTCCCGCACGAATATTCTTGTTCGTAAATTATTCCGTTGCGATGCACTTCCACAAGCATGTAGGTCGACAAAGCGTTGACGCACGAAACACCCACCCCGTGCAATCCTCCGGAAACCTTGTACGTATCTTTGTCGAATTTACCGCCGGCGTGCAAAACGGTCATGACCACTTCCAATGCCGATTTTTTTTCCTTTTCGTGGTAGTCCACCGGGATTCCACGTCCGTTGTCGGAAACAGTAATGGAATTGTCTTCGTTGATGAAGACTTCAATGTGGGTGCAAAAACCCGCCAATGCCTCATCGATGGAGTTATCCACCACTTCATAAACCAAATGGTGCAACCCTTTCACCCCGGTGTCGCCGATATACATGGCGGGACGTTTGCGAACGGCTTCCAACCCTTCCAGTACCTGAATGTTCTCGGCCGAATACGAATTTGTCTTTTCTAATTTTTCTTCTTGTGTCATATTAATGAATTACATACCGTAAAAAACGAACAAATATATGAAAAATTCTCGAACCGGGAAAGCCGGAAATCAATCTTGTCTCCGGCTTTTTGTATTTGTCGTGTGCAAAGCGGCATAAATAACCTTACTTCTTTCATCTAAAATTAATATGCAATCTTAAAATACCGACTAAAGCATCGGGTAGTTTTGCGTCTGTTCCTGACGGATTAACAATATATTGAATATCGGGTTGAATAGCAAAATTTTCATTGAATCGCCATTTGTAATACAACTCTAATATGGTTTCGTGCTTATGGCTTGCCTTGTGCAAATCGAGACCGGCAACAGCAAGTCCTGACATATCTTTTCCTTTTTTGCTGAAAATTCCGTAATAATCGGCTCCAAAGCCAAGATAATAAGCGTGTTTGTTTTTCGGACAAAAGACTGCTTGGGCAAATAATCCGATTTTTTTGTTTTTCGCCTCGTTGTACCGGACAGTTTGATCAATCAAGGCATAAAATCCGTAGTTGTGTCGGAAAACATAATCCATACATTGGCTTTCAACATTAAATTCTTTGAACCCGGAATGATAAAAGGAGCCTAATTTATAAATACCTTCCAAGTTTTTTATTCGAGTATTGGCGTGAAATTCCGTAACGGCAAGCAGTCCGTCATTTTTGCAGAATTTCCAACGCAGATTGTAAGGATTATCTTCAAAAGGCGTTTGATTGCCGTCAAAAACAGCGGTTTGCCAACTAAACATGTCATTGACATCCCATTTTACGAAAATACCCGGCCCGGTAAGCGGAAAAACAGGCACGGGAATATTCCCCGAAACACCCGACGGAACACCAAATGAACTGTTGATAAATTCCGCCCCGTTCTCACTCACCATAAATTCTGCATTCAAATCCTGCACCCCTATTGTAAATGAAAATTCCTTAAATTTTTGTTTAATCCAAAGTTCGTGTAAATATATGTGCGTTCCGGCGTCAATATTTGAAGCAACCTGAAGGTCGCCCGTAAAATTCTCCGAGAGCGACTTTCCGTGTATGGTTGCACCATTGATAAAGAAACTTCCGCCTTTCCACCAACGAGCTTTTTCCGTATCAAAACCTATTGTCAAATTTCCCATACCCATATAGCCGCCGCCTCTTTTTAACCCTCCGACCGCATTAGTATAAACATCTCCGACGTATGACGCTTCAAAATGCAGGGGACATTTTTTTTCAGGGATTGAATCCTGTTGCCCGTACGATAGTTGAAATATACTTGATACAACAATAAATAACCCGACCTTTTTTTGCATTATTAAAAATTTTTACAAAGGTCGGGTTATCCGATCGGTTGAAAAATCCCTTATTTTAGGGAATTTTCGAGAGGCTATCCCTATTTATGGGGATTTTATAACAATTCATCCTGAGAAACCAGATTGTTGAACAGCGCATACAAGGTTAAACCGGAAACGGTTTTAATACCGGTTTTATGAACAATGTTTTTCCGATGCGAAATGACAGTATGTGTGGATATGTGTAATTTCTCCGCTATTTCCTTGTTTTGCAATCCTTTAGCCACAGCTATGAGTATATCTTTTTCGCGGTCGGACAGTTCTACGTTTTCTATCGGCCGGTTGTTTTTTTGTTGTGCCGTTTCAATGATTTTGATTACTTTTTGGGGAATCATCCGGCCTTCGTCGTAAATATCCAGTATGCCGTCAAAATTTTGAAGAGTTTCCGGATCAACATATTGATATAAAATAGCGATAAGGCAAACGCCCGGATAACCGGCAAACAGGTTACGAATGCCGGCCGGTTTATAAAATTTGATAATTGCCGGATTAAAAAGAATGATTTGAACGTCTTCTTTTATGATTTTATCTTCAAATGATTGTAAATCGGGGAAACAAGCCGTTACTTGAAAACAGGGATTCTTTTCCAGAAACAGTTTAGAGCCTTCTCTGATTATCTCTGAGGGTTCGATAATGATTGTTCGATATTTTTCAGGTTGTTTCATTGTTCTTTTCGACGTGTTTCACTAATGAAATCAAAATTTTATCCTCAAGCAAGGTATGTTTGCCCAGGTCGTATTCAAACATAAAGAGATTTAACAGTATATCCCTGCATTTTTCAATCGTACAATCTTGGGGAAGGTATTTTATCATGATGTTTTTGAGGTCGTTAAGCGCAGCGTCGATATCGCTGTGATTCGTTTCGTATTCTTTGATTTGATACGTGTTGCTTTTTACTCCGTTGAGCAATTGTATGATATAAGGAAAAACAATTTCTTCTTCGTATTTGAAATGGGCTATGACTTCCTGTTTATACTTTTCACAAAAAGAGTTCAGAATGTTTCCGTTTTTGAGCCGGCAAATAGTTGCTAAATGAAGAATGTTGTCGATTATTTGAGGCATACGGACTTCTAAATAATCTTTGTGTGAATTTTGTAAGTACATGATCATGCCTTCAATCGGTATTTGCTTTAAATACTGACTGTCAGGACAATAATCATCGAAAGTATAAATATTGCAAACAAGCAAAAGCAAGGGAACGGATATATTTTTTTCGTTACAGACTTGTTTTACTGTTTTTTCGCCGAATCCGAGATTAATTCCAAAATAAGGCAAAACATACAACAGTCGGATATTGGCTGATATTACATCAGCCATCTTTGTGTTTTCTGAAAATATAGCGTAATTCATCGAAATATTTTTTTAAAATGCAAAGGTACTGATTTCAAAATTAAAGTTACCGACGATCTTGCATATCTTATAAAAATAAAAAAGAAGGGAGAACCTCAACAGACATTCCGTCCTTTTCGAAATGGTCTTTTTGATCAAGTGTTATGATGAATCCGTTTTTCAGATCGAATGTTTGCATCGCTTCATACAATCCGGATAATTCCCGTTGCAAATTATCCGGATTCAAATGGTAACATGCTTGTATCGCCCGATGGATGATCCCCTTTTCCATGATTAGAAAGTCACATTCCCCTTTATTCTTATAATAATAGATTTCTTTATATTGCCGCCGAAGGGATAAAAAAATCAGATTCTCGAATTTATGCCCTGCGTCGGATTTAAAACTCGGAGTAACAATTTCAACCAACCCGGTGTCTATAGCATATATTTTTTTCGGATTTATATTCTGTTTCTTGAGAGAATAATCAAAGAGAGGTACAAAATTTAACAAATAACATTGTTCCAAATGAGAAAAATATTCCAAAATGGTAGTCGTTGAAAGAATGTTGAATGTATTTTTCAATTTATTCCCGGAAACATAATTCCCGACATTCGACAACAAAAAAAGAGTCAACCGTTGTAATGTCTTGATGTCTCGCAAATTATACCGGATTGCAATATCCCGGAATAAAATATCATCGAGAAGCATCATCAAGATTTCCGGTACATCATTTTTGAGGTATTCGGGAAAACCGCCTTTATTAAGATACTTCAGTACTGATTCTTTATTTTTTTCAAGCGAAAAAAAACGGCAAAATTCATTATAAGAAAACGGGAAAAGCTCGGATGAAAGATGTCTTCCCGTAAGGCTTGTCCCCGACTCTCCGCTCAACAAGGAGGTATTTGATCCGGTTACGAACACCCGGAAATTTTCTTCCGATTTTTGTCTGACATACCTTTCCCATCCTTTTATAATTTGAATTTCGTCAAACATCAGTACGTTCGATCGGGATTCGGCAATTAATTCGTCTAACTTTCCGGTATCGGATAACTCAAAATCAACTAAACGGGGATCGTCAAAATTGATGTAAACAGCTTGTGGATATTTTTCGCGAAGCATTTGAAACAATAAGGTACTTTTTCCGCACCTTCGTATGCCCGAAACAATGGTTGCAAAATTTTTCACATCAGGCAACAACAGCAATTGCTCGCGTGACAGACTTTTATCCTTTCGAACAATTGTCTCTTTTTGAGAGATCATTATTTCCTGTAAATATTGCTTTTGTAACATAATTGCAAAATGATTATGCTGCAAAGATATTATTTTCCGGTTATAACGGATATTATTATTCATTTTAAATGAATACTATTATTCGTTTGAAATGAATACTATTGAAAAGATGGAAGAATTTATATATTAAACGCCAAGTCGCCAAGACGGAAAGGCGCGAAGTTTAAATTCTTTGTGCCTTGGTGTCTTTGCCTCTTCGCGTTTGAAATAATAAATAATGATTATCGGATATTATGCCCGGCCCTCCCTGCAGGTAAATGTAAAAAATGTGTCAATGTTTCTAAAAATATTCGTTTTTTTTGTCCCGCTGGGGACATTATATCGGTAGAAAAACACCACCCCTTCACTCCCCGGCCCGCCGGGGACAAAATGTTTTCTTCTCCACATTACGTCCCTGACGGGACTTTGGTCACCGGCGGATTTCTCCTTTCTACCAATATGTTGTCCCCGGCGGGACAAAAAAACGAATATTACATTTTTACACCTCATTTGGAGGATAGGTAGGTGCAACATCCGATAATCATTAATAAATTATTAAATTCTGTCATAGTACATATCGTTCAATCATTTTATTGTATTTTTACCGCGAATTTTTCAATCGGGTTACTTGACATGAAGAGATTTATTCTGGGGTGGACAATTTTTATTTTTATCGGTTGTTTAAACATGCATGCTCAATCGATTTTTCTTTCCGATTCCGTCACTGTCAGTTTATTGACCTGCCGGCCGGGAGAAGAAGTGTATGCATTGTACGGACACACGGCCTTGAGGGTGCATGACCTGAAAAACGGTTTTGACTTTGCTTTTAATTACGGAGTGTTCGATTTCAACAAGCCTCATTTTATCTATCGTTTTACCAAAGGAGAAACAGATTATATTTTGGGGGTTGTCGAAACCGACCTTTTTTTGGAAGAATACCGGGAAAGAGGTTCCGGAGTGATAGAACAAATCCTGAACTTGTCCGGCGAAGAAAAACGGCGTCTTTGGGAGTCATTGTCGGTAAACAGTCTGCCCCAAAACCGGGAATACCGCTACAACTTTTTATACGATAATTGTTCGACGCGTCCCCGTGTCATGATTGAAAAATGTGTTTCGGGAAAAATCGAATATCCCGATATTTTGCCCGAAACAACTTTTCGGACATTGATTCATCATTGCAACCGGTATTACCGCTGGTTGACCTTCGGGATTGATTTGGCGTTGGGTGCGCCGATTGACAAGCCGATCGGACAAAATCCCCAATTGTTTTTGCCCGAAAAACTGATGACGGTTTTTGCCGGAGCGAAAATCGTGAACCCCGACGGAACCTCAAGAAATTTGGTGGAAAAAACGCTGTATCCGGTTTCCGGATTTCCGGTGAAAGATGAGCCGAAAGACAGCAATCCGACAGTAATCTGTTGGTTGTTTTTTGCCGTCGTTCTTATCCTATCGGCCGTTGAAATCAGGAAAAGAAAATACTTTCGTTGGTTGGATGTGTCCTTGTTTCTGATTGCCGGATTGACCGGATGCCTGCTTGCATTTTTGATGTTTGTGTCGGTGCATCCCGGAACTTATCCGAACTATTCGTTTATTTGGTTGCATCCCGTACATTTACTTTTGGTATTGTTGCTTTTGATCCGGTCGTTGCGGAAGTTTGCCGTTTATTATTTCGGTATTGATGCGATCGTATTGTTCCTGTTTATGTGCGGATGGAAATTTTTCCCGCAAAATTTCAACGCCGCATTTTTTCCGCCGGTATTAACCTTATATATTCGTTCGGCGGCATACGTGCTGGTTCAGACCAAGCTGTCGGCCGAGAGAAAAGAACATGGAAAAAATAAACGTATACGTCACCGCTGACGGCTCGCCGACGCTTTTTGTGCCGGAGTTGAACGAATGTTATCATTCGGTGAACGGAGCGCTGACCGAGTCGGAGCATGTTTTCATCGCAGCCGGCTATCGGGCGTTTGAGGCTTCGGACAAAGACATCAACATCTTGGAAATCGGGTTCGGTACCGGCCTGAATGCCCTGTTGACGGTTGTCGAATCGGCGAAACATTCCGGTGTTGTCCGTTATACAGGTATCGAATTGCATCCGTTGCCGGAAAATATCGTTCGTTTGTTGAATTTTAACGACGATGCCGATGTTTTCCGGCAATTGCATCAATGCGGATGGGGAATTTATACCGGAATTACCGATACATTTTTTTTACGGAAAATAAACACAAATTTTACGAATTACCGGTTAGACGAAAAATATGATGTGATTTACTTGGATGCATTTTCTCCGGAGGTACAACCTGAATTGTGGACGGAGGATATTTTCCGGAAATTATTTTCCGGCATGAATCCCGGCGGAATTTTAACCACCTATTGCGCCAAAGGGCAAGTTCGCCGCAACATGCAACAAGCGGGATTTACGGTGGAACGTTTGCCCGGCCCGCCCGGCAAAAGAGAGATGTTGAGGGCCCGCAGGATTTAAGTTACAAGTTACGAACAGCAATGATTTCATCTTAATATCCCGTAACTTAAAGAACAAACACTTGTCAACTCGTCAACTTTTCTTACATTTGTACTCTTTTAATTATATATACAGGTAAAAAATAAGCCGGTTTTACAATTTATCGATCGATTTTCGGTTATATAGTAGATGATAAATAATGCTTGTTCAGTTCGGGAATAATCAGAGTGACAGACTTTAAATGAGAAAGTTGGCGGTTTTTATTGTGGGTATGTTTTTGCTTGCATCTTCGGCGGAGGCACAATTCGACGCACAATTCAGTCAGTATTGGGTCGTCGAGAATTATTACAATCCGGCCAAAGCGGGAAGCGAACGGAATAAACTGAATCTCACGGGATTGTACCGCATGCAGTGGATAGGGATGCCCGGAGCGCCGAAAACCATATTTGTCACGGGAGAAGCCGGACTCGACTTTTTTGGAAGAACTCACGGTGTGGGGGCTTCTTTTTTCAGTGAAAAAATAGGACTGTATTCGTTGTCCACGGTTTCGCTTCAATATGCCTTTAAACTTAAATTGTTGAACGGAGTCCTCAGCATGGGCTTGGAAGCGGGACTTGGTGATCTGGCATTTGACGGTTCGGGGCTTTACACCCCTCAAGGAAATGAATACCACAATGCGACGGATGACGGAATTTTGAATACAGACGTCAAAGGTTCAAGATTGAATGTGAATTTCGGTGTCCGTTATGCCACCGAACATTATTATGCAGGTTTTTCTTCGACCAAACTGACGGAACCGATGTATGATTATACCGATTTGGTTTCCACGTATATCGGGCGTATATATTATTTGACAGCCGGAGGCAATATTACATTAAATAATCCGTTATATCAATTCCGACCCTCTTTTTTGGTTAAAACAGATTTTTTGTCGACGCAAATCGACGTAACAGCGAGGGTTTTGTACAATGAAATGTTTTGGGGAGGAGTTTCGTACCGGTGGAAAGAGGCATTGATTTTTTCGATCGGCGCAAACATCCGGAATATACAGGCCGGGTATGCGTACGACCATTCGATGTCGGCGATCGGCGGCGCCAACTCCGGGTGTCATGAATTTACGCTTACCTATACCGTGGATTTGAATTTTTCAAAAAACAACAGATACCGGTATAAAAGTGTAAGAATCCTGTGATTAAGATAAATTTAATATTCAGATGAAGTATAAATTTTTTCCGGTTTTAACGATAATAAGCTTACTTGTACTCTCTGCCTGCGGAGGCAGTTCGTCTTCTTCCAAAAGCGGAGGAGAATTAACCGGTGTTTCGGGATTTTCATGGAAAGATCCTGCTCCTTACGGAATGATCGGCATTCCGCAAGGATATATTTATTTGGGGCCGAATGAAACCGATTCGTTATGGGGCATTTCCACTCCTCATAAACCCATTTCCGTGGATGCTTTTTGGATGGATGAAACCGAAATCACCAATTCGGAATATAAGCAATTTGTATATTGGGTGAGAGATTCCATCATTCGGGAACGATTGGCTGATCCGGCTTACGGAGGAAACGATATGTTTAAAATCACCGAAGATAAATACGGAGATCCCGTGGAACCGTATTTGGATTGGAGTCGGGGAATTCCATGGAAACGTCCCGATGAAGATGAAGAACGCGCCATCAAAAGTGTTTTTATGAGGCATCCGGTGACAAAAGAAAACATGTTGGATGCTTCTCAAATGAACTACAAATACGAATGGTTCGACTACACACAGGCGGCCATGAGACGCAACCGGTTGGATCCTTACGAAAGAAATCTGAATACGGACATTCCGGTGAATCCCAACGAGCAGATCCTGATTTCCAAAGATACAGCTTTTGTCAACGAAGAGGGAATAATCATGAGGGAAACCGTCACACGTCCGTTGAGCAGCTTATTCGACTTTTTGAATACGTACATTGTGAATATCTATCCCGATACCACGTGCTGGGTAAACGATTTTAATAATGCGTATAACGAACCGTACATGCGGATGTATTTTTCGCATCCCGGATACAATGATTATCCGGTGGTCGGTGTTTCTTGGGATCAGGCTTCCGCATTTTGCGTGTGGCGGACTGTTTTTTACGAAAAAGGAATGGGAAAAGGAGGGCGTAAGATAGAACCGTATCGTTTGCCCACCGAGGCCGAATGGGAATATAGTGCAAGAGCGGGAAAAAACGAAAATAAATATCCGTGGGACGGAAACGGAACCATGGCGGCCAAAGGATGTTTTTATGCGAATTTCAAACCCGACAGGGGAAATTATGTGAAAGACGGAAATTTGATCACGTCGCGGGTAGCTTCTTTTACCCCCAATGATTTCGGGTTGTACGATATGGCGGGAAATGTTTCGGAATGGACGTCCACCGCTTATACCGAATCGGGTGTGCTGGCCATGGACGATATTAATCCCGAATTGAGTTATAATGCCGCCAAAGAAGATCCTTACCGGATGAAAAAGAAAGTGGTCCGCGGCGGATCATGGAAAGATGTGGCTACGATGATTCGTTCGGACCTGCGTTTTTCCGATTATCAAAATCAAGGGCACTCTTACATCGGTTTTCGTTGTGTAAGAACCCGTTTGGGATATTCAGGCAAGAAATGATATTAAAAAAGTAAGTCAATTAATATGGGTAAATATAAGAAATATAAAAACTCCTTGGAGAAATTCCTGTCGAGCGAACAAGGAAAACGATTCTTTAATTTCGTTTACAGTTGGGGAGCGGCGGTGGTGATTTGCGGTGCCATGTTTAAGCTGTTGCACCTTCCGGCGGCGAACATCATGTTGGGTATCGGAATGACGGTGGAAACCTTCGTATTCTTTATTTCGGCATTCGACCGTTCTTACGTCGAGAAAGAATATAACTGGGAAGAAGTTTTCCCGGTGTTGAAGACCAAAGATCCCGACGATCGACCCGATTTCAGCGGATCGGGCAACGAAGAAAACGGTGTGTCCGATTCCGTGATCGTGGGAGGAGTGAACATTCAGGGAAGTCCGTTGGCCGGAGGAGTGGGAGTTGCTCCGGGCGTTGTCGGCGTCTCGCCGAATGTCACGCAAGTCAAAGAATCGTTCGGCATCCCTTCACAAATTGATATTTCGTCCGAAGATACGAAAAATCTGGCCGAGAGCATCAAAAAATTGACCGATGCCGCCGAACAATTGTCGAAGATAGGCGACTTGACCGATGTTACGAAAGAATATTTGGATAAAGTTTCGGAAATGGTTGAAAACATGGGTAAATTCAACGAAGCGACCCATTCATTGACCAATGTCTCCAATACGCTGGTCGATTCGTACAAACATATCACCGACAATTCCGACGGAATCGGAGAAAGTTCGCGCGGATATGTCGAACAAATGGGAGCATTGAACCGGAATCTGATGGGATTGAATGCCATGTACGAAATCCAGTTGAGGGGCGTAAGTTCGCAAATCTCCATCGTGGAGAATGTGAACACAAGTTTGCAGCGTATCCGCATGATGTACGAAAATTCGATGGAAGGCAGCGACCGTTTCAAAGTAGAAACCGAAAAGATGGCCCGGAATCTGGCGGCATTGAACAATGTGTACGAACGGATGCTCAGCGCCATGCAAGGCAATATGTTCAACCGTCCGTCAATGTAAATAAATGCAATTTTGTATTATAATTTTTTGATTTTTAACTAAAAAAGATATATGGCCGGAAATGCTCCGAAAACGCCGCGGCAGAAAATGATAAACTTGATGTATATCGTTTTGACTGCCATGTTGGCATTGAATGTATCTTCTGATGTATTGAATGGTTTTACGTTGGTGGAAGAAAGTTTGAAACGTTCCATCAAAAATGCCCTTACACAAAACGGGGCATTATATGAGGATTTGTCCGAGTATTATCAAAAAAATCAAACCAAAGCACAGGAATGGTATGATAAAGGAACGCAAATCCATACGATGACCGATTCGCTTTACAGTTATATACAAGATTTGAAGGTGCTCATCGTAAAAGAAGCGGACGGAGCAAACGGAGATGTGAACAACGTCGATCATGTGGATGATTTGGAAGCTTCGAACCAAGTGATGCTTGCTCCCGGAAAAGGAATTAAAAATGGAAAAAAGCTGCGGATACAAATCGATAAATACCGCAATGTCATGTTGTCGATGATAACGGATTCGATCAAACGGAAAATCATTGCGGATAACTTGTCGACCGAACCTTCGGCAAAAGCCAAAGCCGACAATAAAAATTGGGAAGAAGGCTGGTTCGAAAATATGCCTGTGGCGGCGGCCATGACGCTTTTGTCGAAATTGCAGAGTGATGTATTGTATGCGGAAGGGGAAGTTCTTCATACCTTGGTGAATAACATCGATGTAGGAGATTTTCGCGTAAACGAGATCAACGCTTACGTGATTCCCAATTCGCGGAATGTGATTCGCGGCGGAAAATACAGCGCAAAAATCATTCTTGCGGCGGAAGATACCACACAGCGGCCTTCCATTTATGTGAACAATGTGTTATTGCCGCACGAGAGAGGCGGATTGTATGAAGCGCCGGCAACCACGACGGGCAGCCATACCATCAGCGGATATTTGGAAATCTTGCGGGGAGGAACAGATGAGGTGTTGAGGCGGAATTTCACCGACACGTATAACGTGGTGGAACCTTCGGCAACCGTTTCGGCAACCATGATGAATGTTTTGTATGCGGCGTACGACAACCCGATCAGTATTTCGGTGCCGGGAGTCCCCACGAATGCGGTGACGGCTTCGAGCAACGGAAACGGTACGTTTACGTCCAAAGGAAACGGACAATGGATTGCCAAACCTTCGAAAGTGGGCGAAGATTTTGTGATTACCGTTACCGCCCAATTGGAAGGACGCAGCCAAGTGGTTGCAAATTCAGTGTTTAAAGTGCGTCTGTTGCCCGATCCCACACCGTTTATCGAATACAAAGACGAGGGCGGAAACGTAAAACGATATAAAGGAGGAACTTTCTCGAAAGCAGCTTTGATGAACGCCGACGGTATTATGGCGGCAATCGACGACGGATTGTTGAACATTGAATTCAAGGTGGTGCGTTTCGAAACCGTACTTTTTGATTCGATGGGAAATGCAATGCTCGAGCTGTCGAACGGCAGTAATTTCAGCGACAGACAAAAAGACCAGTTTCGCCGGTTGTCACGCGGCAAACGTTTTTATGTTTCCCGTGTCACCGCTGTGGGGCCCGATGGCAGGGAACGGACGATTTCCCCGATTGAAGTGATTGTGAATTAGTATAACCATACGCTTTTATCTTTTACTTAAATATGAAACGTTATTTTTCAGCAATATTGATTTTGAGCTTTACATGGATCAATGCGTATGCTCAACAATTGTCGGGACGGCGGGAGGCGGCAGCGGCAGCAGATAATAATTCCCCGATGGTTTCCGTGCGTGCCCAAAATATGTATGGAAACACGGAGACCAATACCGATAATGTCATTTGGATGCGTGAAATCTATCGGAATTTGGATCTCAAGAACGAAAAAAACGGCCCGTTATATTTTCCGGTGGAACCGGTTGACAACCGCATCAATTTATTTACGTTGATATTCAATGTACTGGCCGAAGGAAAAGTATCGGCATACGAATATTTGGATGGTCGGGAGATTTTTACCGATAAGTATAAAATCAATTTTAAGGATATTTTGGATAAATACGGCATTTATTATGAAGCCAAATTTTCGAGATCTTCGAAAAATCCGATTTATGAGGTAAACGAAAGCGACGTGCCGAGCAATGAAGTGTTGGATTTTTACATTAAAGAGATGTGGTATTTTGATCAGGCCAATTCCACGTTTGATTCCAAAATTATCGCGCTTTGTCCGTTGATTTCCGTGACGGGCGACTTCGGCGGAGAACCGGCACGATCTCCGATGTTTTGGGTGACGTATGAAAGTATTCGTCCGTATTTGTCGCAAGTTCAAGTGATGACCAGCAATTACAACAACGTCACGAGTTCGACGTATGACGATTATTTCCGTCAAAAATTATACAAAGGAGATATTTACAAGGCCACGAATCTGGCCAACCTTGCGTTGATGCAATATTGCCAGACGGATTCGGCCATGCATGAGGAACAAAAACGCATCGAAGGGGAAATTGCCGCATTTGAAAAGAAACTTTGGGAGCAACCGGATTCGGTAAATATTTCAGCCTTGAAGAATAAAAAGAATCTGACGAAAGCGGAACGGGATTTACTGAGAAAATTGCAAGCCGATGAAAAACCGGAGGCGACGGCAGCAGCAACTGAGGCAACGACGGCGGTAAATACCGAAACGACTTCGCCACCGAACAAAAGTGTGAAAAATTCTTCAAAATCATCGACAAAACAATCCTCCTCGTCAAGTTCGAGCAAAGCCTCAAAGCCGAAGTCGGCTCCGACAAAATCGGTGCGGAGGACACGTTGATATATGGATCTTGATGAATTATACTACGATGCGGTCGATTTGTTAAAAGAATTGATCGCTGTTCCGTCTTTCAGTAAAGAAGAAACCAGAGCGGCGGATGTCCTTCAATCCTACATCGAACGGCAGGGAGTCGCAGCCTTTCGTGAAGGGAATAACGTGTGGTGCGTTTCTCCCGGTTTGGATTTGAAAAAACCCGTCATCCTGTTAAATTCCCACATCGATACAGTAAAACCTGTTGCGGGTTGGACAAAAAATCCGTTTGAAGCATTCGAATCAGACGGTTTTTTGTACGGATTGGGCAGTAATGATTCCGGAGCGAGTTTGGTTGCTTTGTTGCATGCCTTTTTGTGGTTGACCCGAAAGACACAGCCCTTTAATTTGATTTTTTTAGCTTCCTGCGAAGAAGAAATTTCGGGGAAAAACGGTATCGAACGTGTTTTGCCGATATTGCCTCCGATTGCTTTCGCCGTTGTGGGAGAACCGACGCAAATGCATGCCGCCACAGCCGAAAAAGGATTGATGGTATTGGATTGCACCGTTCGCGGAGTTTCGGGACATGCCGCCCGGGAAGAAGGGGACAATGCCATTTACAAAGCCATGAAAGTGGTCGAACGGTTCCGGACGTATGAATTTCCCGACCGGTCGGAAACGTTGGGAAAGGTAAAAATGAGCGTTACGCAGATTCAAGCCGGCACCCAACATAATGTCGTCCCCGACCGATGCACGTTTGTGGTGGATGTGCGAACCACCGATCGTTATACCAACAAGGAAATATTTGAAATGATCCGGAAGGCTGTTGATTGTGAAGTGGAGGCTCGTTCTTTCCGGTTAAATTCTTCGGGAATCTCCCTCCTGCATCCATTTGTCAGACGGGCCGTCATGCTGAACCGGAAAACATTCGGTTCCCCGACGCTTTCCGATCAGGCATTGATTCCTTATCCATCCGTAAAAATCGGGCCGGGCGATTCTGCGCGTTCACATACGGCCGATGAATACATTCGATTAAACGAAATTCGGGAAGGGTTGGAATTATACGTGAAATTATTGGATGATCTTATCCTGTAACCGGTAATGAATCGATCCCGACATGCAACCGGAATATTCACGACATAGGCGTAAACGGGTATTGATTACCGGCGCCGCGGGAAACCTCGGAAGTTTGTCGGCCCGATACCTGAAAGACAAACCGCTTGAGTTGAATTTGCTGATACACCGGAAAGAGGTCGATCCAATGTTGCGTTTCAAAGAAAACATCCGGATTTTCAGAGCGGATCTGGCCGAAGCGGAAACGTTGTATCCGGCACTGGAAGGAGTCGATGTCGTCGTTCATTTTGCCGGAGTGTTGTTTAAAGCACATCCCGAAAAATTTCTTCCCGTAACCAACATCGATTATTTCAATCACTTGCTTGATGTTGCGATCAAGCAAAACGTAAAACGAATCATCCTGATCAGTTTTCCTCATACAGAAGGAGAAACCACTCCTCAACATCCGGCGACGGGAAGATTGGATCAAACGCCTGTTTCCGTTCATGCTCAAACCCGCTTGGAAGAGGAAAAAATTTTATTTCGGAAAGGAGCCGAAACGGGAATCGAAACGGTTTCGCTGCGTGTGGGGATGGTTTACGGAAAGGGGATTTTAATGATAGATACCGCACAATGGTTTGCGCGACATTATTTGTTGGGGATCTGGAAAAAGCCGACGTTCATTCATCTGATCTCCAAAGAAGATTTTGCCGCAACGGTAGCCGCAGCCGTCGAAAGACCGGGCATTCAAGGCATTTATCATGTCGGAGACGAAGGCATTCAAACGTTACAGGAGTTTTTAGATGTCATTACAACATTCAAAGGAAATCATAACCCTTGGCGCCTGCCGGTTTGGATGATCCTGTCGGCGGCCCGCATTTTCGAATGGTTCTCGGCCGTATTCGGAACAGCAAGCCCGCTTACCTGCGATTTTATCCGCATCGGAATGGTGTCCTATTACGGCGACACCTCACGCATGAGAAAAGACCTTCTCCCGGAACTCAGATACAAGACATTCCGGGACGGGCTTGAAACAATGTAAAGTCTTTATAGAGGGTTGTTTGAATTATGTTACCTGCTAAAATTTTAAATGCTTATTCGCAAAAATTCATCGGGTATGAAAGATGTAGGTCTATTTTTTTGAAAATACGTTCTTTTTGTATTGCCCTCATTTTTAAAAAGTCCCCTTAGCAGCAAAAACAACATATACAACCTCCCTTATTTCCCTCTTATTAAGAGACTGAAAATAAGGGAAATAAGCGAAAGACAAAAAGGATGTCCAAGGCTGCTAAGGGTATTTTAAGGAATAAAGGTTTTCTTGGATGTATAAAATATTTGTATTGAATATTTTTTTGATTTTTGAATATAACTAGAAATTTAATCGTATGCCCAAATAACTCAAACAGCTTCTAAATTCTTTGTGACTTCGTGTCTTTGCATCTTCGTGTTTGAAAAATAGACATTAAATGCTGTCCTGTTAGAATTTCACCATAAAATTCGCTCCGATTTGAAACGGTTTGCCTAATTGGGCAAAAGAATTACCCATACTTTCGAAATAGAATGTTTCATAATCGGTATCTAACACATTTTTTGTCCAGATATCAAGTTGGCAGATGCCTTTGACCACCGATATTTTTCCGTTCAACAAGCCGTAAAAATTTTGATAGGCATCATTAGATTCATTCCAGTAAATTCTTCCGGCGCCGGTATATTGAGCCCCGATGATTAATTTGTCGATGCACGAATTTTTAAAATCAAACGTATAATCGGCGGCAATCGAAAGCGTATGTTCGGGCGCCATCGGGGAATAATTTCCTTTGTAATTGATTTGGCTGTAAGTACCGTCACCATTTTTGATGCTGTCGGTGTATTGCTTAAACGTTGCATGTGTGAATCCGTAAGAAATGTTCGTCCTGAATTTATCGAAAACCCCGTTTAAAGACACTTCCGCGCCGTAGCTTGTCGTCCGTCCTGCATTTTTCATCATTCGTCCCATGATACCGGCCGATTGAACAAATTGCATATCCCGGCAATCAATGTAGAATAAAGAGGCATCGGCAAAAAGATGATCTTTCAATGGTTGAACCCTTCCTCCGATTTCATAATTCCAAGAATATTCCGGCTTATACGATGTCAGGTTACCGATATCAGACTCGTCGGGATGTTTAGGATCACCGGGTTTTCCCTTCATCCGGTCTTGCATGATGTCGGCAAAGATCTGGATATTGTACCCCCCTGCTTTATATCCTTTGGCAACCGAAGCATAAATCATGTTGTTATTATCGAATTCGTATTTTAATGTGACTTTCGGCAACAATTCAGTAAAGTCCATGTTTTCATTTCCCGAAATTGTATCGGGAGCCAAAACTTGCGTGGGCATGGGTCCACGCCCCGTTTGCACGGTACCGGATGCGGCGGTGGAGGTAGAATAATAATCTAATTTTACTTTTTCATAGTCAAAACGCAATCCTAAGGTCAAAGACAGTCCTTTCGTCAGCAGATTATTGAATGTCGATTGATGAAAAAGAGCGGCTCCGTGGCGCGGTGTCTTATGAACCCCGTCGATTAAAATGCTGTCGGACGTAATTTGTAACAACGGCATGCCCGGATTTTCATCTCTTAAATTAACAAAGATCGGATTAATCAAAGAAGTGATTCCGTCTTCCTTAAATAATACGGGAACATCAGTTTTCAAGCTTTGATAAAAACCGAATGCTCCGAACAACCATTGATAATTATTCAAGGTTTTTGATTTGAAAATAACTTCTTCCGTAAGTGCATTTTGGTATTGTTTTTGATCGAGGGTGAAAATATTTTCCGGAGTAAAATCCTGATCAAGGAGCATTTTGTCGTTGAAATATTGATAAGAAGTGGTGGCATTCATTTCAAACTTATTTCCGAGGTATCTGAACAACAACGAATTGGTCAATAAAGAACGTCTATATGAACCGGGATCGTTATAATTTACCGACGCCGTTTTTCCGGTCGTTTTATCGTAAGCGCCGTAAGGAAAACCGTCCTGATCGCTGTATTCGTAAGAAAACGAATAATTCAATTTCCAGCGGTCGGAAATATTCCAATCGAAACGAATCCTGCCACCGCCCGATTTCAGATCATCGGCTTTTTTACCGGTATAAGCATTGGTGAAGAACCCGTCTGTTTGGTTATAATTCAAGCCCAAAGAAATTCCCATGTTCCGGTTTAATTTCTCGTAATGAGAGACATTGGCCCGAAATGTATTTTCCTTTCCGTAAGAAACCAATATTTTTGTTCCTTGGTAAAACAACGGAGAAATTGTATTGATATTAATGATTCCGGCCAGCGAATTTCGTCCGTACAACGTACCTTGCGGGCCGCGCAAAACCTCGATACTTGCCAAGTCGTACAAATCGAAATCGAAAGCGCTTTTATCCAGATAAGGCGCATTGTCGACGTAAAGCCCGACAGCCGGTTCATTCATGCGGGAACCCAATCCGCGGATATAAAGGGAAGACGTGATTTTCGATCCGTATTCGGGCATATAAAGATTAGGAACAACCGATGTCAAATCATTGGGGGAAAGAATTTCCCGGTCATTTAATTCGGCTCCGTTGATGACGGAAACCGAAGCGGGAATTTTTTCGATCGGGATTTGTTCTTTAATTCCGATGACGGAAACTTCATTTAAAGTGTAATGCCTTGATATTGTGTCTTTTGAAGCAACATCCGAATGGTCGGTTTGGGCATAAACGGTCAAAGAAATTCCTGTAAGAAAGCATACCAAGTAGATAAATTTTTTCATGTGGCGTTTTAATTTTGTTAAAGGTAAAACCAAACAGCTGTTTGATGTTGTAAAATTACGGTCTTCCCGGAAAAGAATCAATCGCTACTTTTAGTAAATTTTAAAAGAAGCAGCCGGAAATTCAAATAATTAAAACCGCTCATTATCAATGATATGCAAACAAACGCGTACTTTCGGATAGCTATATCCGGCTATAACCGCCATTCAATTAATTGTCGACATTCTCAAAGTATTTATACAATTCGGATTGAGATCGAATCCGTTTTTCATTGTTTTTAGGAATGATGTATGTGTTTAAAAGTTGGGGAGACATGTTGCGGGCTTTCACGTTGTCGCTCCATTGGATTTCGAAAATGTCGCGCAGGATTTTTTGTATTTTTTTATCGTACACCGGAGTACCGACTTCGACCCGACGGTCGAGATTACGGCTCATCCAATCGGCGCTCATGATGAAATACTTGTTTTTGCCGCCGTTGCAGAATATAGCCATTCTGCTGTGTTCCAAAAGTTTATCTACGATGCTGATGATTTTGATGTTTTCGCTCAATCCTTGAACTTCGGGACTTAAGCCGCAAGTTCCTCTGACAATCATCCGTATTTTCACTCCGGCTCTCCCGGCCTTATAAAGAAGTTCGATCATTTTTTCGTCGACCAGACTGTTCACTTTTAATAAAATAAACGCCTCGTTTTTATTTTTGGCATTTTCAATTTCGCGTTCGATGTAATGCGCCAATTTTTGCCGCATGCGGTAAGGCGACACCAACAAATGGTCGCATTCAAACCGGGTGTGAGGATTTTCGAGAAAATGAAAAACCTTTTCGACATCTTCGACGATACCCGGATGAACGGTAAACAGTCCGAGATCGGTATATAATTTGGAAGTCGATTCATTGAAATTACCGGTTCCCACATAAGCATATCCGCGAATATTTTTTCTTTCTTTTCGTTTGATCAACACAATTTTGCTGTGTACTTTCATGCCTTCCACGCCGTGTAAAACGTGGGCGCCGGCATTTTGCAGCACTCTCGACCAATAAATATTGGCGCTTTCATCGAACCGGGCCTGCAATTCGAGCATCACCGTGACTTGTTTTCCGTTTTTGGCCGCATTGGCCAGCGCATTGATGACTTTGGAGTTTTTGGCGACACGGTACAAAGTGATGTAAATTTCCTTGACATTCGGATCGATGGCCGCTTCTCTCAGAAAATCGACGAAATGGATAAAATCTTGATACGGATAATTCAGTAAAATATCTTTTTTGCGGATGACATTCAAAATGCTCGAATATAATTTCAACGAAGGATGAAGCAACGGATGATGAAGCTCGTCTTCCAAATCGGGACGAACGCGCGGAAAATCCATCAAATCCCGCAACCGGTGGTATCTTCCGCCGGGAATCACATTGTCCGTTTCCTTGATGCCCAACTTTCTCATGATCAACCAATGGAGATCGTCGGGAGTGGACGAGTCGTACACCAACCGGATCGGCCTTCCGTAAGGACGTTTTTGGAGGCTGTCTTTCATTTTTTCCAGAAAACTTTTGGACAAATCGTCGTCCAAATCCAATTCGGCGTCGCGGGTGATTTTAAATGTGTATGCCTCGATTTTTTCATAATCGAACATGAAAAATATTCTGTTCAGGCACAACCGGAGAATATCGTCGATAAAAACAATTTCCGTCGTATCCTTGTTTGTTTGAGGCAGAACGACAAATCGCGGAATGGTTGAATCGCCGGGAATTTCGATGATAAAATATTTGAAAGACGGTTTCTCTTCAGAAAGATCCGACATTTTAATTCCCAAATAAATGCTGTCGTCATTCAACAACGGCAACTTATTTCTGTTGTTTAAAGCCAGAGGAACCAGTTGCGAACGGATGTTTTCGGCAAAATACTTCTTTACCCGGTAAGCCTGCCCGGCGTCCAATTGTTTTTCGTTCAGCACAAAGATCCCGTTTCGCTCCATTTCTTTCAGAATGCCGGCATAAACGACTTCGGATTTTTGTTGCAAAGTCAGGACTTTGTTTTGTATTTCGATTAACAGTTCCTGTGGATTCAGTTCGTTCGGGTTTTTCTTTTTGGAAGGAGTCAAAGCGGCAATTCTTCGTATTGATGCTACACGAACTTTAAAAAATTCATCGAGATTATTGGAAAAAATGCCCAAAAAACGAAGCCTTTGTATCACCGGAACGGCAGGATCCATGGCTTCCTGCATCACACGTTCATTAAACGCGAGCCAGCTTAATTCCCTGTTATTGAATATCGGTTTTACTTTTGCAACCATGCCTTATCAGATAATTTTTACATAAATTTAAAAAAGCGCATAAAAATAGCGGTTTTATCGGATGTTATTGTTGAATTTTTGTTAAATATTGATTCCGGCCGGTCAAATAGTCCGATACAGACATAGCCGTTGGAAACATACTCTTATTTATCGGACAACATGTCCTTCCGAATAAAATAGCGACGAATAGCAAGCCGAATGCACCCGTTCAGCTTTCTGACATCCGAAACTTGTTTACTGTGTATGGAATCGGGATAATAAAAAAACAATAACCCTTCCACCCTCCAATTCTTCACTCTTAACTCTCCACTCTTCACTCCCTTAAAGGGCCGGCAGGCTCATGCCGGTGATTTTCCGGTATAAATCGAGGGCGTAGAGGTCGGTCATGCCGGAAACGAAGTCTAATACCGATTGTACCTGAATATACGGATCGTCGGAATTGATTTCGTATTGTTCGGGAATGCGGTTGAGGAGAAGTTTTGAATAAGCCTTTTCCGGGTAAAGAACGGCATCGATCAATTTGTCGAGCAACGTGGAAATGATTTGATAACCGGCCAGTTCTATTTCCAAGACATCGGGCGATTTATAAATTTTTTTGAACGCCGTTTTTGAGCAGGCATTATACGCTTCCGCAATTTCCGGACTGATATAATCCATCAGGCAACCTTGGAATTTTCCTGCCAAAATGAGTGTTTCGTTTTTCACGAAAACATCGGCGCATTCATCAATCAAGATTCCGATGATTCTTGAGCGGAGATAGGCGATCTGTTCGTTCACATCCGTCACCAGATTCATGGTTTCTTGAATGCGGGAATGTTTTTCTTCCGGAAAGAAACCGAGCAATAATTGCTTGACTTCTTCGGTGGAAAGCAGTTTCAGTTTATAAGCATCTTCGAGATCCATGATTTGATAACAGATATCATCGGCTGCTTCCACCGGATAAACCAGCGGATGACGGGCATATTTCGGCGGGTCGTCGGTTAACCGCATCAAACCCATGTCATCGGCGATTCGGGCAAAAGACTCCCGTTCGGAAAGAAAAAAGCCGAATTTCTGTTTTCCGCCGCTGTGAGCCGACGAATACGGATATTTGACGATGGAAGCGAGGGTGGCGTATGTCAATACGAATCCGCCTTGGCGACGACCGTTGAATTGATGCGTCAACAACCGGAATGCATTGGCGTTTCCTTCAAAACTAATAAAATCATTCCATTGCGCTTCGGAAAATTTTTCCCGCAATACCTTTCCTTTTCCTTCGGAAAAATAAGTGGCAATGGCTTTTTCGCCCGAATGTCCGAAAGGCGGATTTCCCATGTCATGAGCCAGACATCCGGCGGCTACGATGGAGCCGATTTCGGAAAAATACCCGGGCAGATTTTCTTTTTGATACTTCAATTCTAATTGCCGGGCGATATTCGTCGCCAAAGAACGTCCGACGGAAGAAACTTCAAGGCTGTGTGTCAGTCGATTGTGAACGAAGATGCTGCCCGGAAGCGGAAAAACCTGCGTTTTGTTCTGTAACCGACGGAAAGGCGCCGAAAAAATCAACCGGTCATAATCCCGCTGAAATTCGGTGCGTCCGTCTTTACGATGATCGTGAAATTCTTCCAGTCCGAAACGTTTGGAAGAAAGCAGTCGGTGCCAATCGGATTGAGACATTTCAATTTACAATTTACGGTTTTGTGAATCGCGAGGATGAATGAGCTGCAAAATTAAGGTTTATCCTTCGGATAGGAATTTTTTTCTCCGGAAAATGTTTTTTCGGAATCGCCGTTATTTTCATTGTTGATTATTGCCGTGATGTTTATTTTGTCGTATCTTGCAGGCGTTTTATGGAGGATTCAAACCAATCCGCATACAAAAAATGAACGTCAAACACATTTTATTATCGTTAAGTTTATTGTTTTCCGGTTTTATGGAGGCAAATGCCGGAATAAGACCGGGTGGGAAGGTCGGATTAACCTTTGCAAAAGAATCGGTTTCATCGAAAGGAGATGTTCAATACGACATCGGCATGCAATACGGAACCATAGTCGAATTCCTGCTTGAAGGCTCATTTCCGTTTGAAAATTTATACTACGAAACGGGAATTTCCTATTTTCAAAAAGGTATAAAAACGTCTTTTGAATCCAGGGTTCCTCCGGATGATGTCGGGTCGTTTTCAACGGTATCTGTCTTTGACCGGGATCGGCTCGGATATATCGACATTCCTTTTGATTTGAAATATAAAATACCGTTGAACAATCACTTGAAAGTGTACGGAACTTTCGGCGGATATTTTGACATTGCCGTTGAAGGAAAAAATGCTTCCGGATGTGATTTTTTGCTGAAATCGGATCTTGTTTATCCCGGGCATTCCGGGCAATTATCCGGTTATGAAAATGACACAAAAATCAAATTCGGAACCGGAAGCAACGACAAATATAAGCGGATTGATTGCGGATTTCGTTTCGGCGTCGGGTTTGAAGCTGTAAATCATATTTTACTCGGAGTTACTTACAGCATGGGACTGAATAACATTTACAACAACAATTATCAACCCGGGCCGGCAATAAATCCCGTTTATTCTTCCGTAAAAAACCGGGTCTGGTCGCTCTATATAGCTTATTTGTTTTAAACAATTTGTTCGAATATAAAACCCTGATGATAAAAATAGGTCTTTTGTCCGATACACACGGTTATTGGGACAATAAATACGTGAAATATTTTTCTTCTTGCGACGAAATCTGGCATGCGGGAGATATCGGTTCGATGGAAATTGTCGAAAAACTGTCGAGTTTAAAACCGTTCAGAGCCGTATACGGAAATATCGACGGGCAGGACATTCGTAAACTGTTTCCGAAAAATGCGCGTTTCACCGTCGAAAATACGGAGGTGTGGATAACACATATCGGAGGTTATCCGGGAAAATACGACAATGAAGTGATGCCCGAAATTCTGATGCATCCGCCCCAATTGTTTATTTCCGGACATTCCCATATTTTGAAAGTGAAATACGACCGCACGTTGAATTTGTTGCATATCAATCCCGGTGCTGCCGGAAAGTACGGGTTTCATGTTCAACGGACATTGGTACGTTTTTGCATCGATAACGGGAATTTCAAAGATTTGGAAGTGATTGAATTGGGGGATCTGTAAATCCGTTGAAATAATAGTATTAAACAATACCATATACTTATAATTATTACCTTTGCAGCAATTTTTAAATTAACGTTATGTCAACGGGAACAACAGATAATATTCGCAAAGTGACGACACGCCGTTTGATCGAAATGAAACAACGCGGCGAAAAGATTTCAATGTTGACGGCTTATGATTATACGATGGCTGCCATCATCGATCAGGCGGGAATAGATGTTATTTTAGTCGGAGATTCGGCCTCGAACGTCATGGCCGGAAATGTGACGACGCTTCCCATTACGCTCGATCAGATGATTTATCACGGCAAATCGGTGTTTAAAGCCGTAAAACGGGCTTTGGTGGTGGTGGATTTGCCTTTCGGTTCTTATCAGGGGAATTCGAAAGAAGCCTTGTCATCGGCCATTCGTATCATGAAAGAAACGGATGCAGATTGCGTGAAACTGGAAGGCGGCCGGGAGGTGCTGGAATCGGTGAATCGGATTTTATGCGCCGGCATTCCCATTATGGGGCATTTGGGATTGATCCCTCAGTCGATCAACAAGTTCGGGTCGTATACTGTTCGGGCACAGGAGGAAAATGAAGCTAAAAAGTTGATTGAAGATGCTCATTTGTTGGAAGAAGCGGGATGTTTCTCCATCGTGGTGGAAAAGGTGCCCGCCAAATTGGCCGGACAAGTTGCTTCGGAATTGAAGATACCCGTCATCGGAATCGGTGCCGGCAGGTACGTTGACGGACAGGTTTTGGTCATGCACGATATGCTGGGGCTGAACAAAGGATTTTCTCCCCGTTTCCTTCGTCGTTACGCCGATCTTTCCGGCATCATCACCGGTGCCGTTCAAAATTATATCCACGACGTTAAATCCTCTGATTTTCCCAACGAACAGGAGCAATATTGAATCAAGAAAAAAGATTTGTATCAAGAAAACGAGCTGCCCGCTTGACGCACAATTGCGGAAAGTTGGGCGCTTACCCTTTCCCCTTATGGTAACGCACAATTGGTGTTAAAATTTTCATCTTACATTCAGTTTATTTGTATCATTAGCCTTTATCTGTTACCTGTAAACAGACTTAAAAGTCTTGGTGTAAACCGTTTCATTAATCGATAAATACACAGTATTATGCCTGCACAAACAAAAGGTACGGTAAAATATGTTATTAATAATGACAATGTGTTGTTCGTGCCTAATATTTTCATGAATGCCCTATAAGTAAAACCCAATATCAATATGCCATGTGCGCAATAAATAAAGAAACTTGCCTTTGACAGTGTTTCTCGAACTTGCAATTTTCCATGCTCCATAAAATAAGAAGTGATATTTACTGCCGAAATCACTCCTGACAAAATAAATACTGGCGAAAAGAATTTAGAATGAATGGTTCCATAGAAATATGTGTTTAAAATCATTGTTATCAATGAGATAATTAGCCAAATGATTTGATATTTACGCAATGAAACAACAATATTTTTTCTATTAATACTGAAAAATGCTCCTATGCTGAAAAAGAAAAATGCCGTTAAGAAAAGTCTTGCACTATATCCAGGTATTTCAACCCAAATTTTGGTATAATAAAACAATCCCAAAATAATAAGTCCCCAAATTTTGGTGTGTTTTACCATATAGTAAACGATTGGCGAAATAAATACCATTATGATTAAATCGCGTAAAAACCATAAATGCAATACAAAAGGTCCAAAATTCGGTTGCAATGGCAATCCTATCATATTAGAATTACCTGCACTCCAAGAAGTATAATTCCAAAATATACGATACCAATTTTCGAACAATTTGCTCAAGAAAGGATAAATACTGCCGTCTGCTTTCAAGATTTTTGGTAAAGCAGAGAGAATTATCGCTGATAAATTGAATAAAATATAAGGAACAACTAAAGTTTGCAACCGAGTTTTAACCTTCGCAAAATATATCGTCATATTCCATTTTTTCATCTTATTGTTATTGAAAAACAAATAACCCGAAAACATAAAGAAACAAGGGACTGCAATTAGCCCTATTACTTTGCTTATTAGTGTTCCGATAATAACATACCAACTATTCAAGTTAAGATTTAGATAATCAATGGATTGAATGTCTACTTTAGGGTTCATGTGAATAAAAATCACAAATATTGCTAAAGGAAAGCGTAGCCAATCTATTGTTTTCGACTGCAATTCGAGTTCGTTTAATTTTGCCATGTTTTAAGAGTTTGCGAGCATTAAACTCTTAAATTCTTTGGCAAACAAAAAGCGTGAAACTGTTCGCTGATCGCTTGTAAATTACCGTGGCATCGCCAAACGCCTTCCTACACTACAAGCACGAACAGTTCACGCTTTTTAGAGCGTGAACCTCCGCTACTTATTCTTGTGTAGAACCTTTATTTGGCGATTTTCGGTAATTAAGAATAAGAGCTAAAAGCTCAATTATTTTAAAATCAATGCTTTATTTTCTGTTTCTATATATTTTATTACTTTTTATTGTTTCATTTTTGTTTTAATAATTCATATATTTCAGTCCAATCTTTTTTGTAAAGTCCGCCATTTTCAAGACAATCCGCATACAGATCTCTCAACGTAAAATATTTATCGTCGGTGTGCAATGCCCACCAATGTTTAAAAAGAAAATCCAACCCGACATATTTTTTTAAGATACCGATAGTCATCGCGCTTTTTCATTTTGAATGACTCTGCAAATTCTATGATAATAAAAGTTACAAAACTTATCTTATCACTCGTTTCTTTATATTTCTTTTCTATTTTCGTATAGAAAATTATTCTGTTCGGTTTTGCAAATTTACACTATTTTATATATTGACAATCATTCAAGTCATTTTTTGCGGATTACTTTTGCATCTCCTCATTTTTTTTAACTTTTTCTATTCCGGAGCTTGCCAAAAATAAGCCGGGTCATGCGTAACGATTTTTTGTCCGGACCTGTTGAATCCGTCAAATTCGCCGGGCGTTAAAGATATATAGGTGTTTGCATTATTCCTGTAAGGACTTTCCGCGTTGAAACAACTGTAAGCCGGACACTGTATCCAATACAGATTTTTAGCCATGTAAATGTCTATATAATAGCTTTTTGTTTGTTTATTTTCATTATTCCAATTTGCATCTTCATTCAAGACAATCGGTTTGTTTTCGATTAAACGGCCACGAACTTCTTCAATGCTCAACAACGTTCCGTTTTCATCTGTCGGACAGGCATTGAAGGTCGGGTCCATCCAGACCCACTTATTTAATGTTTGAGAATACACGCAGGTAATTACATGACAATCCGCGTCGTTTTTATCTTCGGGTAAACAAGTCACATAACGGGATTTAAAACCCATCGACAAATAACATTCATTTAATACGATGGCCAGCATCCTGCAATTGACTCCCCGTCCGGTCGTCTTATAGTAATTGTACAGATCCATTGCGTCATATTCGCTGCATTCCGGGCGATGGTTTCCGTCATGGCGGATCGTGTTGTGTACCCAAGTTTTCAGACGGATGATTTTTGAGATTTCATCACCTTGTCCCGCAACGGAATCCAATTTGAAATATTCCCTGACCGATTTCAGACGTCCGTTACTCATCGGCTCGTAGGTGAAACGAGGCAATCCGGCAGTATCTGCCGGAGCATATCCCGCTGCTTTTTGCAAGATTTCGATGTAACTGTCTTTCTTCGGCATTCCGGCCAAAAGTTTTATAAAGCGCTTATCTTTCCGGATATTATCCAAATCCGTATCTGCTTCAATATAAGCACGGTCATCATATCCGAGGCTCAACGCTTTTTTAAAATAATCAACCGCTTTGTCTTTTTGATTCAGTAAAGAATAAGTACAAGCCAAATTATAATAAATTCCCTCGCCTGCCGAAGAGGAATAGATTTTCGCCTGTTCTTGCGGCAATGCCGTATATTGCTTTTCCCAATCGAGCAATAACGATAACAACAAGTCATAGTTCTTGTCATTAAAGGCTTTAGTAACAACCTCTGTTTGTTGCCGGGAATAATTTTCAAATTCCCGATTCCCTTCCGGGGATTGTGCAAGTGCCGGAACGAACGGCAAAAGACAAAACAACATTCCTATTACTTTTTTCATGGTTTTATTTTTTATTGATTTATTTGAATTTATATAGAATAAGCAATTTTTATATAAGTATGTCGAAAAAATAATTTATATTTTAACCGCCAAGTCACAAAGACGGAAAGACGCGAAGTTTAAATTCTTTGTGCCTTTGTGTCTTTGCATCTTCGCGTTTAAAATAGCAGCTATTAAACACTGCCCTATACTCATTAAACAAATTAAATGATTATCGGATGTTGTCCCCGGCGGGACGGAAAACAACATTTTTTAGAACATAATTTTTAAAAAACGAATATTACATTTTTATACCCCACTTGCGGGAAGCCGGGCATAACATCCGATAATCATTATAAATTGATAATCAGTATAGCTATCATTTAATCAATATAATGTCTCTTTTTTTATTGATGAATTATTTCACTGCGCTTCCGTCCGGAACTTTTTCTCCGGGATGAATCAACACCAATTTTCCGTCCGGCGTTTCGGCGGAAAGGATCATCCCTTGCGATTCGATTCCTTTCAATTTCCGGGGTTCGAGGTTGGCAATGAAACAAACTTGTTTGCCGATCAGACTTTCGGGTGTGAAATGTTGAGCGATTCCCGAAACAATGGTGCGTTTGTTTATTCCGTCGTTGATTGTCAGTTGCAGCAATTTGTCGGTTTGAGGAACTTTCACGCATTCCGAAACCGTTCCGACGCGAACATCTAATTTTACAAAATCCTCGAACGAAACATCCGGCTTTTGAGGAGCGGCCTTCATCTCTTTCAATTCATTCGCTTTTTTAGTGTCCAACAATTTTTGCACTTGAGCATGAACGGTTTCATCTTCTATTTTTTCGAATAACAATTCGGGTGTTTTCAACATTTGGCCTTTTGTCAGGATGGTGATTTTTCCCAGATCGGCCCAGATGCACGAATCCAATCCGACGAAATCCCGTATTTTCGCCGCGCTGAACGGTAAGAACGGCTCAAATGCGATTCCCAGATTGGCAACGATCTGCATACTGAGATTTAATATCGTAGCCACGCGCGGCATATCCGTTTTGGCCGATTTCCACGGTTCTGTGTCCGCCAGATATTTGTTTCCGATGCGGGCCAGACTCATGGCGTCTTTCAATGCATCCCGGAAACGGAATTGATCAAGATTTTTTTCCAGATCTTTTTTGATGTCGATAAATTCATCGACGGTCCGATTGTCGTAATCGGTCAATTCGCCGCAAGGCGGAACTTTCCCGTCGAAATATTTATGGGTGAGCACCATTGCCCGGTGGACGAAATTACCGAGAATGGCGACCAATTCATTGTTGTTGCGGGCCTGAAAATCTTTCCATGTGAAATCGTTGTCTTTGGTTTCGGGAGCATTCGCCGTCAATACATAACGCAACACATCCTGTTTACCCGGAAAATCTTCCAGATACTCATGCAACCACACCGCCCAATTGCGTGAAGTCGAGATTTTATCGCCTTCCAGATTCAAAAATTCATTGGCCGGCACATTATCGGGAAGTTGATAACCGCCGTGCGCTTTCAGCATAGCCGGAAAAACGATGCAGTGAAAAACAATGTTGTCTTTTCCGATAAAATGAATAATGCGTGTGTCTTTATCTTTCCACCAGATTTCCCACGAATCGGGCAACAATTCTTTGGTGTTGGAGATATAACCGATCGGAGCATCAAACCACACGTACAATACTTTTCCTTCGGCGCCTTCCACAGGAACGGGAATCCCCCAGTCCAAATCCCGGCTTACCGCACGAGGTTGCAATCCCATGTCGAGCCACGATTTGCATTGACCGTACACATTGGATTTCCATTCTTTGTGGCCTTCCAAAATCCATTGACGCAGAAATGCCTCATAATTGTCCAACGGCAGATACCAGTGTTTGGTTTCTCTCCGTACCGGTGTGCTGCCGCTGAGCGCGGATTTCGGATTGATCAGATCCGTAGGACTGAGCGATGTTCCGCATGCTTCGCACTGATCGCCGTAAGCATGTTCGTTCTTGCAATGGGGGCATGTTCCGGTGATATAGCGGTCGGCCAAAAACTGTTTGACCTCTTCGTCATAATACTGTTCGCTTGTTTTTTCGATAAATCCGCCTTTTTCATACAATGTTCTGAAAAAATCGGAAGCCGTTTCGCGGTGAATTTGAGAAGTGGTACGGGAATAGATGTCGAACCAGATGCCGAAATCTTCAAACGATTTTTTGATGAGATAATGATACCGGTCGACAATATCTTGGGGCGTAACCCCTTCATTCCTTGCTTTTATGGTGATGGGAACTCCGTGTTCGTCGCTTCCTCCGATAAAGATCACGTCGTCTCCCTTCAGCCGGAGATAACGGACATAGATGTCGGCCGGAACATAAACACCCGCCAAATGACCGATATGAACGGGTCCGTTCGCATACGGCAATGCCGTGGTGACGGTAGTGCGTTTGAATGTCATACAAAAGAATGGTAATGATGCGTTTAAGAAAAAGAATGCAAAGATAAGATATTTCCGGAAAAGAAGGATAAAGAGTGAAAATAGGTGCCTATCTTTGAAAAAAAAATAGAAGAAAAGTATAATATGTCACTCCTTCAACTTTTCCGCAACATTCTGCCTTACGTCAAGCCGTACAAATGGCCGGTGATTTTGGCGTTGGTACTGACTTTTATCGGGGCTTTGACTGCGCAGATCAATGCCTACGTGCTGCAATACACCGTCAACAGCATCGCCTCGCTCGTGGAGCAGCACAAACCGTTGAGAGACGGCCTGCATATTGTGGCGATTATATCCGTCATTCTGCTGAGCAAGGAGCTGATCAATATTTTTATTTCTTTCGGACAAAAATTTTTCGGTGAAAAAATCAGAATATTAATTTCACAAGAGCTTGCACAACAAGTAATAGAAAAAATTTTGACTTACCGGATGGCGTTTTTTACCGCCGACGAAAGCGGCTCGGGCAAACTGCAAACCCGCATAGACCAGGGCGTTTCGAGCCTGACGCGCACCGTGCAAAGTTTTTTCATCGACATTTTCCCGCTTTTCACTTCGGCGATTGTGGCTTTGGCGGGCATGTTCAACGCCAATTTCTACGTCGGTTTGGTAGGACTGTGTATCGTGCCGGTTTATTTTTTCATCAGCCGGAAACAGGCGCAAAAACTCAAAGGCCGGCGGCGTAATATCCGTACTTACCGCGAAAACAAGTCGGGCGGAATTATCAATATTTTGGAATCGATCGACGTGATAAAATCGTTTAACCGCGAAGACATCGAGGCAAAAAAACAGTTCGATCTGCAAACCGCACTGACCGATACGCAAATGCGTACCCGCTCGACAAACTTCAAGTTTGACGGATTGAAAACTTTTATCGAGCAGTTCGGCGTGGTGATTATCATTATTTTAACGGCGTATCTGGTGTTGATCGGGCAGATGCAAATCGGTGCGATCATGCTGCACATCATGCTGTTTAATAACGTTACCGCCCCCATTCGCCAACTGCACCGTATCTATGACGACATCAACGATGCGCTGATTTACGCCGAAGGTTTTTTCGATATTATGAATTCCGATCATCAAAAAGAATCATCGGGCGACTATCGTCCCGAAAAAATCCGCGGCGAATTTGAGTTACGGCATGTTGATTTTACCTATCCGACAGGCACACAGGCTCTATTTGACGTGAATATGCACATTTATCCGGACAAAATCACGGCACTGGTGGGACTTTCGGGTGCGGGCAAAAGCACGGTCATCAATCTTTTGGACAAATTTTACGAGCCGCAACAGGGTGAAATCCTTCTCGACGGGGTACCGCTCGCCGATTACGATACAAAATATTTGCGCAAAAATATCGGTTTGGTTTTGCAGAAAAATCACATTTTCAGCGGTACCATCGCCGAAAACATCCTCTACGGCAACATCAATGCCACACGCGAACAGATGGAAGACGCTGCAAAAAAAGCGTATATTCACGACCAGATCATCGTCCTGCCCAACGGATACGAAAGCTCGGCTCTCGCGCTTTCGGGCGGGCAGCAGCAGCGCATCGCCATTGCCCGGATGTTCCTCAAAAATCCGCCGGTCATTTTCCTCGACGAGCCGACAGCCAGCCTCGACGCCATCGCCACCGAACAAATCAAAAACTCGCTCGATGCGATAAAAGAGAACAGGACGGTCATCATTATTTCGCATTCCATTTCGCAAATCATAGACAGCGACATGATTTTTGCAATGAAACGGGGGCGCGTGGTGGAAAGCGGCACGCACGAGCAGGTTTATAAGCAGGGCGGGGTTTATAAAGAGATTTTCGACGCTTCGGCAAGAAGTTTGAATGTCGAAAAGATTAATGATACGATAGAGGAAAACTCCATGAAGAATTAGAAATCATGAAATAATATTTTGTATTAAAGTTTATAATATTATGCAAATAAAAAACGAATCAGAGAGTAAATTGAGTGGGGTTATGAGTTGCACAAACGGACAAGCTACAGCGAACAAAAATAGAAAAACGAATGAAATTTATTGAATTAAATATAAATATAATATTATGCAAGTGTCAAGAATGATGAAAATAATAGTGTTTTTTTTCAAAGAATTATATCCTAGAGTTTTAAGAAATTGGGTGTTTTTTGTTACCGTATTTGTGTTTTTTACACTAATTATAATGTGGATATGGAATCCGCAGGGTATAGTGGATAATTTTTTTGGAAAACCCCAAAAAACGCAAGCTGAAATACTTTCTTATATCGGACTGACTTGTGGCGCCATTTTATTACTTGGGAACCAATATACAGCCAATCGTCGGAACTTAATAATGGAAAAGGGAAATCTCGATACCCGTTTCAAAGATGCCGCTTTGCTCTTGGCTGATGAACCCACCGGTGCGAATATTTCGGGAATCTACGCACTGCACCGGATAGCTGTCGAAGCTTCGAAAGGCAATAAAAATGAACAAGGATATGTAAAGATTATTCATGATATTTTATGTGCATTTGTCCGAGAAAACTGGAAAAAAACTCAAGACGGCAATAAGGTCGGCAATAAACCGACTATTGTTTTACAAACCATAATGGACGTGCTATTCAAAAACAAAAATGATATTTATAAAGAATATGATTCCGATTTTTTGAATTGTATTTTTCAGGAAATAGACCTTGATAAAGCCACATTAACAGACGTGAGCTTCTATGAAGCCAAATTTACAAGAGTGGATTTTGGGGAAGCAATATTAAAAGGAGAGATTAATTTTTCTAATGCCACATTAACAGACGTGAGGTTCAATAAAGCCACATTAACAGGCGTGAGCTTCGATGAAGCCACATTAACAGACGTGAGGTTCGATGAAGCCACATTAACAGGCGTGATGTGGTTCAATAAAGCCACATTAACAGACGTGAGGTTCAATAAAGCCACATTAACAGGCGTGAGCTTCGATGAAGCCACATTAACAGACGTGAGGTTCTATAAAGCCACATTAACAGACGTGAGCTTCTATGAAGCCAAATTTACAAGAGTGGATTTTGAGGAAGCAATATTAAAAGGAGAGATTAATTTTTCTGGAACCAAGCTTGATGGTATACCAAAGGAAGAAATAATCTTGCCAGGTCGTTCATTGGAACTTACAACTTAGGAATAATATATAATGATTATCGAATGTTGTACCTACCTATCCGTGTAGGAGGGTATAAAAAATATTTTGATATTCATAAAAATATTCGTTCTTATTCTATGTGCAATTATTGTGGTTTGTCATTCCTGCGACAGGAATAAGGCTGAGGATATTATTTCCTCAGCCGAAGCTGTCGTTTCTGAAAATCCTGACAGCGCTTTATTGATTTTACAAAAAATTAAATCTCCAGAAAATCTTCCCGATTCGACTCATGCTCACTATTGGATCGTTTACGGGCAAGCTGATTATAATGCTTCTCGTTCTATGGCCGATGATTCGATGCTTCTTTTTTCAATGAAATATTATACAGATACTAAGAATGTTAAAAAACAAATCCAATCATATCGTCTTGCAGCACAATATAAATGGTGGAAAAGGCATAAAGAAGATGCTTACGATTTATTGGAAACCGGGTTACGTGTTGCCGAATCCGTTAAAGATACCGATGCTATGGTTAATCTTTACCAGTCATTATCTAATTTATCCGAAAAAGATTATGATATAGAGCGGTCTCTCATTTATACTAAAAAATTAATTGAACTGGATTCATTATCTTCAAAATATGCTGAATATTATTCTGATTTAGGGGATATATATTTTTATCGGAATCAAAAAGACTCATCATTGGCCGCTTTTGAAAAAGGACTCCATATCGCTGAAGAGAGAAAAACAACAGCTACTCATTCATACTATAATATGCTTCGAGACTATGCTGATGCACTCAATGAGTTCGGGGAATCTCAAAAAGCAATCAAATATCAAAAAAACGCGCTGAATTTTTATATTAAAAACAAATACGACGAAGAATCTTTGTCGTATTTTTCCTTATCTATTTATTATTTAAATATTCATCAAATAGATTCCGCCGACTATTATATGAATTTAGCGGAACGATCCCGTCCGGAATATTTTAAAGATGATCTTGCGCTTGGTAACTATTATATCGTTCAAAGAATTCTGTTAGATTATGCGACTAAAGGCCGGTATGGCATCAGAAATATCGCTCTGTTTTCCAACTATTTTTTTGCCGACTATATGGATAAAGAAAAATCAATCATAGAAAAATCAAAAACTAAACTATACTTAGAACAACGTAATTTAAATCTTAAAATAGAAAAACAAAAAACAGGAATCATTTTACTGATTATTTCCATCACTCTTATTCTTACCATAGGAATCTCATTTTATTCTTATCGCAAAAAAGAGCGGAAAATAATTCAAAAAGAGGAAGAATTAGAGACTATCAATCGTTTATTATCTACGGCTACCAACAATAACGATAAAGACAACCGTTTTTTTAAACGGATTCTTTTACAGCAATTAGGAATTATTCGTTTGGCGGCAACATCTTCTACTGCACAAAATCAAGATTTTTTGCAACAGATGACGCGAATTACCAATAAAGATGTACCTATCGACACGTTATTGGTATGGGATGATTTATATCAAGTGATTGACTCGATCTATGATAGTTTCTATTCGAAACTAATTGCAAAGTTACGGTGATATCCTTGCAGAAAAGGATATTCAATTATGCTGTCTTTTAACGGCCGATTTTTCTACCAAAGAAATTAGCGTGGTTACCCGGCAAAGTGTAAGAACCGTATATCAACGAAAAACGACAATAAGACAAAAATTGAACTTGGATGAAAAAGAAAATATCGTAGATTTTTTAACTCGTTAATTCAACGGATATAAATCAATAAGTGATACAAAGTTCAAAAATTTTATTATATATCCCTACTTTCTAATAATACAAATAGGTTTCCATCCTCCATATAACTCGCCGGACGTATTATCATCAAGCACTTCTATGCTTACACTCTCATTTTTCAGAATATCCATTAGTGATACTGATTTGATAAGTTTGTCTAATTTTTTATTATTCATAATAAATTACATTTATTGCCAGCTTACTCTTTTCAGGATTTTCAGCATTCTCCTTTTTTTCTATGCTAAACTCTATTTACTATATTTTTTCCCGGATAAAATGCCGGAATTAGTATCTTCATTTTGAATGGATCTGCCTTTGGTGTTATATTTTCTGCCGAAGTTTAAATTCATTGAAAAATTAACAATAAACAATTGCTTTAATTTATCTGAATAAGCCGATTGTTCACTATATATTAAAGAAGAGAGCAATTTTGTTTTCAAATCATAATTTTTTGAAAACGGGTTTATAGCCCTGGCTGAAATACTCCATCGATCGGTGTTATAGCCGATCAGGATGGTATGAAGGCGTTCTCCATAAGTGATCGTTTCTCCCCACAGGTCGTTATTGCGGGTATTCATCTCCGCTGTTAAACTCCAGTTTTTATACATGGCCGTTAAACTTCCTTTTATGCCAAAATAGGAGTACGTATGCGTATACTCGATTCCTTCGCTGATGTAACGATTAAACCAGGGAGTAACACTAACAGCTATATAATCGCATGGTTGCAGCTGCGGGGTTAAACGAAACATTAAGCGATGAAATCCTTTTTGATTTTCATTGCTCCTGATAAATATTCCGTCTTCATAGGTTATACTTTCCATGACCGGTTTATAATCATAGCTATAGGAGGAAAATAACTCCAACGCGAATATTCCCTTTGTCCAATTCGCAGATATAGCATTGCTGAAATATGTTACCGACTTTAACGCGGGATTTCCCCGTTTTATTTGCAATGAGTCAATCGTCTGCTCGACATCATTCAAATCAGATAATGAAGGGGAATATCCTGATACATAGGCATTATACCGGAGAAAAAGATGATTGTCGGCATGATAAGCCACACGAAAAGTCGGACGAAAAATATATTTTTCATCATGAAACCTGTCCTGACTGTTATAGGTTCTCATTCCTCCAAGTCCGAAAGTATAATTCAGTTTGTTAAAATTCAATTGATATTCAATATAGGCATAGGTTTCGGCAGTATTCATATCTACCAAGGCATTAGTGTCGCCGGTGTAATTATTTTTGAGGTAGGATTGAGTATGTTTTATTCCTCCCGATATTTTTCCGTTTTTTAATGTCTTCTCATAGTCGGCTTCCCCAATCAGGGAGTATTTGTCTCCCATGATGTGAGAATAGATATCGGTCGTTATTTCATCGCCTCTGTTCTCCTGATAAATACGCGAATTCTCCGTATTAATATAGGTGCCTACAATATTAAATATTAATTGTTGGTTGTTTTTTAATTTTTGCAGATAGTAAATATCCAATGCAGGGCTTTCCGAGAAGGTAGAGGAGTGATCGTAAATGTTAAGTTTTTCGGCATTTTGTAGGATATAACTCACTCTGTCTCCTAATTCATTCGGTGTATTATCATCTGTATATCTGAATTTAACATTAAATAAATAATTGTCATTATTCTGCAAGTTATAATTCAAGGATAAATCAATATTATCATATTTAAATTTAGTAGGTTCTCCGCTTTCTATCCGCTCCAAACTTTGATCCGGAAAATTAAATATCTCCTTGTTTTCCCTTGTCCATTTGAGGCCTCTGCTTTCCCAATAGATATTGGTACTGAATTCTGATTTTTTATGATTATATTTTGCAGCCACAAAATTTTCGCCAAACCTTACATCAGATACGGCATTCATTAAATTAACGGCGATATTGCCTCCTGATTCTTTTTTCCGGGTGATAAAATCAAGGACAATCGAGGCATTTTGATACCGTAAGCCCGGATTGTCATAATAGTCGATCCGTAAAATATCATTCGGAAGAAGTGCCGCAATATCTGTTTTTGAGGCCTGCACTCCATTTATTCGTAATTGCAATTCCCCTCCGTCAACAGAGGTAATGCTGTTATCAACAGGATTGATGACCACACGGGGCAGTTGAAGGTTGCGAAGTAATGCAATCCCGGTATTTGCGGCTTTGGTCTGTAGGGGCGAGGGAAAAATGACTTGTTTGTCGGCCTTCCTTATCACAGGGCCGGCGGAAACAACAACGTCATCAAGCATTACAGCCGACGGTGCAAGATTGATATTCCCGATGTTTACACTTTTATCTATATTTTCAAGTAAAATAAATGATGTGGCATATCCTACAAAACTTGCCGAAATAATATAATTTCCTTCCGCTATATTATTGATTGAAAATTTACCTTCTTTATCAGACCGGGTTCCCTTTACAAACGATGAATCCTGACGCAATAAGGATATGTTCACAGATTCTATCGGCAAATTCTTTTCAATATCCGATACGGATCCTTCTATTCTTATTTGAGCAGACAGTGAAAAACAACCCATAAGGAGAAGAAGAGTCATCAGTATGTTTTTAAGTTGCAATAAATTCGTCATTGTTCTAAATTTTTTTATTCGCACCGCGAATTTAAAAACAGAACGTGACTTATTGATTTATATTTTGAAGTATTTAGTATGCATATCATTTTATAAACAGGTGTATATCAAATATATACAAGAATAGATTCAGGAAAAAGTTTATATTTTACAAAAACGGATTTATATCCATTGAATGAACAATCGAAAAAGTCTGTGATATTTTCTTTAACAGCCAATATCTTATTTTATTATAACAAAAACTCGCGAACAATGGAGGGTACAAGCACCATCGGCACATTCTCCGTCACCTTCTGATCAAGACATTCCCGAGTTCGGCGCAACAGGAAGTCGGCCTACGGCCGGTAACACGCCGTAGGCATGAAACCCGGATAACCCCGAGTAAGCCGACAAGCGCAGCTCGGGGTGAAGAAAACCTATCCATATCTCAACCCCGTAGCAGGTTGAATTCATTCCCCGAGCTGCGCTACGACGATAAATCGGGATAAACTTTGAAGGGGTTCTATGTCCTTGTGATTGTTCTTTTTATTATGTCGGATTGTCGGACAACATGTCTTTCCGGATAAACAAGAGGAGGGACAGCATATCCGCCTCGGCGAAGGCATCGCTTTAGTAAAGATTTTCAAGAATTTAAGGATTACTTGATGAAGAAGATCGTTTGATATTTAATATTATTGAATATTTATTTTACTTTTGTATTTGAATTTTAAAGATTTATCGCAATGAAAAAAGGAGATAAAGCAAGAGTTTCTCCGAAGTTGACAGGAGAATCGGAATGGATAGAAGGTGAGGTTATCGACATTGAAAAAAATCCATTCAAAGGAATCGTGATTGCCATTAAGGACAAATTAGGCAGAATTTTTTTTGGAGAAGAAAAATATTTTTTGTCCGTATGATGATATTTATAATTAGATAACTTATTAATTATCATGTATGCAATAGCTTTTGATCTGGTTGTTGCTGACCTTAAGGAATATTACGGTGAACCATATAACAATGCCTATTTTGAAATAAAAATGGTACCCCTGCCGAGATGGACATGTTGTCCGTCCTCTTTTTTTATTTAAAAGAACTTGCAGTCTGTCAACAAAATTTCGATCTATTCCCTCTGACTTTGACACTTCAAAAAGTGCTATTTTTTTTAATTGGGTAATAATCAATGGTTTATAAATTTTGCAACATCAATTTGGGTGACCCGACATGAAATAACGCCGCAGGCGTGAAACATGGATAACCTCGTACAAGCGTAGCGCAGTGCGGGGTGAGGAAGTCCCCGCGAGTATGGAACTCCGAACGGAGTTCAACGTAATACGCTGATGTACAGTACTATATATTGAACTGCTACGCAGTTCTAAGGAGTGAGAGGTACATTAACAACCCCAAGCTGCACTACGTTTGCATGGGGTTATCAATGTTAAAGTCCATACGGACTTTTTTAGGGTGACGCATT